>Ga0172382_10000049_pt1 | contig 176999 bp, 160 predicted proteins | sample Leawel138RmetaG_FD_122245 | JGI IMG/M metagenome (GOLD analysis project Ga0172382, IMG submission 122245) | Leachate microbial communities from a municipal landfill in Southern Ontario, Canada - Leachate well 138R metaG | ecosystem: Engineered > Solid waste > Landfill > Unclassified | place... | reverse complement strand
TGGTGAAATAATATACGCGCTTTGTCCCCGAGGAGACTGCCGATTTTTGCCGCTCAAACGCCCATTTTAGTTTCGAATGTTGATCGATAGTTACCAAATCAGGCCGATGACGCCGGCCGATATCGATGTGGTCCTGGCGGTGGAGCGGGAATGTTATGCGCAGCCGTGGACGGCCGAATTCTTTGCGCAGGAGCTCAACAGCCCTTTCGCCTCCGTCGAGCTGCTATTGGCCGGTGAAGAGCTTGCGGGGTACCTGTGCTGCTGGTTCCTGGAGGGGGAGTTGCACATTCTCAATCTGGCCACCGCTCCGGCCTTTCGCCGCCGGGGAGTCGCCGATACCCTGTTGCGCCGAGCGCTCGGAATCGCCCGCGAGCACAACGTGGAGAAGGCTTTTCTCGAAGTAAGGGCCAGCAACGAAGGGGCCATCTCGCTGTACCAGCGCTTCGGTTTTCAATCCGTTTTTTGCCGGCCCGACTACTATCCGGACGGCGAGGATGCTTTTGTCATGGAACTCGCGCTTTAGCGCCGTATGGAGATCGGGAAAGAATGAAAAATTACCAGACGGTCATCCTGTCGAACCAGGAGATGTCCGCCGGCTACTACCGAATGCGGATTCTGGCGCCGGGATTCGGCGCGGCGGCTCGACCCGGGCAGTTCGTCATGTTTCGCCCGCATGCTTCGACCCCGTTGTTGCGCCGTCCTTTCGGCGTTTTTCGCACCGGATTGTTGCCGGCCGACTGCGCCGGGTTGCCGCCGAAGGAATATCTGGAAATTCTCTACAAGGTGGTTGGCGTCGGGACGGGGATCATGAGCGAGCTGCACGCCGGCGACCGGGTCGAAATCCTGGGCCCCCTGGGCAAGGGTTTCGCTTCCGCGCCGGAAGGGCGGGAAAAGATACTCGTCGGCGGCGGCATCGGCCTGGTGCCGCTCTATATGCTCGCCGAAGAACTCGTTCGCAGCGGCAAGGTGCGGCTGTTGATGGGGGGACGCAGCCGGGATGATATTCTGGCGGTGACCGAGTTCGAGAGGCTGGGAGTCGAAACGTACGTGTCCACCGACGACGGCAGCCTGGGGGAAGGGGGCCTGGTCACCCGGGTTTTGCAGCGCAAACTCGACAAATACCCGCATGCGGCGGTATTCGCTTGCGGCCCGATGCCGATGCTGGAGGCGGTTTATACGATCTGCGCCGAACGCGGCGTCGATTTGCAGGTCTCCCTGGAAGCGCTGATGGCCTGCGGCGTCGGCGCCTGTCTGGGCTGTGTGGTCAAGGGGGCGGGGCATAGCGAGGAGAATCCCCGTTATCTGTGCAGTTGCAAGGAAGGGCCGGTGTTTCGCGCCGAGCAGCTCGACTGGAGCCGGCTGGGCGGTCAAAGCGGTTACTGTGAAGGATGCAAGATATGATCGATGACGCGCGAAAAAACCTTAAACGCCCCAGCCTTGCCGTGGAGGTTGCCGGGATCAAAATGAAAAATCCGGTTATGCCGGCCTCGGGCACCTTCGGCTACGGCGAAGAATACGCTCCCTACATGGACTTGGACGGTCTGGGCGCCATCGTCAGCAAGGGGTTGTCGCTGAAACCGAAGGCCGGCAATCCGACGCCGCGCATTGCCGAAACGACCAGCGGCATGCTCAACGCCATCGGTCTGCAGAATGTCGGGGTGGAGGCCTTCATTGCCCAAAAACTGCCTTTTCTGCGCCAGTTAAACACCCCGATCATTGTGAACTTTTTCGGCAACACCCTGGAGGAATACGGCGAGATCGCCCGCCGGTTATCCGATATTCCGGAAGTCGCCGGCTGTGAACTCAACATCTCCTGCCCGAACGTCAAGCAAGGGGGGATCGTCTTCGGCACCGAGGCGAAATGCGCCCATGAGGTCGTCGATCTGGTCCGCCGACATCTGGCCAAGCCATTGATCGTCAAGCTGACGCCGAATGTTACCGATATCACCGTCATTGCTCGCGCTGTCGAAGAGGCGGGGGCGGATGCCATCAGCTGCATCAATACGATCACCGGCATGGCGGTGGACGTGCGCACCCGCCGGCCTCGTCTGGCCAATCGCACCGGCGGGCTCTCCGGCCCGGCCATCCGGCCGATTGCCGTGCGCCTGGTGCATCAGGTGGTGCAGGCGGTGAAGATTCCGGTCATCGGCATCGGCGGCATCTGCCGCGCCGAGGATGCCCTCGAATTTCTCATCGTCGGCGCCGCCGCCGTCCAGGTCGGCACCGCCAATTTTGTCGATCCGGGGGCGATGCCGTCGATTATCGAAGGGATAGAGCAGTTCCTCATCGAGGAAGGACTCGACGACATCCGCCAGGTGATCGGCAGCCTGAAACTGTAAGCCCGGATCACGGATCATGGATTGCCGCCCCTTATGGATATCATCACCACCCATCAGAACGCCGATTTCGATTGCCTGGGGTCGATGGTGGCGGCGCGCCGGCTTTATCCCGGAGCGGCCATGGTCTTCTCCGGCGCTCAGGAACGGGGCGTGCGTGAATTCTTCCTGCGCGGTGGCGTCAAAAGCGAAGATTTTCTGCGCCTTCGCGACCTGGATTTCGCCGCCGTCAGCCGCCTGATTCTGGTCGATGTTCGCGAGGCGAAGCGCATTGGCTCTTTGAGCCAAATTATCGAAAAAGGGGGGGTCGAAGTCCACGTTTTCGATCATCATCCGGATAAACCGGGAATTCCGGGAGCGCAGGAGCGAATCGAACCGGTCGGCGCGACGGTGACTGTTTTTACGGAGATTTTCCGGGAGCAGGGGATCGTGCCCACGCCGGAGGAAGCCACCCTCATGATGCTGGGCCTCTATGAGGACACCGGCAGTCTCACCTTCAATTCCACCACCGTCCGCGATTACCAGGCCGCGGCGTTTCTCCTCGGCCACGGCGCCAACCTCAACACCGTAGCTGAATCGCTGGTCCAGGAGCTGTCGGCCGAACAGGTCGAAATCCTGCATCAGTTGCTGCGCTCGCGCAAAGCGATCGCCATCGACGGCGCCGAAATCTCCATCGCCCACGCCAGCATCGATCACTTTGTCGGCGACCTGGCGGTTCTGGCGCACAAACTCAAGGACATGGAAAATCTCGATGCCTTGATTATCGCCGTGCGCATGGGGGAGCGCATCTTTCTGGTCGGACGCTCCCGTATCGCCGAGGTGCACGTGGGGGATATCCTCGGCGAATTCGGTGGCGGCGGGCACAGCTTTGCCGCCGCCGGCACGGTGCGGGAAATGACCCTGGTGCAGGTGCTGGAACGCCTGCCCGAGATCCTGGCAAAACACGTCAGATCCGACCGGCTGGTGCGCGACCTGATGTCGTCTCCGGTGAAGACGGTGAACTGGGAAGATTCCATCGCCCAGGTGCGGCACATCCTTACCCGATACAGCATCAATGCCATACCGGTCATGGAACAAGGGCGAGTGGTCGGAATTCTCACCCGTCAAGTCGTCGAAAAGGCCGCCCATCATGGTCTCGACCAACTGCCCGCCAGGGAATTGATGAACCGGGAATTTACCGTCGTTGCTCCCGACGCCGCCATCGAAACACTGCAGGAATTGGTCGTGGAGCACAATCAGCGGTTTGTGCCGGTTTTGGCAGGGGATGAACTGATCGGCTGCATCACCCGCACCGACCTGCTACGCCACCTGGTTGCCGGGCGGCGGCAGCAGTCTCCCGTCCTGGCGGAACCGGCCAGCGCCAGTCTGAACCTGAAAAAAAGACAGGTGGCGCGGCTGTTGCGCAGTCAACTGCCGGAACGGGTTACGACCGTTCTGCGGGATATGGGCGCCGTCGGCGACGAGCTTGGCGTCAATATATTTGCGGTTGGCGGGTTTGTCCGCGATCTGCTGCTGCGTCAGGAGAACCTCGATATCGATCTGGTGGTGGAAGGCGATGGCATTGCGTTCGCCGCTGCGTACGCCAGTCGCCATGATTGCCGAATCCGAACGCATAACAAATTCGGTACGGCGGTCATTATTTTCCCCGACGGATTCAAGGTGGATGTGGCTTCGACCCGAGTGGAATATTATCTCGAACCGGGCGCTTTGCCGACGGTGGAGCATGCGTCGATCAAGCATGATCTTTACCGGCGCGATTTTACCATCAACACCCTTGCCGTTTCGCTGAACGGCCCCCATTACGGCGAGTTGCTTGATTACTTCGGCGGCCAGCGCGATCTCAAGGACAAGGCGGTGCGCATCCTGCACAACCTGAGTTTCGTTGAGGATCCAACCCGGGTCTTTCGCGCCATCCGCTTTGAACAACGCCTCGGTTTTCATCTCGGCCAGCATACGGAATTTCTGCTGCGCAGCGCCGTGCGCATGGGTTTTCTCGAAAAGGTCGGCGGTCGGCGGGTTTTCAACGAATTGACGATTATTCTCCGGGAGACCGATCCTTTGCCGGCGCTGCTGCGCATGGCCGAGCTCGACCTGCTGAAATGCATCCATCCGGCCCTGGCCCCGGGGGACGAAACTTCCGCCTTATTGGCCGCCGCCAGCAAGGTCATTCACTGGTTCGAACTGCTGTACACCGGTGAGTCCTGCGAGAAATGGCTGGTTTATTTCCTCTGCCTGGTCGATGATCTCGACCGGGAGGCCGTAGCCGGCGCCTGTGACCGTCTGGAAATTCCCCCCCGTTACCGGGAGCAACTTGGCGAGATGCGCGATACCGCGCGAAGCACCCTGGCGCGTTTTGAAAGACGGCGCCGCGATGTCCAGCCCCGATCGAGCGACCTGTTTCACCGTCTCGAACCTTTTCCGATCGAAGTTCTGCTTTACATGCTGGCGAAAGCGGGCAACGATCAGGTGCGTCGCTGGATCTCGCATTATTTTACGCAGTTGCGGGGCGTTGTCGCCATGCTCTCCGGACATGATTTGCGCGCATTAGGACTTGCTCCCGGCCCCCATTACAAAAAAATCCTCGAGATGCTCCGCGACGCCCGGCTCAACGGCCGGGTGGTGACGCGCGATGACGAAATCGCCTGGGTGCGACATCGCTTTCCGGCGACTCCGGATCCGCTTGGATAGCAGCGAAATTCCCTTTCCCCATTCACACTTACATTGACTAGCCGCCCCCTGATCTGCTACAAATGATCCCCTTGCCATACTGGGAAATGCATGGAAACTATTCTGGCCAAAATATCGATCATGCTGGTGCCCGCGCTTTTTGCGGTTACCCTGCACGAAGTTTCCCACGGCTATGTCGCCGAACGTCTGGGCGATCCGACCGCACGCCTGCTTGGCCGTCTCACCCTCAATCCCTTGCGGCATCTCGACCCGATCGGCACCATTGCCCTGCTTTATTTCGGTTTCGGGTGGGCGCGGCCGGTGCCGGTTAATTTCAACAACCTGCGGCGGCCGCATCAGGACATGATCTGGGTGGCCGTTGCCGGACCGTTGACCAATTTTGCCGTTGCCGCTTTGTCCGCCCTGTTCCTGCGCTTCCTGCACCTGGTGCCGGAGATTTTCTCCGCCCAGGACACCCTGTCCCGAGTTCTCGAACCGCTCGGACTCATGGTCGCCATCAGTTTATACATCAATGTCATTCTGGGCGTTTTCAATCTACTGCCCATTCCACCCCTTGATGGCGGCCGGGTGCTTACCGGGATTTTGCCGGCCAAGCCGGCCCAGGCGCTGGCCCGTCTGGAGCCTTTCGGTTTCATGCTCATTATCTTTCTTATTTTCTTCACCGACATCTGGGGGCTTTTTCTTGCGCCGGTGATTTCCACCCTGGTCAGCCTGCTGGCCGGACCGCAGGTTTTCATGGTCGAGCGGGCCATCCATTTTCTGCTTCCCCGGTAGCCGATGAATTACGATATTCGACTGGACAAATTCGAAGGACCTCTCGACCTCTTGCTCCACCTTATCCGTAAGAACGAAATGGATATCTATGATATTCAGATCGCTGAAATCACCGCTCAATATTTGACTATTCTTGACGAAATGAAGGGTTTCAACCTGGATGTCGCCGGAGAGTTTCTGCTGATGGCCGCCACCCTGCTGCATATCAAGTCGCGTCTGCTCCTGCCGGCGGTGGAAGATGAAACCGGGAATGAGGAAGAAGAGGAAGACCCCCGAGCCGAACTGGTGCGTCGACTGCTCGAATATCAAAAATACAGTGAAGCCGCCGTTGCCCTCGACGCCTTTCCCCTGCTGGAACGGGACATTTTCGCCCGGCGCTTTCCCGCCCCCGACCTGACGGACACCCCGGCGGAAGAACCAATGGAGGCTGTTGGCCTGTATGAACTGATGGAAGCCTTCCGCGCCCTGCTGCGGGAAAATCCGCAGGCGGCGGTGCATGAGGTGACGGCTGAGCGGCTATCGGTTACCGACCGCATCAATCGCATCCTGTTTCTTCTTTCCGGCCGGGAAAGCCTTAGTTTCCCCGATCTTTTCAGCGCGCGTCCCGACCGGCAGGAAATTGTGGTCACCTTCCTGGCCATGCTGGAACTGGTCAAGTTGCGCCTGCTGCGGCTGATGCAGAACGGCCGGCATGGCGCCATCTGGGTCTTTCCGGCGGTTTCCGAAGAGGATGCGGGCGCGGTGCAGTTGACGGAGGATGCCTTTGGATACGGCTGAATTAAAGACCGTCATCGAGAGTCTGATCTTCGTTTCCGAATCGCCCTTGCGCAGCGAGCGACTGGCCGAGGTGCTGGAAGTCGAGCCTGCTCGAATTGCCCAGGCGGTTCAGGAATTGATGATCGATTATGAGAAATCCCCCCGCGGCTTTATCCTGCAGGAAGTTGCGGAAGGATATCAGTTTCGCACCCGGCCGGAACATGGCGAATGGATTCGGCGGCTCAACCGCAGCAAGCCATTTCGCTTTTCCCGTCCGGCGCTGGAAACCTTGGCGATCATCGCTTACCGGCAGCCGGTCACCCGGGCGGAAATCGAATATCTGCGGGGAGTAGATTCCGGAGGCGTGGTCAAAACATTGCTCGACAAACGCCTGATCCGCATCCTCGGGAAAAAGGATGTGCCCGGCCGGCCGCTGATTTACGGCACCACCCGGGAATTTCTCGAATTCTTTGGCTTGCGCGATCTTGCCGGACTGCCCGCTTTGCAAGAGTTCAGCGAACTAACCGCGGAGAGTTCCGAAAAATTTGGCGCCGCCGAGCGGAGTCGATTCGTCGCCGTGGTCGATACGAAGGAGGAGGAGTCTGCCTAGCCGGCAGTCTGCGTGAGCATTATGGGTGAACGTTTGCAAAAACTGATCGCCGCCGCCGGTCTCGCTTCTCGGCGGGAGGCCGAACAGTGGATCGCCGCCGGCAGGGTGACGGTAAACGGGCGTCTGGCCGGCCTGGGGGATGTCGCCGAATTGCCCAAAGACAAAATTGAAATCGATGGGCGGCCGCTGGCGGCAGAGGAGAAGAAGTACTATCTCCTGCTCAATAAGCCGGTCGGCTACGTGACCACGGCGCGCGATCCGCAGGGGCGGGCGGTGGTGACCGATCTGGTGCGGGAAATTCCGGCCCGCCTATACCCGGTGGGGCGGCTCGATTTGACTACGGAGGGGCTTCTTCTGCTGACCAACGATGGCGCTTTGGCCCACCATTTAGCGCACCCTCGCCATGAGGTGGATAAAACGTATCTGGTGCGGGTTCGCGGCACTCTTGGCGAAGAGGCGCGGCGCCGTTTGGAAACAGGAATAGAACTGGAGGACGGTTTGACGGCCCCGGCCCGCATCGGCAGCATTCGGCGGGTTGGTTCCCATAGCTGGTTCGAGATTACCATCCATGAAGGCCGCAATCGCCAGGTGCGGCGCATGTGCGAAGCGGTCGGTTGCTCGGTCAGCCGTTTAAAGCGTATTCGCTTTGCTTTTCTTGACCTCGGGGACTTGCTCCCGGGAAGGTTTCGTCCATTGACCCGCAACGAAGTGCAACGGCTGCAAAGTCTTTAAACCGCCCAGTCGACGGGACGGTCATTTCCTTCGTGTTTCCGCTCGCTTTGCCATAAATCTTGACAGGGAATTCGGGCTTGGTCTACAGTCACAGGTTGAATCGTTTTTCATGTTTTTATAAATAGGTGATTGCTTTGGCCAAAGAAAAACTACTCGCCTCTGCCCAGAAGAGCCTGCAAAAGGGTCAAATCGGCAAGGCGGTAAAAGATTATCAGAAAATTGTCGAGGCGGATCCCAAGGATATTCGCAATCGGCAAAAGCTGGCTGAACTGCTCAGCCGCGGCCGGATGATCGACGAGGCGCTGAAGGAATACGAAGCAGTCGCCAAGCATTATGCGGAGACCGGTTTCTATTTGAAATCGATCGCCGTTTACAAACAGATGCAGAAGCTTGATGCGACACGGCCGGACTTTTATCTCCGCCTTGCCGAACTGAACGAAAAACAGGGCCTGGTCGGCAATGCCCTGGCTGAATATAAAAACCTTATCGCCTATTACGACAAGAACCGGATGTTCACCGAAGAGCTTAAAATCCTGCGCAAAATGCGGGATTTGGAGCCGGAAAGTCTGAACACCCGGGCCAAGATAATCGAGCTCGCCCTGAACGACGACCCGCAGGAGGCGCGCCAGGAACTTCAGGAAGTCCTTGACCAACTGGCGGCAAAAAAAGACAGCGTTCGGGCTCTCAAGCTTCTCGATCACTTTCTGCCTAAATTCCCCGGCGACCTGCTCCTTCAGGCAGCGCAAGCCGAGGCCTTTGTCGAAAAGGGGGAAACCGAGCGGGGGGTTGGTCTTCTGCAGGAAATCCTGCGCCATAACACCAACCACGATATGACATTGCGGGCGCTTGCCCGGGTGCATCGGCGGGAAGGAAAGCCTCGGGATGCACTGGCAATTTACCAGCGGTTGCTCAGCCTGCAGCCGGACGCCCTCGATCTGCACGAAGCGAAGATTGCAACGGCGCTAGACGCGGGAGAAATCGGCATCGCCGCCAGTGAGCTTGAAGGGTGGAAAGAGGCTTTTTCCGCCGCAGGGCTCAACGATCTGGTAAATGCCTTTCAGGAGCGTCTGCAAACTGCCAGCGGGGCCTCCAATGCCGGCGCGGTGCCGGCCGTTAAGGCTCCAGTCCCCTCTCCTGCGGCGGAACGCGAATTAGCCATTCCCGCCGCCGAACCCGTCGCCGAAGTGGGTCAGGAAGATTTAATCGAAGATCTCGAAGAGATTTCCGAGGTGATTGAAGAGGCGGAAGCCGAGATAGGCCCCACTGAGTCGGATCCTTCCGAAATGGCGCCGGAAGAAGTTTCCCTCGACTTTCTGGAGGAAGCACCCCTCAATTTTCTCGAAGATGCGGAAGCTTTACCCGAACCGGTTGAGGAATCACCGGAACCGGTCAATGAAGTCTCAGCCGAAGTGGAAGTCGAACTCGATCTGGACATGGATCTCGATCTTGATCCGGAAATGGATATCTCGGACGATCTTTCGCTTGAAATGGACCTGGAAGAGGAAATCGTGCCGCTTGATGAGGAGATCATCGAGCTTGATCTTGAAGTCGAGCCGGCTGAAGATAATGAGGAGACCGACGCACCGGCCGCCGGCGATACGTTCTTCGATTTGGGGGCTGAAGTCCTCGAACTGGACGATCTGGACATCGACGAGGCCCTGGAAAAGGCCGATCAGGATGAGGCCGCGGCCGTCAAGGCCGCTCCGGCGCCGAAAAAACGGATCAAAACCGGTGTGGAAGTGGAAGACACGGAATCCCATTACAATCTCGGCATCGCCTATAAAGAAATGGGTCTTCTCGATGACGCCATTGGTGAATTCGACAAGGCCATGCGTTCGCCCTCGCGCACCATTGCCTGCCTGACCCTCAAAGGCATCTGTCTGATGGAAAAAGGGGACAGAAAACAGGCGGCGGAGGCCTTTCGGCTCGGTCTGGCGAATCCCGACATCGACGAAAGCGGCAAAATCAGTCTGCAATACGAGATGGGCGTGGTGTATGAAACCGGCGAGCAATTTTCCGAAGCCCTGGAGTGCTTCCAGCATGTGGTTGAGCGCGATCTTTTTTATCGAGACGCCGGCGAGCGGGTTGCCGACCTGCGGCGGCGGCTGGGACTGGAAAGAGATTCCGTGGATTCCGGAGCGGGCGGCGGCAAAAATCGAGTTTCCTATGTTTGATAATCCTTTTAAATGGCGGGGGCAGGTATGAGCTACTCGGAATACTTCGGTCTGGCCCGGGATCCTTTCACCAATGCCCCGGATGCTCGCTTTTATTACAACTCCGCGCAACACAGCCAGGCGTTGGTGCGCCTGATGTATGCGGTCGACTCGAACCGGGGGCTGGCCGTTCTGGTGGGCGGTGTCGGAACCGGAAAAACCACCCTGGCCCGGCGCATGCTCGACAATCTGCCCGAGGACCAATATGAATCTTCCCTGCTGGTGATGGTCCATTCCGGGGTTACCCCGGAATGGATTCTCACCCGCATTGCCATGCAACTGGGGGTGGACAACCCGGCCGGCGACCGCCTGACCATTCTCAAGCAGCTTTACGAACGGTTGCTGCAGATCGAGGCGAGCGGTCGCAAGGCGGTGGTGCTTATCGATGAGGCGCAGATGCTTTATTCGCGCGAACTCATGGAAGAGTTCCGCGGCCTGCTCAATCTGGAAATCCCCGGCAAGAAGCTGCTGAACATCGTCTTCTTCGGGCTGACCGAGGTGGAGGATTGTTTGCGTCTCGACGAGCCCCTTGCCCAGCGGGTGGCCGTCAAATGTCATCTGCACTCCCTTACCACCGAAACGACCGGAGCCTATATCAAACATCGGCTTCAGGTTGCCGGCGCCAGCCGAATGCTGTTTTCCGAGGATAGCATTCCGGCCATTCATCGCTATACCGGAGGCGTTCCGCGCCTGATCAACACCGTCTGCGACAATTGTCTGTTCGAAACTTTTCTGCGCAAAATGGATGGGGTAACCCCGCAGGTCGTGCAGAGTGTCGCCGGCGATCTCGGTCTGCTCCGACAGCCGCTGACCGATCTGGCGCCACAGGAAACGTTCAGCGAACTGGACGAAATCGAGGATATGCTCGATCGCCTTGAAAGCAAAGGGTAACAGGTCATCGCGCCACCTCTGTCGTCCGTCAGCCGCCCATGACTTCCCATATCCGCATCCTCCCCGAGGAAATCTGCAACAAAATCGCCGCCGGCGAAGTGGTCGAAAGACCATCTTCAGTGGTCAAGGAACTGCTGGAGAACTCCCTCGATGCCGGCGCCGGCGAAGTCCGCGTTGACATCAGAGCGGGCGGGCGGCGCCTCATCCGCATCGTCGATGATGGCGAGGGCATGAGTCGGGACGATCTGTTTCTGGCTCTGGAGCGGCACGCCACCAGCAAGCTGAGCAGCGATGAAGATCTGTTTCGGCTGCGGACGCTTGGTTTTCGCGGTGAAGCCCTGCCCTCCATTGCCTCCGTTTCCCGCCTGACTCTGCGCAGTTGTCCCGCGAATTCTCTTGAGGGCTTTGAAATTCAGTCGGAAGGGGGAGTGGTCAAGCACGCGGGGGTAACCGGCATGGCGCGCGGCACCTGCATCGAGGCAAGCGATCTTTTCTTCAATACCCCGGCGCGCCGTAAATTTCTGCGGCGGGACGAGACCGAATTCGGCCATATCGCCGATGTGGTGACCAAGCTTGCCTTGGCCCATCCCGAGGTTCACTTTCGCCTCGAGCACAATGGAAAGACGATATTTGACGCTTTTCGCCAAGGGACGTTGGCTGCAAGAGTCGCCGATCTTCTTGGCCGGCCGTTGCTGCGCGACCTCCTGCCGCTGGACATCAGCGATGGCGGATTGCGCCTGCATGGCATGATTTCCACACCGGAGACGAACCGCTCCGGTACGGGGGCCATTTATACCTTCATCAACGGTCGTTACATTCGTGATCGAGTGGTGCAGCACGCTCTTCTCGATGGCTACCGGTCGGTGCTGGAAAAGGGGCGCTATCCGGTCGCCATCCTTTTTTTGGAAATGCCGCCGGAAGAGGTGGACGTCAATGTTCACCCGACCAAGCACGAAGTACGGTTTCGGGAACAGGGGCGGGTGCATTCTTTCCTGTCCGGCGCTGTGCGCCAGTGCCTGAAGCCGGTGGCGTGGTTGGAAGAGGCGCATCCCGTCGCCCCGGAACCAACTACCGCCCCGCCCGCGCCGCAAAGCACGGCGCCGATTATGCCGGCCTCCGCTGTGAATCCGTATCGGCACGGGGTGCAGGAAGCCATGGAGAGCTACGGGCGGCGAATGCCAACGGTCGCTGCGCCGGCCTCCTTTTTTTCGCCCCACAAGGCGACCCCTGCCGAGGCGGAGAATTCCGGTTTTTTCGGCCGATTGACCCTGCTTGGTCAATACAGACGCAGCTATCTATTATGCCAGGACGGCGACGATCTGGTTCTGATCGATCAACATGCGGCGCACGAACGGATCGGTTTCGAGCGCCTGAAGAAAGAGTATCGGGACGGTGTCCTGGAGCGGCAGGCGCTTCTTTTTCCCGCCGTGATCGAGTTCGATTATCGCGAATCGGCACTGCTGAAGGAAAATCTCGCGGAACTGGCGCGACTCGGTTTTGAGCTGGAGCCGTTCGGCGGCAGATCCCTGGCTCTGAAGACGATTCCCCGCCTGCTCGGGGAGATCGACAGTGAACGCCTGCTGCGTGAAGTAGCCGAGGAGCTTGCCGCAGTCGGTAAAAGCAGTGCCGTTGAATCGGCCATTGAAAAAGTCCTTGCAGTCATTGCCTGCCATGGCGCCATTCGCGCCAACCGATCCCTTTCTCCCCCCGAAATCAGCTCCTTGCTGGACGCCCTCGACCAGGTGGATTTCAAAATCAGCTGCCCTCACGGCCGGCCAGTGATGAAGCGATTGTCGATTGGTGAAATCGAGCGCATGTTTCGGAGAACCTGATGGCTGACGACAAGCGGTTGCCCCTGATCGTGATCTGCGGTCCGACGGCGGCGGGGAAAACCGACATCGCCCTGCGCCTGGGGGAGAAGCTTCCGCTGGAGGTCATCTCCGCCGACTCGCGGCAGGTCTACCGCCGACTCGATATCGGCACCGCCAAGCCCACGGTCGCCGAGTTGGCCCGCCTTCCGCATCATCTCATCGATTTGATCGAGCCGGAGCAATCATTTACCGCCGCTGCTTTTTCCCGCCTAGGGCGGCAGGCGGCCGCCTCCATTGCCGGCCATGGCAAGATTCCCGTGGTCGTGGGGGGAACGGGACTTTATATCCGCACCCTCACCGAAGGATTGGTTGAGGCGCCCGCCGGCGACGAAGATCTCCGCCGTGAACTGCTGCGGGTGGAAGCGGCCGAAGGGGAGGGGACCCTGTATCGGCGCCTGCAAGCTGCGGATCCGGAAATCGCCGCCCGCTTGTCGCCGCGCGATCGCGTCCGCATTGTGCGGGCTCTGGAAGTGCAGGCGATTACCGGTCGTCGTTTTTCCGATCTGCAACGGGAGCATGCCTTTGCCGACCAACCTTTTCGCATCCTGAAGATCGGCGCAACCCTGGAGCGCTCCGAACTATATCGGCGCATCGACCAACGCACCGAGACAATGCTGGCAGCCGGCCTGGTGGAGGAGGTCCGAGAACTCCTCGACTGCGGGATCGCCCCCGCCTGTAAAGGCTTGCAGACCATCGGCTATCGGGAAGTCGTAAACCATCTTGGCGGCGGCATTTCGCTGGCCGAAGCGGTCGCCCTGATCCAGCGCGATACCCGTCGCTATGCCAAGCGGCAGCTCACATGGTTTCGCAATGACCGCGAAATTATTTGGGTTGATTCCTTGCGAGAGTTTGGTAGAATCCAGCAGTTGATTGAAAATTTTATGCAGAATAAAAGGAGCGGCCATGGCTAAGACCCCATTCAACATTCAGGACCAGTATCTAAATCAGGCTCGCAAAGAGCGCGTGCGCGTGACCGTCTTTATGATGTCGGGTGAAAAGCTGGATGGATATATCAAATCTTTCGACAGTTTTTGCGTTTTGATCGAAAGTGGTGGCGATATCCTGCTTTATAAGCACGCCATTTCTTCCATCACATCGGCCGACGGCTCCTTCCGCTTGCACGGAGGACGGGACTGACGCACTGAGGCGGTTCCGATTCTCGGATTACTTCGGGTCCTTGCCGGAAGGGTCGAACCCTCCGGTGGGGACTTTTCTCTTTCCCGGCCGGATTAAAATCAATCCGCCCGGATCGCGGTTCCTTCCTGCTTTTCTGTCGGCGATCGGCTCGATCTTATTTGCAAGCGTCCTTGCCCCAATCCTTTTCCCGAAACATGGCAGTCGACATGATTGAAATCAAGGCAGTAGCTCCAGCCGGCATCGGCGCCGAACTTGAACTCGAACCGGGCGACCGCCTGCTGGCCATAAATGGCCATCCGTTGCGGGATCTGATCGATTTCGAGGTCTACATCCATAATCAGGACCTGCTGCTTGAAGTGGAAAAGCGCAACGGCGAGTTATGGGATCTGGAGATCGAGAAAGAGGCTGAAGACAATCTGGGGCTGCTATTCGACCACCCGGAGCCGAACCAATGCGGCAACAACTGCATTTTCTGCTTTGTGCATCAACTGCCGCGAGGTCTGCGCCCATCCCTTTACCTGAAAGACGAAGACTACCGGTTTTCCTTCCTGTACGGCTCTTACGTTACATTGACGAATATCCGGGAAGAGGATCTGCAGAGGATTATCGAGCAGCGTCTTTCGCCGCTGTATGTTTCCGTCCACGCCACCGACGAAACGTTGCGCACGCACCTGCTCGGCCGACCAGCGCCGCCCATCCTCGGGCTGTTGCAGCGGTTGACCGCAGGGGGGATCGAAATCCATTCCCAGGTGGTCCTCTGCCCTGGCATCAACGACGGACCCGCCCTGGAAAAAACGGTGGAGGACCTCTTCGCGCTGCATCCGGGGATCCGCTCGCTGGCCATTGTGCCCGTCGGCTTGACCGGCCACCGGCAGCGGCTTCCCGAATTGCGGACGCCGAGCGCCGATGAAGCGGCGGCTGTCGTCCATCTGGTGCATTCTTTTCAGGATCGTTTTCTGCGTGATATCGGCCAGCGGTTTGTTTTTGCCGCCGACGAACTATACCTGCGAGGGGGGATCGATTTTCCGCCGGTAGAAAACTATGAGGATTTGGCGCAACTGGAGAACGGTGTCGGCATGGTGGCGGTTTTTCGGCAGGAAGCCGAGGAGGTTGTCGCCGAAGCCGAAAAACTGCCGTCTTTCGCTGTATCGACCCTCACCGGTGAGTCGGCCTTGGCCGAAGTAAGCCGATTCGTCCAGGAACTATCCACCCGGACGGGCGTAGAGATTACGCTGCATCCGGTGCACAATGAATTTTTCGGCGGGCATGTCACCGTGACCGGTCTGTTGTCCGGGCAGGACATCGTCCGGCAATTGCGCGGGAAAGAACTTGGCGATTGCCTGCTGGTCCCCGATGTGATGCTCAGGGAAGGAGAAGAGGTTTTTCTCGACGATATGACGGTTGATGAATTACGGCGCGAGCTGGGAATACCGGTTCAAATAATCGGCAGCTCCCCCTGGGATTTGCTCGATGCATTGGAAGAGCTCGCGGCAATACGGCAAGGAGACAATCATGGATGAGAATCAGCGCTGGCACCGCCGGCAGCTTATGGAGACGACGGCCACCGCTCTCCAGAAAAACGGTTTCGTCACCTCCCTTTTTGACACCCGGGAAGAGGCCATTGCGTTTCTGCTGGAAACCACCGCCGGTGCAGCGACCGTCGGTTTTGGCGGATCGATGACCCTCGCCGAACTTGGTCTGCCCGAACTGCTCGAAAAAGCAGGGAAAACGACTCTCATCCATGGACGTCCCGGCCTGAGCCCCGAGGAGCGGCGACGGATTATGCAGGAGCAGCTCGGCTGCGATCTTTTTTACACCAGCACCAACGCCTTGACGCTCAAAGGCCAGCTGGTGAATATCGATGCCACCGGCAACCGGGTCTGCGGCATGGTTTTCGGGCCGAAGCGGGTCATGGTTGTCGCCGGCGTCAATAAGATTGCCGCCGACCTTGAAGGCGCTCTCAAGAGAGTGAAAGAGGTCGCTTGTCCCCCTAACGCCAAGCGTCTGAATTTCGACACCCCCTGTGCAAAAACCGGCCGCTGCACCGATTGCCAGTCGCCGCAGCGTATCTGCCGTGTTACCACGATCATTGAGAGATGTCCCCGGGCGACGGATCTGCGGGTCTGCCTGATCAACGATAATCTGGGATACTGAACCGCGAAAAGAGGTGCGAACATGCAGGAACTTGAAATTCTGTTGCAGAAGGGCAGGGAAGCGCTGGAAACTGGCGACCACGCGGCGGCCATCAAGGCCGGACGCAAAGCGGTGCAGGAATTCCCGCAGGCGACGCAGGCACACGTTCTCCTCGGCGAAGGCCTTGCCGAAAAGGGCGCCATGGCGGATGCTGTCACTGCTTTCGAGCGCGCCCGGGAGCTCGATCCGGAGGACCCGGACCTGCTTTACGCCCTCGGCGACATCTGCTTCGAGGCCGGTCATCCGGAAAAGGCGCTTGCCGTCTATCAGGAGATCGTCCGCATCGATGCAGAGGAGGCGGACGCCTGGGTGAGTCTCGGCCTGGTGCATTTCCACCAGGAGCGCATGGAGCAGGCCGAAGCGGCATTTCGCAAAGCGCTGGCGCTGGAGCCCGATTCGTCCTTCGCTCTCAATTCGCTGGGGGATGCTTGCTACGCTCTCAGGCGCGAAGAGGAAGCCATCGACTGCTATCGGCGAGTGATCGCCCTGGACCCGGAGGATGCCCAGGCGCATTACAACCTGGCGGAAATCTACTACGATACCGGCGATCTGGAGCAGGCGGAGCGGGAGTGCCGGGACGCGCTGCGACTGGACCCCGATTTCGCTTTCGCCTATCTGACCCTCGGCAATATCGAGCTGGACAAGGAGGAGCCGCGACAAGCGCTGCACAATTTCCAGGAATTTCTCCTGCGCGAGCGTTCTACTGGAGCGAAAGAAATCCGGGAGGAAGTCGCGGCGGTTGTGGAAGGGTTGAAGGCCGAATTGTAGGTGGTCGGCTCTGATCGTTTGAAATTCGTTCCGAGGAAGTAAATATGGTCCGCGGTTTCGCCATTCTTCTTCTGCTGCAATTTCTCGGTGAAGTGATTTCTCTTCAGCTTCATTTGCCGATTCCGGGCAACGTCATCGGCATGGGTCTGTTGCTGGCGGCGTTGACGGCCAAAATCGTCCGGCTGGAATGGATCGAGGATGCGGCTGAACTCCTCCTTTCCAATTTTGCGCTGTTTTTCATTCCGGCCGGGGTGGGCGTCATGGTCTACTTCGATCTTATTCGCCGCGAATGGCTGCCGATCGGCGCCGCGCTGGTTTTCAGCACCTTTGCGGTCATGGCGGTTACCGGCTGGACCGAACGGTGGCTGGAGAAGCGCGGGGGGCGGGATGTTGAATGAGCTGACCAACTCTCCCCTGTTCGGCATCGCTCTGACTCTGGGCATCTATGTGCTGGCGCAAATGCTGTATCGACGCATCGGCAGCATTTTTTTCAATCCGGTCGCCCTGTCCATCGCCGGCATTATCGTCTTTCTGCTCCTGTTCCGCATCCCGTACGAAAATTATGCGACCGGCGGTCGTTTCATCCTATTTCTTCTCGGCCCATCGGTAATTGCTCTGGGCGCGCCGCTATACAGTCGCCGCCAGGAAATTCTCTGCAGAAAGGGACCGATTCTTCTTGGCGTGCTGGCCGGCGCACTCACCTCCATCTTGTCGGCCAGTGGCATCGCCTGGCTGCTCGGGGGAAGTCGTGAGGTCATCCTGTCCATGGCGCCAAAATCCACGACAACGCCGATTGCCATTGGCATCGTCGAGAAGATCGGCGGAATTTCCCCATTGACTGCCGCCATTGTGGTGCTGACCGGGTGTCTGGGGGCGATCTGCGGCCCGGAGTTCTGTCGTTTGCTGGGTATTCGTGAACCGGCGGCCATGGGGCTCGCCGTGGGTACGGCCGCGCACGGCATCGGCACCGCGCGGATGCTGGAGGTGGATCGCTTGGGCGGAGCGGTGGCCGGACTGGCGATCGGCTTGAATGGGCTGATCACCGCTTTTATCCTGCCGTTGCTCTTCGTTTTCTTTCGCTGATAAAAAAAGGGCAGGCGCGTCGCCTGCCCTCGAAAGTACCAGATATTGAACGAAATTACTTCTTTTTTGCCGAAGCTTTTTTGGATGCCTTGAGCGGATTGGCCATCTTCGTTTCGGCGCTCTGCAAGTCCATCTTCCGGTGGGTGGCCATATTGCAGATACCACGCGCCCATTTTTCCTTGGGGGAGGGAGCGGCGCTGCAAACCTGACCGATGCTGCCTTCGGCGATGCGGTCGCAGCCCTGGCAATCTTCCACGACAGTTTGGCACGAGTTGCCGGTGAAAACACAGCCCTGCTTGGACCAGAAGGTGCACTCAGCACCGGGGAGAACAGTCTGACACTGCATGGGGAAAACTCCTTGGGATACGGGTTGCGGGTTTTTCAGAATCGCCATTATTAATTAGTGACGGAATTTTTGTCAATAATGAAATTGAGGGCAGAGAAGGATTTCTTTGCTGCCCGGCTTCGACGGTTTCCGGCGCTGTACGAAAAAGGACCGAAATGATGAAAACGAATATACAGGCATGGGAAGAAAAATGTGGTCGCTGCGGCCGTTGCTGTTTTGAGAAGATCGAGTTTGAGGGAGAAATCTACTACACGGATACCCCCTGTGAGTGGCTCGATCTGGAGACCAGGCTTTGCGCCGTCTATGCGAACCGACAAAAGGTCCGCCCTGGTTGCGTCAAGTTGACGCGGCGTGTGATCGCGCGTGGGCTTTTGCCGGCCGACTGCCCCTATGTCGCGGGGATATCCGATTACCCGGCGCCTCATCTCTGGCCGGATATCACCCTGATGGAGAAAGAAGAGCAGGGCAGGAGTGCGAAATAACTGTAGGTTTCCCTTTTTTCTCGCCGTTGACGTGCTATTATTGGCCCCTGCATAGGGTTTCGAGGATTTGCTTGCGAGGAGGACAACACATGAGCCGCATTAGTTTTGGAACCTCCGGCTGGAGGGGGATTTTCTGCGAAGAATTCACCACGGAGAACGTCAGGGTGGTGACCCAGGCGATCGCCGACCATCTGCGCAAGGTGGGAGCGGAAGGGAAAGGCGTGGTCATCGGCTACGACACCCGGTTCATGGGACGGCACTTTGCGCGGGAGACGGCGCGAGTGCTGGCCGGTTCAGGGATAAAATCTTTTCTCTGCAACCGCGATGCGCCGACACCGGTTATCGCCTACGAAATCCTGCGCCGGCAGGCGGGTGGCGGCATCAATTTCACCGCCAGCCACAACCCCTCCAACTACAACGGACTGAAATTCTCTCCCGATTGGGGCGGGCCGGCCTTGCCGGAGACGACGCGCGATATTGAGGATCGCGCCAATGCCATGTTGGGCGGAATGTGTTATCGGTCGATGGCCTTTGATCAGGCGTATCATGCGGGGCTGGTGGAAGATATCGATCCCCGCAGCGGCTACTTCGAGGGGATCGGCAAGCTGGTCGATCTTCACGCCATCGGGCGTTCCGGGATGAAAATCGCCGTGAATCCCCTCTATGGCACGGCCCGGGGCTATCTCGATGTCCTGCTGCGGGAAGCCGGCGCCACTGTCGTCGCCATCAACGATCATCCCGACCCGTATTTCGGAGGGCATCCGCCGGAGCCGGCCGAAGCCCATATCGGCGATTTCATCCAATTGGTGAAAAACGACCCGACGATTCGCCTGGGTCTGGCAACGGATGGCGATGCCGACCGCTACGGCATCGTCGATGGCGACGGCGCCTTTTACGAGCCGAACTATATCCTGGCTCTGCTTCTCGATTACCTGGTGCGGGTGAAGAAAAAAACCGGGGATGTCGCCCGCTCGGTGGCGACCTCCCATTTCGTCGATGCTGTCGCCCGGCACCACGGGCTGCAGGTATTCGAAACTCCGGTCGGCTTCAAGTTCATCGGCGAATACATCCGCGACAACCGTATTCTGATCGGCGGTGAAGAAAGCGCCGGCCTGACGGTGCGCGGCCATGTGCCGGAGAAAGACGGCATCCTGGCCTGCCTGCTGGTGGCGGAGATGGTGGCGGTAACCGGAAAATCCCTGGCCGAATTGCTTGCCGATCTGTATCGGCGGGTCGGTGAGTTTCACACGCGGCGGCAAAACATCCGCCTGTCGGCGGAGCTGGAAGGTGGGATCGCCGATAAGTTGGCCAATCCTCCGGCGGAATTGGGCGGACGCAAAATCGAAGAGGTGATTACCATCGATGGCGCCAAGTTCGTTTTCGGCGATGGTTCTTGGATGCTCTTTCGCAAGTCGGGGACCGAACCGGTGGTGCGGGTTTATGGCGAGGCCGGAAGCGCCGACGAGCTTGACCGGGTGATGCAGGCTGCGGCCGCTTTTATTCGCGGCTGAAACTTCGCAGTTTTCTTTATGAACAAAAAAACGGAGCCTTTCGGGCTCCGTTTTTTGTCATCGATTTCTCCGGCGACACGCGTCGGATAGTCAGCCTCAGCCAAAAGCCGAACCGGACGGCGCCGAGCAGGATGGACCGTCACCCGAGCCGCTGACCGAAACTTTCGATACCAGCCTTGTTGCTGTTTTCCCGCATCGCGGGCAGGCCGTCTCGTCGATCGGGGCGGGCAAAATTCTCTCCAACTTTTCGCCGCATTTACGGCACTGAAATTCGAAGATCGGCATGAAAACCTCCTCTTAATATATTCAGATATCAATATACTTCAGCCGGCTGAGGGAAGGCAAGGGCGAAAAAACCGGCCTGCTTCCGCCCGCCGATATTTAAAAATTGACAGAGAGTTAAAAATAGAGCTCTTTCGATTGGCCGGTCGTCCCTTTGCCGGCAACGGTCGATAGGGCTTTCAAAATCGGTTTCAGCCGATCATCTCGTTTATCCCTTCGATGACCTGCGTTAATTTTTCGGGAGTAACTACGGCGATCTTTTTGCCGACGCGTTCGACGGCAAGGAGCGTCAACAGGTGAGAAAAAAGCAAAAAAGCGCGGGCTTGCGGCCCGCGCTTTTTTTTGCTTCTTACAGGATGACTGAAGATCAGCCGAGAATCTGCTTGAGATCGCCTTCGGCGGTGCCGATGGGCTGAATATTGAAGTTCTCGACCAGGAAGTTGAGCACGTTCGGGGTGACGAAAGCCGGCAGCGTCGGGCCGAGTTTGATGTTCTTGATCCCGAGGCTGAGCAGGGTGAGCAGAATAGCCACCGCTTTTTGCTCGTACCAGGAGAGAATCATCGACAGCGGCAGTTCGTTGACTTCGCACTCGAAGGCTTCGGCAAGCGCGACGGCGATCTTGATGGCGCTGTAGGCGTCGTTGCACTGGCCGACATCGAGGAGACGGGGGATGCCGCCGATATCGCCGAATTCGAGCTTGTTGAAGCGGTACTTGCCGCAGGCCAGGGTCAGAATGACGGTGTCCTTGGGGGCTTTCTCGGCGAATTCGGTGTAGTAGTTGCGGCCGGATTTGGCGCCGTCGCAACCGCCGACGAGGAAGAAGTGACGGATTTGGCCGGCCTTGACGCCTGCAATCACCTTGTCGGCCACGCCGAGGACGGTGTTGTGGCCGAAGCCGACGAGAATCTCCTGCCCCGGGTTCTCCGAAAATCCGGGAAGTTGCTGCGCTTTTTCAATAACTGGCGAGAAATCCCATCCATCGATATGCTTGACGGTCGGCCACTCCACCAGGCCCCAGGTGAAAAGGCGGTCCTTGTAGGAATCTGCCGGGCGCTGGATGCAGTTGGTGTTAAAGATGATGGCGCCGGGGAAATCGCCGAATTCTTTCGCCTGATCCTGCCATGCCCCGCCGAAATTGCCAGCCAGGTGCGCATATTTCTTCAGACCGGGGTAGCCGTGGGCGGGGAGCATTTCGCCGTGGGTGTAAATATTGACGCCGGTGCCTTCGGTCTGCTTCAGGAGTTCTTCCAGCATGCGCAGGTCGTGGCCGGAGACGAGAATCGCCTTGCCGGCTTTGGTCCCCAACTGGACAGGGGTCGGCACCGGGTGGCCGTACTTACCGGTATTCGCTTCGCTGAGAAGCTCCATCGTCATCAGGTTGACTTTGCCGCATTCCATCGCCAAAGTAACGAAATCCATCAGGCCGAGGGATTCGTCAAGGGTGGCGGCGAGGGCTTTGTGGGTGAAGGCGTAGATTTCTTCTTTTTCGGCGCCGAGAACCAAGGCGTGGTGCGCGTAGGCAGCATATCCCTTCATGCCGTAGACGAGAATTTCCTGCACCGAGTGGACGTCCGGGTCGATGGCGGTGCTCTTCACGCCATGTTCTTCCCCTTGCGCCGTCAGCGCTTCGCTGGTGGCGGCCGGTTGCCATGCGGCGGCCGCCGGAATGGCGCCATCGACTTTGCCGGCCAACGCCTGGGCCTTTTCTTTAATGACGCCCGCCTGACGGATGACCCGAGCAACCGCCTCGGCATCGAAATCGACGTTGGTTACGGTGGTGAACAAACCGTCGAGCATGAAACGGTCGATCGCGCTATCTTTTTTCCCTTGGGCGCGCGCCTTGTCGGCCCAGAAGGCGATTCCTTTGAGGGCATATACCAGCAGATCCTGTAGGGCGGCGACGTCAGGCTGCTTGCCGCAGACGCCGATTTTGGTGCAACCTGTTCCCTGTGCGGTTTGTTCGCATTGGTAGCAAAACATTTTTTCCTCCTTTGGGGGTGATGGTTGTATTACAGTAAGCCGTAGTCCCAATGGACTTGGGTGGCGCAACTCTTTCGTTTCGCTGGGGAGCATAGAGATTGCCCGCCGGAGAAACCTTGACCGAAGTCAAATTGCCTATATTTTTTAGGAGTAGAGAATGGTTGTAATGGAACGACGCTTCTGGCTCTTTAAATCGGAGCCGACTTGCTTTTCTTTTAACGACCTGAAAAACTGTCCCGACGGAACGGATTCTTGGGACGGCGTCCGCAATTATCAGGCGCGAAATTTCTTGCGTGACGAAGTTCACCGGGGTGATGGCGTTCTTTTTTACCATAGTAATATTGCCGAACCCGTTATCGTCGGCATCGCCCGGGTGGTGCGACCCGGGTATCCCGACTTGAGCGCCCTTGACCCTCGCGCCGCGCACCACGATCCACGGGCGAGCGAGGCTGATCCGATCTGGTACGCGGTGGATGTGCAATACGTGACGCCGTTGCCGCGGGCGTTGACCAGGGAAGCTCTCAAGCGCGAGCCGGACCTCACCGGGATGGAATTGCTGAAGAAGGGAAGTCGGCTTTCGGTGCAGCCGGTGACGCCGGAGCAGTGGCATGCCATTTTGATGCTGGGGGGCCTGACGGCCGACCCATCCGGCCTTAACAAGGAATAGCCGCATGCAGAGGAAAAGTAAATGAAAAAAACTATCAAAGTAGGCGCAATCATTATCGTCGTTCTGGTTCTGCTGGTGCTGGCTCTGGTGCTGGTGGTCCGTTTCGTTCTCACCCCTGAACGCATCAAGGAGGTGGTGCTTCCCCGGGCCGAGGCCGCGTTGAACCGTCCGGTGAGTCTGGGCGAGGTTGAGGTCAGTCTGTTCTCCGGCATCACTCTGCGGCAGATACGGGTTGGCGAGCCGGCGGGGGAGGAATCGTTTGTTGCCGCCGAGGCGGCTGTCTTGCGCTACAAACTCTGGCCTCTGTTGTTCAAGCGGGTGGTCATCGATGAAATCCGCCTGGTGGCGCCGCACATCCGGGTCGTGCGACAGGTGGACGGCAGCTTCAATTTCAGCGATCTGCTGCAACCAAAAGAGACGGAACAGAAGGCGGAACAACCGGCCGAACAACAGGATGGAGCGCCCATCGATCTGCTGGTCTCGCAAATCGCCTTGACCGATGGCCAGGTTCAATTCATCGACTATCAACTGGATGCGGCAAATCCTTATCGCCTTGCCCTGACCGGACTGGAACTGTCGGCCCGCGACATTTCTTTGCTGCGGGATTTCCCTTTTGAGTTTGCCGCCAGATTGCAGGAAGGTGTCCTCGGCGGCGAGGGGAGCATCGACCCGGGTGCGGCGCAAGGTCAAATCCAACTGAAAATAGCCAATGTCGATCTGGCGATTTTCGCGCCCTATTACCAGGACAAGATACCGGGCCAGATGAAGTCCCTAGGTCTCAATCTTGAACTGAATGCCGAAGGAGGGCGCGAATCGATGCGCTCGCAAGGCCAAATTGTCCTCGCGCCGGTCGGTCTTGTCCTGAATCGGGAAAAAGGGGCGCCTCTGGCCATTGGGGATGCGACTTTGTCGTTGAACTACGCCATCGCCGCCACTGCCGCCGCTATCGATATCGAAAAGGCAACGCTGTCCTACAGCCAGATTCCGGTGGTGATTGCCGGCCGAGTCACGGATTACACCGGGGCGCCCGAGGTAAACCTTCTTCTGACGCTCCCGCCCCTGGCCGTGGAGCAGGCCATTGCCCAACTGCCGGCGGAACTGTCCAAGTCGTTGAGCGAACTGCAACCGGCGGGAGAGGTCGGCGGCGAATTCAAGCTTGCCGGCGCGGTCGACAAAGCGAAAGAACTGCTGCAGGCGGGAGAGTTGCGTTTTGCCCCGATATCGATTCTGGTCAATGGGGAGCGGGCGGCGCTCCTCGGCGCCTTGCGGATGGATGCCGACTCGCTGCATTCCGAAAATCTGCAATTGCAAATGGGTGAAAACCGTGCCGAAGTCGATCTGAAGGTGGAAAACCTGTTTGGAGAAATCCCCCAGGTGCGCAGCGCCGTGCGTGCCGAGCGCTTCGCTCTCGACCCCCTGCTGCAAGGGACGGCGGCGCCGGGCGCCGCCGTCTCCGAGCCCGCCGGCAAGGAAGAACCTTTTCCGATGGCAATTCCAGTGCAGGCCGAGGGAAGCGTCAGCATCGGCGAGACCCTGTACAAGGGGTTGACCATCCGCGATTTCGATCTTGGCTATCGGTTGCAGGATAATGTTCTAACTATTCAGCGCCTCAACGGGCACGTGGCGGAGGGCAAATTCGTCGCTACGGCCCGCGTTGATCTGGGGAAACCGGCGCCGGTTTTCAGCACAAAATTAGATTTACAAGGAATCCAGGCCAACCCGCTGGTGAGCGCGTTTTTCCCCGAAGCGGCCGGCACGGTATTCGGCGCGATGAACCTGCAGGCATCCGCTACCGGCCAGGGAGCGGATGCTCAAGCCTTGAAGAAAACGGTTTCCGCCGATGGAAAAATTTTATTGACGGACGGACGTCTGACCGGCGCTGGTCTGGTGCAGGGATTGGCGGATCTCATCGACCTGGAAAAGCTGCGGGTGCTGAGTTTCAGTCGCTCCGAAGGGTCGTTTACCGCCCGTCAGGGGAAGATCCTGGTCGATAGCACCATCAACGGCAACGATGTTCGTATGAGCCCGAAAGGGTCCATCGGCCTGGAAAATTACCAGTTGGATTTGGCCCTCGATCTGCGGGTTGCGCCGGATTTGGTCGGTCAACTGAGCAAGGGCAAACTGATCGGTATGCTGGTCGATGAACAGGGTTGGGGCAAGGTGCCCGTAAAGGTTGCCGGGACGGTTGAGTCACCCCGTTTTTCCCTGGACACTGCCGCGCTTGAGACCACGATCAAGGAGAAAGCGGGGGAAGAAGTGCGCAAGAAACTGCATCGGGAATTGGAGAAGCGACTGCCTTCCGGGGCCGACAAACCGCAGACCGAGCCCGGTCGTCCCGGCCTGGAAGAGACTTTGCGTGGGCTGTTTGGAAATTGACACCCCGCTTTTCCCTGTGCTACAGCTGGCAAAAAATCAAAAAGGATTGGTCAAGATGGCGGGATTGGAAGATTTCAGCGGATTCGAAGTAATCCGCTCGGCGATGGAGATCGAGAAGAAGGGGCACCTTTTTTATTCGACGGTTGCCCAACGGGCCAAGAGTGAATTGGCGAGGGAAGTCTTTTCCTGGCTGGCGCAGGATGAAGTGAACCACCTGAAAACACTCGAGGAGTTGGTTCCACGATATCAAGAAGGCGCCTTTTGGGAGAATGAAGAGGAATTCCTCCCCTATCTGCGGCGGATGGCCACGGAAGAATTTTTTCCCGCCCCCGAGCGGCTCGAGCAGATTCTGCAAAACGAAGATGCCGATTTGCAATCCCTCGATCTGGCCATCGAAGCGGAAGAGAAGTTCGCCGACTATTTTCACCGTGCGGCCGAGAATGCCCGCACGCCGGAAGGTCGCGAAGCATTCGTCTGGCTGGCGGCCGAAGAAAATCGCCATGCGGCGGTGCTCAAAGAACGAAAAACCCGGTTTTCCATGCGCGGTGAGTTGCGGCAGGATAAATGACTTGATATCCCAACACCCGACATGGACAATGCTAACTAGCTGAAAATAATACTATGTAACCCGACATCGGGTGGCAGGCCGGTCGATGTCTGATGTATTCCTTCTTGCCCGTCGATATATTCGACTCGGTTCGGGAAATAGCCCGGAACCGAAACTTTCTTCAGGAGGCCAAAAATGAAAAGAATTGTTGTCATGCTTCTCGCCGCCGGTTTTATCGCCAGCACCGCCTTTGCCGCCGATGTCGTCACCTATGAGGCCAAAAACGGCACGGTAACCTTCGATCATAAAGTCCACCAGGAGCGGGCTGGCGGCGACTGTGCCAAGTGCCATGAGGGAACCCCGGGCAAGTTCGAAGTCAGCAAAGATTTTGCGCATAAGACATGCAAAGGCTGCCATGCCGAAATGAATGGCCCCACCAAATGCGGTGGTTGCCACAAGAAGTGATTTTTCTGGGCAGGAGCGCTGTCCGGCGCTCCTGCCCTGCACCCCACTCTTTCCCCTCTCCCTTCTCCCGTTGGTGCAATCCGATTTCTTCCCGCTACGTCTTCCCTTCACCCGATTTTAACTGCACACTCTGCTAGAATATGCTTGTCTATTCCCGCATGGCATTCAACCGGAGCAGGACGAAATGAATCGAGAACAGACCCTCTCCCGCGAGCGCTTGAATAAGCTGGCTTGGTTGCTCGACAATTCAATCCCCTTGCCCGGTACGGGGTTTCGCATCGGGCTGGATGGTCTCCTTGGGCTTTTGCCGGGCGTCGGCGATACCGTGGGCGCGCTGTTATCCAGCTATATTCTGACCGAGGCCGGAAAACTCGGCGCCCCGCGATCCGTACTTCTGAAGATGGCTTTGAATGTCGCTGTCGACGCCATTTTCGGGGCAATCCCCTTTTTCGGCGATCTGTTCGATTTCACCTGGAAGGCCAATCTGCGCAATGTGCGTCTTCTTGAATCCTATTTGGAAAAGCCGCGCAAAACGGTGGCGGTGAGCCGGGCCTATGTCTGGGGCCTTGCCGCAATCCTGGTTGTTTTCGTCCTCTTCATGTTCACCCTTGGCGTTCTTGCGATTCGCTGGATATGGCTGACCCTCACCGGCGTCTGAAATTCTTTTCGCAACCCTCCTGAAGTTTCCAGCGCTTGACTCCCGGTATTACGGGGTAAAATTTAGTTGTACCTAATTTCGGAATTGGTCTGTCGGGAGGAGATCGCCATGACAGGAAATGCTTTGCTAAACGAGCGCGCCCGAGAAGAACTGGTGCAAAAACTTGTGCATCGCCTGGGAGATCGCGGGTATTTGGATATTCGTGTTTCGCGACTGGATGTATATGCCGATAATCGCCCGAGGTTCATTCACTGGGAAGCATCGGACGAAGGATATTTGCCGGATATCACTGCGAGAAAAGACCGGAGCGACTATCTGTTCCAGGTGGAAACCTGCGAGACTTTGTCCGATCCTCAAACGGAGCGAAAAATATATCTATTCGCCGCCTATGCACGCCATTATCGCAAGCAGTTCTGTCTGGTTGTCCCTGACGGATGCCGGGTTGCGGCAAAAAACAAAATTTTCGAGCTGAAGAGCGATGAACAGTTCACGCATGTGCTCGGGGTGGGGCGCCAGTTCGTTTCAACCTGACGTTTCGCACCCCATGACGCGAAAGGATTTACCTCATGGCTAAAACCATCTTCATGGTTCCCGACCCCCAAGGCGGCTGGCTGGTTAAAAGATTGGGGGCGGATCGGGATGCCGGAAATTTCATCTCACGGGGCGAGGCGATCCACTTCGGCCGGGAACTTTGTCGGGAGTTGAACGCGGACTTTGAAATTCATGATCTGGACGGCACGGTTACCCGGGAGCGGTTAAGGCGGGAAAGGCCGGAGTATCATTGATTGGAGTACGGATGAGCGATAATTCGCGCCGGACAATGCTTTTCTGGATGGCCGCGGTGTTTTGCCTTTTCCTGCGGCCTTCCTTAGTCACCGGGAGTCCGATCGCTTCCGCCGACCATTTGCGCGGATACCGCGTTCAGAGCGCCGATGGAGTCGTGCTCGGAAGCGTGGCGGAAATCTTTTTCGACCTGGAAAATGGCAAGATCGGTTATCTCTCTGTTTCCACCGAGGGCGAGCGGCCCGTCATTGTTCCCTGGAGGGCGGCCCATATTCGCACCGGTGATCAGTCGATCCGCCTTTTCATCGATCCCCGTCGCTTTCAGGAGGCTCCGTTTGTTCAAATGACTGAAATGGATCATGAGAGGGGCCGTGCTCTGCACCGGTATTTCGGGGTGGCTCCCTACTGGGAGGACGATACTCCATCGGCTCCACGCCCTCCGCGCAATCTGCGCATCGTCAAATAGCCACCAAATCCTTTTCCCTTCTGCGAAAGACTCAACACGGCCTTGCCGATGCTTGACACTCTTGAGCGCCGTGTTAGATTTCACCAATCCCCAAATGGTTAACCGTAATATGAAAGGATTTTATGAACGAGCAGACGTCGGCAGAATACTGCCCTTCGGAAAAAGATCCCTACATGTGTGATAGCCACATGGAATATTTTCGCCAGAAGCTGCTTCTCTGGCGTAAGCAACTGGAGGCCGAGTCGCAGGGGACTCTGGAGCGCCTGCGCGAGGAAAAGGTCAGGGAGGCGGACATCGTCGATCAGGGGCAGGCGGAAACCGATCTTGTCTTGAATTTAAAACAGCGGGAGCGTTGTCGCAACATGATGGCGCGCATCGATGCCGCCTTGGTGCGGATCGACGACGGCACCTATGGCTTCTGCGAAGAGACCGGAGAGGAAATCGGCCTGCGGCGGTTGATGGCCAGTCCACTTTCCACTTTGTCCGTGGAAGCCCAGGAGCGCTTCGAGCGCATGCTGAAACTGCGGAGATTCCATTGATGGCTTTTTGAACGAACCGGACCGCACGCGGCTTGGACTCGATTTTAGGCGCTGGCGGTTCTCCCTCCCCGGAGTTGGCGTTGAACACCCCGTCGTGCACCAACGTGAGCCCACCCAGCGAAGCATTTGTTCTTTAGCGGGTTTGCTGCTATTATCGCGCGGCCAACAAGACTCCCTATCCGGAAAACCGTATGTACAACGATCACTTCGGCTTGCGGGATCAACCTTTCTCGATTGCTCCCGATCCCCGTTATCTCTACATGAGCGAACGTCACAAGGAGGCGTTGGCCCATCTGATCTACGGGGTTCACAACGAGGGCGGGTTTATTCTGCTGACTGGCGAGGTGGGGACGGGCAAAACCACCGTTTGCCGTTGCCTGCTTGAGCAATTGCCGGCCGCCACCAAGGTGGCCTATATCACCAATCCCAGGCTTTCGGCGCTTGAACTTCTGGCCACCGTTTGCGACGAATTCGGCATCGCCTATCCGGACGAAAACAGCAGCAGTAAGGTTTTGATCGATCGCCTCAATTCTTTTCTTCTCGCCGCCCATGCCGCCGACCGGCGGACCGTACTGATTATTGACGAGGCCCAGAATCTCAGTGCGGATGTGCTTGAGCAGATTCGCCTGCTGACCAATCTCGAAACCAATCGGCGCAAATTGCTGCAGGTCGTCCTGCTCGGGCAACCGGAGTTGAGAATCGTTCTTGCCCGCCCGGATTTACGGCAACTGGCCCAGCGGATCACCGCCCGCTATCATCTGGAGCCGCTCTCGCGCAAGGAGGTAACCGAGTATATCGGTCATCGCCTGGCAGTGGCCGGGGTGCGCCGGGCTTTATTCTCCCGCCGCCTGATCAGCAGAATCTATCGCCTGAGCCACGGTATCCCGCGCAGAATCAACATCCTGTGCGACCGCTCTCTGATGGGCGCCTATGTGGAGGGTCGGGAGTGCGTCACCGAACGCATTTTGCTTCGATCCGCCAGGGAGATCTGGTCCGATGCGCCGTCCCGCAGCTGGTCTTGGGGGGCCGCCCTGGTCTTGATCGCCGCCTTGGGACTCCTTTTCTTCACGCTGCAAACCGGCGTTCCGTCTCCTCCGGCTTCGGCTGTGCAGAACCCCCCGCAGGTTGCGATGCCGATCGAGCCATCCCCCGATCCGGAGCTACCGCCCCCGGCAGCCTTCTCCGCCAGTCGCCCTTTGGCTTTTGCCGATCTGTTGGCCACCTGGGGACTGGAATTTTCCCCGGATAAGCATGGAAACGCCTGCGAATACGCCGAAACCTTTGGCCTGGCCTGTCTTCCCCGGCGCGGCGATCTCGGCGATCTGCGCCTGCTCGATCGTCCGGCCATTCTGGCCTTGACCGATCCCCGGGACGGGGAGGTTTACGGCACACTGACCTCGCTTGACGACGAATCGGCCATTTTTCTCCTCCAGGGTGAAACGGTTTCGCTGCCCCTTGCCGAGTTGGAGCATCGCTGGTTGGGTGATTTCATCCTGATCTGGCGGCGGCCGCCCTTCGCTGGGACCATCCGTCCCGGCGACCGGGGGCCCAAGGTGGAATGGTTGGCTCGGCAATTTTCGGCGCTTGCGGGAGATGCGAAGAAGATTTATCCCGCCATGCTGACCGGGCAACTGCTGGCGCGGCTGAAAGGATTCCAGCGGGCCAGCGGGTTGACCCCGGACGGAATCGTTGGACCGAATACATTGATTCATCTCGATTCCGCGCTGGGCGGCGGTTCTCCCCGGTTGAGCAGTCACCGGCAAGGAGAATAAATGTCGTTTATCCTGGAGGCATTGAAGAAATCGGAAAAAGAGCGGCAGCGCGGGGAGTTGCCCGGTCTGCAGTCCTTGCGGGCGGCGGACTCCTCTTCGCAGTCGCTGCGCCGGATCTTGCCCGTGTTGTTGCTATGCACCTTGCTGCTCAACGCCGCCTGCCTTTTATGGTGGTTGCGCTCTGCGCAAAAACCGGCAGAAATCCGGACCGGGCAGACGGTCGTCCGGGCACCCGAACCTGCGCCAGTCCCGGCTGTTGCCGCCAAACCCCGGTCTTCCGCCGCAGCAGAAAACGCAAAACCGCTGCAAGTCGTGCAGGCGCCGCCGGGCTGGAACGAGCTTCCCGAGCCGGCTCCGGCAATAGTGTCGGCGCCGACCTGGGGCAAGCCGGAAGGCGCGCTCGCACCGATTCCGCTCCTGGAAGAATTGCCGGCTGCCATACGCCGGGAATTGCCCGCACTTGTCGTGACGCTGCATTACCATACAGCGGACCCGGCGGCCCGCATGGCCCGGATCAACGGGTCCATTCTGCGCCAGGGACAGCCGCTGGACGAGCAATTGATAGTGGACGAAATCACTGCGGAGGGGATTGTTTTCCGCTTTCGGGATACGCGTTTCCGGCTGGGAAATTTCTGAAACGCTTTCGCTCGGTGCGAAGCGGAATGCGGATTTTGCTTCGAAAAAAAGAGCGGCGACCGGAAATGGTCGCCGCTCTTTTTACGTGGTGGCTTCGGAAATGGCGGCCCAGGCGATTTCGAACAAACGGTTCAGTTCGTCTTCGTCGATAGTCAATGGTGGCATGAAGTAGACGATGTTGCCCAACGGCCGAAGCAGGGCGCCTTTGGCCAATGCCCGGCGATAAACGTCGAGACCGCGGCGTTCCTGCCAGGGGAAGGGCTCTCGGCCGGCCTTGTCCCGAACCATTTCGATGGCCCCGACCATGCCGCAGCGACGAAATTCACCGACATGCGGCAATTGTGCAAAGCGTCCGGCCCATTCATCCATCAGGCGCATCTTCGGCACCAGGGCGGCAAGGATATTCTCCTCGGCAAAAATGTTCAGAACCTCCACCGCCAGCGCGCAGGCGAGGGGATTGCCGGTATAGGAGTGGGAATGCAGGAAAGCCTTCATCTCAGCGTAATCGCCGTAAAAGGCCTGGTAGATCTCATCGGTGGTCAGGGTGACCGACAGGGGGAGATAACCGCCGGTGATTCCTTTAGACAGACACATCAGATCCGGGGCGACCCGCGCATGTTCATTGGCGAACATCATGCCGGTGCGGCCAAAACCGACGGCAATTTCATCGGCGATGTAATGCACCTGGCAGGCATCGCAGAGGGCGCGCAGCTTGCGCAGGTAAGCGGGAGGGTAAATGCGCATTCCGGCCGCGCCCTGGATCAGGGGCTCGACGATTATGCCGGCAATCCGCTCCTGGTGGGCGGTTACCAACTGCTCTAGAGCGGTAAAGCATTCGGCGTCGCAGGTCTCCCTCTTGCGCCCGTAGGGACAGCGGTAGCAATCCGGTCCGGCCGCCTGAAAGCCATCCAGCAGAATCGGCCGGTACATCTGCCGGTACAACTCGCAGCCGCCCACCGAAAGCGCACCCAAAGTCTCTCCGTGGTAGGCTTCGGAGAGGGAAACGAAGCGGGTTTTCTCCGGGCGTCCGACCTGCTGCCAATACTGAAAACTCATTTTCAGGGCGACTTCCACCGCCGCCGAGCCGTTGTCGGCGAAAAACACCTTCTCCAGGTTGGCGGGGGCCAGGCGGCAAAGCCGGGCGGCGAGTTCCACCGCCGGTTCATGGGTGAATCCGGCGAAGATATGGTGGGAAATACGGGAGGCCTGTTTGGCCAGGGCGTGATTAAGTCGGGGATGGTTGTGGCCGAAGAGATTTACCCACCAGGAAGAAACCCCATCGATATAGCGGTTTCCGTTCACATCGATCAGATAGACGCCGTCGCCCCGTTCAATGGGGATCGGCGGCATCGTTTCATGGTCCTTCTGCTGCGTGCACGGATGCCAGATGTGTCGCCGGTCGAGGCGCTCTATTTCCTCCTTGTTCATAGCCATCCCGCTATATGCCAATCCCCCGCAGCAGCCAGGAGAGGGTGGGCAGACGGTTGATCTCGTCGACCAGAATTTCGGTTTTTTGCCGATCGTCACCTGCGACCCGCGGCAGCACTCCCAACAGATCGGCCGAGGCGAAAGAGGCCAGAGCGTGGGGGGCGGATTCCTCGGCGGCATTTGGCGCGGCGGGCATGCCGTTGAGCACGATGCCGGCCATGGGCAGCCCCATGTTGCGGGCGGCGAAGACGGTCAACAGGGTGTGGTTGAGAGTCCCCAGATCCGGCCGGCATACCACCAGCAGGGGAAAGCCGAGCTCCCGCACCAGGTCGGCGACCAGCAGGCCGCCGGAGAGGGGAACCATCAGGCCGCCGGCGCCTTCGACCAGCAGGAACTGGTGCCGGGACGCAAGCTCCCGGGCGGTATTCACCAGAGATGAAAAGGGGAGGGGCGGGGAGCCCTCGACCTCTGTGGCCACCGCCGGCGCCAGCGGCGTGCGCAGTCGAAAAGGAGAGACAATCTCCGGCGGGTCGTCGCTGTCGGCGGCCCAGCGCAGCAGTTCTCCGTCGGGGCCGAGCCGGGCCGGATCGGCGACGCCGGTCTCCACCGGCTTCATCACGCCGACATCGGTTCCGCGCAGTTTGAGAAAGCGAGCCAAAGCGGCGCCCACCAGGGTTTTGCCAACACCGGTATCGGTGCCGGTGACGAATAGTCCACGTGGCTTATCGGCAGACATCGACGATCACCTCGGCATCTTTGAACATCTGCAAATCCATCCGGCGATCGCGGCCGCTGGTGGTCAGGTAATTGCCGACCATGGCGCCGCTGGCCCCGGCCATGAAAATCCATGATTGAAAATCGCGCAGGTTCGCTTCCCGGCCGCCGCAAACGCTGATGCTCTTGGTTGGCAGGAGATAGCGAAACAGGGCGATGATTCGCAGGCAATCAAGGGGCGTCAGGTCGTTCTGTTGCGCCAGCGGGGTGCCGGGAACGGGATTGAGAAAATTCAGGGGCACCGAGTCGACATCGAGTTCTCGCAATGTAAAAGCGAGTTCCGCCCGTTGCTCCAGGGACTCGCCGAGACCGAAAATTCCACCGCAACATACCTTCATTCCGGCTTGCTTGGCCAACCGAACCGTCTCCACGTCTTCCTCGTAGTCGTGGGTGGTGCAGATTTGCGGAAAAAACGAACGGGCGGTCTCCAGATTGTGATGATAGGTCGCGCAGCCGGCGTCGGCCAGGGCTGCTGCGGTTTCGGCATCGAGAATACCCAACGAAGCCGAAGGATCGATGGTCATGGTTGCCCGGATACGGCGAATAGCCGTGAGAATCCGCTCCAGTTCTTCTCCGGGGCGAACTCGGGTGCCGCTGGTTACGATTCCGTAGCAATGCGAACCTTCCGCCTGCGCATTTCGGGCGCCCTCCATAAGATCTTCCAGCGATTTCAAAGGGTAAACCGGCGCCGAGGTCTGGTGGTGCGCCGACTGGGCGCAAAAAGAGCAGTTCTCGGCGCAACGCCCCGATTTGGCATTAATGATGGAACACAGTTCGATGCGGTCCGCGAAGGCATTTTCCCGCAGGCGATGAGCGCCCGCCAGGACTTGGGTCATTTCCGCACCGCGCGCCTGTAAAATGGCCAGCGCCTCTGTCATGGAGAGCGTCTCTCCCCGGCAAGTACGTTCAAAAATGGTGCTCATGGGCTGCATGGTAACCTCACAGAAGGGGACGAGGGAGAGAGACTACAATCTGGGCGAGCCATTGTCAACCATTGACAGGCACTTGGTTGACAATGGCTCGGGGAAGAATTACCATTTATCGCTACTCTTTTCTCATATGTTATTGACAGTCTTTTTTGAAAATGCTAGAACGCAATCTCATTTCGACGTGGGAGAATTGAGCGTGGTTAAAAAATTGATTGGGCGGAAATTGAAGGCGACGCGTTTGAAAAGCGATATGACGATCCAGGAACTGGCGGCTCGTTCGCGAGTATCGTCTAATATGATTTCCCGCATCGAACGCGGACTTACCACCCCTTCGGTGGAAATCCTGATGAAATTGGCAAGCGCTTTCGGCATGAGCATCAGTTATTTCATCGAAGAGGCGGAAAAAGGAATGACCGTAGTTCACACGAAAAAGGGGGGAGGGGAGCCCATTTTCTTTTTCGAGGACAAGCATCAGATCACCAGCATAACCAAGGGGATTCGCGATCCAAGTTTCTCGGTATTCTATGACACCCTGGAAGAGGGGGTGAGCAGCGGCGAGGGCGCCATGGTGCACACCGGCGAAGAGTTCGCCCTGGTCCAGCGCGGAAAAATTGAGTTTACCGTTGGCGGCGACACCTATCTTCTGGAGGAGGGCGACTCTCTGGCATTCAAGGCCTCCATTCCGCACAGCTGGCGGAATTTGTATGAAGACAAGACGGTGGTTTTGTGGGTTGTCAGTCCAGCGCCCAACGTGGCCCAGTGATTTTTCCAATATAGAACGTTTTTATATTTTATGAATATCGTTTCTGCGTTTTATCGCGGGAATCCGACGGGAGACATAGATGAGAATTAAGAAAATCGTCGGCAAGAAGCTCAAAGCCATACGCCTGAAAAATGATCTGACCATCCAGGATTTGGCGGAAAGATCCAAGGTCTCCTCCAATATGATTTCCCGAATCGAGCGCGGCCTCACCATCCCTTCGGTGGAAATTCTGATGAAACTCGCCGGAGTTTTTCAGAAAAGCATCAATTATTTCGTCGAGGAAGTCGTCACCACCAACGAAATCGTCTTTTCTTCGCCCGGTGAAAGAAATACCAACGTTTATGAAGATAAAAGGAATATGCTGACCGAGTGTTTCACTTCCGGACTGCGCGACCCGCAGTTTACGTCCTTTTTCTGCACCGTGCCGAAGGGCGGCAAGAGCGGGCAGCAGAACATGCATCATCCTGGGGATGAGCTGATTTACGTCATCGATGGCAAGCTTAAAGTTATGATCACCGGAGAAATGTATCTTCTGCAGGCCGGCGACAGTCTTTCTTTTAAATCGCATTTGCCCCATCGTTGGGAAAACGCCAGCGATGACGAAACAAAAATTATCTGGACCTTGTCCCCTTTCACGACGATCTGAAAATGAATTTTTTTAAAAAGATTTTTTCCACGAAAAACCCCCTCGATTCGCTGCGAAAGGCGGTTTTGCAGGAACGCTGGGCCGACGCCCTGGTCGAGAATGAAATCGCCAAGCGTGACGCCATGACCGCGGATGAACTCGCTGAATTCGATTCTTTGCTGGCCACAGCCGGCAATGCATTGGCTGAAATCAATCTGGCCGAAGGGGAAGCCTTCCTTCGAGTCGGCGATACGGTGCGCGCGCGCGAACATTTTTCCCTGGCCGCCAGTCAGGCGCACGATCCAGGCGTGCAGGAGAAAGCAAGGGAACAACTCACTGCCCCCGTCGCCGCCGGATCTTCGGCACTGAGCACGAAGGCAGCCTGTTGCCCCACCGGCTGCTCGGCGCCGGCCCCGGTCGGCATTGCTGAAGCATTGGTTGGAAATCTCGATGCTCAAGCCCACCTCGATCTTCTTCTGTCCGCCTACCCGCCCGAACTTGCGGAGCGTTACGCCAATATTGAAGGGCCTTTTCTCGACGCGTTCCTCTGCGCCCACCAGGGGGACGAGGCGGCGGCGCTGGCGTACTTCGAACAAGTTTCGGTTGCGGAAAGGAACGATCTTTTTCATTTCGAACGCGGGTCGCTGCTGGCCCGGGCGGAAAAAATGGAGGCTGCGGCAGCCGATCTCGAACGGGCGGTAGCGATCAATCCCCACCTGGATGTGGCCAGGCAGATGCAGGTGACCATCGATTTCGCTCTCGGGCGGGAGCGGGAGGCTCAAGAGCGGCTGCGGCAAATGATTCACCAAGGCAAAAGCCTGGCTTTTGCCCATGGCCAGTTTGCCGCCTCCCTGGTCCGGGGCGGAAATGAGCAACAGGGGCTGGAACACGCCTTGCGGGCGCTTGAATACGGCGCCGATCCGGAAACCTTTCATCTGGCGGCAACGCTCCTTGAACGGACCGGTCGGTTGGACGAAGCGGAGGGCTGCCTGGCCCATTTGGCAACGCCGGGCTGTGGCAGCGTCAATCCACCCCTGGCGGAGTTTTGGCTGCGACACAGGAAAAATCCCGATCGCGCCCTGGAAATCTTCAAAGGGGCGCTTAGGCGGGAACCGGGAAATTGCCGGTGGCGCTTACGTATCGCCCAGGCCTACCTCGCCCGCGGCTGGCGCAAGCAAAGCGCCACCCTGCTGAATCAGCTGCTGGATGACCCGGCGCTTGAACCCCACTTTCGCGAGGAGGCGGTCGCTGCGATGGAGCAGTGTCGCTGAAAAAGGTTTGCCCTCATTGCGTTGACACACCGAATAGCCCTTGTATAGTTTGTAAATATCGGAGAATACAGAAGATATCCTGCTCCAGAGGCAACTTCCCAGGGGAGGCTTGTCAATGAATAAATCGGAACTTATCGAAGCGTTGGGCAACCGTAAGAATCTCAGCTACAAGAAATCCGAGGAAATCGTAAACCTCATTTTCGACTCCATGGCCCGTGAACTGGCCGAGGGCGGTCGCATCGAGATTCGCGGGTTTGGCAGCTTCATCGTCAAAGAGTACAAAGCCTATATGGGGCGCAATCCAAAAACCGGTGAAATAATCCAGGTTTATCCGAAAAGACTGCCTTTCTTCAAGGTAGGAAAAGAACTGAGAGACCGGGTCAACAAAGGGGACAACGGCTAGTGCCACGCTGGTCGGCACAGCAAAACCTGAAGCAATGTTGCTTCAGGCATTCCCACTTGCATTGAGAACCACCCGCCGCTAAGGCGCCCCTCCCAACCACCCGCACAAACCATAGCCGTTTCATGACGATACGATATTTCGCCCTCCGAACGCTCCCCGATTGAATTAGAACTTCCATTTTCCGTTGAAACATGGTTCGCGTTCGGTTATATTCGCCCGGCATTTGTCGATTCTTCCGGCATTTATCTCTTCCCGAAGTTCTGCCCATCGTTGAGAAAAAAAGAGGGTCTCAATGTCAGTTTTTTTTAGCCAATCGCTCCTTTTCGGCCTGATCGGGGGGCTTGGTTTATTCCTCTTCGGGATGAAAATCATGTCCGAAGGCCTGCAGAAAATCGCAGGCGACCGGATGCGCCAGATTCTTGCCGCCCTTACCAAAAACAGGGTCATCGGCACCTTGGTGGGCCTCGGGGTCACCACGGTGGTTCAGTCTTCAAGCGCCACGACGGTTATGGTGGTCGGTTTCGTCAACGCCGGCCTGATGTCCCTGGTGCAGTCCATTGGGGTTATCCTCGGCGCCAACATCGGCACCACCGTCACCGCCCAGTTGATCGCTTTCAAGATCACCCAGTACGCCCTGCCGGCCATCGGCATCGGCGCCGGTCTCAAACTGTTCTCCCGCAGCAAAAAATGGATGTATGTGGGCGAGATTCTGCTCGGATTCGGGATTCTGTTTTTTGGTCTTTCGACCATGAAGGACGCTTTCGACCCGATCAAGGGGAGCGAGGCGTTCCGCAATTTCTTTCTGTTGATCGGCGACAATCTTCTTCTCGGCGTTCTGATCGGGGCTATCCTGACCGTTCTCGTCCAGAGCAGCAGCGCCACCATCGGTCTTACCCTCGCCCTGGCCACTTCCGGACTGCTTACCTTTGAAGCCAGCGTCGCTCTGATTCTCGGAGAAAACATCGGCACCACTATTACCGCCAACCTGGCGGCCATCGGCACCAATCTGGCGGCGAGGCGCACCGCCCTGGCCCACTTTCTCTTCAATTTCATCGGCGTTGCTTACATGCTCGTCTTTTTTCCCTTCTTCCTCCAAATAATCACGGCCATTACACCCGGCAACCCAGAATTTCTCGTACAGACCCAGCAACAGGCGGCCAGCCTGGGCGCATCGATTGGTGACAAACCTTTTATCGCCCGTCATATCGCCAATACGCACACACTGTTCAACATCATCAATACCATCGTCTTTCTTCCCCTGGTTGGCCTCCTGGCCAAACTGACCACTTACCTGATCCGGGGCAAGGATGAAGATATCGAATTTCATCTCCAGCATATCGACAACCGGGTTCTCAATACGCCCCCCATTGCTCTGGGCCAGGCACGCGCCGAGACCCGACGCATGGCGCAGATCTGCCTGGAGATGCTCGATGAAACCATTCTTTTCATGCAGGATATGGACGAGAAGCGGATTGCCTTGCTGGAGAAGAAGGAGGACGCGGTGGATCGCCTGCAGAGGGAAATCACCGATTTTCTCGTTGCTCTGTCGCAAAAGTCCATCACCCAGGAGACCTCAAAAGATATCGCTTCGATGATGCACATGGTCAACGATCTCGAGCGTGTGGGCGATCATTGCGAAAATCTTTGGCGACTGACCTTGCGACGAAAGTCGCAAAAGGTCATATTTTCCGAGATCGCCGACAACGAAATCAGCGAACTGGGTGGAAAAACCCGAGAGTTTTTGTTCTTCGTCATTGGCGCCTTGGAACGGCAGGATAAAACCATCAAGCAAAAATCGCATGACATGGAAGAGGGGATCGATCAACTCGAGGCCCAGTTGCGCAACAATCACATCGGCCGCCTCAATACCGGCGAATGCGGTGTTCAGCAGGGACTGATCTATATCGACATGCTGCACAACTTCGAGAAAATCGGCGATCACACGTATAATGTGACGAAAGCGATTATCGGAGTGAAATAAGTGCGCGCCGCCATCGACGTCGGAACCAATACGGTCCGCCTGCTCATTGGGGACGCCAGTGACGGCCGAATTCGTCCCGACCGGTATTTTCGGCGGATAACCCGTCTGGGTGGCGGCATGACCGCCGGGGGACTGGCCGCAGACGCCATGGAGCGCACCCTGTGCGCCTTACGGGATTTTGCCGGCGTGCTGGCCGAACGCGGCATCGAACAGGTGAGGGGGGTCGGCACCGAGGTGCTGCGCCGCGCCGACAATGGGCGGGAATTTGTCGCTCACATCGCCGCCGAGACCGGTATTGCACTGGAAATCATCGATGGCGAAGCAGAAGCCAGACTGACCGCCGCCGGTGTCTTGTCGGCCCTCGTTCCGTCGCCGGAAAGTTGCCTTATCGTCGATATCGGCGGCGGCAGCACGGAATTCTTCCTCTTGAATGGCGGCCGCTCCCTGTTGCAGCGCAGCTATTCTCTCGGCGTGGTGCGCCTGGCGGAGGATTATGGCGATAAGGCCTCCCGCCTGGCGTGCATCGATCGGAATCTGACCGCCTTTCGCGCCGATTTGGAGATGAGCGATCTTTTCCGGCGGGCTGCTTGCGCCGATTGCCAATTGGTCGGGACCGCCGGCACGATTACCACTCTGGCGGCGCTGTCTCTTGGCATGACCGATTACGACGGACAGCGGGTCAACAACCTGCGCCTTGAACGAGAATATCTCGAAGAAATGCTGACCCGGCTGGAAGGGCTGAGCGTTGCCGAGCGCGAAGCCTTGCCGGGGATGGAAAAGGGAAGGGGCGATCTGATCGTTCCCGGTCTTTACATCCTGATTTCACTGATGGACATGATCTCCCGACAGCGAATAACGGTCAGCGATTACGGACTCCTCGAAGGGGTGCTCCTGGATTTCCCCAGCCAAGTGGCGCCCTGAAGAGATATGTCGGCATTTGCATGAATTCGTCTTCACCCTAGCTGAAACGGATTCCCCTCCCCCCGAAGGAAAAGGCATGAAAAAAGCCATTCTCTCCGGCAACGAAGCCATTGCCCGCGGCGCTTTCGAGGCCGGGGTCAAAGTTGCCTCCGCGTATCCTGGAACCCCGAGTACGGAAATTATTGAGAACTTAGTCCATTACGAAGGCGTCGACGCCTCCTGGGCGCCCAACGAAAAAGTCGCTCTCGAAGTCGCCATCGGCGCCTGTTTCGGCGGTGTCCGCGCTTTGGCGGCGATGAAGCACGTCGGGCTCAATGTCGCCGCCGATCCGCTCTTCACCCTGTCCTACATCGGGGTGCGCGGCGGCCTGGTGCTGGTGGTCGCCGACGATCCGGAGATGCATTCGTCCCAGGACGAGCAGGACAGCCGCAATTACGCCAAATTCGCCAAGGTGCCGATGTTCGAACCGGCCGACAGCGAAGAAGCGCGCACCTTCACTCGTCTGGCCTTCGAGGTCAGCGAGCGCTTCGACACTCCGGTGCTGCTGCGTTCGAACACGCGCATTTCGCACGGCAAGTCGATCGTGGCGCCGCAGGCCCCGGTCACCGGACTGCCCGAAGGCAAACTGGTGCGGGATCCGGGGAAACTGGTCATGCTGCCGGGCAACGCCCGCAAGCGCCATCCGGTGGTCGAGCAACGCATTCTCGATCTGGAGAAGTGGTCCTGCGAGCAGCCCTTCAACCGCGTTCTCGAAGGGAAGGGGGACGTCGGTGTCATCACCTCCGGCATCGCCTACCAATACGCCCGCGAAGTCTTCCCCGAAGCCCATATCCTGAAGCTGGGGATGGTTTACCCGCTGCCGAAAGCGCTGATCCGATCTTTCGCTGAGCGCTGTAGCACCCTGTACGTTCTGGAGGAACTCGATCCCTTTCTCGAAGAACAAATCCGGGCGATGGGGATTACGGTGATCGGCAAAGATATTTTCCCGATCTGCGGTGAGCTGACTCCGGGCCGGGTAAAAGAGGCCCTTGCCGGCGAAGCGCCGCCGGTGGCCTATGCCATCGACGAACCGCTGCCCGGACGGCCGCCGGCCATGTGCCCCGGGTGCTCGCACCGCAGTGTTTTTCATACCCTTAAACAGCTTGGCGCCTTCGTTACCGGCGATATCGGCTGCTACACCCTGGCCGCCTTGCCGCCGCTGTCGGCCATGGACTCGTGTGTCTGCATGGGCGCCGGGATCAGCAATGCGACGGGGTTGAGCAAGGCGCTGCCGGAAGCGGAGCGATCGAAGGTCGTCGGCGTCATGGGCGATTCGACTTTTCTCCATACCGGCATCGGCAGCTTGCTGGATATGGTTTACAATCAGGCCGCCGCCACCGTTCTCATTCTCGACAACCGCGCCACCGGCATGACGGGACGGCAGGACAACCCCGCCACCGGCTTTACCCTGTCGGGGAAGGCGGCCCCGGCGGTCGATATCGAAGTCCTTTGCCGCGCCCTGGGGGTGCGCGACCTGCAGGTCATCGATCCGTACGACCTGGAGATCACCCGCAAAGCGCTGCAGTCGGCCATGGCGCGGCCGGAGCCGTCGGTGATCATCTGCCGTCGCACCTGCATGCTCGAACGGCGCGGCGGCGCCGAGCGCAAGCTGCCGCTGTTTGTCGATGCGGACAAATGCGTTTCCTGCAAGGCCTGTCTGAACATCGGCTGCCCGGCCATCGAGTGGAATGCCGGGGCCGGAGACAAGGGAAAGGCGGAGGTCAATAAATTGCTCTGCGTCGGCTGCGGACTTTGCCGGCAGGTCTGCAAGTTCGATGCATTCGGAGGCGGTCATGAATAGCAAAGTTACCAACATTCTGCTGGCCGGCGTTGGCGGACAGGGAACGCTCCTGGCGAGCGAGGTGCTGGCCGAGGCGCTGATGCTCGCCGGTCACGACGTGAAGAAAAGCGAGATTCACGGCATGTCGCAGCGCGGCGGCAGTGTGACCTCGCACGTTCGTTTCGGCGCGACGGTGTTTTCGCCGCTGATCCCCGAAGGCGAAGCCGATTTTCTCTTCGGCTTCGAACTGCTCGAAACTTTTCGCTGTCTGCCTATGCTGCGCGCCGGCGGCGCGATCATCGTCAACGATGTGAAGGTCATTCCCGCGCCGGTGGCGATGGGCAAAGAGGTCTATCCGGCCGACATCCCGGCGAAGCTCGCGGCCGCCTGCGGCGACGCCAAGGTGGTCGACGGCATGGAACTGGCCCGCCGGGCCGGCAACCTGCGGACGGTGAACATCGCCCTGGTCGGGGTTCTCGCCCGTCGTCTCGAACTGCCCGCCGAAGCCTGGCGGCAGGCCCTCGAACGACAGGTGCCGGCGCGGTTTCTCGATGAAAACCTGAAAGCATTTGATCTCGGCCTGAATTGCTGAACAAATCAAATCCTTTCACCACAGAGTCACAGAAAGCACGGAGGAAACTAAAAAGGTTTTTTGTGTCCTCTGCGCCGCCTGCGAGCAAAGCGAGCGGGTGGTGAAAGAATTGGTTTAGCCTTCGATTGGTAAGTGGAGAACGCTATGCTCTGGAACGATGAATTTGAAACCCTGCCGCGCGAAGCGATCGAATCGCTGCAGCTCAAGCGCCTGCAACAGACCCTGCAGCGGGTGTGCGCCACCGTCCCTTATTACAAGGAGAGCTTTCGTCGTGCGAAAATCACGCCGGACACGGTCAAGAGCCTCGACGACCTGGGTCGGCTGCCCTTCACCCTCAAGCAGGACATGCGGGACAATTATCCCTACGGCTTGTTCGCCGTCCCCCTCGATCAGATCGTGCGCATTCACGCCTCCAGCGGCACCACCGGCAAGCCGACGGTCGTCGGCTACACCCGGCGCGATATCGAGACCTGGTCCGAATTGATGGCCCGTTCGCTGGTCGCCGCCGGGGCGCACCGCGGCGACGTCATTCACAACGCCTACGGCTACGGACTGTTCACCGGCGGGCTTGGCGCCCATTACGGCGCCGAGCGGTTGGGCGCTTCGGTTATCCCGATCTCCGGTGGCAACACCCGGCGGCAGATCATGATCATGCAGGACTTCGGCTCCTCCGTCCTCACCTGCACCCCCTCGTACAGCCTTTACCTGGCCGAAGCCGCCGCCGAGGAGGGGATTGATATCCGCAAGCTGAAACTGCGGGTCGGCATCTTTGGCGCCGAGCCGTGGAGCGAATCGATGCGCCGAGAGATCGAGGACAAGCTCAACATCAAGGCGATGGACATCTACGGGCTCTCCGAAATTCTCGGTCCCGGCGTGGGCATCGAGTGTATCGAAGCACAGGAGGGGCTGCACATCTGGGAGGATCATTTCATCCCCGAGATCATCAACCCCGAAACCGGCGAAGTGCTGCCACCGGGCGCGACCGGCGAGTTGGTCATCACCACGATCACCAAAGAGGGCATCCCGATGATCCGCTACCGGACCAGGGACATCACCCGCCTGATTACCGAGCCGTGTGTTTGCGGGCGCACCCATGTGCGCCTCGCCCGCATGAGCGGCCGCAGCGATGATATGTTGATCATTCGCGGGGTCAATGTTTTCCCGTCGCAGATCGAGAGCGTGCTGATGCAGATCGACGGGGTCGAGCCGCATTATCAGTTGATCGTCACCCGGGAGGACAATCTCGACCACCTGGAAGTGCAGGTGGAGGTCAACGAGGGCACTTTCTCCGACGAAATAAAAGTGTTGCAGGATCTTTCCGGGCGCATCGGCAAGGAAATCAAAGATCTGCTCGGCATCACCTGTAAAGTGCGCCTGGTGGAGCCGAAGACCATCGCTCGCAGCGAAGGCAAGGCGAAACGAGTCATCGATAACCGCCCGAACTAGGGCCGTAGCGGAAAGGGGGTCTCATGAAGGTTGAACAGATTTCCATTTTCATCGAAAACAAATCCGGACGGCTGGCCGATGTCACCCAGGTCATCGGCGATGCGGGGGTGAATATTCGTGCGCTTTCCCTGGCGGACACCTCCGATTTCGGTATTCTGCGGTTGATCGTCGATAAAACCGATCTGGCCAGGACCATCCTCAAAGAACATGGCTTCACCGTCAGCAAAACCGAGGTGGTGGCGGTGGAAGTCCCCGACCGGTCGCTGGGCCTGCACGGCATCCTCAAGGTGCTCGACGGGGCAAAGGTCAATGTCGAATACATGTACGCTTTTGTCGAGCGCTGTGGCGAAAACGCCGTGATCATTTTTCGCTTCGACAACACCGAAAATGCCCTCCGGGTGCTCATCGAAAAGGGCATCAACGTTCTGAGTGGCGAACGTGTCTGCCGGATGTGATTTGACGTGAAAAACTATTTTGAAACGGTTGGTTAGATGGACTTTTCTCGAAGTCGCCTGAAGGCTCTGGAAGCCGGCGTGCGCATCTGGGATCCGGGAAACGAATGCCTCGGTCGCGAGGAACTGGAGTTGCTGCAGCTCACGCGGCTGCGCACCACCCTCGATCGGGTCATTCGCGGCGTGCCCTGTTATCAGAACAAGTTTCGCGAAGCCGGCATCGTGGCGCAGGACGTGGGCAGTCTCCAGGATCTGTCCCGGCTGCCCTTCACCACCAAGGAAGATCTGCGCCTCAATTATCCATACGGCATGTTCGCCGTACCGATGCGCGAGGTGGTGCGCATCCACAGTTCCTCCGGGACGACGGGCAAGCCGACGGTGGTCGGCTACACCCGGCAGGATCTGCAGACCTGGACCGAGCTGGTCGCCCGCTTCATGACCGCCGCCGGGGTCACCGAGGACGATATCGTCCACATCGCTTTTGGCTACGGGCTTTTCACCGGCGCTTTCGGCCTGCATTACGGCTCCGAGCGGATCGGCTCTTCGGTTATTCCGATGTCGAGCGGCAACACCGATAAGCAGATCATGATCATGCAGGACTACCGCTCTTCCGTGCTCGTCTCGACCCCCTCCTACGCCCTGACCATCGCCGATCGGCTGGAAAAGCTCGGCATGGCGCCCGAGTCCCTGTCGCTGCGCGTTGGCCTTTTCGGCGCCGAGCCGTGGAGCGATCAGATGGGCCGGGAACTGGAGGAGCGCCTGGGGATCGTCGCCACCGACAATTACGGCCTGTCCGAGGTGATGGGTCCCGGGGTGGCCGGGGACTGCCTGCACAAGTGCGGCATGCATATTTCCGAGGATCACTTCATCGCCGAGATCATCGACCCGGAAACCTGCGAGGTCCTGCCCGCCGGATCGATCGGCGAACTGGTGCTGACCAGCATCAGCAAGCAAGCTTTCCCGGTGGTGCGCTATCGCACCCGCGACATCACCCGTCTCGATTACTCCCCCTGCGCCTGCGGCCGCACCATGGCGCGGATGCAGAAAACGATGGGACGCTCGGATGACATGCTGATCATCAAAGGGGTGAACGTCTTCCCGACGCAGATCGAAGAAGTGCTCTTCCAGATGGAAGGGTGCGAGCCGCATTACCTGCTGGTCATCGACCGCCAAGGGGCGATGGACACCCTGGAAGTGCAGGTCGAAGTCAACGAGACGATCTTCTTCGACGAAATGAAAAAGCAGCGGGGTTTTGTCGAGATGGTTGAAAAACGGCTATTCTCCACCCTCGGCATTGGGGCCAAGGTGAAACTGGTCGAACCGTCATCGATTCCCCGCCACGAGGGCAAAGCGAATCGGGTGATAGACCGCCGCAAATTTTAATCGGGGAATGTTTCAATTCATCGAATTAACAAGGGTTTTACCGAGCAGAGGCGGGTCGACGGATAAAGAAATTTTCTTGACAATCGCCCGCGAATCCACCATACTCCCGATTCGTTGATTGACGGGGCGTAGCGCAGCCTGGTAGCGCACCAGCATGGGGTGCTGGGGGCCGGAGGTTCGAATCCTCTCGCCCCGACCAACGAACCATAAAAGCCACTTCTTCGGAAGTGGCTTTTGTGCGTCTGGGGTGGGGAGAGCATATTATTTGACCAATCGGTCCGGAAAAGCTATTTTTGGGGACGATTTTTTCATGTGATAATCAACGGAGGAGAAATGGATGATTTTTCAGCGAGGGGGTATCGCTAATCGAATCGAGACCGCTGCTGCCGGGCCGTATGGGACCGGGGGCGGCGGTTTTTTTATTCTCGGCGCCTGAATTCCATATTTCCTTTCTCAAGGGGAACTGAATGTCCGACCAGAAGTTTCTGCAAGACCTCGAAAAGAAGCTATGGACCGCCGCCGACAAGCTGCGCTCCACTCTCGATGCGGCGCAGTACAAGCACGCGGTGCTCGGGCTGCTGTTCGTCAAGTACGTCTCCGACGCCTTCGACATTCGCCGGCAGGAGTTGATCGCCCAGTTCCAGAACGAGGATCACGATTACTACCTCAACCCCGGCGACTACGAGAGCGACGTGGAGTACCAGGCTGAAATTGCTGCCGAGTTGGAGATCCGCGACTACTACACCGAGAAGAACGTCTTCTGGGTGCCGCAGCTGGCGCGTTGGGAGACGCTGCAGAACCACTCCAAGCTGCCGCCCGGCAGCGAGATCGTCATCAAAAACGGCAAGGAGACCGTCTACACCATGCGCAGCGTCGGCCGGCTGATCGACGACGCGCTTGAAGCCATCGAGAAGGACAACCCCAAGCTCAAGGGGGTCCTCAACAAGCAGTACGGCCGTCTGCAGATCGACCAGGCCAAGCTCGGTGAGCTGATCGACCTGATCGCCACCATCCCCTTTGTGCATGAATCCCTGCAGGCCAAGGACATCCTCGGCCACGTCTACGAATACTTCCTCGGCCAGTTCGCCCTCGCCGAAGGGAAGAAGGGGGGCCAGTTCTACACCCCCAAGTCGATCGTCACCCTCATCGTCGAGATGCTGCAGCCCTTCTCCGGGCGGGTCTATGACCCGGCCATGGGTTCGGGCGGCTTCTTTGTGCAGAGCGAGCAGTTCATCAAGGAGCACGGCGGCAAGCTCGGCAACGTCTCCATCTACTGCCAGGAGTACAACCACACCACCTGGCAGCTCGCCGCCATGAACATGGTCATCCGCGGCCTCGATTTCAACTTCGGCAAGGAGCCGGCCAACACCTTCACCAACGATCAGCACCCCGACCTGCGCGCCGACACCATCATGGCCAATCCCCCCTTCAACATGAAGGAGTGGGACACCGGCGTCAGCGACGACGATCCGCGCTGGCAGTACGGCAAGCCCCCTTCCGGCAACGCCAACTTCGCCTGGCTGCAGCACATGCTCTACCATCTGGCGCCGGGCGGCTCCATGGGCCTGCTGCTGGCCAACGGCTCGATGAGTTCCAACACCAACACCGAGGGGGATATTCGCCGGGCGCTGGTGGAGAACGATCTGGTCGAGTGCATGGTCGCCCTGCCGGGGCAGCTCTTCACCAATACCCAGATCCCCGCCTGCATCTGGTTTCTCACCCGGAATAAAAAGGCGCGGGGGGATAAAGCCGACCGTTCCGGCAAGGTGCTGTTCATCGATGCGCGCAACCTCGGCTACATGAAGGATCGCGTGCTGCGCGACTTCAAGCCGGAGGATATCGCCAAGGTGGCCGATACCTTCCATGCCTGGCAGCAAGGGCAGGGTTACGCCGACGAGGCCGGTTTCTGCTGCTCGGCGACGCTGGAGGAGATTAAAAAGCACGACTTCGTGCTGACGCCGGGGCGTTATGTCGGCGCGGCGGACGAGGTGGAGGATGGTGAACCGTTTGCCGAGAAGATGGCCCGGTTGACGGCGCAGTTGCAGGAGCAGTTTGCGCGAAGTAGTGAGTTGGAAGGGGAGATTAAACGGAATTTGGCAGGGCTTGGGTATGAGTGCTGAACTTTTGAATAATAACGGCTTGGTGTCGCACTTCGGCATCGAACAGCGAATTTTTGGCATCCGTGGCATGCAAGTGATGATTGACCGGGATTTGGCCCAACTCTACGGGGTAGAGCCGAAAAGGCTTGGTGAGCAAGTCAGACGAAATATTGAACGCTTTCCTGAAGCCTTCCGGTTTCAACTGACGGAAGCCGAGAAAAACCAACTGGTCGCAAATTGCGACCGGTTCGAGCCACTCAAGCACTCGACTACCGCACCCTATGCCTTTACCGAACAAGGTGTAGCCATGCTTTCGGCCGTACTGCGTAGCGATACGGCGGTGAAGGTCAGCATCCAGATCATGCAGGCCTTTGTTTCCATGCGCCGCCTTCTGGCTGCCAGCACCCCGTTGCTCGACCGGCTCGATACTCTTGAAAAGCGTCAGATTGCAAACGAAATCCGCACCGATGACCGCTTCGAGCGGGTATTCGCTGCCCTGGAAGCGGGGAACGCCCAACCGGCCCAGGGCGTCTTTTTCGACGGACAGGTTTTCGATGCCTATGTGTTTGTCAACGATCTGCTGCGCACCGCTCAAAAGTCCATCGTGCTGATCGATAACTACATCGACGATACCGTGTTGCTCCAACTCTCCAAGCGGCCAGAAAACGTCAGCGCCACCATCCTGACCAAAAGCATCACCCCCGGTCTTGAGCAGGATCTGAAAAAATACAACAGCCAGTACCCGCCGATCAGCATCAAGGTTTTCCCCCATAGCCATGATCGCTTTCTGATTCTCGACGACGAAACGGTTTACCACCTCGGCGCATCGCTAAAAGACCTGGGCAAGAGATGGTTCGCATTTTCACGGATGGAAAAAGAATCGCTGGCATTATTGGCGCGAGTGCAGGAGGTTTTGGGATGATGATGCTGTTGCAGGAGAAGTTTGCGCGGAAGAGCGAGTTGGAAGGGGAGATTAGGCGGAATCTGGCGGGGCTTGGCTATGAGTGCTGAGTGGCAAGCAGTTCCATTAGGCTCACTTGTGTCCGTTAAGGGTGGCAAAAGACTCCCGAAGGGAGACAATCTACAAGTTGAACCTACGCCACATCCCTATATCCGTGTTAGGGACATGGGACAACGGTATCTACCAGATACTGGTTTAGAATACGTGCCGATCGATGTTTTCCCGAAAATTAAAAGGTACATCGTTGAAGAAAAGGATGTCCTCATTTCAATTGTCGGAACAATAGGTCTGGTAAGTGTTGTCGATGAGAGGTTTCACCTCGCTTCACAGACTGAAAACTCCGCAAAACTGACAGGTTTAGACCGTATTGATGCCTTGTTTCTGTACTACTATTTGATTTCAAGTGTCGGGCAAAACCACATCAAGCAGGCGACCGTTGGGGCCGTACAGGCGAAGCTGCCTCTCTACAATATTGAGAAGATACCAGTTTTTTGGCCAGAGAGAGCGGAGCGCGAAAGGACAGTTGAACATCTCTGTCCCTTAGACGACAAAATCGAACTCAACCGCCAAATCAACCAAACCCTCGAACAACTCGCCCAGACCATCTTCAAAAGCTGGTTTGTCGATTTCGAGCCGGTCAAAGCCAAGATCGAAGCCAAAGCCGCCGGCCGCGACTCCGAGCGCGCCGCCATGTGCGCCATCAGCGGCAAACTTGAGCCCGAACTCGACCGACTTCCCCCCGAGCAATACCAACAACTCGCCGCCACCGCCGCCCTGTTTCCCGATGCGCTGGTGGAGTCGGAGTTGGGGTTGATTCCGGTGGGGTGGGAGGTGAAAGCGCTACCGGATGTTATTGAGGTGAACCCAAAACGGTCATTGAAGAAAGGGACAATTGCCCCGTATCTGGATATGGCCAATGTGCCGACGAACTCGGCTAGAGCAGCAGATGTAACTCAGCGCGAATTCAGCTCCGGTTCCAAATTTATGAACGGTGACACGTTACTGGCCAGGATTACGCCCTGCCTTGAAAACGGAAAGACCGCCTATGTAGACTTTCTGGTAGAAAATCAGGTTGGATGGGGATCAACCGAGTTCATCGTATTTCGTCCAAACGCGCCATGGCCCGAAGAACTCGGCTATTTGCTGTGCAGGCCCCCCGAATTCAGAGCCTTTGCCATCTCAAATATGACTGGCACCTCTGGCCGACAACGCGTTCCAAATGATTGTTTTGCCAACTACAAGATCGCGGTTTCGTCACGCGAGACTGGTACTGCTTTCGGAAATATCGTAAGGGGCGTAATGGCGGGCATAAAAAAGCGTGATGAAGAATCCCGCACCCTCGCCACCCTCCGCGACACCCTACTCCCCAAACTCCTCTCCGGCGAACTCGTCGTCGAGAGCCCGCGACTGGAGGTCACGGCCTGAGCGGGTGGGGCCTCATGCAACTGCGGCAAAATTTCATTGTAGGAGCAGGCTCCAGCCTGCGATGATCGCGAGCTGGAGCTCGCTCCCACAAGTCAGCTTCTCGGAGGGGGGAACCTGCTATGAAGAGTGACGAACCGCTGATCCCGCCGCACGGCGGCTACCGCAAGCTGAAGAGCTTTCAGGTGGCGCAGCTGGTTTTCGATGTGACGGTGCGTTTTGTCGAGGCCTACGTCGACCGCTTCAGCCGCACCCGCGACCAGATGGTGCAGGCGGCGCGCTCGGGGGTGCAGAACATCGCCGAGGGGTCGCAGGCCTCGGCGACCTCGAAAAAGACCGAGCTGAAACTGACCCAGGTGGCGCGGGCGAGCCTGGAAGAGCTGAAGCTCGACTACGAAGATTTTTTGCGCCAACGGGGGCTGGCCCAATGGGAGCGGGAGCATCCGCTGCGTCAGGAGCTGGTTGACCGGCGATTGCAAAGCGCCGACGAGGTGGCGCGGTGGGTTGCGGCGGTCGGGAAGCGCATGTGTGGACCGGGTGGACTTTGTGGACCGGGTGGACAGAGTAACCTTTCGGGCTCACCGTCCACGGCGTCCACCAAGTCCACATTGTCCACTAAGATCTACCCCGAACTCGCCGCCAACGCCGCCCTGACCCTGCTCGCCGTGGCCTGCGCCCTGCTCGACCGCCAGGTGGCGCGGCTGGCGGAAGATTTTGAAAGCAAGGGCGGCTTTAGCGAACGCCTGTACCGTACACGCCGCAACAAGCGAGGCTTTTAATGACCACCGAAGACCAACTCGAACAACTCTGCCTCGACTGGTTTCGCGTCCGAGGCTACTCCACTGCCTACGGCCCCGACATCGCCCATGACGGCGATACGCCGGAACGCCGCGATTACCAGGAAGTTGTCCTGACCGGTCGCCTGCTCACCGCCCTGCAAAAGATCAACCCGCACATCCCCCTCGCCACCCTCGAAGAGGCCGCCCAAGCCGTCACCAAGCCCGAATCCCCGGTCCTCATCCATAACAACCGCGCCTTCCACAAGCTGCTCCTTGAAGGGGTGTGATGCAGGCCATCGCCCGGGTCAACCGGGTGTTCAAGGACAAGCCAGGCGGGCTGGTGGTCGATTACATCGGTATCGTCAATGAACTGAAGCAGGCGCTGAAAATTTATGTCAATGCGCAAGGGAAGGGGGCGCCGACCCTGCAGGCCGAAGAGGCGTTGTCCATTCTGCTCGAAAAAATGGATGTGGCCCGTGGCCTCTTCCACGGTTTCGACTACAGCGACTACCAGACCCGCGCCCACCAGATTCTCGTTCTCGCCGCCAACCACATCCTCGGCCTTACGGACGGCAAGAAACGTTTTCTCGATGTCATGGCGGCGATCACCAAGGCGTTTTCACTCTGCGGCACCCTCGACGAAGCCGCTCCGTTGCGGATGGAGATCGCCTTCTTTGCCGCCATCCGCGCCGCCATCGTCAAGCACACCACCGTCGACAGCAAGCTCAGTGAGGAACAGAAGAACAGCGCCCTCAAGCAGATCCTCGACAACGCCGTGATTGCCGAAGGGGTGGCCGATATTTTCCAACTCGCCGGGCTCGACAAGCCGAATATCGGTCTGCTGTCGGATGAATTCCTCGATGACGTTCGCAACATGAAGACCCGGAACCTGGCGGTCGAGTTGCTGGAAAAGCTGCTGCGGGACAGCATCAAAGCCCGAACCCGCAGTAACGTGGTGATGGGACAGAAATTCAGCGAACGCCTGCTGGCAACGCTGAACCGCTACCACGCCCGCGCCATCGAAACCGCCCAGGTCATCGAAGAACTGATCCAGATGGCCAAGGATTTCCAGCAGGCGCTCAAGCGCGACGAGGAACTGGGACTGAACCCCGACGAGGTTGCTTTCTACGACGCCCTGGCCAACAACGAGAGTGCGGTGCGCGACCTTGGCGACGACATCCTCAAGAAGATTGCTGTCGAGATCACCGAGAAGCTGCGCGCCAGCACCTCCGTCGACTGGCAGGTGCGGGACAGCGTCCGCGCCAAGCTGCGGAATCTGGTGCGGCGTTGCCTGCGTAAGTGGAAGTATCCGCCGGATAAGCAGGAGGATGCGGTGGATCTGGTGTTAAAGCAGGCGGAGGTGTTGTGTGCGGGGTGGGTTTAGTCGATTCGCAAAAGCCGAGGCAAGTTCGACAACAGAACGGAAAGATAGCCCTTGAACAACCGCGAACCGTTGATCCCGGCCCATGGCGGCTACCGTAAGCTGAAGAGCTTTCAGGTGGCGCAGTTGGTGTACGACGTGACGATGCGCTTTGTCGAGGCCTACATTGATCGCTTCAGCCGCACCCGTGATCAAATGGTGCAGGCGGCGCGCTGGGTGGTGGAAGTGGGGAAAAGGCCGGGGGTTGGTGGACAGGGTGGACCGGGTGCTGCTGCGGGGTCTGCGTCCAGTCCACGGTGTCCACAAAGTCCACCCTTACCACCGCTAGGAATAATCACCCCGGCAACGAAATCTTCTCCTTCTCCGCCCGACGAAACAGCAGAATTGTCTTGCCCAGAACCTGCACCACACTGGCCCCGGTCTGCTCGGCCAGCGCCGTTGCCACTTCGCGGCGGTCGAGGTCGCATCCTTCCTGAAGCTTTACTTTAATTAACTCGTGCGTTTCCAGAGCCTCTTCGGTGGAGCGAAGGACATTTTCGCTGAGCTGTTCCTTGCCGATGCGGATGACCGGGTCGAGGTGGTGGCCGAGGCCGCGCAGGTGACGGATCTGTTTGCCGGTAAGTTTCACGGGATTTTTCTCCTCGAAGGAAATGGCCTTGAAGTCGGCCGGTCGGCCGCTGGCGAAGGATTATAGCTGTCCGGGGGGTTGACAGAAAGGAAAAACTTTGTCAGCGGTTTTCCTGCACCATATAGACAACGGCCGAAGCCACTTCCTCATCGCTGAGGCTTTTGGCGCCCCCCTTCGGCGGCATGACGCCGAGATTGCCCTGATAACCGTCAATCGAATGGCGCACCAGCACCGGGAGACCCTTGGAGATGCTCTGCTGCCAGGCCTCCTTGTCGCCCATCTTCGGCGCGCCGGCGATCCCTTCCTGATGGCAGGTGGCGCAAACCTCCCGATATACCCGTTGTCCGGTTCGCAGGTCGATGGGATAGGGTAGATCTTGTTCCCCGATCACCGTTCCGGTCGGCTCCCGCGCTTCCCGGCCGTCCGGCGTCAGGGCGGTCGCCGGTTTTTCCTGCTGTTCGCAGGCGCACAGAAGCGCAATCAATATGACCCATACGAAATATCTGATCATCGGTTGTCCTTGCTTCATCGGCTGAACAGCGCCGGATTGTCCATCGCTCGATGCGCCGCGTCGAACACGGGGAGCAGATGCTGTGCGGGTTGCAGGCTTTCTTCGAAGTAGGCGGCGGTGAGGCGCAGTCCTTCCCGCAATGGGGTGCTCGGCGTCCAGCCAAGGACGGCGCTGGCCAGGGAAATATCCGGCTTTCGTTGCCGCGGATCGTCCTCCGGCAGTGGTTCGAACACGGTTTTCGAGGCGGAACCGGTAAGTTCGCAGACCAGTTCGACCAGATCGAGCATGGTGAATTCCTCCGGATTGCCGAGATTGACTGGTCCGTGAAAGTTCGGCGGCGAATTCATCAAGCGGATCAACGCATCGACCATGTCATCGACGTAGCAGAAAGAGCGGGTTTGCCGCCCCGTGCCGAAGATGGTGATCGGCTGATTATGCAGCGCCTGCACGAGGAAGTTGGATACGACCCGACCATCCGCCGGATGCATGTGCGGTCCGTAGGTGTTGAAAATCCGTGCGACCTTGATGGAGACGCCGTGTTGCCGGTGGTAATCGAAAAAGATCGATTCGGCGCAGCGCTTCCCCTCGTCGTAGCAGGCGCGGCGGCCGATGGGATTGACATTGCCCCAATAATGTTCGGTCTGCGGATGCACGACCGGGTCGCCGTAGACCTCGCTGGTGGAGGTCTGCAAGACGGGAATTTCCAAGCGCCGGGCCAGTTCAAGCACGTTGAGAGCGCCAAGGACGCTGGTGGTGGTGGTGCGGATCGGGTCGCGCTGATAATGGATCGGCGATGCCGGACAGGCCAGATTGTAGATTTGCTCCACCTCCAGATGCAGCGGCAGACTGATGTCGTGCTCAATCACCTGAAAATTTCGCTGGCCGATGAGGTGGCCGATATTGGCTGAAGAGCCGGTGGAAAAATCGTCCAGACAGATCACCTGGTTGCCGTCGGCCAGAAGACGCGCGCACAGATGGGAGCCGATGAAACCGGCGCCGCCGGTCACCAGGACTTGCTTCGCCCGTCCCGCACCGTTCCGGCGGGCCGACCGCTTCTGGCCGATCAACTGCGAATGGACGGTTGGCATGCGGGCGCTCCTTGCGCGGGGACGACGGTGTAGGGGAGGGACGCCCGGCACAGGTCGAGATACTCTTCGAGCTGGGCGGCGCGATGGGCGGCGGTATGACCGTTCAGGATGCGTCGCCGGCCGCGGCGGCCGATGGCCAGGCGTTCGGCTTCGGGCATGTCACGCAGATAACCCTGGACTTGTTCCGGCGTTTGCGCGATCAGAATCTCACGGCCCGGTTCGAAGAGGCTGTCCAGTCCCGGCCACCAGTCGCTGATGATCGCCGTTCCGCACGAGGCAGCCTCGAACAGTCGGACGCTGGGTGACCAGCCGGCGCGCAGCATGTCCGCGCGGGTGAGGTTCAGGGTGAAGCGCTGGGCGTTGTAGAAGTTCCGGTGCCGCAAAGGAGGCAAATGGTCGATGCGCTCGACATTCGCCGGCCACGGTATGTTCAAGGGAAACTGGGCGCCGGCGACGACGAAGCGCCCCTCGGGCCAGTGACGGGCCGGGCCGAGGAGCAGCGACTCCAGAGGTGGCTGGCGGTCGGCGCTGTAGGTGCCCAAATAGCCGAAATCCCATCGGGTGGCGACGGGCTGCGGAAAATACTGCTCGGGATCGACGGAGCAATAAAGAGAGCGGGCGCGGCGGGCGCCGAATTCCTGCTCCAGACGCCGCAGGGTGGGGCCGCCGGTGAAGCTCAGGTACAAATCGAAACGCGGAATCAGATCCGCCGAGAGGTATTCGGCATCGCCGGTGGCGAGCATGGCCAACGTGATCGGGGTGTCGATGTCGTAGAAGGCGATCACGCCGCGGGCGGTGGCCAGCACCCAGCGCGCGACTTCCGTTCCCTGCGGCAGATAGGAGCCGACGATGACCATGTCGGCATCGCGGACTGCGGCGGCGAAGTTCTCCCGCAACTGCGCCAGCCCGTCGTAAAGGACGGTTCGCCCACCGGGCGGCGCGGGAAGATCGCGGTTGCCGGCATACCAGGGCACATCCCTTTCGAGAAAGAGCACGTCATGGCCGCGGCGGCCGAGTTCGCGCACCAGCCCGCGGTAGGTGGTGGCGTGTCCATTGCCCCAGGAAGAGGTGATGGAGAGACCGAGGATGACGATCTTTTGGCCGCTCATGCGCAAGACTCCCGCCGGCTGCCGTCCAGCAGGCTGTCGAGCAGGGCGGCGCGGTGTTCATAGGTGTGTTCGCCGCGCACCCGGTGCAGGGCGGCGCGGCCGATGGCGCGGCTGCGCTCCGGGGTGAGCGCGTCGAGGTGGGCGGCCACCTCCTCGCCGTCGGCGGCGGTCAGCACCTCCTTGTCCGGTTCGAGAAATTGCTCGATGCCTTCCCAGGCGTCGGTCATCAGGCAAGCGGCGGCGCCGGCCGCTTCGAAGACCCGGGTAGGCGGCGAAAATCCGTAGCGGGCCATGCTCTCGCGGTTGATGTTGAGGACGGCCAGGGCGGAGCTGTTCAGGGCGTTGTGGTCGGTGGTGTACACGTGCCCGAGATAGCCGACATTGGCCGGCAGCGGCTTGTCCTGCCAACCGTTGCCGCCGAGCAAAAAGCGCCTTTGCGGGCGCAGGTGCGCCGCGCGCAGGAAAAAACTTTCCACCCGCGCTTCGCGGTCGGGGAGACGGTTGCCGAGAAAAGCCAGATCGGCGGCGAAGCGCGGCGTCGGCTGGACGGGGAAATGGGTCGAAATGTCGAGGGCGTTATAGATCGGCGCGCAGTCGCGCACGCCCAGGGCGTGAAACGCCCGCACCACCGGATCGCCACCGCCGTAGGTCAGGACCAGATCGTAGCCGGGCAACAGCGCCCGCAAGGGGTCGGCCGGATCCTGGGCCATCCGGTCGAGGGTGGCGGGGGCATCGACATCCCAGTATATAGCCTGCGTCCCCGGCCGCTTCAGGGCGAGCACTTCGGCTTCCAGCAGGCTGTCGAAAACGCCCACGCCGCTGGCCTTAACCACCACATCGGCGCCGCGCGCCGCCTCCAATGCCCGACAGACGCCGTCGGCATTGGCCGGATAGATGACCACCTTCGCCCAGGGCGGATCGGCGATGTCGCGATGGCGCTGGCGGTCGAAGGCGTCCGGTTCGTAAAAAGTGACCCGATAGCCACGCGCGGCCAACGCCCGGATAATCCCGCGATAGTAGGTTGCCGCCCCATTCCAGTAGGCGGACACCAGGCTGGAGCCGAAAAAGGCGATACGCATCAGGCCACCTCCATTTTTCGGCCGATCGGCCGTTTTTCCGCCAAGCCGAGGCGGGCGCAGATCGTCAGCAATTCCTCCAGGCGATGGCGGCAGGTGTGCCGACTGCGGATCGTTTCCAGCCCGTTGCCGGCCAGCGCGGCGGCCAGGGTGGCGTCGTGCAGCACCTGGTTCAACAGATCGATCATCGCCGCCCGGTTCTTCGCCACCAGATAATCGATCCCCGGCCGGAACAGCCCTTCGGCGTCCTCCCAGGGGGAACAAATCAGGGGAATGCCGCAGGCGAGCGCCTCGAAAACCCGTATGGTGGGGATCCCCGGCAGGATGCGGCTGTAGGGACGGCGCGGAATGTGCGCGGTGACCGGGTAGGCGGAGAACACCTCCGGCGCTTGGTGGTTCGGCAGCCAGCCGCCATAGCTGAAACCCGCCGCGCGGATCGCGTCGAGGGCGTGCGGCGGATAGCGGACGCCGTAAATGCGTGCCTTCAGGCCAAGAATGCGCGCCGGATCGAGGAGAAATTCCTGCAACTCCGCCTTGCGTTCGTCATCGCCCCAATTGCCGACCCAGACCAGATCGCCCCGTCGCGGTTGCAACGGCAGCGGCCGGAACAGCTCGGTATCGGCCGCCTCATGCCAGGTCCAGGCTTTGTGCGCCCAGTTCCGTTGCAGGTAGAGATCGCGCAGCACCTTGCCGAAGGCGAGAACGCCGTCATACCCCTGCAGATCGTAGCGGGCCATGGTCTCCGGCAAGGTCATGGCGCGATGATGGGTGTCATGGAAGAACAGCCGGTATTGGCCGCCGGCGATACGATGCCGGCCGATGCGCGCCACCAGTTCCGGTGCGTTCCATTCATGCACCAGCACGACCTGCGCGCCGTCCAGCGCCTCGTCGAGATCGAGGCTGTCGGGTGCGTATGCCACCGCCTCTTGTCCGGGAAATACGGCGGAAAAATTCCGGACGGCCGCTGGCCCCTGCTGTTCGAGCAGATTGGCCCGGCTCCAGCCGTCGGCCGGTTCAAAGACGATGGCGGTATGCCCCGCCAGTTGTAACTGGCGAACCAGGCCGCGAAGAAAGTGGGCGTTGCCGTTATTCCAGTCGGAAACCAGGGAGTGATAGAAAAAGACGAAGCGCATGCCGGTTCTTTCCTCAGAATTCGACTGGCTGCGCCGCTTGCCTTGACCGGCAAAAAGCGGTTCCGGTCTGTTGACGCGGATGCAGCAGATCGTGGTAGACAGAGACGTAGGCCGCCGCCATGGTCGCCGCACTGTAGTGCAGAGCCCGTTCCCGGGCGGCGTCGGCCAGGGATTGCCGCCAGGCCGGATGCGCGATCAACGCCCGCAAGGTGGTGCGCAGTCGGTTGTGGTCGTCCGGCGGCACGAACAGGGCGGCGCCGTCCCACAATTCGTGCAGGGTCGGCAGGTCGCCGAGAACCAGGACGCAGCCGGAAAGAGCGGCTTCCAGGATGCTCAGCCCGAAGGGCTCGTAACGGGCGGGCAGGGCGTAGATGGCCGCCCGCCCCAGTCGGCCGCGCATTTCGTCCGGGGACAGACAGCCAAGAAATTCCACCTGCGCCGGCCGGACGCCGCCGCCATTCGGGCAGCGCCATTCGCCGGCGGCGTAAACCGGCCAGGGAAGGTCCGCGGCTATGTGCGACAGGGCGGACAGGTTCTTGCCTTCGTCCCAGAAACGACCGGCGGTGAAAATGTGGTTTTCCTTCCTCGCCGGCCGGTACTGACCGGGGTCGCGGCCGTTGCGGATGACCGTCGCCCGTGGCAATCGGCCATAGAGCGCTTCAAGGGACGAGCGCAGGGCAGCGGTGGGAAAGACCACCCTTGACGCGCAATGCAGCCCCTGCCGCACCCGCTCGGCGTAGCCTTGCCACTGCGCCGGCGCCGAGGTTCCCTTCACCGCCTGCCACCAGGAGAGCACACAGGAATGCGCCACCACCAGACAGGGCGCCCGCCAGGGCAGAACGGCGTGGAAATAGCCGTTGAGATGCACGATATCCGGAGCGTAGCGCTCCTCCAGTTGCAGCAGCCATTCTCCGGCCTGTAACGGCTCGTCGCCGGCATCCGGCATCCATTCCAGTTTGCAGGGGGATGCATGCAGCAGCAGCCGGGGAATTTGCGCCGCCGCCCGCTGCTGCAGCGCCGATGGCAACCGGCCCATGGTCGCCAGCACGACATCGACCCCGAGACCGGAACATTGCCGCGCCAGCTCCAGGGCATAATCCCATACGCCGCCCACGGTGTCGGCGCTCATCAGCACGCGCAGTCGCCGAGCGCCGTCAGGCATCGACGCCTCCGGTCCGGTCGAGTTTCTCCAGCGGCAGGGGATTGCCGTCCTGCAGATCGCAGAAGACGCTGTGCCGCCGCAGATACCATGCGTGCGCCCGCTCCCAGGCCGAATCGTCCGGATGTCCCCAGCGTTGCCGGTAGGCCGGCGAACCGGGAAAGGGGAACAGCGGCACCGGGTCGTTGGCCCAGACGCCGGCGGCAATGAGTTGCTTGCGCCAGGCGGCGATGGTGGTCGGGTGGTCGGTGTCGGTCAGCAGTAGATTCGCCTGCACGAAGGGGACGTGCTCTTTGGCGAAAATCAGCCGCTCGCTGATTTCCCGGGTGGACAACCGGCACGGTTTTCCCAGTTGTTGGCGGCCCAGCTCGGAGAGGCTTTCCACCCCGGCTTCGATGGATACGCAGCCGGCCCGGCCGAGGGCCTCGAGCATCTCTAGTTGCCAGAGATCGATTCGGGTCTGGATGCCGAAACGCAAACGGCGCGAAGCGAGCGCCGTCAGCAGGGCGCTGTCGGGAAGAAATATCTCGTCGATGAAATAGAGGTATTCCACCCCCTGGCGTAAAAGCCCATCGATTTCCCGCAGGAGCACCCCCAGGGGGCGCTTGCGGTAGAGGCCGCGAAAATTCTCCTTGGCGCAGAAACTACAGCGATAGGGGCAGCCGCGGGAGCTTTCGATTTCCGCGCCGGAACCGGCGCCTTGCGCATCGAACCGATGATGCTGGTGGCGGTGCCGGGCGAGCCACTCGTCGGGCCAGGAGAGGGGCGGCAACGCGTGCAGGTTGGCTTGCCACGGCTCGCCGCACTGGTACAGCGTCTTTCCCTGACGGAAGGCGATCCCTGGAATTTTGCGCCAGTCGGGATCGGCGAAATGCGGCAGAATCTCCTCGAACTCGCCGCGAATGACCGCATCGACCCCCAGTTTGTCGATGGTGGCGCCGGGTGTCGTCGAGGCGTGCGGGCCGACCGCCAGCAGGCCGCCGCCGCTATGGCGCAGCAGCCGGGCGACGGCTGCGGGCAGTCGCAGCTCGGGAGGCGGGCAGCGCCAGAAAAGGTAGGTGGGGGCGGTGGCGATAACGGTGAAGTCCGGCTGAAAATCGGCAATTCGCGCCTGCACTTCCGCTGTCGAAAGATCGAAAAGATGTGCATCCAGGATCAGCGCCTGATGCCCGGCGCGCTCCAGCAGCGCCTGGGCGTAACCGAACTCCAGGGGCAGATGTGGATGCCGGCAGCCGAAGTAGATGCTGCCGTCGTAAGTCCAGTTCGGATTGATCAGCGCAAATTTCATGGCGCCGCCTTGAGCAGCGTGTGCGCTTGTTCGACCGGCAGTCGATGCTCCCACAGCCAGGCATGCAGGCGCGCCACCCCCTCACTGGAATCGACCTGCGGCCGCCAGCCGGTCAAGCGGGCGAAGCGGCGGATGTCGGAAACGTAATAATTTTGATCGCCCGGGCGCGGTTCGGCAAAATCGAGCGGCACCGGCAAACCTTCAAGTTCGCCGATGCGGGCCAGCACCTGTCGCAGGCTGACCGCATTATCCGGACCGCCGCCGATATTGAATACCTGGCCGCGCAGGCGATCCATGCCTCCGGCCGCCAACAGCAGCGCCCGCACCAGATCTTCCACGTAGAGAATATCGCGCACCTGCTTGCCGTTGCCAAACAGGGTGATGGCCTCCTTGCGCAGCGCGCGCAGGAGAAAATGCGCCACCCACCCCTGGTCCTCAGTGCCGAACTGGTGCGGACCGTAGATGCAGCTCATGCGAAAGACAACCGCCGGCAGGTGGTAAATACGGGCGTAATCGAGCACATACTGGTCGGCGGTCCCCTTGGAACAACCGTAGGGACTATAAAACTCCAGAGGCTGTCCTTCGCCGATGCCGTTTGCGCGGACGGCGGCGGAGGTGGGCAGGTAGCTGGTTTCGCTTTCCCGCAGTTCGATTCCGTCGAGCCGGCCGTAGACCTTGTTGGTCGAGGTGAAAACCAGCGGCGGCGGCTCGGCCAGAGAACGCAAGGCCTCGAGAACGTTGAGGGCGCCGCGGGCGTTGATTTCGAAGTCTTCCACCGGACCGGCGAGGCTGCTGGTCACCGCCACCTGCGCCGCCAGGTGAAATACCGTATCCGCCTTGACGACCGCCTGGCGCACCGACTCGAAATCGCGGATATCGGCGATCTCCACCGACACCCGTTCTCCGTGGGTGCTCTGCAGCCAATCCAGATTCTGCCGCACCCCGGCCCGGCTCAGATTATCGAAAATCAACACCCGACGGCCTGCCCCCGCCAGCCGGTCGGCCAGATTGGCGCCGATGAAACCGGCGCCGCCAGTGATCAGAACCGGCCGCATCGACCCTTCGCTCATACGGTCAGTCCCCGGGAGACGAGTTCGTGGCGGGCTCTCTCACAGGAATCGACGGCTATCTGACCGCCCAGCCAATCCGCGGTTTCGATCAGGCCGTCCTCCAGAGAGACCAAGGGGCGATAGCCAAGCATCTCGCGGGCGAGGAGAATGTCGGCGAAGCAGTTGCGGATGTCGCCGACCCGGAAACGGCCGGTGATCTCCGGCTCCAGATGCTTCTTGCCGAGGAAGTCCGCCAGGCGAGTGGCGAGGTGGCGGACGGTGCAGGTGTCGCCGCTGCCGATGTTGAAGACCCGCCCTTCCGAACCCGTCACTTCCATCGCCAACCGGCAGGCGCGCGCCACATCGGTGACATGCACGAAATCCCGCTTCTGCAGTCCATCCTCGAAGATGATCGGGCGATTGTCGTTGAGCAGGCGGGACGCGAAAATCGCCAGTACGCCGGTGTAGGGATTGGACAGCGCCTGTCTGGGGCCATATGCATTGAAGAAGCGCAGGGCCACGGTGGGGATGTTGTACGCCTGTCCGATCATCAGGCATTGCCGTTCCTGGGCGTACTTGGTCAGCGCGTAGATGGAGGCGAGGGCGGGCCGTTTGTTTTCCGGCGTCGGCAAGGGCCGCAAACTCTCGCCCGAGGCGTCCGGCAGGTCCCATATCCCCTGTTGCAGATGGGCGATCTCCCGGTCGCGATCTTCGATCAGCGTGCCGCCGGCGTCGAGATAAAGCCCCTCTCCGTAAATGCTCATCGAGGAGGCGACCACCAACCGCGCGACCGGTCGCTCGATAAGGATTTGCAGCAGCGTAGCCGTGCCGGTTTCGTTCACATCGACATAGTCGCGCAGTTGGTACATGCTCTGCCCGACACCGACCCGCGCCGCCAGATGATAAACGACATCGATGCCTTTCAGCGCCCTGGACAGGGCGGTGCGGTCGCGAACGTCGCCGATCAGCAGCTCCGCCTCGGGCGCCAGGTAATCCGGCCGACGCGGATCGAGACCGTGCACCTGCTCGGAAAGGTTGTCCAGAATCCTTACCCGATGGCCCGCAGCCAACAATTCATCGGCCAGATGCGAACCGATGAAGCCCGCGCCGCCGGTGATTAGGATGTTTTTCCCCATGCGTGGATCTCCAGAAAAAAAGGATAATTTCAATTAACTAATTTTTAGCATTGCTTGACTAAAAGGCAAGCCGGGCCATAAAAAGGCAGGCGCGGTCAAGACGGCAGCTTTACCTTGACCGGCCGGTGTCGATTTGGTTTACGGCTAAATTTTTAAATACATATTTTTGCCGTTATTACAGTTGGTTAGTGGACTGGCATGGCTCTGGCAAGGAAAAAGGAGAGGGGATTTGACTTTACTCTGCACAAACAAATCCCCCCTTGCCCCCCTTTCACAAAGGGGGGTAAAACCTGGCGGAAGATCAGTGCTAATCAAGTTTCAGCATAACGGAGAGCCATTCTGGTTTCTGCATCGTCCGGACAAATCTGTTGTTTGCCGCAGCGCGACCAGCCCGGCGCCGCAAGGGGCAGCGAAGACCCGACGGTTTTCGGATCTTTTCTGCTCGATCTGGCGGTTTCATTAACCGTCGCAGAAAAAGGGTCTTTGTGGTTGCGCGATGATGTCCGCCAGGATCTGCACATCTTCTGTTCCGTCGGCATCCCGGCCGACATCGCCGGTGGCTGCCGAACCAGACCGGGCGAGGGGATCGCCGGTCTGGTTGCCCGTCGCCGGCGGCCGGTATTTGTCCCCTTCATCGAAAAAGACAAACGCTTTGATCTTCAGCGTTGTTACAGCGCTGGACCTCCCTCTTTCATCGCCTGCCCGATCATCAGTCGCAACCGGGTGCTCGGCCTGTTGACCCTGAGCGGAAAAAACACCGGGGACCCATTCACCAAAAGCGATTATTCCCTCATTCGTCTGCTGATTGAGCAGAGCGCCGTCCCCTTTAACCATTATTTTCGGAGCCATTCGTTGCCGGAATCCGCTGGGATGGCCGAGATCGGCGAACGTCTGGCCTGCCTCGGCGGCGAATGGCGCAACCGGCTGCATTCCATCCATGGAGCGGTGTATTACCTGCGCACCTCGGGCAATCCGATCAGTAAAGAGCAGGAGGACTTTCTGGCGATTATCGGCAAAGAGACCCGCAAACTGATTCAACTGACGAATACCAATTTCGGGTTGAAAGGTTGAAGGCTTGAGAACCCTTGAACGCAGATCTGCGCGGAAAAGGCTCGGATAAAATCTGATCAGGCCAGAAGATCGGATTTTGATCCGCGTGCGGGTTGAAAGCCTTTCAGGAATTTTTCTCAAAAAAAGGCGGCGCCGTATTGGCGCCGCCGGTGATCCAACTTCTTCCGATCTACGATTTCTTTCTGCGGCTGGCAGCCAGACCAACCAGTCCGGACCCGAGCAGAAGCAGAGTCGCCGGTTCGGGAACCGGGGCCATCGAATTATCGGGAGTCAGCTGGCGGATGGCGATCACCAGGTCGTCGAAATCGTTGTCGCCGCCGCCGAACAAATCTTCGAAGCCGAGCAGAATCGTACCGTCGCTTTCCCTTACGGCCCACATGTGATCCGACAGATCGATGTTCTCAGCCGTCTCGCTGTAGAACCGGCCTTCGGGGGAATCGAGGTAAAAGCCGAATTCGGTCGATCCCAGTTGCAGGAGCATATTGTCGAAGTCGACATCGATGGCCGTCCCCACGGTATCCGCGCCGGAAAACAGTTGGAAGAAATTATTGCCGCTGTATATGCCCACGGCATTGCTCTCATGGTACCCGGCAACCTCCATGAGGATGCTCGCTTGTGCCTGTCCGGAGAACTCCCATACGGAATCCTCATGGTCCATCATCGGCGAGGCGGTGAAAGGCATGGCCATTGCCACACTCACCGGCAACAGCAACGCCATGCTCACAGCCAACAACATCCGTAACCCACCCTTCATCATTTTCTCCTCCTTTTTCCTTGGTAAGAGTTTCAAAATAAGTGCCTGTCAATGATTTAGCAATCCTCGTGCCACTCCCTAAGTAGCCGTATTCCTGCAACTTTTTTTAAAAAATTGATTGGCTTTCGCGAATTGTATGATTCTTCGACAAGGTATTTGCGCCGGGAGTCGATTGCATTCCCCCCGGCATTTGCTAACTTAGGTTCGGCTAATAAGAAATGCGCTTCCGGGGCCTTTGGCATGGCAAATCGAGCAGAGGGACGAATCCTGATCATCGACGACGATGCCAGCGCCACCCGCGTGCTTTCGGCGATTCTCGCCGAAGAAGGCATGCAGACACTTGTTGCTCCCTGCAGCGCCACCGGCAAGGAAATACTGCGATGCCAGGATATCGATGCGGTCATTACCGACTTGAAGATGCCGGATATCGACAGCATCGAATTGCTCGACTTTGTTCAACGGAGTTGTCCCGAAGTGCCGGTCATCATTCTGACCGCCTACGGATCGCCGGATTCCGCAGCCTGGGCAATGTCCCTCGGCGCTTTCTATTACTTTCTCAAACCACCGGACTATTCGCTGCTCAAGGCAATCGTCACCCGGGCGGTCGAGACCAAACGCCTCAAGTGTCAACTGCGGGAGATGGAGCGCGAGAACCTTTGGCAAGAAACCTGCCGGGGTCTCTTCCCGCTGGTGATGGCCGAACCTGGGTTGCACGGTCAACTGGAAAACTGCCGCCACCGGCAGGAGAGCGTGGTGATACGCGGCGAATCGGGAGTCGGCCGGCAGCAAATCGCCCGTGCTCTGCATCGGTGGCGATGCGGCCGGGGGCGTCCTTTTGTCGTCTTGCGTCGAGAAATGGAAGAAGGGAAGGGGAGGCGAGGCAGCCGCAAACGAAAAGGATGGACGGCGGAGGCGTTGCAGGAACTGATCGGGCAGGCCTCGCAAGGCACCTTGTTCCTGGACAATGTCGATTTACTTGACAGCCTTGCCATGGGCGTTCTTGCGCAGCATTTGCGCTGCCGTTCCTCGCAAAGGGGGCGCGATCCGGTTTTTCGGATCATCGCCTCGACCACGCGCGATCTCGATGCGGAGGCCGCGGCCGGTCGTTTCAATGCGGAACTTCTGCAGTTGATCGGCGCGTTGCGCCTCTCGATTCCACCCCTGCGCAGCAGAAGCGCCGAGATCCCCCTGCTGGCCCACGCCTATGTGCGGGAACTCGGATTGCGGGCGGGAAGAACCCCCTTTCTGTCCCCAGCGGCGATGGCGATGCTGCAAGCCTATCCCTGGCCCGGCAACCTGCGCCAGTTGCAGGCCGAAATTGATAAAGCGGCCGGCGCGGCAACTGGGCAATCGATCGATAAGGAACATCTATCCCCGGAGATTGCCGATTATCCGCCGGCTCGGGCAACCTGCACGCTAAAACAGCTTGAGGCGCAGGCTATTCTGCAGGCGCTCGAAGCCTCCCGCGGGAACAAATCCCGAACCGCCCGCCGATTGGGCCTCTCCCGAAAAACTCTTTACAAGCGGCTCAAGGAATTGACGCCGGTGACCAATTGAACCCCGGTTTGCCGTCGATGCCGCGGAATTCCGCCGCCATTGCGCTAAAAAGTGTTTCTTTACGCCACAGTTTTGCGATGGGGTCCCGGCATTTTTCGTTGCCGAAAAAGAGTCCCGACAACGCATTGCAAAAGCGGAAAGCTTTGCTACAAGTTAGAAAAATTCAAATTAACCATCAATAACAAACGATCTCGACATGGTCATCATAATGTCTTCGGCAGGTAATTCTATGCAGCTAAAATTAGAGAAATTGAATTATAAAATATCGGCGGATCTCAGGGCTGCCGCCTGGCTGCCTTGCCTCGGATTGCTCGTGGGCCTTTTGGGCTGCAGCGGACCGAGCAAGGACGACCTGATGAACGATGCGTTGGCGCAGCGCAATGCGTCCAACCATCGTGGCGCCATCGTCCTGCTCAAAAGCGCTCTGGAGAAGGATCCCAATGACAGTGGAATCCGCTTTCTGCTGGCCGATTCGTACCTGCGGATGGGCAAATTCGATATCGCCGAGAAAGAATTTACGAAGGTTTCCCTGCAGAACGGCTCGTTCCCGGAGCTGCCCTTGAAAATGGCGCAGCTGTACAACCTCACCGGACGTCCCGAGTTGGCCCGTAATGAATTAAGCAAATACCGCGAAAGCCGCCCGGAGAGCGTTGAGGCCAGCCAGCTTTTGGGCGAGGCGTATGTCCAGTTGGAAGATTATGCGGCGGCGGCGGCAAGTTTCCGCACGGCGATGCGGCTGGCCCCGAACAACGGTGAACTGGTGGTGAATCTCGCCGATTGCCTGATGCGCGATCAAAAAAACGCGGAAGCCCATTTGCTGCTCAATCAGCTCATCCTCGAGAATCCCGACAACGCAAAAGCCCACTTTTATCTCGGGCAACTGGAGATTGCCGGCAAGAATCCCCAGGCGGCTTTGCAGCACTACCAGCGGGTGACGGAACTGGAGCCGGACAACCATCAGGCGATCTATACGACCGGTCTTCTCCTGCTGGAAAAAGGCGAAATCGATGCGGCCGAATCCCTGGCCCGTGGCCTGCTGCGCAAGTTTCCCGAACAGGCCGGTGGCTATCGTCTGCAAGGCGTTATCCACACCGTTCGCGGCAATTACGCGGAGGCGGCGAATTCTCTGCAGAAAGTCTCCGAGGGCAAACCCGATCTGCTGACCAGCTACATGCTCGGGATGAGTTTTTATAAGCTGGGTCAATTGGAAATGGCGGTCAACCAGTTTCAGCGCTTTCTCGACCACCGTCCGCAGGCGGTGCAGCCACGACTTATTTTAAGCGCCATTCTGCTGCAGCAGGACCGGATCGACGATGCCATCGACGGGCTGCGGCTGGTTCTGCGCCACGACCGGAAAAATGCCGTGGCGCACAGCACCCTGGGCAGCGCCTATTTGCGTAAAGGACTGCTCGATCAGGCCATGGCCGCCTTCGACAAGGCCATCGAACTCGACCCGCAGCTGTTGGAGGCGCACTACAAGAAAGGTCTGTTCAGCCAAAGCCGGGGCGACCTGGCGGCGGCCGAAGAAAACATTCTGGCCGCCATCGCCCTGGCGCCCGAACTGCCGGACCTGCGTCTGCTGCTGGCGCGAAACTATCTGCAACGGGAAAAATTCTCCCAGGCGATCAGCACTCTGGAGGAGGGGCTCACCGGCAAGCAAAGCGATGCCTTGTTGTACAACTACCTGGCGGCGGCGTATTTCGCCGAGAAAAAAAACGAGCAGGCCGTCGCCAGTCTGCAAAAGGCAAAGGAACTCAAGCCGGATTACCTCACGCCCTACTACAACCTCGCCTCCTGGTACGCCCTGCAACGGGACTACGCCAGAAGCCAGCAGGAATACCAGGCGATTCTCGCCCGCCACCCGTCCGATATTAAAGCGATGCTTTATCTTGCCGTGACGGCGGAACTCGCCGGGCGGAACGACGCCACCGAAACGTACTACCGGCAGGCGGGGCAGAGCGGAAATCCCCTGGGGACGCTGGCCTGGGCCAATTACCTGCAACGGGTGGGGAAGGCCAGCGACGCGATCGCCGTTCTCGATGAACTGATGGCGAAAGATGCCAAAAGCCCCGCCGCCTGCGAGCTGAAGGGGAAAATACTGCTGGCCGCCGGCCGTTATGCAGACGCCATCGCTTCTTTCACCCTTTTAGACCGGATCGCGCCGGGCAAAGGATCGACCTGGCTGGCCCAGACCTATCTGCGCAGCGGTCAACTCGAAGAGGCGGCGGAGGTCGCCCGCAACCTCGTCGAAAAATCCCCGCAAGACCCTGCCGGCTATCTTGCCCTTGCCGCCGTTGACGAAAAGTTGGGGGAGCGGGAGCGGGCGATCCGGATGCTCCGGGATGCGGTATCCCGCATCGACAACGACAGCCTTCTGCGCATGCGTCTGGCCGAACTTCTCGAAAGAGATGGCAGTTTCAGCGCCGCCCTGGAGATTTACCAGGACATGGTGCGGCGGGATGAAGATTTTTATCCCGCTATTTTTGCCATTGGCGCGGTCAACGAACGTCTCGGCAACCAGAAACGCGCTGTCGATTACTACCAGCGGGTCCTGCGGGGCGATCCGGACTTCGTGCCGGCGCTGAACAATCTCGCCTATCACTATGCCGAACTTGCCGAACATCGGCGGGAGGCTCTGGACATGGCCCTGCGCGCCTATCGCAGCCAGCCGGAGAACCCCTGGATTCTCGATACCCTGGGTTACGTCTTCCTGCGCAACGAGCGCTTCGACGATGCGCGCCGGATGCTTGAAAAAGCCGCAGCCCTGCTGCCCGATGTGCCGACCGTGCATTATCATCTCGCCCTTGCTTATGAGCGACTGGGGAAAAATGACGACTCGGTGCGCGCCCTGCGGCGCGCCATCGATCATGGGCCTTTTGCGGAGTCGGCTTTGGCCGGGACGATGCTGGAAAAACTGTCGGGGAAAGAAGCTGCCGGTAAATTATGAGCAAAACAGCGCTGATCCTTTTCGGAGGCGATTTCGCTCTGGCCCTCCTCGCCCAGGCCTGCTGTCTACTGGCGCGCTCGGCGGCGACGCCGGTCGGCGCGCTGGGGCAGGAATTGGGGCGCGTAGCGGTGTTTGTCGCCGCAGTCATGGCCTCCAGCTACCTGGCGGAACTTTTCGCACCCGAAACGAACCGGCGCAAGCGGGTCATTTTGGTGCGCATCGTCATTTCCCTGGCGATCGCTTACGCCGCCCTCTGGCTTTTGCGGGTTTTTCTGCCCGGGGCCGGGCAGCCCGTTTTGTTCACGATGTCGGCCCTGTGCATCTTCGGACTGCTGCAATTCATGTTTCATTGCGGATTTCACCTGGTGTTCAGGATTCCGGGGATGGCGGAAAAAATCCTGATCTTCGGCGGCGGCCCGATGAGCGACCAACTCGCCAGCCTTCTCGCCATCGGTCCGCACGGTTACATCGTCGCTGGCACCGTCCGCGCGGGAAACGAGAGCGTCGGCGAGGCGGCTGTGCCGGGCGGCATTCCCGAGAGCCTGACCGGTTTGGCCCTGCGCAAGAAGATCGACAAAATCGTGATTTCCCTCACCGAGCGGCGGGGAATCCTGCCGGTGGGAGAAATCCTCGGCTGCAAACTCAGCGGCATCGAAGTGGTCGATGCCATGTCCTTTTACGAAGAGATGACCGGCAAGGTGCTGGTGGAGAAGATCAACCCCAGTTGGTTCATCTTCTCCGGCAGTTCGCGGATGACTTACTTCAGGCGCTTTATCAAGCGGATATTCGATCTGGTCTTCGCCGGTTTCGGCGTTCTGCTGTGCTTGCCGATCTTTCCCGTCATCGCCCTGCTGATCAAATGCGATTCACCGGGACCCGTGTTTTTCCGCCAGGTGCGGGTCGGCAAGGGCGAGAAGAATTTCACTCTTTTCAAGTTCCGCACCATGCATGAGGACGCCGAGAAGGCCACGGGGCCCGTATGGGCGGCGGAAAACGATCCGCGCATTACCCGGGTCGGTCGCTGGTTGCGCAAAAGTCGCCTCGATGAGGCGCCGCAGCTTTTCAACGTCTTGCGGGGGGACATGAGTATTGTCGGCCCGCGCCCGGAAAGACCCGAATTCATGGCGCAGCTTGGCAAGGCGATCCCCTATTATGCCCACCGCCATCATGTCAAACCGGGGGCGACCGGCTGGGCGCAGGTCAAATATGCCTATGGCGCATCGATCGAGGATACCGTCGAAAAGCTGCGCTACGACCTCTATTACATAAAGAATTACTCACTGTGGCTCGATCTGGTCATCATCGTGGAAACCGTCAAGGTGGTTCTTTTCGGGCGGGGCGCCAGATAAAAAAAGGGAATGGAGGATTTATGAAGTCAGGAATCACAGCGGCAATATTGCTGATCCTTGTCCTTGCCGCCCCCGCGGCCATGGCCGGGGATTACGTCATCGGCGACGGCGATCTGCTCGATATCTCGGTCTGGGGGGTGCAGCAACTGAGTTTTTCCGCCATCGTGCGTCCGGACGGAAAAATAACCGTTCCCGGCCTCGGCGAGGTGACGGCCACCGGAAAAACGCCCAGCCGGTTGCAATCGGTGCTGCAGGATGGACTGAAGTCGCTGGTCAAAAATCCCATCGTCACCGTTTCGGTCCAGCAGATCACCAACAATCAGGTGCATATCTTCGGCGGCGGCGTCACCTCCGGCGTTTTCGACCTGAGCCGGCGCACAACCCTGCTGCAGTTGCTCTGCCAGATCTCCGACTTCACCAACGCCGATCTTGGCCGCTCCTACGTCCTGCGCGGCGAAAAGAAGATCAAGAACGGTTTCGATCAGCTCTTTCTCAAGGGAAACGCCGCCGATGACCTGGTGTTGGAGAGCGGCGACGTGATCTTTATTCCGGTGGCCGAGGAGAAGAACGTCTATGTCCTGGGTGCGGTTAATTCGCCGCGTTTCATCGTTTATCGCGAAGGCCTGACGGTCATGGAAGCGATTCTGGAGGCGGGAGGCTTCAATAAATACGCCAAGCCGAACGACACCCTCATTCTGCGGGACATGGCGGGAAGCAAAAAATCGATCGGCGTCAAAATGAAGGATCTGATCAAAGACGGCGATCTGAGCCAGAACGTCAAACTCTCGGTCGGAGACTACATCATTGTCAAAGAAGGAATCTTTTAAGGAGAAACGGTATGGCCGCCGAAACCGATTACCGGACTTATCTGAACATTGTTCTGAAAAAGAAATTTCTGTTCACGGCGATTGTCCTTTCCGTCTGCACCCTGGGAATTATTCTCACCTATCTGTGGCCGGAGAAATATGAGGCGCAATCGACGGTTTTCATCGAAAAAAGCGTCATCAACGATCTCGTCGAGGGGATTGCCGTGACGCAATCGGTCGAGGGGCCGCTGAAAGTGCTGACCCACCGGCTCGGCAGCCGTAATCTTCTGCAAAAGGTGATCGACAATCTCGATGTCGACCTGGTCGGCAAGGACAGCGCCAACGCCCAGGCCCTGATCAAGGACTTTCAGAAGAACACCAAGGTAACCATCAAAGAAAACGATCTTTTCATCATCCAGTACGCCAACGCCAGCCCGCGTTTGGCCAGGGACTATGTCAACACCCTGATTCGCAAATACATCGACGACAATCTGTCGGCCAGCCGGCAGGAGTCTTACGGCGCCAACCGTTTCCTCTCCGAGCAGATGGAGCATTTTCGCGGCAAAATTCAGGAAGCGGAAAATCGGCTTGCGCTTTACAAGCAGCAGTACGGCTATGCCTCCTTCGTCGACGATTCCGGGCTGCTCGGTGAAATTCGTCAGGCCGAAGCGATGCTCGACCAGCTGCAGACGCAGAAGACCACCCTGCAGGCGCGCAAGGCGCTGCTCAATCGCGGCAGCATCAGCGGCGGCACCGCCTCGGAGCACCTGGGCGCCTTGCAGCGGCAGCGGGACCAACTGCTGCTGGTTTATACCGACAACTATCCGGAAGTCATTTTGATCAACGCCGAGATCCAGCAGGTCAAAGAGGCGATGAAGAACCATAAGCCGGATGCCGAGCCGATTGTTGAAGACGGCAGCGTCGAAGGGACGTTGCTCAACATCGAGCTCGACGCGGTGCTCAATAAAGAAGAGAACCTGCAGCGAACGCTGCTGGAGAAAAAGGCGATCCTGGCCGATCTGCCCGAACGGCGCAATGTTTATAACAGCCTGCTGCGGGACCGCGAAACCTACCAGCACACCTATGACCAACTGGTGTTGCGCTACGGCAAATCCGAATTGTCGAAACAGATGGAAATCCAGGACAAGGTGGACACCTTCCGCATTGTCGATCCCGCCGTCCTGCCGGACCGGCCGGTCAGCCCGAACCGGGTATCGGCCATTCTGCTGAGCCTGTTCGCTGGCCTGGTCGCCGGACTGGGCATCCTGTACGCCCTCAATTACTTTGACGATTCGGTGAAAAGCATCGATTCGGTGCAGGAAATCGGCATTCCGCTGCTGGCCCTGATCCCTCAGTTCGTAACCACTGAAGAGAAGGTGCGCCAGCGGCAGCAGGCGATGTCCCTGAGCATTTTCGTCGGGGTTTATCTGCTGAGCTATTCCATGGTCCTGGGCTACGAAGTCCTGCAGATGATCGATATCCCAATCTTCGACCGTTTCCTGGAAAGTCTGCCTTTCGGACGGCAGGTGGCGGATCTCGGCGAAATGTTTCGCCACACCATGCTGGGGAGGGTGTCTTGAGCCGAATCGACAAAGCGTTGGAAAAGGCCGCCGAGCGGCGCGAAGAAAAAGAACCGAAAGCGACGGCGGCGGCTTCCCGGCTGGAGCAGACGATGGAAAAAGCCGCCGAAAAGCGCCTGGAAGGCGAGGGCGGCGCGGCCAGGAACACTGCCAAATCGACCGGGCCGACGTCCCCCGTGCAGAATCTGCAGATCGATCATCCGATGATCTTCACCTACAACGACCCGCGCTCGCCCATCGCCGAAGAATTCCGGAAGATCAAAACCAGCATCGTCAACATGGTGCGGCAGGGCGAGGGCAAAAAAAGCCTGATGATCACCAGTTCCCTGAGCGGCGAAGGCAAAAGCCTGACCGCCATCAATCTGGCCATCACCCTGGCCCAGGAGTACGACCATACGGTTCTGCTGATCGATGCCGACCTGCGCAAACCGAGCATCCACAAATATTTTCACCTCAGCCCCAAGGCGGGTCTGGCTGATTGTCTGTGCGACGGCACCGATCTGTCCTCGGTGATGATCCGCACCAGCATCGGCAAGCTGTCGTTCGTCCCGGCCGGCCGCGAGGTGGAAAACCCGGCGGAACTGCTCGGCGCCCAGCGAATGAAGGCGCTGGTGCAGGAGGTGAAGAACCGCTATCCCGACCGCTTCATCATCATCGACTCGCCGCCGGTTCTGCCGGTGGCCGAGACCCGCTCGCTGAGCACCTACGTCGATGGCGTGCTGTTCGTCATCCGGCAGGGGGCCGTGTCCCGTCGGCATATCGACGACGCCCTCAACGCCCTGCACCGCAAGAAGGTCATCGGCCTGGTCTACAACAGCATCCGAACGGAATCTCTGAGCGGCCGTTACCACTATTACTATCACGGCTACTGAGATGTATGAGTCTTTCTTCGGCCTGCGCACGAAACCGTTCGAGCTGGTGCCGAATCCGGATTTTCTCTACCTGAGCAAGACCCACAACAAGGTCGGCGTCTACCTGGACTATGCCATGAAGGAGAATTCCGGGTTTGTGCTGCTGACCGGCGAGGTGGGGGCCGGAAAGACGACGATCATCCGCAACCTGGTCCGCAATATCGGCCAGGATGTACAGATCGCCAAGATCTTCAACACCAAGCTCGATGCCAGCGAACTGCTGGCCAGCATCAACGACGATTTCGGCCTTACCATCGAAGGGCGCAGCAAGGTCCAGCTGCTCAAGGACTTGTACCAGTTTCTCATCGAGCAGTTCGCCCAGAATCGGCGCTCGATGCTGATTATCGACGAAGCGCAGAACCTCTCCATCGATACACTGGAGGAGCTGCGCCTGCTGTCCAATCTGGAGACCAACGACGCAAAACTGCTCCAGATCGTTCTGGTCGGTCAGCCGGAGCTGAAGAAGGTGCTCTCGGTGCCGGAATTGCGGCAACTGCGGCAACGCATCGGCATCCATTGCCATCTGCAGTCGCTGGGGCGGGAAGAGGCGAAGCACTACATCTTTCACCGGCTGGAAATCGCCGGCAATCGTCAGGCGGTCGCCTTCGCCGATGGCGCCCTCGATCTGATTTTTGAGTACACCGGCGGGGTGCCGCGCCTGATCAATATCCTCTGCGATTTCCTCCTGCTGTCGGCTTTTGCCGATGAAAGCCGGGAGATCGCCGCCGAACTGGTGGTCGAGGTGGCGGAGGATCCCCAGTTCGAGGGGCAGTTCTCCCCCCGCAGGAGTCCGCTGCGGCCGGCGACGCGCAAGCCCCCGGTCCTTCCCCGGGAGGCAACCATGAGCAAGGAAACCAAGGCGCCGCCACCCGGCCCGGAACCGATGCCGGCCGCGGTGCGCCAGGTCGAATTCGCCCCCGAAGAACGGGCGCGGATCGAAAACCTGTACGAGAAACTCGACATCATCGAAGCCTCGATACGGGAAGTCGGGGAAAATCTGGCGTCGCCCGGGCCGGGCGAAGGGGCGCGGGAAGCCGATATCGTGCTGAACATGCCCCGGTTCGATGCCTTCCCGGCGAAAAAAACGGGTTTTCTCGAAGGATTCAAACGGATGTTCTCCCGGTGACGCTAAAAGGATTGACTATGAAATCAATCGGGAAACTGGCGCTTTTATCTCTCCTGGCAGTCCTCTGCTCCCTGGCGACCATCGGCGACGTCCGCGCGGAATACAGGTTGTACCCGTCACTGGCGATCAGCGAAATTTACGATGACAACCTGTTCAATGACGAAACGGACAAGGTGGACGAGTTCATCACGCGGTTCATGCCGTCGCTGACTCTGGATTACCAGCAGGCGCGAATCGATACCAACCTCATCTATACCTACGACTACCGTTGGTATCTGCATGGAGAAAGGGAGGACGAAGGGGTTCATTTTCTCGACTTTCTTACCCTGCTCAATTTGCAGGAGCGTTATTACCTGGAAATCGCCGACAGTATGGCCCGGGTTTCCCTGAGTTCGACCCGCGATTACGGCGAAGAAAGTCTGTTCGAAAATCAGTCCGACCAGAATATTTTCTCCGTCAGTCCCTATGTGCGCCTGCCCCTGTCGACCCGCGCTTCGCTGCGGACCGGCTATAAGTTCACCATCACGACCTATGATGACGGTGGCAACGACAAGACCAATCATCAATTCTTCGTCGAGCAATCCTACGAACTGAGCAACCGCACCGATTTAAGCGCCGGCTATATCTTTCTCGACGAAGACACCGACGAAATCGATTTCGACAAGCACGACGTCTATGGCGGACTGCGCCATGAGTTCGGGGAAAACTCCTTTGTCTTCGCCACCCTGGGACATACCTGGATCGATTTCAGCAATGGCTTCAAGCAGAGCGATTTTTTCTGGGATTTCGGCCTGACCCGGGATTTCACCCTGCTCAGCGCCACCGCCGGCATCGGCGTCAGCTACACCGAGGACCCGGAAGGAACGGTTCTGCGCGACGAACATTGCAGTCTTTCGCTGACCCGGGACTGGACCCGTTCGCGGGTCGCCGTCTCGGCCTCCCTGAACGATTTTTATGATGCCGATATCGACGTGCGCGACACCCGCCGTTACGGCGGCGCCGGCACCTATTACCATGAACTTGGTTCGCGCTGGACCGGCACCCTGATGTTCAGCGGATATAAATACGAAGAGGACTTTGAGGACACCTGGACCCGCCGCTTCATCGGCAGCGTTGCCCTGGCTTATCTGCTGGCCGAAGACTTCACCTCGACCTTGAGCTACTACCGGATCGATTCCCATTCGCCGCAGGTGGCGGAGGATCGTTTCGAGACCAATCGCGTCTTCCTGGAGTTTAGGAAGGTTTTCTGAGTTTCTTCGGGAGCCCGAAAGAGATGCACAACGCACTCACCATCGATGTCGAGGATTACTTCCAGGTCGCCGCTTTCCGGCGGGATATCCGACCGGCGGACTGGGACGACTATCCGCTGCGGGTAATCGACAACACCTGGCGCATCCTCGACTGGCTGGAAGAATATGGCCTGCACGCCACTTTTTTCATTCTCGGCTGGGTGGCGCGGCGGGCGCCCGGCCTGGTGCGCGAGATCAAGGGACGCGGGCACGAAATCGCCTGTCACGGGTTCGGCCATCAACTGCTGTTCGACATCGGGCCGGAACGCTTTCGCGAAGATATCCGCTCGGCCAAGGCGATTCTCGAAGACATCTGCGCAGCGCCGGTCAACGGCTACCGGGCGCCGAGCTATTCGATCACCCGCCGCTCGCTGTGGGCCCCGGAGATCCTGGTGGAGGAGGGTTTTACCTACGATTCGAGCATTTATCCCATTCATCACGACCTCTACGGCATGCCCGGCGAACGGCGCTTTCCGCACCTTATCCGCTGTCCCGCCGGCGCCATCCGGGAATTTCCCATCAGCACCTGGGAGCTAACCGGATTCGGCCGCCGCTGGCGGCTGCCCATCGGCGGCGGCGGCTATCTTCGCCTGTTCCCCGCCGGTCTGATTGCCCGCGCTTTTCGCCACATCAACGAGCAGGAAAAGCAACCGGCGCTGCTTTATTTTCATCCCTGGGAAATCGATCCCGATCAACCGAAGGTGCGCACCGGCTGGAAGTCGCGTTTTCGTCACTACCACAACCTGGAGAAAACCTTCGCCAAGCTCGATTACCTCGTCCAGCGGCTGCGTTTCGTGCCGTTACAGGACGTTTTGGCTTCTTTCGACTGGCGCCATGCCGAAACCACGGCCACCGCCGCGCAGCCACGCTCCTGGGCAACCGCCCGGCCTTTGCCGACGCCCGGCCGTCGGGAGACGTCATGAACAAACTGCTTATCGTCGAAGACGACGAAAACATCCAGAAACAGCTGAAGTGGGGGCTCGGCAAAGACTATCGGGTATTGACCGCAGTACGGGTCAAGGATGCCCTGCAGCATTTGCGCAATCATCAGCCGCTGATCATGACCCTCGACCTCGGATTGCCGCCCGATCCGGGCGGCACGCAGGAGGGGTTTCGCTGCCTGGAAAGCGTGCTGTCCGAGCGGCCGCTGACCAAGGTGATCGTTCTGACCGGCAATCACGAGCGGCAGAACGCCCTGCGGGCGGTGCAGATGGGGGCCTACGACTTCCTGCAGAAACCGATCGACCTCAACCAGCTGAAAATCATCCTCGGGCGGGCGACCCACGTCGCCGCGCTCGAAGAGGAAAACCGGCGTTTGCAGCAATCGATCGAACTCCAGACCCCGAGCCTTTCCGGCATCTTCGGCCAGTGCGCGGCGATGCAGGACATTTTCAAGCTGATCGGCAAGGTTTCCAGCTGCGATGTCCCGGTCCTCGTCCTGGGGGAGAGCGGCACCGGCAAGGAACTGGTCGCCCGGGCGATTCACGAAAAGAGCCTGCGCAAGGGCGGCCCCTTCATCCCGATCAACTGCGGGGCCATCCCGGAGAATCTTCTGGAATCGGAGCTTTTCGGGCACGAGAGGGGGGCCTTTACCGGCGCCCAGGTGCGGGTGCAGGGCAAGGTCGAATATGCCCACCGGGGGACGCTGTTCCTCGACGAAATCGGCGAACTGTCGCCGGCATTGCAGGTGAAATTGTTGCGCTTTCTGCAGGAAAAGACCCTTCAGCGCGTCGGCGGCCGCGAGGACATCGAGGTCGATGCCCGCATCATCGCCGCCACCAACATCGATATCCGCAAGGCGATTGCGCAGGGCGGCTTTCGCGATGATCTCTATTACCGCATCAGCGTGGTCACCCTGAATATGCCGCCACTACGCAAAAGGGGCGATGATATGCGGCTGCTGGCTCATATCTTTTTGCAGCGCTTTGCCCGGGAGATGGGGAAAAAGGTGCGCGGATTCAGCCCCGACTGTCTGCGCACGATGGAAGAGCACCCCTGGCCCGGCAACGTGCGCGAGTTGGAAAACAAGGTCAAGCGCGGGGTCATCATGTGCGAACAACCGGTGATCGAAGATTACGATCTCGGTTTTGCCGGCAAGCCGGAACCCCGGTCCGAAGGGCGGATGGAAGCCCTGACGCTGCGGGAAGCGAAAAGGCGCCTGGAGAGCGAGATGGTCATTGCCGCCATCCAGAAATACACCGGCAATATCGCCCGGGCGGCGGAAGCCCTCGGGATCAGCCGGCCGACCATCTACGATCTGATGAAGAAACACGGCTTTCACAAACTGTCCTCCTGAAAGAGCGGCATGCAAAAAAGCGTTGGTAATCAATTGCTTATCGATCAGTTCCTCATCGCGGCCATATTGAGCGCCTATGTGGCGGCTTTCTGGCCGGCCTGGGTGAATCTTTTCGGGGTCTGGCGGCATTCGGAGGATTATTCGCACGGCTTTGTTATCGTGCCGATCGCTCTTTACGTGCTGTGGCGTAAAAGAGCCGCGTTGCGCGCCACGCCGCTGCGCCCCACCTGGCTCGGCTTGCCGCTGGTGCTCGCCGGACTGGTCCTTTACCTGGGCGCGCACCTGGCCGGGGTCCTCACTCTTGGTTATCTCTGCCTCGTGCTGGTGCCGGCCGGCGTCGTGCTGTTCCTCTGCGGCTGGCCGATACTCAAAAAGTGCGCCTTCCCGCTGTTTCTGCTGCTGTTCATGATTCCCTTGCCGGCGCAATTGCAAACCGCGATCACCGCGCCCTTGCAGCTGCTGGTGTCGCAGGCGACGGTGCTCCTGGTCAAATTCGGCGGCATTCCGATCATTCGCGAGGGAAATGTTCTGCACCTGCCGCAGCACAGTTTTCAGGTGATTCAGGCGTGCAGCGGCCTGCGCTCGATCATGTCGCTGCTGACCCTCAGCCTGCTTTTCGCCTATTTCACCCTGAATTCAAATGCCCTGCGCACTCTGCTCTTTTTTGCCGGGCTGCCGGTGGCGATCGCCGCCAACGTGCTGCGGGTGCTGTTGATGATCCTCGGCCTGCACCTGCTGGGTATCGATCTGACCGAAGGAAAACTGCACGAGCTGTTCGGCATCGGCATTTTCGCGGCGGGTGTCTTTCTTCTTTTCTGCATCAGGAGCGTACTGACGAAATGGGACCCGGATACCGCGGCAAAATGATCCTGCTTCTGCTCTGCCTTTCCCTGACGGCGACGCCCGTTCTACGGCAGACGCGGGCCGGGGAAGTGACCAAGCCGGTCTCGCTGACCGAAGCGCTCATGTTCGTGCCGGGCTGGCAGGTGCTGCAACGGATTCCCCTCGACCCGGGCGTCATCGAGGAGTTGAAGCCGGACGACTACGCCTATCTCGCCTACACCAACGGCAGCGCCGCCGTTTCCCTGTACATCGGTTATTACTTTTCGGCGACCAAGGTAGGCGCACCGCACCATCCCCTCGTTTGTTTTACCGGCCAGGGGTGGGAGCTTTCGCCGGTGACCCGGCAACAACTGACCCTGGCCGAGGGCCAGACGCTGTCCTTCGCCAGCCTGACCGCCGGTCTCGATCTGCAGAACATGTACATCGGCTACTGGTTTCAGGCCCACGACGAGGCGATCAGCAGCCCCTTCGGGCAGAAACTGTCCCTGGCCCGCAAAAGGTTTTTCGACCAGGGGGAGGAAAACGCCTTCGTGCGCGTCAGCATGCCCATCGGAACGCAGTCTCCGGCCGAATGCCGGCGGCTGGTGGAGGACTTTCTCCAGGCCTTCTATCCGGTGTTTCTGACCTATATCCGGGAGCGAGCCTGAAATGGCGGCGGTTATCCTCATCTTCTCCGTGGGCATGGTGCTTTACATCTATGCCGGCTATCCATTGGCCGCCGCCGTACTGGCCCGGGTGCGGGCGAGAAAAGTGCGGCAAGCGGATCTCGCGCCCACGGTCAGTATTCTGATCGCCGCCTATAACGAGGAGGAGGTCATCGCCGCAACGGTGCTCAACAAGTTGTCCCTCGATTATCCCGGCGCGCGACTGGAAGTCATCGTCGTCTCCGACGGTTCCAACGACGGCACCGACGCGGCCGTGAAGGCCATCGCCGATCCCCGGCTGCGCCTGCTGCGGCAATATCCCCGCGCCGGAAAAACGGCGGCTCTGAATGCGGCGGTGCAACTGGCCCGCGGGGAAATCCTGGTTTTTTCCGATGCCAATTCCTTGTTTCGCCCCGATGCCCTCGGCAAACTCGTGCGTAATTTCGCCGACCCGCAGGTCGGCTATGTCACCGGGAAAATGGTCTATGTCGATGCGCGGGGAACGATTGCCGGCGACGGTTGCGGCGCTTATATGCGCTACGAAAACTGGCTGCGGCGGCAGGAGAGCGCCTTCGGCTCGGTCATCGGCGTCGATGGCGGCATCGATGCGGTGCGCAGGGCGCTCTATCGACCCATGCGCCCCGATCAGTTGCCCGACTTCGTGCTGCCGCTGGCGGTGGTCGATCAGGGCTACCGGGTGGTTTACGAACCGGAAGCCCTGCTGCACGAAGCTTCGCTGGAAAACCCCCGCGACGAATACCGCATGCGGGTGCGGGTTTCCCTGCGCGCCCTCTGGGCGCTCAAGGACATGCGCCACCTCCTCGCCCCGTGGCGCGACCCGGTCTTCGCCTGGCAGTTATGGTCGCACAAGGTGCTGCGCTATCTGTCCTTTCTTTTTCTCGGCGGCGCCTTTCTCGCCAACGCCGCCCTCTGGAATGCCGGTGCGCCGTACCGGTTGCTCTTTAGCGTCCAGATCCTGGCCTATGCCGGGGCGGCTCTGTTTCATTGTGTCCGGGGCGCCGGGCAGAGCCGGCCGCTGCGTTTCCTTTACTACTTTCTGCTGGTGAACGCCGCCGCCGCCCACGCCTTCGGCAAATTCCTGCTCGGCCGCAAGCAGGTGCTCTGGACACCGAGAAAGGGGTAGGCCGGCGATGACGAAAATCCTGCATATCATCGATAGTGCCGGTCTGTACGGGGCGGAGCGGGTGCTGCTCAGCCTGGCCGACGAACAGCAAAAAGCCGGTCTGCAGCCGATCATCCTCAGCATCGGCGCGAAAGGAGAGGGGAGAAAACCACTGGAATCGGCGGCGGCGCGGCATGGCCTGCCGGTGCAAAGCTTTCGTATGCGGGCCGGGCCGAATGTGGGCGGCGTCCGGCAAATCCTGGCCTGGGCGCGAGGGCAGGGGATCGATCTGCTGCACTCGCACGGCTACAAGGGAAATATTCTTTTCGGTTCGATGCCGGCCGGCGTTCGGCGCCTACCGATGCTGACGACGCTGCACGGCTGGACGGCGACCCGCCGCCTGAGCCGGCTCAGGTTGTACGAATGGCTCGACAGCCGGCTGTTGCGGTTCATGGATGCGGTGGTGCTGGTGTGCGGCGGCATGCGCGCGCATCCCTGGCTGGCCGGGCGCAACCTGCCTCTGCGCGTGGTCTGCAACGGTATTCCGGCGTTCGGCCGAGAACAGGATTCTCCCCGGCTGGATGCCGAGATCGTCGAATTCTGCCGGAGCGGATTCACCATCGGCGCCATCGGCCGGTTATCGCCGGAAAAAGGCTTCGATCGGTTGCTCGCCGGCTTCGCCGAAATTGCCGGCAATGATCCGGAATCACGCCTGCTGATCCTCGGCGAAGGGGAGGAAAGAGCGGCCCTGGCGTCGCAGATTTCCCGCCTCGGTCTCGCGCGGCGGGTTCTTCTGCCCGGATACCGCGAGGGGGCGGGCCGCTATCTGCGGCATTTCGGCCTTTTCGTCCTTTCGTCCCGCACCGAGGGCTTGCCGCTGACCGTTCTCGAGGCGATGCGGGCCGGAACGCCGGTGCTGGCCACCCGGGTGGGCGCGCTGCCGGAACTGCTGGAAGAAGGCCGGGCCGGCTTCCTGCTCGATGCCGCCGATGCCGCCGATGCCGCCGATGCCGCCGATGCCGCCGGCATTGCCGCCGGCATTCGCATGGTGCGGCGGCAGCCGCACCATGCGCGGCAACGTGCCGACCGCGCCCGCAGCCGGGTTTTGTCCCGGTATTCGAGCGCCCGGATGGCGGCAGGTTACGCCGCGATATATGAACAAATTCTGGAGAAAACCGGCAAACCGATGAGGATAAAAGCGAAATCCTTCACGGCGAAGGCGCCGAGGGCACAACAAAACGCCAATCGATATCCGGGGCAGACATGAGGGAAGCGAAGATCAGCGTCATTATCACCTGCTACAATTACGGCCGTTTTCTCGGCGGCTGCATCGACTCCGTCCTGCGGCAGAGCTATGGCAACCGGGAGATTATTCTGATCGACGACGGCTCCACCGACGACACCCCGGTGGTGGCCAGCCGCTATCTCGGCCGCGCCGATTTTCGCTATGTCCGCCAGGAAAACGCCGGCCAAGCGCACGCCAAGAACGCCGGCATTCGCCTCGCCTCGGGGGACCTGGTCGCTTTTCTCGATGCCGACGATCTCTGGACGCCGGAGAAACTGAGCCTGCAAGCGCCCCTTTTCACCAATCCCGACACCGGGGTCGTGTACAGCCGCATGCAAGGCATCGACGAGGAGGGTCGTACACTGCCGATCGAGGATGCGAATCCTTATCTTCGCCCGCAACGGGGCAAGGTGACGGAAAAACTGTTTTTCGACAATTTCGTCCCGTTCTCCTCCTCCATGGTCCGCCGCCGTTGCTTCGAACGGGACGAGTTCGACGCATCCCTGGCGATGGGGATCGACTGGGATCTCTGGCTGCGGCTATCCACCCGCTGGAACTTCGATTACATCGACAGTCCGCTGCTGTATTACCGCACCGGGCACGCCGACCAGATGTCGCGCAAACAGGAACTGCGGCAGTTGTGCACCGACCGCATCCGCGACCGCTTTCTGGACAGATATCCGCAGCTGTTGCCGCCGCGGCTGGTGCGGCAGGTATTCTGCCATTCCCACTGCTGCCGCGGCTTCCATTACCGGCATCTGGACCGCGGCAGAGCGCTCGCCCACTACCTGACGGCCTTGCGTTACCGCAAGTTCGCGGTCTCGGCGTATCGGGGATTGTTCAAAACCCTCATCACCCAGGCGATGACGCATGAGCGATAAAATTCGCATCGCTTATCTTATCGACACCATTTATTCCGGATCGGCCGGGACGGAGAAACAGTTGCTGGAAATCATCCGCCGACTCGACCGGGAGCGGTTCGAGATCACCCTCATCTGCCTGCACGCTTCGCCCTGGCTCGCTCGCCAGGCGCTGCCCTGCCAGGTGCACAGCCTCGAATACCGGGGACTGCTGCGCAAAGATCTGCCGGCGATGATCGGCCGGCTGCGGACGCTGATCAAAGGGCAACGGATCGATATTCTCCAGGCGATGTTCGAGGATTCGGTCCTCGTCGCGACGCTTTGCCGCCTGCTGGCCCGCGATTGCCCGCCGATTTTCCTGGTGAGCAAGCGCGACATGGGCCTCGGCGCCGAAGACCCGTGGTATGGCGTCGTGTTTCGCGCCCTGTTCCCCTTCGCCTGCCGCCTGGCCGATGGCGTGGTGGTCAATGCCGAACGACTGAACAGTTATTTGCGCCGCAACCCGTTGATCCCCGGCGACCGCATTCGGGTCATCCGCAACGGGGTCGCGCTTCCCGAGGCGGTCGCCCGCCGGCCCACCCCGGCCGGGGACGCCGAGGTCCGCATCGGCGTCGTCGCCAACCTCAAGCCGGTCAAGCGGCTCGACATCTTGCTGCAAGCCCTGCATCTGCTTCGGCAAGGGCAGGCGTTTCCGTTTCAGGCCCACCTGATCGGCGATGGCGGCCAGCGGCAAGAGCTGGAGCGGCTCGCCAATTCGCTGGGGCTCGCCGATTGCGTGCATTTCGCCGGCTCGGTCGAGAACGTCGATGCCTGGCTGCGGCGCCTCGATATCGGCGTTCTGTGTTCCGACAGCGAGGGCCTGTCCAACGCCATTCTGGAGTACATGGCGCACGGGCTGCCGGTGGTGGCGACAGCGGTCGGCGGCAATCCGGAACTGGTCGACGATGGCAACGGCCGGCTGGTGCCGATGGGCGATCCGCAGGCGCTGGCCGAGGCGTTGCGGGAACTCGGTGGCGCGCCGGCGCTGCGCCGGCGGCTCGGGCGGGAATCCGCCAACCGCATCCGCACCCGCTTCACCTGGGAGAAGGTCATGCCGCAGTGGGAGGAATACTATTCCTCGCTGCATGCCGCCAAGGCGCCGAAGGGGCGCTCGCTGGCGTTGGAAAAGGGGATTTAAGGCAAGAGACGACGGAAGTCACCCCGAAAGCACAGGACCAACGATGCGCGATTTTTATACCCCGATCTGCCGTCATCTGACCATGCCCCTGTGGGCGTGGTGGGAAAAGAGCGACTATCTGGAGCAGTACCGCCGGCTGCGGGGCTTTGAACGCCAGACCGCCGCCGAAGTCCGCCGGCATCAGTGGCAGCGGCTGTGCCGGCAGGTGCGCCGCGCCTATGACGACAGTCCCTTCTACCGCGAATTTTATGATGCCGGCGGATTTCACCCGGACCACCTGCGCGGCTGGGACGATCTGGCGAAGGTGCCGATTCTGCGCAAGGAAGCGGTCAAGAAGAACTGGCGGCGGATGCTTGCGCCGCGCTTCGCGGAAGCCGAGCTGTTTTTCGGCCAGACCTCCGGTTCGACCGGCAAGCCGTTGCAGTTCGCCATCGATCCGCCCGCCGCCCAGGTGCAGCGGGCGGTGGCGCTGCTGACCAACGAATGGGGCGGCTATCGACCCGGCGCCCGTATGTACTCTTTTATCGGCCGCTCGCTGAAAAAAGCGCCAACCAGTCCGTGGCGTCAATGGCTGCGCCGCACCGCCCTCGACCGTTCCACCAACCTGTGCACCCTCGACCTGACCGAGGAGAGCATGCGCACTTTCCACCGCGCTTTGTCCCGGGCCGATCGACCTTTCTTCTACGGCTACACGCACGCGTTGCATTTGTTCGCCGATTTTCTCGCTCGCAACGGGTTGCACGATGTGCGGGCCGCCGGCGCGGTCACCGGGGGCATGCCGCTGCACTCCTGGCAACGGGAGGCGATCGAAAAAATGCTCCACTGTCCGGTGCTCAACCGGTACGGCTGCGAAGAGTTGGGAACGATCGCCTGCGAATGCCGGGAGGGAAGAAGCCTGCATGTCCAGGCCTTCGCCAAACACGTCGAAGTCGTCGACGCCTCGGGGAACCCGCTGCCCAGCGGCGAAGCCGGATATCTGGTCGTCACCGAGTTCGACAACGCCGCCATGCCGTTTATCCGCTACCGTATCGAGGATATGGGGGTTCTGACCGAGCGCGTCTGTGGCTGCGGCCGGCAGTGGCCGTTGATCGAGCGCCTGGAGGGACGCGACTCCGATTTCATTCTCACCCCGGAGGGCAAGCGGGTGTCCGGCATTTCCCTGACCGATTTGATTGGCGTGAGCATCCCCGGCGTCTTTCAGATCCAATTGATACAGGACAAACTCGATCACATCATCGTGCGCATCGTTCGCGAGACCGATTTCGGTGACGCCAGCCTGCGGACGATCGCCCGACTGACGGAGGAATATTTCGGACCGCGCATGCGCTTCTCCTGCGAATTCGTGCCGACGATTCCCCTCGAACCGTCCGGCAAGAGCCGTTTCGTCGTCTCTCGCCTCGCCGCCGAAAACCTTCTGCCCGATCCGAGCGGTGCGGCCGCCGTTTTCCCGGTCGATCGGATGATGAGGTGATTCGATGTATACGCTGAGCGAAAAAGCCGAACAAACCTATTTTCCCGAAGCGGAAAGCCACAAGCTGGTGCTGGGGCTGTTCCTCCTTTATCTGGTCGCCTGGTACTTGCAGTTCAGCGAACGCCACGGAATTTTTCTGGCGATCCGGTTCGAATTTCTGCTCGGTTTCTTCCTGCTTGGCGCTTCGCTGCTCGCCGTCCGACCGAAACTGTTCACCCGCTCCGGTCTGGCGCCGTACATCCTTGTTTACTCGCTGGCGGTGGTCGTCCAGATTCCCCTTTCCTTCAATATCGCCTACTCCTATGAGATTTTTTTCCAGAAATTCTTCAAACTGGCCGTCATCGCCTGGTTCATCTTCGTTTTCATCCGCTCTCCCCGAGAATTGAAGATTTTCACCGCCGTCCTGCTGTTTTCCTTTTTCAAGATCACCAGCGAGGGGTTTTTGGGATTCCTCGACGGGAGCATGCTCTGGCAAAACCAGGGGATCATGCGTCTGCACGGCAGCACTCCGCTATGGGCGCACCCAAACTCTCTCGGCGCGCTGTCCATCAGCGTCGTCCCCTTTGTCCTCAGTCTCTACCCGGCGGTGGCTTCGCGCTGGGCGCGGATCGGCCTCGTCGCCCTCGGCGCAACCGCCATGGTCTGCGTCGTTTTCACCGGTTCGCGCACCGGCTATCTGGCCTTCATCGGTCTGCTGCTTTTTTATTTCTGGGACGCGCCGGCCGTCCGCCGCAAGGGACGCATGTTCATCTTCGGCGGCATCCTGCTCCTCGGCATGGTCCTGGTCGTGCCACAGGATTACCGGGAGCGCTTCTATACGATTTTTACCGAACAGGACAAGGTCGGGCAGTCGATTTCCCTGCGCAAGGAAATCATGGAAGACGCCTGGCAGGTGTTTCGCGCGCACCCCCTCGGGGTCGGCGTCGGCGCTTTTCCCCTGGTGCGCGGCGAGATGTTCGGCCGTTTGCAGGACACCCACAACCTTTACCTCGAAGCGGCGACCAACCTGGGCATTCAGGGACTGGTTCTCTTCCTGCTGCTGCTCTGGCAAATCGGCCGGGTGCTGCGACAGACCCGGCGGGGGTTTTCCGAGTTGCTCTCCGGGTGGTCGGCGGCGGACGGCGGGGAAGGGGAGCGGCAAAGGCGCGATCTTCTCTTCTGCCAGGCGCTGTGCTCGGGATTGCTGCTGTTTCTGGTCGTCCATATTCTCCTCGGCTTTTTCGGCCACAATCTCTATGAAATCCAGTGGTGGCTGCTGATCGGCATGGCCCTGGTGCTGCGGCGTCTCCTTTTGCGGTTCGAAGGCCAGCGCCAGCTGTCGGACTCAACTCTGCAACAGGGGGAACGCGAATGAGCGAACCGGCGAAATCGGAAGCGGAAGGCATTCTGCAACTGCGGCATCAGGCCGAGGAGGCGTTTCACGACCGCAAGTACGCCGAAAACGAGAACGAACCGGCGCATTACCGGCTCGGCCCGACCTTGCGCGTGTTTCTGCGGCTGAAGGAGCGATTAGGCGACATTCGCGACCGGAACGTTCTCGAATACGGCTGCGGCAGCGGTTGGGTCACCGCCGATCTGGCCGCCCTGGGGGCGAAGGTGGACGCCTTCGATATTTCGCGGGAAGCGGTGGCGAATACGAAAGTGTACCTGGCCGAACGCGGACTCAACGCCTGTTGCAACATCCGCAAGATGTCGGCGGAACAGTGCGATTATCCGGACAACCGGTTCGACGTCGTGGTCGGCTTCGCCATTCTGCATCATCTCGACCTGGAAAAGGCCCTCGCCGAACTGCACCGCATGCTCAAGCCGGGCGGCGTCGCCCTGTTTGCCGAGCCCCTCGGCAGCAATCCGCTATTGAATCTGTACCGGCAACTGACCCCGCAATATCGCACGCCGGACGAACGGCCGCTGGTGCTGCGCGAGTTCGCCGGGCAGGCGCGGATGTTCGGCGATTTTCGCCACGAGGAATTTTACCTGACCGCCATGGCGCCGCTGCTCCTGGGGATGCGCAAGGGGTTCGATCTTTGTTCGCGCCTCGACCGGGCGATTCTGCGGCGTTTCCCCGAGGCCGGACGCTGGGCGTGGTATTCGCTGCTGGAGTTGCGCAAATAGGGGAATGATATGTGCGGTATTTTCGGCGTTCTGAATGTGACCGGCGGCCCGCCGGTCGATAAGGAAGAAGGAATCCGCTGCACCGATTCGCTGCATCACCGCGGGACGGACGACAGCGGCTGCTATGCGACGCCGGAGGTGTTCCTCGGCCATCGCCGGCTGAGCATCATCGATCTGGAAACCGGCCACCAGCCGATTTTCAACGAAGACGGCAGCCGCTGCATCGTGTTCAATGGCGAAGTCTTCAACTACATGGAAATCCGCCGTGAACTCGCTGACCTCGGACACCACTTCACCACCCGGTCCGATAGCGAGGTCGTCCTGCACGCCTGGGAGGCATGGGGAGCGGACTGTCTGGATAGATTTCGCGGCATGTTCAGCTTCGCCATCTGGGACGAGAAGCGCAAACAGCTGTTCATCGCCCGCGACCGTTTGGGGATCAAACCGCTGTTCATCGCCCGACGCGGCCATCGCCTCTGCTTCGCCTCGGAAATGAAGGCCCTGCTGCCCATGGCAGGCTTCTCGCCGCGCATCGATACCGACGCTCTGGCCGCCTATTTCACCCTGTCCTACATCCCGGCGCCCCTGACCATTTTCTCCGATATCCGCAAGCTGCCCGCCGGCCATTACCTTTTGGTCAAGGACGGGACGGTCGGCATCCGCCAGTACTGGGACGTGCATTTTCGCCCGGATTACGGCCGCAGCGAGCAGCAGACCATCGACGGATTTCTCCAGCGGTTCGAGGAATCGGTGCGCCTGCGCCTGATCAGCGATGTGCCGGTGGGGGGATTTCTCAGCGGCGGCGTCGATTCGGGCGCCGTAGTGGCCACCATGAGCCGTCTCGGCGGCGAGCCGGTGCGCACCTTCTGCATGGGGTTCGGCGGCGACATCGGCGGCTATCTCGACGAACGCGACCTGGCGCGGCGCATCGCTGAACGCCACGGCGCCGTGCACAAGGAGTTCGAAGTGATCCCCGAGGTCGGCGGCATTCTCGGCGGCATCGTCGGCGCCTTCGACGAGCCCTTCGCCGACCACTCGACCATTCCCACCTGGTATCTTTGCCAGATGGCGCGCCGGGACGTGAAGGTGGCTCTGTCGGGCCTGGGCGGCGACGAGGCCTTCGGCGGCTACGAGCGCTACCTGGGATTCAAGATCAGCGCCGCCTACAACCGTCTGCCCTGGGCGGTGCGCGAGAAGGTGGTGCGCCGCTTGGTCGATCTGCTTCCCGAGCGCGCGGACGGCCATTACACGGTCAACCACCTGAAGCGCTTCGTGCGCAGCGCTTCAGAGGAGGGCGGGGAGCGCTATTTCGGTTTTCTCTCCCGTTTCAACGGCGGCCGCTACGCCGGCCTGTTCGCCGACGCCGGACGCTTCGGCGCTTCCCTCGACTCCTGCCGCACCCTGGTCCTCGACCGCTTCAACGCCGCCAATGCCGACGATCCGCTGGACAAGGTTTTTTACTGCGACATAAAAACCTATCTGCCCGAGGATGTCCTCGCCTGCACCGACCGCATCAGCATGCGCCACTCGCTGGAGGTGCGGGTGCCCTTCGTCGATCACCAACTTCTCGAATTCTGCGCCACCATCCCGCATCGGATGAAGGTGCGCCTGCGACAAAAGAAATATCTGCTGCGCCGAGCCGTTCGGCACCTGCTGCCCGAGGAAGTCTTCCATCGCCGCAAGCAGGGGTTTGTCGGTCCTCTCGCGCGCTGGCTGCAAAGCGATCTGCAAGCCTATGTGCGCGAAATGCTTTCGGAAAAGCATCTTTCCCGGCACGGCCTGTTCAATCCGCGCGTGGTGCAGAGCATCCTCGACGATCACGCCGGCCGCATCGAGAACAACGACAAGCTCATCTGGTCGCTGGTCGTGTTCCAGTCCTGGTACGCCACCTACATCGAAGGTCAAACGCCTGGAGGCGGCAATTGAAAGTTCTCGTTCTTGACGAATGGTTTCCCTGGCCTCTGGAGAGCGGCAAAAAGATTCGCACCTGCAATCTGATGCGGCAACTGGCGCGGGAATTCGAAATTCTCTATCTCGCTTACGCCGATGTGGCGCGGGAGCAGGAGAAGATCGCAGCCATGGAAAGTTTCGGCATCCGCCCGCTGCCGGTGCCGGACCAACGGCTGCCGAAATGGAGCGGACGCTTCTACGCCGCCGTGCTGAAAAATTTCCTCTCGCCCGAACCGTTCTCCACCGATTACCACATCCAGCCCAACTACATCGCCGCCCTGCAATACATCCTCGCCGCCGAAAAGCCCGATCTGGTGCACTGCGAGTGGAGCAATCTGGCGCCTTTTCTGGTCCACGCCGCCGGCGTGCCGCAGGTGATCGCCGCGCATAATATCGAGTCGGACATCTGGCGGCGGCTCGGGGAAAGCGGCGGTCATCCGGCCAAGCGCTATCTCGGCCGCAGCCAGGCGCGCAAGATCGAGCGCCTGGAACGCCACTGGTATCCGCGCGCCGATCACTGCATCGCCGTCAGCGCCGGCGACCGGCAAGTGATGGAGGACTACGGCGCCCGCGTCAGTCTGGTGGAGAACGGCGTCGATCTCGACTACTACCAGATGGCCCCGGCGCAAACCGTCGAACCGGTCGTATCCTTCACCGCCTCCATGGACACCTTCAGCAATCAGGATGGGGCGGATTACCTGGTGCGCGAGATCTGGCCGCGGATCAAAAAGGCGCGCCCCGGCGTGCGATTGTGGCTGATCGGCAAGGATCCGCCGGAGCGGCTGCGGGCCCTGGCGAAGCAGGACGCCGGCATCCGGGTGACCGGCACCGTCCCCGATGTGCGCGATTACGTCGGCCAAAGCACCGTCTGCCTGGTGCCGCTGCGCATCGGCGGCGGTTCGCGGCTGAAAATTCTGGAGGCGATGGCGATGGGCAAGGCGGTCGTTTCCACCGCCATCGGCGCCGAGGGGCTCGAATACACCGCCGGCCGCGACATCCTTATCGCCGACGCTCCGGCCGCCTTTGCCGACGCGGCGATCGCCTGCCTGGACGACATCGACCTGCGCCGCCGCCTCGGCGCCGCCGGTCGCGCCCTCGTCGCCGCCCGCTACGACTGGCGACCCCTGGCGACGAAGCAGGCGGCGCTCTGGCGGCAGGTGGCTGGCGGCGAGGCGCCGACGAACATGGCGGCCGGGGAGGGGAGCTGAAGAAGATCAGGGATTTTGGGCAAGGGAAGAACGGATGCGCTTATGAAAGGCGGATAAACATGGCAGCGAAGAAAATGCGAATTCCGAGCCCCATCGCGGTTGCCGGGGTTTTGCTGGCAATCGCCCTCCTGCTCGTTTTTGCCAGCGTCGCCGGTCAACTGACCAAATACTGGTTGGGGCATGACCATGTTTATGGCCTGGTGCCCCTTTTCTATCTCGATGCCGAGCGCAATATCCCGACTCTGTTCTCGGTGCTTCTGCTGCTTCTGTCGGCCATTCTGCTTTTTGTGGTTACCACAGCGAAGAAGCAGGAGAGAGATCCCGACGTGTCCAAATGGACGATCCTGACTTGCGGCTTTCTGCTGATGGCGGCCGATGAGGCGTTTTCCTTCCACGAAAAGCTCACTTCGCCGGTGCAGCGACTTCTCGGGGATGGCCCCCTCGGCGTCTTTTATTTCGCCTGGGTCATCCCCGGCAGCATCGTCGTCGTCGTTCTCTCGATATTCTTCCTGCGCTTCCTGCTGCGCCTGCCCGCCACCACCCGATGGACCTTTATTGTCGCCGGAATCCTTTACAGCGGTGGCGTCTTCGGCCTGGAGCTGCTGGGCGGGCGTTACATGGAATTGCACGGAAACCAGAACCTGACCTACAGCATGATTGCAACGGTCGAGGAAAGCCTCGAAATGGCGGGAGTCATTGTGTTCATTTACGCTCTGCTGAATTATGTGCATGCACAACGCGCAGATCGGAATCGCACCCCTGGTTGCACAATGAGCGCCCCGCACTCCGGGGCTGTCGATCGCCAGGCCACTTTCCCCGCCGACTCACATATGGGTGTGAAATCCGATGAAAATAACTAAAAAGCTGTATCTATCCTCTTTTGCCCGCACCAGTTTCGGTTTCATTCAGATATTGGTGGCGTTTTTTATGATGCCCTTCATTTTGGCGCGGCTCGGGGATGATTGGTATGGCATCTGGGTTTTGGTCGGCAGCATCGGCGGCTTCTACTACCTGATGGACCTCGGCCTCTCTTCGGCCGTCTCCCGCTATGTCGCCCATCATCTGGCAAATGACGAAAACCAGGAAACGAATGCCGTCATCAATACCTCCCTGGTAATCTACAGCGTTATCGCCGTTGTCGTTCTGGCCCTCGCCGGCGGCGTCGCCCTCGGCGCCGGGCTCTTCATCGAGGACCTGGGCAAGCTGAGAACGGTGCAGGTGATCCTGGTCATCACCGGCCTGCGCTTGACCCTGGAATTTCCGTTCAACGCCTTCGTCGGCATCGTCCAGGCGAAGGTGCGCTATGATCTGCTGACCTCCTCGCACCTGGTCACTCTGCTCTTCAGCACGGCGGCTATTTACGCCTTTCTCAGCCGGGGCTATGGCATTGTGGCCCTCGCCTGGATAACTTTCATCGCGTCCCTGCTGTCCAATCTTCTTTTCTATCTCATCGCCCGGCATCTTTATCGGGAGATGAAGGTGAGTCTTACTTTTTTTCGCCGGGCAAAGGTGCGCGAACTCTTCGGCTACAGCATCTGGTCGTTCCTGATCCAGATAGCCGACCAGCTGCGACACCGAATCGACTCGGTGGTGATCGCCGCTCTTCTTTCGCCCGTCCATGTCACCCATTACTTCATCGGCGCCCGGCTGGTGGAATATTTTTCCGAGCTGGTCTACCGGGCGACCAACATGATCACCCCGATCTTCACGACCTACCAGGCCCGTCGGGACCACGAGCAAATGCGCGTCAAGCTGCTGCTTCTCAACCGGATCAATGTCGTGCTCGGGGTGTTCGGCGGCGGCATGGTCATCGTCCTTGGCGAGGACTTTATCCGTCTGTGGATGGGGGAGGAATATGCGGATGCCTACCCGATTCTGGTTGTTCTGATGTCGGCCATGATCGTCAATTTAATCACCAACCCAGCAACCAATGTTCTCTTCGCCGTCGCCCGGCACCGCTACCTCGCCGGAGTGAATATCCTGGAGGGGTTGGCCAATCTGGGCCTCAGCCTCATCCTCATCCCGAAATTCGGCATTCTCGGCTGCGCCCTGGGCACCGCCATCCCGCTGCTGGTGAATCGCCTCATTATCATCCCCCCTTACGTCTGTCGGCAGATCGGCCTCGGACTCGGGCGGTTCTACGGCGATCTGCTGCCGACGGCGTTCTTCACCGTCGTCTATGTGCTGTTGGCCGCACGGGCGTTTGCCGCCTTCGAAGCGCCGCCCACCTACCTTAGTCTGGCGCTGGCATTCCTGGCCTCCTGCCCGATGTTCCTGCTGGGGATCTTGTTTGTCGCCTTCAACCGCGAGGAACGCAAACTGCTGTTCAGTTTCCTGCCGGAAAAACGGCGCGCCGGTTCCGTGGGAATCGAATGAGTAGCGGAACGTCGGACTTGATTTCAGTCGTGATTCCCGCCTTCAACGCCGCCGCTACATTGGCGGAGACGATCGATTCGGTGCTCGCCCAGACCCATCGAAACCTTGAAATTCTCGTCGTCGACAATGGATCGTGGGATCGGACCGGGGCAATCGCCAAAGAATACGCGGCTCGGGATCGCCGCTGCCGCTGCCTTCGGCAGGCGGCTCCCGGCGCCGCCAACGCCCGCAACCGGGGGATCGACGAAGCGCGCGGGACTTTCCTCGCCTTTGTCGACGCGGACGATCTCTATGCGCCGACAAAGCTTGAGCGGCAACTTGCCGTTCTGCGGCGGGCGGCCGGCGACACGGTCGTCCTGTGCCGGATCATCCGGTTCGTCGAGGACGACGACGGCCAAAAGACCTTTCGCACCGTCACCGCTGTCCCCGAGTTGCCGGCCGGCGATTGCCTGTCCACCATCGTCGGATTCGAGGGGAACCAGATGGCGCTCTTCACCACCGGCCTCATCCCGCGCGACTGTTTGCTGCGGGCGGGGAAATTCGACCCGCTGTTGCCGTCGGCGGAAGACTGGGATCTCGGGTTGCGACTTGCTGTATTCTGCTCATTCGCGGCGGTGCAGGAGCCCCTGTATCTTTATCGAAAACACGCCGCCAGCGTAACCGCGACCCAGAATCTCGATCGCACCTTGCATATCCACCTCGATATTCTCCGCCGGGCGGCCGCCCGCTCGTCCATTCCGGGGCGGTTGCTTCGCCAGGCGGAGCGGAAACAGTACATTGAAATGATCCGAGCCCTGATGTATTACCGCGATTTCGGTGCGGCCTGGCGGATGCTGCTGGCGGGTTGTCGGGAGAAATCCCTGTTTCGGGATAGGCGGTTTCCCGGCCTGTGCGTCGAAATTGCCACCGGCAAGCTGGGTCGCGGAGAATAGGGGCGCGATTATCGGTTGATCTGCGGTGCTTCGTTTTTTACGAAAAGCCGCCACCCCCGTTGCCGGGTCAAGGTATTCAACAGGATTTTGACCATGAGTTTACAGGAAAGCACACCTTGTCGCCGATCGAAACTGGAGAGATATTTCAGACTTTTCATCGCTTGCCGGAATTGCTGCCGGTTTTCATTCTCCTGCGGGTTGTACGCCGCAAAATTGAGGTGATAAGAGGCCAGGAGGTTTTTCAGAAGCCTTCTGTTCAGCGGAGAACTTTCCATTCGCAGGAGTTTCTCCCGGCTGCGAATATAATTTGTCATCATTCGCTGGAAATTGCCCGTCATGTTCTCCGCATGCAGACGTCGCCGATAGCCGGGAGCATTGAGAACCACGGTGGGCGCCTGCGCCGCGATTCGGTAGTTGAGCAAGAAATCCTCGCAGGCCGAGAGCTCTTCATCGTACCCGCCGAGATCCCGAACGACATGCGTCGCGTAGAGAGGGGAACAGGCGCTGCCGAAATTTTCCCGCAACAGGGTGGTCGTCGTTACCGGCGGCTGGAGCAGAATCGATTCACCCCGGCCGACGCCATACTGGTCCAGTAGACGGGACAGCAGGGGACAGGTGGTAAAATGGCTCGGATGCGTACGGTCGTCGGAAAAATTTTCATAATCGCCGATCACCATGGCGGCGTCCGGATGAGCGTCGAGGGCCCGCACCTGATCCTCGATTTTCCGGGGATGCATGATATCGTCGGCGTCGAAAAAATTGACGTATGCCCCTCGTGCCTGCCGTAGCCCCAGATTGCGCGGCGAAGCGCAATTGCCGCTGTTCTCCTGCCGGATATAGGCGATCCCGCCGCCGGCTTCTTTAATGATTCGTGGCGTGGCGTCGGTCGAACCGTCGTCGACGACGATAATTTCGCGTTTTTCCCAGGTTTGCCGCAAAATACTCGCAAGTGTTTCGCCGATATATTTCTCCGCATTGTAGGCGGCAATAACGACGGTGACGAGAGGGCGCATGCCGAAGGGTCTCCGTGTGAAATTTAGTTAAAACCTAATAAATATCCTGCCGATGTCAAGAAAACATCGGGCGGTGTTTACCGAAAGTCCGCAGGCAGTTGGATCCGTATTCCTCCACCTTTTTCCAGCAAAATGCATTGTTCGTTGCAGGCGGAAATGCAAAGGTCTTCATCAGCGAAAAAATCTTTCATCCTAATAAACTTGCCGTCTTTTCAATGAAAAGGTATATTTTCATCCATTTTGGATGCGCTGGCGGCGCTGTGCCTTCCCGGCCGGCCAACCCTTTCCGGAGCTTTTTTCGCACCATGATCGCCGTGTTTTCCTCCGTTTGCCGAAATCTTTCCCCGCAGTGTTTTTCGCCCTCTGGGTTTGCATGCAAGCCGGCGGGCGGGGAGATGGCGAGGTGAGCGCGGCCGCCGTGAAGGCCGGTCAGGCGGCCAACGAGGAGCTGTACCGGACCATTCTCAAAACCACCATGGACGGCTTCTGGATGAACGACTTTCAGGGGCGGTTCCTCGATGTGAACGATGCTTACTGCGAACTCATTGGCTACAGCCGCAACGAACTGCTGGCGATGACCATCGCCGATGTGGAAGCGGCGGAAAGCCTGGAGGAGACCAGAGCCCACATTGCACAGATCATCGCCACCGGCGCGGACCGCTTCGAAACCCGCCATCGCCGCCGCGATGGGCAGATTATCGACCTGGAGGTGAGCGTCAACTCCCTGCCTTTGCGGGGGGGGCGGATGATCGTCTTTATCCGCGATATTTCCCAACGCAAACGCGCGGAGGCGACCCTGCTGGAGGCCAAGGCCGTCGCAGAGGGAGCGAATCGGGCCAAGTCGGCGTTTCTGGCGAACATGAGCCACGAAATCCGCACGCCCATGAACGCCATCATTGGCCTGACCCGGCTCGTGCTCGATATGGGGTTGCCCCGTCAGCAAAGAACCTATCTCCTCAAGGCGCACGAGGCATCCCAGGAGCTGCTGGGCATCCTCAACGATATTCTCGATTACTCGAAAATAGAAGCGGGGCGGCTGGAGATCGAGGCGGTTCCTTTCAGCCTGGAGGCGGTGCTGAAAAGTCTGGCCGACCTCTTCGGCGCCCAGATCGCCGAAAAAGGACTGGAGCTGTCCTGCGAAACCGATGCGGAGGCGCCAGCCGAGGTCATCGGCGATCCGACTCGCCTCGGGCAGATTTTGAACAACCTGGTGGGGAACGCGGTCAAATTCACCGAACGGGGCGCGATCCAGGTGCGGGTGGCGGTGGCGGGCCGGGACGGGGACAAGATCCTCCTTCGCTTTACGGTCAGCGACACCGGAATCGGCCTGACCCGCGAGCAGTCCGGCCGGCTTTTTCAATCGTTCAGCCAAGGGGACAGCTCCGTCACGAGAAAATTCGGCGGAACGGGTCTGGGTCTTGCCATCTGCAAATCCCTGGTCGAACTTATGGGCGGCGAAATAACCGCCTCCGGAGTCGAGCATGCGGGCGCGACCTTTGCCTTTACCATCCGGGTCCAGCCCCTGGCTTCCGCGCCGCGTCCTGATTCTCCAGGCGATCGCCACCGGCCGACGGGAACCGACGGCCGGCCGGCCGCCCGGAAACGCAAACAGGGAAAACCGGATCCCCAGGCGGTTCTGCGGATATTGTCGGAGCTTGTCGTCTTTCTGCGCGAGGGCGAACTCGTGCCGTTGGAGCTGATGCACGCCTTGCAGCAACTGGCCGGGCAAGACACCCCCGGCGACCTCCTTGCCCGGCTGATGCGTCAAATCGATCATTTCGACCACGAAGGCGCACTGGCCGTGGTGGCCCAGGTGCGGCAAGGGCTGGAAACGGAGTCGAAGGCATGATCGCCACGGCAAGCAAAAAACCGCTCATCCTCCTGGTGGACGACACCCCCGCCAATCTGCACGTGTTGGCGTCGGCCCTGCGGGAGGAATATCGGATAAAGGCGGTCACAACCGGGGTGGCGGCGCTGGAGATCGCTTTGCGCCCCGATCGTCCCGATCTCATCCTCCTGGACGTCATGATGCCGGGGATGAGCGGTCTCGAGGTTCTTCAGCGACTGCGGGACCTTCCGGAAAGCAGGGAAATCCCCATCATCCTGGTGACCGCCGACAGCTCCGAGCAGAGTCAATTGGATGGCCTGGGAAAGGGCGCCGACGACTACCTGATCAAGCCGGTGGTGACGGCGGTGCTGCAGGTACGGGTGCGGAACCTTCTTGCGCGCAAACGATCCGAACGCCAACTACGCCTTGCCGCCCACGTCTTCGAGTACAGCGGCGAGTCGATTCTCATCACCGACAAGAACAACAAAATCATTGAGGTTAACCCGGCTTTCGTTCGGCAGACGGGCTATGCCCTCCACGAAGTCAGGGGAGAGGACCCGCATTTCCTCTCGTCCGGTCGCACGTCCACGGAGGAATACCGGACGATGTGGCGGGAAATCGCCAAGAACGGCTTCTGGCAAGGGGAGTTGTGGGACCGTCGCAAGGATGGCAGCATTTACCCCAAACTCCTCACCATCTCGGTGGTGCGCGCCGCCAGTGGGGAGATCGAATTCCATATCGGAAATTTCACCGACATCACCCTCCGCAAGGAATCGGAGGAGCAAATCCGCCACATGGCCCATCACGACGCCTTGACCGGACTGCCCAACCGTCTCCATGTGCAGATCGTCCTGGAACGGGCCATCGCCACCGCTCGCCGGGAGAGGGAGGAGGTGGCGGTGATGTTTATCGATCTCGACCGTTTCAAGATCATCAACGACACCTTGGGGCACAGCGCCGGAGACGCTCTGCTGGTGGAAGTCGGTGGCCGGATTCGGAGTCTGTTGCGGGACAGCGATGTGGTGGCGAGATTGGGCGGCGATGAATTCGTCGTCGTGATCACTGGCGAACCCAATTTCTCGGGGGCCGGCCATCTGGCCAAAAGGATCATTGCCGCCCTCGCGCGGCCGTACGAGGTCGACGGGCACCGGTTGCACAATACCGCCAGTATCGGCATCGCCATTTTCCCCCAGGACGGGGAGAATGTGGAAACCTTGATGAAGTGCGCCGACACGGCGATGTACCATGCTAAAAACGAGGGCAGAAGCCGGTTTCATTTTTATACGGAAAACATGAATCTGACGGCGCGGGAGCACCTTGTGATGGAGAACAGTCTGCATACGGCTCTGCAGCGGGACGAATTTGTCGTTCACTACCAGCCGCAGGCCGATCTCGCCACCGGGCAACTGGTCGGCGCCGAGGCGCTGATCCGCTGGATGCACCCGGAACGGGGGCTTGTATCCCCGGTGGAATTTATCCCTGTGGCCGAAGAATCGGGGCTTATTCTCCCCATTGGCGAATGGGTGCTGCGGCGGGTGTGCGCACAGATCAGGGAATGGCGAGAGGCGGGACTGCCGCCCATCCCGGTGGCGGTCAATCTTTCCGCCCGGCAGTTCCGGCAGGACAACCTGGCGGAACATATCGGCGGCATTTTAGACGAATACGGCCTCCAGCCCGCTGAAATCGAGCTGGAAATCACGGAAAGCACCGCCATGGAACACGCCGATGCGGCGGCGGCGGTGCTCCATACGTTGCACCGGGCGGGATTCGGCATCGCCATCGACGACTTCGGAACGGGATACTCCTCCCTCAGTTACCTGAAACGCTTTCCCGTGGACAAGCTCAAAATCGACCGCTCCTTCATCATGGACATCCCGGCGGACAGCAACGACGCCGCCATCGCGCAGGCAGTGATCCAGATGGCCTCGGGACTCGGACTCAAGGTGATCGCCGAGGGCGTCGAGACCGAGGTGCAGCGAAATTTCCTCCGTGAACGAGGGTGTCATTTCATGCAGGGCTTCTGGTACAGCAAACCCCTTGACGCCGCGACCTTTTCGGAATTCCTGCAGAATTCCTTCGCGGCAAAGCCGGCGATACAAGCAGAAAGATGGACATGAAAACCCAGAATAGCATTATCCATGACAGGCTTGCCGGCCGGGCCACCGCAGCGGAGATCGCCTCTTCTTATCGGAAGGTTGCCGCCGATCGCCGAATCACCGACCTGATCGATGCCATCACCGACTTTCTCCTGATCCTCAATGCCAAGCACCAGATTGTGGCTGTCAACCGATCGACGCTGAACGCCCTGTCGATGGACAGCCCGGAGAATCTGCTGGGGCGCAGACCGGGAGAAGCATTCTCCTGCGTTAACTCCGAAGAAGGGGAGGACGGGTGCGGGACGGGCATTCACTGCACGACGTGCGGCGCTGTTCTCTCCTTTTTGGCTGCCCGGGAAAAGGGAAAGCCGCACACGGAAGAATGCCGGCTCACCTTCGGCCCAAAAGAAACCGCGCTCGATCTGGAAGTGGTCACGACTCCCCTGGTCATCGAAGATGAAAATTTCTACGTCTGCGCCCTGAAAGACATCAGCGCCCGCAAACGGCGCGAAGTGCTGGAAAAAGTCTTCTTTCACGACGTCATCAACACCGCCGGGGGTATTCACGGTCTGGCCTCTCTCCTGGTGGAGCACGAATTGCCCATGGATCAGGACCGTCAATACCGGCAGTGGATGCACCAACTGACGGCCAAAATGATCGAAGAAATCAAACAGCAAGCCCAACTGCTGGCCGCCGAGCGCAATGAATTCACTCCGGACCTGAATTCTTTCTCGCTGACCGAACTCCTGGAGGATATTCAGGCGCTTTATGCCAATCACGAGACGGCGGCCGGCAAGTATCTGCGCGTGGAAGGGATTCGGGAGGGCGTCATCTGGAGTGATGAGGGGCTTGTTCGCAGGATATTGGGAAATCTGATAAAAAACGCAATGGAAGCAACCACGCCGGGAACAACCGTCACCCTCGGTGTTCACGATATCGGAGAAGAAATCCTCTTTTCCGTAAAGAACCCGGAGGTCATGCCCGAGGAGGTTCGCCTGCAGATATTCAAAAGATCCTTCACCACCAAACCGGGCGAGGGCAGGGGGGTCGGCACCTACAGTGTCAAACTTTTCGGCGAAAAATATCTGAGGGGGAAGGTCGATTTTTCCAGTCGCGCCCCGGAGGGGACGATATTTACCTTTGCTCTACCCAAAGGCTGCCGGTCTCGCCGGTAAACATATTTTCCGAAAAACGCCTGCGCTTGTTGCAGGAGGAGCGACAAAAAAAAGGAGCCCGAGGGCTCCTTCTTTTTTGCAATTTACGGGCAGAAAAAGCACCGGGGCTTTATCTCTGCTCGACGATAATCAGATGGGTCGGCGGCACGGGAACGGCCGGCTTCGGCGCGGGCGCCGGCGGTTCAGGCAGCGGCGCCGGTTGCGGTGCGGGCGCGGGTTGCGGCGCCGGGACAGGCTCAGGAACGGGCGTCGGAATCGGTTGCGGAGTCGGTTCCGGTTCGGGCGCCGGGGCCGGAGCGCTGCCGATCTGCACCGGGTAGCCTTGCTCGTTCACCGAACCGTCGGTGCCGACGACATAGACATAGGCCTGCTTGCCGTTGCCAAAGGTCGCCTGATTGACCTTGAAGCTGATCGAACCGGTGGACCAGGCGGTCGGCACCTGCACCTCGCGCACGGTGGACTGGCTGTAGGTGGCGGCATTGCCGAGAATGACGCGCCCCCGGTTGTGGTCGAAATAAAGATCGGCGAAATACCGCCAGTTGTTGCTGTTGCGGACGCGGGCATAACCGCCGATCGCCTCGGAGCGCGAGGTCCCCGGCATGTTGTCGGTGCGGCCGGCGTAATCGATCTTCAGGACGCCGTTTTCCCACAGCTTGATATAGCCGTCATGCAGGTTGGAATGCTTAATTTCCACTTCGATTTTCGCCCATTTGCCGGCCATGGGATTGACGGCCGTGTGCCACCACCAGCTTCTGCCGTTGGCGTCCGGACTGGAGAGACTGCTGGCATCGTCGTTTATATGCCAACCGGGGGAGGCGGTGCGGCTGGTCGGGCGGCCATTGTATTCGAGGTACCAGTTGTTCGGCAGATCGTAGGGGGCGTTGCCGATGGAGTAATCGAAAACCTTGTAGTTGTCGTCGTCGTTGAAATACCAGTTGTCGTCGGAGCGCTGGTACCAGGACGCATAGGTGTACGAAGGGTAGGTAATGGTTCGGTTCTTCCATACCATCACGTTGTAGCCGGCGGCGGCGCCGCCGTTTTCGCCGTGCGCGCCGGCGAGGTATTTGCTGATGAAGCCGTGCGGCAGATCGATGCCGCGCATCGGCGTGCGGTAGCCGATATTGTAATAGCTGTTTGAGCTGGCACTGGGCCAGCCGCCGTCCCATTTGCTGCCGATGTCGGTGCCGGAACAGTCGTCCCAAACCACCGGCGCTGCTTTGCTTTTGGCGCCGAAGCCGGCGCCCTCGATGGTGACCATACGGTTATGCGAAAATTCCCCGCCGGCGCCGGTAATAACCGGTTGGGCAAAGACGGCGGCGGGGAGGGCCGTCAAAAGAAGCAACAGCGTGCTGACGATACAGAATCTATGCATGTAATTCCTCATTTCTTTCATTGGAAAGACTTATTTTATCATTTATTCCCGAAAAGGGCGGGAGTGCTTGGGCCGAAAGCCGATAAATCAGTATGCTCCGGTGGTAAAGGAGCGGGTTTCGCTTTCGCTCCGTTTGCCTTGCGCGTCGACCGCGACTATTTTCCAGTAGTAAGTCGTGTTTGCCTGCAGGTCGGCGACGGTGTGGAAGGTTTCGGTTATACCGGAGACTTCGACGGTCGCGTTCGTCGGGGCGGCGCCGCCGTCCGTGGGAAGTTGCGGGTCTTGCGGGCTACCGGTGGAGTCGCCCGGGGCGGCGCCGCCGACATTAATCGGCGGAGGCGTTTCCTGATCCGGGTCGTTTCCGCCACCGCCACCGCCGCTACAACTGCACAGAAGAAAGAGAGCGCCGGCCAGACCGAGGACGAGAGCCGCCTGGCGCTTGCGCCGGGTCGATAAACCGGCGCCCAGAAGCCCGAGAAATGCCGCGCCCATCAGGGTCGAATTATTAAAGGTCTGGGATATCAACGTCGGCGGATTCAGGTGGGGATCGGTGCCGTAGTAAAGGGTATAGCTGACCTCGGTGTCGGCCGGTGTATCGCTCCAACTGAACTCAACCTGTTGCGGATCGACCATTTCCGCGTTTTGCGGAAAATAGACCTCGGGAATCCAGTCGCTGGCAACGACATTGGAGAATGAACTTTCTTCGCCGGCGGAATTATAGGCCGTAACGGCAAAATAGATGATCTGATCCTCTCTGAGACCGGTCAAGGTCAGGCTCAGGTTGTCGCCGGCATCGACGGGTGAAACACCTTCGCTGGCGCCGGCGCCATCGAAAGGAAGAGAAGAGGAATCTATTTTGTAGTAGACGCGATAGCCAACCACATCCGGTTCTTCATTTGGATCCCATGCCAATGTAATATCTTTGGCGAATGCACTGTTGCCGACCAGAAAAACAAAAGCGATAAGAATGAAAGAGAAAAGTGATTTTTTAGTCATTTGAATTCCTTTTGCAGCTGATTATGTATTTTTTATTATTTAAATTCACATTGCATTTATTGTTCTTTTATCTTGCGCCTGCTTTTCACCGCCTTCCTTTAAGAATTTATTTAGATTGAAAAAAGACCATGGATCAATTGCCCATACACAGCGCCCACTTATGGCAATCTCTGTGCCAAGGCTTGAAGTGCCGGAAAATATTTAAAATTGTCGGGGGAAGGGAATGAACCGTGTTTTTTTTGAATCAAAAAGTGAAGCAATAAGGACACATTTTGCCATGACCTTAAATGCCTGAAATTAAGACCTTTTTTTAAAAAATGGGAGCGGTGGCTGGCGAGAGGATTCGGGGGGAGAAGCTGCGGCGGGGGATGTTTCGGGCAAAAAAAGGCCCCTTGGCGGGGCCTTGGCGGAAGGAAACTGCGGGTCAGGACTTAATATGACACTCCTGGCATTTTGTCGGCCCGGCGCCTTGTTCCTTGTGGCAGCCCTGGCAGAGTTTATGCGCCGGATCTTTACTGAATCCCTCGATTTTGCCGGGCGCACCCTCGCCGTGACAGGTGCTGCAATCCATCCTTTGGGCGTGTTCTTTGTGCGACAGGGTGACATTGCCGTTCTTGGCCTGCAACACAATGGTTTCAGGGGCATTGCCGAATTCGGGTGACTGGCCGAGGAACTCCTGACTGGCGGCTTCACTGCTTTCGTCGGCGCTTCGCTCGGCCGCGCCCGGTTGCGCTGTGGCCGCCTGCTCCTCTGATGGCGCCTGGGCGCTCGGCTCTTGCATGCTCGACGTCTGCCCGGTCGTCCCGGCAGGCGCTTCTTCGCTCTGCCCGGGCCGTTGCTGTTCGGTCGCAGGGGGCTGAGCTCTTTCCTGCTCCGGCTGCGCTGGTTGCTCCTGTTGTCCTGGCTGCCCCGGGGTCTGGGTCTGTTCCTGTCGTTCGCAGGCGCCAAGGAAGAAAACCATGGCCACCGCAGTCAAAAACAGTGCTAATTTGCTCATCTCGTAACCTCCATGCTGAATGTCCCGGCCCGATGAACGGTTCATCGCGACCTTTCGAGCTGTTGGCGCCGATGCCTCCGCCGCCGTAAATGAATATGAGTTCTTAATAACGTACTGCCGCCGAAATGCAAGGATGCGCAAACCGAAGAGGCGTCCTCCAACCCATATCTCTTTACAATCCCCCTTGTAATCTGCTATATGTCTCTGTCTTTGGCCGTTATCCTATCGGCCATTTTTCACATGCAAAGAGCCTCCATGAGCCTGAATCTGATTCGCAACTTTTCCATCATCGCCCATATCGACCACGGCAAATCGACCCTGGCGGACCGGCTCCTCGAATTTACCGGAACCCTCAGCGCGCGGGAGCGCACCGATCAGTTTCTGGACAAGATGGACCTCGAACGGGAGCGCGGGATTACCATAAAGGCGCAGGCGGTGCGGTTAAAATACCACGCCGACGACGGAAAAGATTATATTCTCAATCTCATCGACACCCCCGGACATGTCGACTTCACTTATGAAGTGAGCCGTTCCCTTTCCGCCTGTGAGGGTGGTCTGCTGGTGGTCGACGCCACCCAGGGGGTGGAAGCGCAGACCTTGGCCAACGTCTACATCGCCATCGACCAGAATCTGGAAGTGTTCCCCGTCCTCAACAAAATCGATCTGCCCAGCGCCGAACCGCAACGGGTCAAAGAGGAGATCGAGGAGATCATCGGCCTCGACACCAGCGACGCCGTGGTCGCCAGCGCCAAGGAGGGGATCGGCATCCACGACATCCTGGAGGCGATCGTACGCAAGATTCCGCCCCCCCAGGGCGATGCCAACGCGCCGCTGAAGGCGCTGATTTTCGATTCCTGGTATGATCCGTATCAGGGGGTCATTACCCTGGTGCGGATTTTCAACGGCACCCTGAAAAAGGGCGATAAAATTCAGCTGATGGCCAATCGCCGGACCTACGAGGTCTTGAAAATCGGCGTATTTTCCCCCCATCCCGTCGAGATCGCCGAACTTTCGGCCGGCGAGGTCGGCTTCGTCATCGCCGGCATCAAGGTGGTGCAGGACGCCAAGGTAGGCGACACCCTCACCCATCTGCACCGACCGACCGACCGCCCCCTGCCCGGCTTCAAGGAAGTGAAGCCGATGGTTTTTTCCGGTCTCTATCCCATCGATTCCAGCGATTACGACGCCCTGCGCGATGCCTTGGAGAAGCTGCGGCTCAACGACGCCTCTTTTTCCTTCGAACCGGAAAATTCCCTGGCCCTCGGTTTTGGCTTTCGCTGCGGCTTTCTCGGGCTGTTGCACATGGAAATCATCCAGGAGCGCGTGGAACGCGAATTCAGGGTCGACCTGATCACCACGGCGCCGACGGTTGGTTACAAGGTGACCACCACCCAGGGGGAGCAATTGCTGGTGGAAAGCGCCAACAAGCTTCCGGAGTTGCAACACATCGAAAAAATCGTCGAACCGTTCATTTTGGCCTCCATCCATGTGCCGAACGAGTTTGTCGGCGCGGTGCTGTCCCTGTGCGAGGAAAAGCGCGGCACGCAACGGGAAATCAAATACCTGACCGCCAATCGGGTCATGGTGGTTTACGAATTGCCGCTCAACGAGATCGTTCTCGATTTTTACGATCGTCTCAAGTCGATCAGCCGCGGCTATGCTTCCCTCGATTACGAGTACCTGGATTATCGGGAAAGCGACCTGGTGCGCCTCAATGTGATGATCAACGGTGAAGTGGTCGATGCCCTGTCGCTGATCGTGCACCGGGACAAATCCCAATACCGGGGACGCGAACTGGTGGCCCGGATGAAGGAATTTATCCCCCGCCAGCAGTATGAGGTGGCGATTCAGGCGGCCATTGGCAGCAAAATCATCGCCCGCGAAACGGTCAAGGCGCTGCGCAAGGATGTTACCGCCAAATGTTACGGCGGCGATATCACCCGCAAGCGCAAGCTGCTGGAAAAACAAAAGGAAGGTAAGAAACGGATGAAACAAATCGGCAGTGTGGAGCTGCCTCAGGAAGCCTTCCTGGCTATTCTTAAAGTGAAAGAGCAGAAATAATGTCCGATCAACTCGAAGCCGCAGCGCAAAATACTGTCAAGAAACCCTGGTATCGCGAGTACGGGGAGGCCTTGTTCGTTGCCCTGATTCTGGCCCTGATCATCCGCACTTTCGTTGTCCAGGCGTTCAAGATCCCCTCCGGCTCCATGGAGGACACCCTGTTGATCGGCGATCACCTGCTGGTCAATAAATTCATCTACGGCATGCAGATTCCCTTTACCGATACGCGCATTGTTCCTTTTCGCGATCCGCAGCGGGGCGACATCATCGTGTTCGAGTTCCCGCAAGACAAGGATAAGTCCTATTTCCAGCGGCGCGATTTCATCAAGCGGGTGGTTGGCGCGCCGGGGGATGTCGTCGAGGTTCGCGACAAGCATGTTTATGTGAACGGCGAACGCCTCATGCTGGCGCAAGCGGTGCACAAGGATAGCACCCTGGTGCCGGCCAATGTTGCTCCTCGCGATTTCATGGAGCCGCTCAGGGTGCCGGCCGGGGAATACTTTGTTATGGGGGACAACCGGGACCATTCCTACGACAGTCGTTTTTGGGGCTTCGTGCCGGAGGAAAATATTAAAGGATTGGCGTTTATCAAATACTGGTCCTGGGATTCCACCCGGCACCTGCCGCGATTCAACCGTATCGGACGCCTGATTAAATAGCGGCTTCCGGGGGCAAGCGGGACAACGCATTTCGCCATTATGTCCATTATTTCGTATTGACACCTTTGCCGGCGCCTTGATATAGTGCCGAAGTTTTTTCACCGTCCCTTTTAAGCCGTCCCCGTGAGGTCGGCAAAGGTGGCCCCATGGTTCGGTCATTCACTGGTATTCAAACAGAGCACCTCCCATCTTCGCATGGGCAGGTGCTCTTTTTTGTGTCCGGACCCCAACGCCAAGGAGGGAAGAGGCATGGCTAACATCGAAACGGTTATTCTTGATCGGGCGGGCATTGGCCGGGCGCTGACCCGCATCGCCCACGAGATTCTGGAGCGCAACAAGGGAACATCCGGCGTCGTGCTTGTCGGCATCCGCACCGGCGGCGATCATCTGGCCTCCCAACTGCGCGCCCGCATCGCCGAGATCGAGGGCGAGGAAGTTTCGCTGGGAGCGGTGGACGTCACCATGTACCGGGACGATCTGGGAACCCGCGGCAGTCTGCCGATGGGGAAAACGGAGATCCCCTTTCCCCTTGACGGCCGCCGGGTCGTTTTGGTGGACGACGTTCTGTATACCGGGCGCACCATCCGGGCCGCCATGGACGCCCTGATCGACCTCGGCCGGCCGCGCAGTATCCAACTGGCGGTGCTGATCGATCGCGGGCATCGGGAACTGCCGATTCGCGCCGATTATGTCGGCCGCAATGTACCGACTTCGCATGAAGAACAGATTCACGTGCAATTCGATGAGGACCTGCAGCCGATTGAAGTCAGGCTGATCAAGCCGTAAGGCACCCATCCCTCACGACTTCGGGAGGTTTTATATGGCATTCCGCCACAAGCACATTCTTGGCACCGAATTTCTGTCAAGGGAGGATATTGAGCTCATTCTCGACACGGCCGAGAGCTTCAAGGAGATCAACTCCCGGGAGATCAAGAAGGTGCCGATTTTGCGCGGCAAGACGATTATCAACCTGTTCTTCGAGGCGAGCACCCGCACCCGGACCTCCTTCGAAATCGCCGGCAAGCGGCTTTCCGCCGACACCGTCAATATCAGCGCTTCCTCCTCCTCGGTCGTCAAGGGGGAGACGCTGGAGGATACGGCGAAGAACCTGGAGGCGATGAAGCCGGATATCGTCGTTATGCGCCACAGCGCTTCCGGCGCGCCGCATTATCTGGCCGAACGCATTCAAAGTTCGGTGATCAACGCCGGCGACGGCGCCCACGAACACCCCAGCCAGGCGCTTCTCGATTTATTGACCATCCGCGAGCACAAAGGAACGCTCGAAGGGCTGACGGTGGCGATCATCGGCGATATTACCCACAGTCGGGTGGCCCGATCCAATCTTTATGCCATGCAAAAGATGGGGATGAAGGTGCGCCTGGCCGGCCCCGGCACCATGGTGCCGCCGGGAATCGAGAAACTCGGCGCCGAGGTGCACACCGACATGCGCGAGGCGATCCGCGGCGCGGACGTGGTGATGATGCTGCGCATCCAGCTGGAGCGGCAGGGAAAAACGATGCTGCCGACCCTGCGCGAATACGCCCAATTTTTCGGCCTGAACACCGAGAATCTGAAGTTGGCCAAAGAGGATGCCATCGTCCTGCATCCCGGACCGATGAACCGTGGAGTGGAAATCTCCTCCTATGTCGCCGACGGTCCGCAGAACGTTATTCTCGAGCAGGTCGAGAACGGGGTGGCGGTGCGGATGGCTCTGCTCTATCTGGTGGCGGGCGGCGAGGCGAAAGAATAATTTTTTTTGGGGGCGTTTTTCCTGCCTCCCGGGCGGGGATAACCCGCCCCTACACCATACGTGCGGGGTGAAGATGAATATGCTGATCAAGGGTGGAAGGGTGATCGATCCGGCGCAAGGGATTGACGAAATTCTCGATGTCCTGATCGTCGACGGCAAAATCGCAAAGGTCGGCAAGAACCTGAAAGGGGAGGGAGAGACGATCGATGCCGCCGGCAAGCTGGTGACGCCGGGACTCATCGACCTTCACGTGCATCTGCGCGATCCCGGCCAGGAATACAAGGAAGATATCGTCAGCGGCACCAGGGCGGCGGCCGCCGGCGGCTTCACCTCCGTCGCCTGCATGCCGAACACCAGTCCCGTCAACGACAACAAGGCGGTCACCCTCTACATTCGCAACAAGGCGAAAGAGGAAGGGCTGGTCAACGTCTTCCCCGTGGGAAGTATCACCAAGGGGCTGAAGGGGGAATCCCTCGCCGAAATGGGCGATCTCAAGGAGGCCGGCTGCCTGGCCGTTTCCGACGACGGCAGGCCGGTGGCGAGCGGCGAACTGATGCGCCGGGCGATGGAATATGCGCGCCCCTTCGGGCTGGTCGTCATCGCCCACTCCGAGGAGTTGTCCATTGTCGGCGAAGGGGTGATGAACGACGGTTTCGTCGCCACCGAATTGGGTCTGAAGGGAATCCCCTGGGTGGCCGAAGACGCCGCCATCGCCCGCGACGTCATGCTCGCCGAGTTCACCGGCGCCCGGTTGCATGTGGCGCACGTTTCGACCAAAGGCGCGGTGGAAATCGTTCGCCAGGCAAAAAAGCGCGGCGTGAAGGTGACCTGCGAGGCGACGCCGCACCACTTTACCCTTACCGACGAGGCGGTGCGCGGCTACGACACCAACGCCAAGATGAATCCGCCGCTGCGCGGCGCCGACGATGTGGCTGCGATTCGCGCCGGCCTGGCCGACGGCGCCATCGACGCCATCGCCACCGACCACGCGCCGCACCACATTGACGAAAAAAACGTCGAGTTCAACATCGCCATGAACGGCATCGTCGGCCTGGAAACCGCCCTGCCGCTGGCGCTGAAACTGGTGGAGGAGAAGGTCCTTTCTCTCGCCGACGTCATTGCCCGGCTGACCGCAGGGCCGGCTCGCGCTCTCGGCATTCCCCGCGGCACCCTCAAAGACGGCGCCCCAGCCGACGTGACGATCATCGATACGGAGCTTGCCTGGACCGTGGAGCCGTCGAAGCTGCTGTCCAAAAGCAAGAACACTCCCTTCGCCGGCTGGCGGATGACGGGCGCGGCGATCTATACTATTGTAAACGGCAAAGTGGTTTGGCAGAGATAGTCCTTGGGTCCCATGGGACTTATGAGAACACAGCCTTAAAGGAGTAATTCATAGTGAAAGCAGTTCTCGCCCTTGCCGATGGCAAGGTTTTTTACGGCAAGGCCTTTGGCGCGGCCGGTGAAGTCTTCGGTGAGGTGGTCTTCAACACCAGCATGACCGGCTATCAGGAAATCCTCACCGATCCCTCCTATGCCGGCGAAATCGTCACCATGACCTATCCCCTTATCGGGAATTACGGCATCAACCTGGAGGATGTCGAGTCGGATCGTCCCCGCCTGTCCGCCTTCGTCGTCAGGGAGGCGAGTGACTTCCCCTCCAACTGGCGCTCGAAGATGAGCCTCGACGCTTACCTGAAGGAGAACGGCATCGTCGGCATCCAGGGGATCGACACCCGGGCCCTGGTGCGGCACATCCGCGACAAAGGAGAGCAAACCGGCATCGTTTCCTCGGTCGATCTCGATGCCGATTCCCTGGTGGCGAAAGCGCGGAATGCTCCGTCCATCGTCGGTCGCGATCTGGTGAAGGAAGTCACCTGCGCCAAGCCGTACCGCTGGACCGAAGGTCCCTGGAATCTGACCGACGGTTACCGACCCAACGGGCATCCGGCGAAATACAAAGTGGTGGCCTACGATTTCGGCGTTAAACGCAACATCCTGCGCAACCTGGTGGCCTTGGGCTGCGACGTCACCGTTGTTCCCGCCGCCACCCCGGCGGAAGAGGTGCTGGCGATGAACCCGGACGGGGTTTTTCTCAGCAACGGCCCCGGCGACCCGCAGCCGATTGTCTACGCCCAGGAGAACATCCGCAAGATTCTCGGCAAAAAGCCGGTTTTCGGCATCTGTCTCGGTCATCAGCTGCTGTCCATCGCCCTCGGCGGCAAAACCTACAAACTCAAGTTCGGCCACCGCGGCGGCAACCAGCCGGTGCGCCGGGAAGATGAGCGACAGGTGGAGATCACCGCGCAGAATCATGGCTTCGCCGTCGATGCCGACAGCATCGATGCCGAGGCGGTGCTCACCCACGTCAATCTGAACGACAATACCGTCGAGGGCCTGGTGCACAGGACGCTGCCCGCTTTCTCCGTCCAGTACCACCCGGAAGCCTCCCCCGGACCGCACGATTCGCACTATCTCTTCGATCGATTTATTGCAATGATGGAGAAGGAAAAAGGGGGCCGAGGCGCCTAACGCAGGAACGAAGAGGACCGATCTCGCCGAAATCGAATCAACGGTCGCGGAATTTTGCGCAGGTCGTCCGGAAATCGTCGCATGCTATCTTTGCGGCTCGCAAGCGGTGGGGAAAACGCATCCCGGAAGCGATATCGATTTGGCATTTTTGCTTGATAGCGTCGTGGGGCGAAAAGAGTATTTCAATATCCGGATGAAATATTGGGCTGAATTGGGAGGTCTTCTCCGCAAGGAGATCGACACCATCGTTCTCAACGATGCCAGCGATGTACTCCTCGGTCAGGTCTTTGCCAAGGGGCGGGTGATTTACGGCGCAAATTCCGGCCTCCAGGATATCGATGCATTCATACGGGCAATCGTCGGCAAATTTGCCTGATTGAACCACCTCTAGTGCGGGGACGAAATAATCCGCCCGCCATGGTTTTATTCGAAATAACCAAAGGGAGTTATTGAGTTAATGCCGAAAAGAACAGACATCCAGAAGATCCTCATCATCGGCGCCGGTCCTATCGTCATTGGCCAGGCGTGCGAATTCGATTATTCCGGCACCCAGGCCTGCAAGGCGCTGAAGGAGGAGGGTTATACCGTCATCCTGCTCAATTCCAATCCGGCGACGATCATGACCGACCCGGATTTCGCCGACCGCACCTACATCGAGCCGGTTACTCCGGAAGCGCTGGCGCGGATCATCGAGAAAGAACGACCCGACGCCGTGCTGCCGACACTTGGCGGACAAACCGCCCTGAACACGGCAGTGGCGGTGGCGAAGAACGGCACCCTGGATAAATACGGGGTCGAATTGATCGGCGCCAAGCTGCCGGCCATCGAAAAGGCCGAGGATCGCACTTTGTTCAAACAGGCGATGGAAAAGATCGGCCTCGAAGTACCCCGCTCGGGACTGGCGCACAACCTTCAGGAGGCGATGGCGGTTATCGAACACGTCGGCTTTCCCGCCATCATCCGCCCCTCCTTCACTCTGGGTGGCACCGGCGGCGGCATCGCCTACAATCTGGAGGAATACCAGGAAATGGCGGTGGCCGGCATCGATGCGTCGCCGACCGATGAGATCCTGGTTGAAGAATCGGTTATCGGCTGGAAGGAGTTCGAACTGGAGGTGATGCGCGACGTTGCCGACAATGTGGTGATCATTTGCTCCATCGAGAACCTTGATCCGATGGGCGTGCATACCGGCGATTCGATCACCGTTGCCCCGGCGCAGACGCTGACCGACAAGGAATACCAGATTCTGCGCGACGCCTCGATCAAGATCATCCGCGAGATCGGCGTCGATACCGGCGGTTCCAACATCCAGTTCGGGGTCAACCCGAGCGACGGTCGACTGGTGGTGATCGAAATGAACCCGCGGGTTTCCCGCTCCTCGGCCCTGGCCTCCAAGGCGACCGGCTTCCCCATCGCGAAAATTGCCGCCAAATTGTCGGTCGGCTACACCCTGGACGAGATCGCCAACGACATCACCCGCGAGACGCTGGCCTCCTTCGAGCCGACCATCGATTACGTGGTGACCAAGATCCCCCGCTTCACCTTCGAGAAATTTCCGCAGGCGAACGCCGTCCTCACCACCCAGATGAAATCGGTGGGGGAGGTGATGGCCATCGGCCGCACCTTCAAGGAGAGTCTGCAGAAGGCCCTGCGTTCCCTGGAGATCGACTCACACGGCTTCGAAAGCCGGCTGTTCACCGAACCCGATGCGGAAACCCGACGCGCCTTGTCCGCCGATGAGCACGATCTGCTGTGCGGCAAACTGCGGATTCCGAACTGGGAGCGCCTCTGGTATCTGGCCGACGCCCTGCGTGCGGGTTTTTCTCTGCAGGAAATCCATGAACTGACCCATATCGATCACTGGTTTCTCCATAATATCAATCAGATCATTCGGATGGAGGATGTGCTGCAGGGTGTCGTCCCCCCCGAACCGGAGGCGCCCCAGGAGGAGAAATTTCGCGCGATTCTTTTGGAGGCCAAGCAGTACGGCTTCTCCGACAAGCGCCTCGCCTTTCTGTGGCAGATCAGCGAAGAGCGGGTGCGGCAGTTGCGGCACCGGCTTGGAGTCCGCCCGGTGTTCAAGCGGGTCGACACCTGCGGCGCCGAGTTCGAGGCGTATACTCCGTATCTGTATTCCACTTACGAAACCGAGTGTGAAGCGCAGCCGAGCGATCGGAAGAAAATCATGATTCTCGGCGGTGGACCCAACCGCATCGGCCAGGGGATCGAATTCGATTACTGCTGCGTGCATGGCGTCTTCGCTTTGGCCGAGGACGGCTATGAGACGATCATGGTCAACTGCAATCCGGAGACTGTCTCCACCGATTACGATACTTCCGACCGCCTCTATTTCGAGCCGCTGACCCTGGAGGATGTACTGGAAATCGTCCATCTGGAAAAGCCGGCCGGGGTGATTGTCCAGTTCGGCGGGCAGACCCCGCTCAAGCTGGCGGTGGCGCTGGAAAAAGCCGGCGTGCCGATTATCGGCACCTCCCCCGACGCCATCGACCGGGCCGAGGACCGGGAACGCTTCCAGGTCTTGCTGCACAAGCTGAAACTGCTGCAGCCGGAGAACGGCACCGCGCGCTCCTTCGAGGAAGCGGAGAAAGCGGCGGAACGCATCGGTTACCCGGTGGTAGTGCGCCCCTCCTACGTTCTTGGCGGCCGGGCAATGGAGATCGTGTACGGCGTCGAGCAACTGCGCGCCTACATGAAGCACGCGGTGGCGGCTTCTCCCGAGCATCCGATCCTGGTCGATAAATTCCTCGAAGCGGCCATCGAGGTCGATGTCGATGCCCTTTGCGATGGCCGCGATGTCGTTATCGGCGGCATCATGCAGCACATCGAAGAGGCGGGCATTCATTCGGGCGATTCCGCCTGCGCCCTGCCGCCGTTTTCACTGTCGCCGGCCATTGTCGATGAAATCCGCCGGCAAACCGTCGCCCTCGCCCTGGAGCTGCGGGTGATCGGGCTGATGAACATCCAGTATGCGGTCAAGGGGGAGACGATTTACCTGCTGGAGGTCAACCCCCGCGCCAGCCGCACCGTGCCCTTTGTCTCCAAGGCAACCGGCAGGTCGCTGGCGAAAATCGCTGCCCGGGTGATGGCCGGCAAGACACTGAAGGAATTGGGCGTCATCGACGAAATCGTGCCGCGGCATATCGCGGTCAAGGAGTCGGTCTTTCCCTTTGTCAAATTCCCCGGGGTCGACACCCTGCTCGGTCCGGAAATGAAATCGACCGGCGAGGTGATGGGCATCGACTTCGAATTCGGCAAAGCCTTTGCCAAGGCGCAACTCGGCGCCGGGGTCAAGCTGCCGCGTTCGGGCAAGGTTTTCATCTCGGTCAAGGATGCCGACAAAAAGTATATTCTCGAACCGGCGCGCAAACTGGTGGAAGCCGGTTTTGAACTGGTCGCCACCCGCGGCACGGCTGTATTTCTGAAAGAAAAGGGGATTGCCGTCAAGGCAATCAACAAGGTGAAGGAAGGGCGCCCGCATTGCGTGGACGCCCTCAAGAGCAATGAAATCGCCATGGTGTTCAATACGACTTTCGGCGCTCAATCGGTGGCCGATTCCTACTCCATTCGCCGCTCGGCGCTGGTGTACAACGTGGCTTATTACACGACAGTCGCCGGCATGATCGCCGCCGTCGATGGCATTCTCGCCATGCGTCGGGAAAACCTTGACGTCCGCGCGCTCCAGGAGTATTATCCCCAAGCGCCCTGAGCCCCTGCTGAGGGTGCGCTCTTTTATGGAAGCCAATACATTATTTATTCAACCCAGTCGGGCGGGGCAACCCGCCCGCTGATTTTTTTCCGTCATTGAAAAAGGTGAGGATTCTCCATGTCTCGATCGGTCCCCATGACCCGCGAAGGGTATCAGCGCTTGCAGGAGGAATTGAAGAACCTGGTTCGCGTTTCCCGGCCGCAGGTGGTGCAAGCTATTGCCGAAGCGCGCAGCCACGGCGATTTGTCGGAAAATGCCGAGTACGATGCGGCCAAGGAGCGTCAGGGTTTCATTGAAGGTCGCATCAAGGAACTCAACGACAAGATCGCTCGCGCCCAGGTCATCAACCCGGCCGAACTGGACAGCGAAAAAGTGCTTTTCGGCGCCAAGGTGACCCTGTTCGACGTCGATTCCGGCAACGAAGTAACTTATCAGATCGTCGGCGAAGACGAAGCCGATATCAAATTGGGCAAACTTTCCGTCACCTCTCCGGTGGGCAAGGCGCTCATCGGCCATCGTCTCGACGACGAGGTGCGTATCCAGGTCCCTTCCGGGCAGAAGACCTACGAAGTGATCGATATCAAATATGAGTAAGGCAGCGCTCAGCTTTTAGCTGTCTGGCCAAATACAAGGAGACCGCAATGTCCGACAAAGTTACTAAAAACATGACCTTTCACCAGGTTCTGCAGATGAGTCCCGAGGTTGCCACGGTCCTGCGCAATTATCGCCTCGGCTGCGTCGGCTGCATGGGAGCAGCCAACGAAACCCTTGAGCAGGGAGCAACCGCGCACGGCCTGGACGTAAACGATATCCTGCGCGACCTGAATGCCATTTTCGACAAATGAGGATTACGGGGTGAGGGGTGAGAAGAAAAAACGATCTCAGGACAGTCCCTTACCTGTCTTTCCTTAATCTCCTTTCTGAGATATCGCTTCCTGCCGATCTCTGCCGCATCTCTTTTGTTGCAACACTTGCGAGGGCAGCATGCCCTTAACCCCCACCAGTCAGAGCAGCCGGCAATTTCTGGCCACCCCGATCGAACAGATCCGGGGTGTCGGCCCGCAATTGCAGGAAAAACTTCGGCGCATGGGTGTCGTCTCCGTCGAAGATGCTCTCTACACTCTGCCCAACCGCTATGAAGACCGCCGGGAAATTCGCCGGATTGCCCAATTGCGCGATGGCGTCCAGGAGGTTTTTCACGGCGAAATCCTTGCGGCGGGGGAGACGTTTACCGCCAAAAGCCGCCGGCGGCTGTTCGAGGTGGTGGTCGGCGACGGCAGCGGACAAATCAGCCTCAAATGGTTTCATTATCGTCGCGAATGGATGCAGAAGAGGTACGCCGTGGGCCGGCGCGTCTTTTGCTCCGGCGAGATAAAGCGCTTCGGGATGGTCCGCGAAATCCAGCATCCGGATGTTGAATTTCTCAGCCCCGGCCAGTCGCCGGAAAACGCCATGGCCGCCGATCCGTTGAGTTTTGGTCGACTGCTACCCATTTATCCTCTTACCGAAGGGTTGCACCAGAAAGCCGCCCGGCGGATCTGGAAAGAGGTGGTTGAGCGTTTCGCCCAGCTTGCGGTTTCGCCCCTGCCGGAAAAACTGCTGCGGCGTCGGCAGTTATTGCCGCTTTCGGCCGCTCTTGAACAGGTGCACTGGCCACCGCCGGAGGCATCCCTCCCCGATCTGGAGCGAGGAACCGATCCGGCCCGCCGGACCCTGGTTTACGATGAATTTTTCTTTCTCGAACTCGGTCTGGCGCTGCGCCGGCGCGGGGTCGTGCTGGAGCCCGGAATTCCTTTCCAGGTGCGGCATGTGTACACCAAACCACTGGCGCAGATGCTCCCATGGCGACTGACCGCCGCCCAACGACGGGTGCTCGGCGAAATCAAAAATGATCTGATGGCGCCCCACCCGATGCACCGTCTGGTGCAAGGGGATGTCGGCAGCGGCAAGACGATCGTCGCCCTGATGGCCGCCCTCGTCGCCATCGAAAACGATACCCAGGTGGCGGTGGTCGCCCCCACCGAAATTCTTGCCGAACAGCACTATCTGCAGTTTCGTCACTGGCTGGCCGAACTCGGTTTGCGCACCGGCCTGCTTGCCGGTTCCCTGACGGCGCGGGCCAAGGACGAAGTATTGAGGGGCCTTCGCGAGGGGAGCATCCACCTGGTGGTGGGCACCCACGCGGTTCTTCAGGAGGGGGTTGAATTCCATCGCCTGGGGCTGGGCATCATCGACGAGCAGCATCGCTTTGGTGTCCGGCAGCGGGGCATTCTGCGCAAAAAAGGGGAAAATCCCCATATCCTGGTGATGACCGCCACTCCCATCCCGCGGACTCTGTCTCTTACCCTGTACGGCGATCTGGCCCTCTCCGTCATCGATGAGCTGCCGCCGGGACGCACCCCGGTGCGGACCAGGATATTTTCCGAGGGGGCGCGCCGCCGCGCCTATGATTACATTGACCGCGAACTGGCCGCCGGACATCAGGCGTATATTGTTTATCCGCTTATCGAAGAATCTGAAAAAAGCGATCTGCTCGATGCCACCGAAGGCGCGGAGCGATTGCGGCGCGAAATCTTCCCCGCTTCTCGGATCGGTCTGCTGCACGGCCGAATGAAGGCGGAGGAGAAAGACGCGGTGATGACTGATTTTAAAGAGCGGCGGCTCGATATCCTGGTGGCGACGACGGTCATCGAGGTCGGCATCGACATCCCCAACGCCACGGTGATGATGATCGAGCATGCCGAGCGTTTCGGCCTGGCCCAGTTGCACCAGTTGCGCGGCCGGGTCGGACGCGGGACGGGGGCCAGTCATTGTCTGCTTGTTCGTTCCCTGCGCTGCAGTGAAGAGGGGATGCGTCGGCTACAGGTCATGGAGGAGACGACGGATGGTTTTCGCATCGCCGAAGCCGATCTGGAGATCCGCGGACCGGGGGAGTTTCTCGGCACCCGACAAGCCGGCCTGCCCGATTTCCGGGTGGCCAGTCTGCTGCGCGACGGCCGCATTCTCGAAGAAGCGCGGCAGGACGCTTTCGCGCTCGCCGCCGATCCCGCCTTTCTCACCGATCCCACCTACAGTGATCTGCGCCAGACATTGCGCGAACGCTGGGGCGCGCGGCTCGAATTGGCCAGCATCGGCTGAGCAAAAGCCGGACAAAACCCGAATCCAACTGCCCTCTCTGGAAGGGAAACGACAGGAGCCTCAATGACCAAGATTGATTTGCCGCGAGAGAAACAGGTCGGTCACCTCACCCTGTTGCGCACGGCGCGCAGCATCTCGAGCAAGGAATTCAACGCCCTCACTTTTGCCGAGCGGCTGTCCATGATCGGCGGGGCCGTCGGGCGGCAAAAGTATCAGTTGCTGGTGGAGGCGGAGGATGCCGAAGACCTGGTGCGCCGACTGCCGGCGCAGGAAGTCTATTTGCTGATCAAGGAACTTGGCCTGCCGGATGTGCCGGAACTGCTGTGTGCCGCCGATGCTGGTCAATTCACCACTTTTCTCGACTTGGACTGCTGGCGCGAAGACGTGTTCGACGCCCGAACCGCCGCCGAGTGGCTGGCCGTGCTCTTCGAGGGGGGGGATGAAAAGGTTCTGGAAACGGTGCACCAACTTGATTTTGGGCTGCTCGTCCTGATCCTGAAAAAACAGATCGACGTTCTCAGTACGCCGGGAGACGCTGACGACGAGGATAGCCGCAGTGCAGCCGCCCAGCACAACGCCGGCTATGAACTGGCCTACCGGGATGCCGAAACAGGCAAACTCTTTGCCGCTCTCCTGGAGTTTCTTCAGCGTCAGGACCCGGCCATGTTCAACCGTCTGCTGGAAGCGGTGCGCTGGGAGCAGGAGACCTTGCTTGAAGAAGAAAACTACCAGGAGCGCCGGATTCGCCTGGAAAGTCTCGGTTTTCCCGATCCCTTCGAATCTCTCGCCATCTACTCCCGGCTCGATCCGTCAACCTTTGACCCGGGTGATTTCCGTCGCGCCGGCACGCCCGACCTGCCGGCCGGCGTCGCCCCCGGGTTTGTTCTCGCCGCCGCCCAGCCCGGCGGTCTGCTTGCCGAGGTGCTGAGCGCCGGCATCGATATCGAAACGGCTTGGGAACTGACGTGGCTGTTGAACCGGGTGATGGTCGCCGATCGTCTGGATATCAGCGACATCGCCCGCGTCCAGGAAGCCGGCGGCGACGTCTGCCGCTATCTCAACCTCGCCCTGGAGCATCTTTGCGGCGCCGACATCGCGCAGGCCTCCCGCCTGTTCGCCGATACGCACCTGCAAGCGCTTTTCCGCCTTGGCTTCAGCCTGAGTCTCGATCTGCAGCGTCGCGCCCGGCAGGTGAGCCAGTCGCTCATCGGGCCGTGGCTCGACGGTCCGTTTTGTGCCTTTATCGCCGCCCTGTCGCGGAAAAAACCGCGATATTTCGAAGGTATCGAAAATGCGACCCGTGCCGGCGAACGCCCCTTCGGCACAGTTCAGGAGCTGCGGCGCGCCAGTGAATGGCTGGACCGCCTGGACGGCCAGCGCGCTCTGTTTGCAACCAAGTTTCCCTTCGCGTTGCCAGCCCAGGATTCTGTCGATCTAACCGGGTGTATCCCCGACATCGCCGAGGATCTTGCTCTCTCCGATTTCTTCCTGACCGCACTTGGCAATCGGCTCCTGGGCCGCGATTTTCTGCCGCTGCCGATTGCGTCGACGGAGCTGGCGCTGCTGCATGCCAAGGTTTGCGCCGACGGCGTGGTCGCTTCCGCTATCCGGACGGAAACCGTACAATGGCTCGAGCAACTCGAACCCGGCACCGGCGCTTTTGCCCATTATTGCCTGGATATCTGGGAAGAGGAATTCTGTACGGTTCCGGCGGCGGACATCGATCCCCGTTATATCAGCGGTTTGATCGTAAGGATCGATTGAGGAAAAAGGAGACAGCGGAACTTGCCATGAAAGATCATCTGGTCCGAATACTTACCGAGGATAAAACACTGCGTGCGGCGGCCGCCGCAACCACCGGATTGGTTGATGAAACGCGGCGGCGGCAAGGAACCGATCCCACCGCCACGGTCGCTATTGGCCGCCTGATCAGCGGCGCCGCATTGCTCGGCAGTCAGTTGAAAGGGGCGCAGCGCCTGGCGTTGCTTATTGAGGGAAACGGGCCATTGCAGAGGCTCCATGCCGAAGCCGATGCGTACGGCCATGTGCGAGCCTCGCTCAAGACGCCTGTCGCCGGCCTGCCGCCACGGGGCAATCAGTTTGATGTCGCCGGCGCGGTAGGACGGGCGGGGTTTTTGCATGTCACCAAAGACCTGGGGATGAAAGAGCCGTATCGGGGCATGGTCCAGCTCTACAGCAGCGAAATCGCCGAAGACCTGGCCTATTATCTCACCACCTCGGAACAGATTCCCTCGATGGTCGCTCTTGGGGTTTGTCTCGGGAAGGAGGCAGAGGCGAAGGCGGCGGGAGGATTGCTGGTGCAGGCTATGCCGGGCTGTCCCGACGAACGGATAGGTGTCCTTGAAGAGCGTCTGCGCGCCATGCCGCCGACCACCGATCTGCTTGGCGAGGGGCTGTCGCCGCTGCAAATTCTCGAACGTCTTTTGGCCGGCATCCCCTTTACCGTGCAGGCGGAAACGGATCTCGCTTTTCGCTGCATTTGCAGTCAGCCGCAGATCTTGCGCATGTTGCACTCCCTCGGCAAAGAAGAGCTGCGGCACCTAGCGGAAAGGCCGGAGGAAACCGTTGTCACCTGCCATTTTTGCAATGAGGATTACCACGTGAGTCGGCAGGAGCTGATCGCCCTGGCCAAGGACTGACGCCGTTCGCGATATATCTTCGCAGCGACCGATCTCCTGCGCCAGCGGCATGTTCTGTTGACACCATCTCCTTGACTTTTCTATGTAAGGTTTTTCAATTGCCGGGCAATCCGGACCGGGAGGAACAAATGCCGAAGACCACCCTTTTGGAAATGCTGCTTCGCGCTGGATTGATCAATGAAGCGCAATGCGACGAGGCGTTGCAGAACAGGGTTCTGCATGGGGGCCGAATCGGCACCAGCCTCATCGAGCTGGGCTTTGTCGGCGAAGAGAACCTTGCTCGTTTTCTCAGTCGGAAACTTTCGGTCCCTTATATCTCCCCCGGGCATCTCAAGGATATCAGTCCGGAAATCATCGCCAAAATTCCACAGTCCCTCGCTTTGAAATACCAGGCGATTCCGATCAAATACGACAAGAAAAAGCTGGCTCTCGCCATGGTCGATCCCGCCGATCTGCAAGCGGTCGATGAAATCTCTTTTGCCACCGGCTTCATGATTCGCCCGGTCGTTGCCCCGGAAGTGCGCCTCATGGAGGCTTTGGCTGTTTATTACGAAGCCAGGATGCTTCCTCGTTACCGGGAGATCATCGGCTATCTGGAGGAAGAACGAACGAAGGCTGCCGCTTTGGCCGAAGAGGCCGAAAAGGCCGAAAAGAAGGCGACGACGGACGCGGCAACGGCGGCGGCGGCCCAACCCGAGGCGGTTACGGAAATTTCTTTGCAGGAAGAACCTGTTGCGCAACCTTCCGCCGTTGCCGACGCCGTGGAGACCGGCGACGACATGCGGATGGCGGAAATCGTCGAAGAGGAGGGGGGCGACCCAGCGGAAAAAATTTCCATCGACGACATGGCGCAGAAACTTTCATGGGCCCGCGATCGGGAAGAGATCGCTCTTGCTCTGATGGCTTATATGAACTGCCGCTTCGGCAGAAGCGCCCTTTTCACCCTGCTGGGCGGCGCCGCCTATGGCTGGAAAGCGGCCCACGAGGAAACGGAAATCCAGCTATTCAACCAATTCCGGTTGCCGCTGGATTCCCCCTCGGTTCTGAAAACGGTGGCCGAAAGCAGGGAAGGACACCTCGGACCGATCCCGGAAACCATTTCCAACGCTTTGCTTCAGGAGGCGCTGAGGAGCGACGGCCCTGATCAGGTTTTGGTGCTGCCGATTTTTGTCGCCGGAAATATCGTTGGCATCGTTTACGGGGAAGGCGCCGAGGATATGGCAGCAGAATGCCGGGAATTGAAAAAAATCCTCTTCAAAACCGGACTTGCCTTCGAGATTCTCATCTGCAGGGAAAAAATTCAGATGATCACTGGAAATGAGGATAAAGAAAATCCCTCCGAGAAAATCGGTCGATAAATTTTGGCCAGCGCCTCCACGCCTCGCCTGCGGCAAGACAGGTCCGTTTTTATCCTAAAACCGGGATTTCCCGCACAATCATCTTTTTTCCGGTCTGAGTCAGGTAGAGAAACAGCAGGATTTGCCGACCGGAAAAATCGGGCAGGTGGGAGAATGAGGCGGCGAAATGCTGCACTTTGATCCCCTGGCCGCGCAGTTCCGCCGTCTCCGTTTGCACGCGTTCCCGCACCGCATTTTCTTCTTCCGCCGATAAGCCAAAAGTGAAAAAAAACGGGGGGTTGTCCCGGACGATCCGCTCGCCGTGGGCGCAGTCGCGCGCCAGCAAATCCCGCAGAACCGCAGTGTCCTTCTCGGCAAAAATCGCATGGACGCCCGTGGCGATATGCTCGTAAATCGAACGTTGCGACAGCGGGTGACGAAAGAGATCGCTGCGCCGGAAGTACTCTTCTAGCCGCGCCAGCCCTGCGGCCAGGGAGCCGGCGATGGCGGCCAATCCGGCGAGAAAGCCGGAGAGTCGGTCACTGTTCCAGCTTAAATCGAGCAGTCGGCTGATGCCGGCAATCCGCCGCAGCTCGTCAAAAGTGAGATCCGGCGTGGAAAGGGCAGTGTACGGGGGATGCGGATCGAAGCGGATGGCCCGTTCCGCCGCCTGCCGGCGCAGGGGAGAGCCGGGAAGAAGCTTGACCGGTTCGATCTGCAAATGATGCGGGCCAAGGGCGGCGACCCGGTCGATTGAGGCGAGAAATTGGCTGAACCCCTCGCCGGGGAGGCCGGCGATCAGATCCAGGTGCAGGTCGATGCGGGTATCCCGGCGCAATTGGCCGACCTTCTCCTCCAGGCGCTCCAGGGCGGTGTGGCGGCCGATTGCCGCCAGCGTTTGCGGCAGAGTGGATTGCACGCCAATCTCGAACTGGAACATCCCTTCCGGCACGCCGGCGAGAAGCTCCAGGCTCGCCGCATCGAGCAGATGGGCGCCGATCTCGAAATGAAAGCGGCTTTGCTGGTTGTGCCGCAGGATATAAGACCAGATCTCCCGGGCGCGAGCGGCATCGTAGTTGAAGGTGCGGTCCACCAGTTTGATCTGGGGCACGCGGCGCGACAGGAGCCAATCGAGGTCGGCGCGGATGCGCGCCATGGAAAAAGAGCGTACCTGCGGATCAAGGGCGCTCAGGCAGAAGGCGCAGGTGTATGGGCATCCCCGGCTCGTTTCGAAATAAACGATGCCGCGAGAGATATCGACCAGATCGGCGGCAAAAGGGGAGGGCAGGTCGTCCAGGCTGCGCAGCGGAGGGCCATCCGGCCCTGCGCATACGCCGCCATTCCGGTCGCGCCAGATCAGGCGCGGCACTCCGACGGGGTCGCGGCCCGCGGCCCAGGCGGCGAGAAGGGCGCGCAGGGGAATCTCCCCCTCTCCGCACACCAGGGCGCTTACCCCGGGATGCCTGGCGAACAGCTCCGCGCCATCGAAGGAAACCTCCGGGCCGCCGACCACCACCCGCAGATCGGGGCGGACGGTCGCCAGGGCGTCGGCGAGTTCAAGCGACTCGCGGCGGTTCCACAGGTAGACGGAAAAAGCGACCACGTCCGGCTCTTCGGCGAGCAACGCGGAAAGAATTTGCTGGCGCGGTTCGTGAATGGTAAACTCGCGGATCGCAATTTCCCCGCATGCCGACGGCGATCGGCATGCGGCGTCGCCCTGGGCGTAAGCCGCCAGACAGGGGAGGGCGAGGCTGGGATGAATGAACTTGCTGTGCAGGGTGGCAAGGATCGTGCGCATGCCGGCCAGCATAGCCGAGTAGGTTTGCCGTTGCAAAGAAAAAAGCTGATGTAACAGGAGGTTGTCTCGCAAACTAGCCTGTGCTATCCTTGGCCGGTTTCTTTCCCCCTCTTTGACTTTTCCGGTTGCACACTTCCGGATTTCGCCGAAAGCTGATTCGATAACATGGCGCCGAAAAGAACGATTCTGGCGGTAGTCGCCGATCGAGACGGGGAGGTTTTCGAGCACCCCGGTTTGCTGATGGCCGGCATGAACGGGCCGATCTCCCGCGCCCCGCGCCCCGACGAACTGATCCCGCTGCCTGAGGGTAGCCGGCTGTTCGTCGTCCCGGAGACGCCGCCGATCGGCCTGGATCGGCGGACCCGGCAATTGATCACCGCTGCACGCCTGCCGTCCTCTCTCGGTGGCGGGCCGGCGCAGGCGGTCTCCGCTTTTCTCACTCCGGCCTACACACGCACTTTGCTGCCGGCGGCCGATTATCGCCGAAAAAAGGTTCAACTGCCGCTCTGGTCCTACACCGCCATCGGTTGGTGTGTGGAAGAGGAGCGCTTTTACGCGGCGGCGGTCCAGGTCGACCGCAACAACCAGTGGCAGCCGGAACACTACGACGACCGCAAGCTTGATCCCCTGGTGCGTCAGGCCTTGCGCGCCGATCCGGACAATCGTCTGCTTGAGCAACTCGCCCGCTGCGCCCTCGACTACCACTGTTTCGCCGCCAAAAATCTCTTCTTCCGCCGCTGGGAAGCGCCTCTGCCGACCTCACCCGTCTGCAATTCGCGCTGCCTGGGGTGCATCTCCCTGCAGGAATCGGATTGTTGCCCCGCCAGTCAGGAGCGGCTGAGCTTTGTCCCGAGTGTCGATGAACTCTGCCGGATTGCTGTTCCCCATCTGCGCACGGCGCCGGAGGCCATCGTCTCCTTCGGCCAGGGATGCGAGGGGGATCCGATTCTGCAAGCCGCAACCGTTGCCTCGGCCGTCCGTGAAATGCGGCGGCAGACCGACCGGGGAACGATCAATTTCAATTCAAATGGCTCCCTGCCCGACGAAATCGATCGATTGGCCGCAGCGGGCGTCGATTCGGTGCGCATTTCCCTTAATTCGCTGCGCGAAGATCGCTACAACGCCTATTATCGCCCCGCGAGTTACCGATTTTCCGATGTGGTCGAATCGCTGCGGCGGGCCAAGAAAGCCGGGATGTTCACAATGTTGAACTATCTGGTTTTCCCCGGCGTTACAGACCAACCGGAGGAGGTTGCGGCGCTGGTGCAAGGGGTGGGGGATTTAGGGGTGGATCTGGTGCAGATGCGCAATCTGAGCATCGATCCGGTCCTTTACGGGCAGGCGATGAAGGTCGCCGGCGAGGGAATCGGCATGCGCACCATGCTGAACCAGGTCAAGGAACAACTGCCCAACCTGCAGTATGGCTATTTCAACCGAACCCGGGAGAATTTTTTCCCCGCCGAATATCCAAACGATTGGCCGATATGCTGACCGCAGAGGCCAGCACCTGTGCACGCCGCTCAACAACAAAATGAACAAGGAGAAAAAAAGCAAAATGAGAACCGCTATACTGATTCTGATGACCATGTTGGCCCTTACGTCCGTTTCCCCGGTTTGGGCCGAAACGCTCTATGTTTCCGATGAAATGGTGGTCATGCTGCGCTCCGGGGAAAGCGAAAAGCACAAGATCATCAAGATGCCCAAATCGGGGACTCCCCTCGAAGTTTTGCAAGCAGGCGAGGAATATCATTTCGTTCGGGCGCCGGACGGAACCGAGGGTTATGTGCTCAAACAGTTTTTAACCAACAGGACGCCAAAAGCCCTCGTTATCGCCCGTCTGGAAAGGGAAAGAGAAAAGCTGCAAAACCAGTTGCAACAACTGCAGACCCGGCAATCGGAATTGACCACCAACCTTGCGGCCAGCAGACAGGAGCATTCCACCGTCGAAACGACCCGTATCCAGTTGGAGAAGGATTTGGCGGCGTTGCAGGAGCAGCACCGCGAGCTGCGGGACAAATCGGCCCATGTGGTGGAACTGGCGCACGAACGGGATCAGCTGGAGGAGCAGAACAACCAACTCGCCAGTGAGGTCGGCACTCTGCGCCAGGAAATGGAATCGACTCTTTATACCGGCGCCATTCGCTGGTTTATGGCCGGAGGCGGGGTTTTTCTGACGGGCTGGATCATCGGCAAGACCTCGCGAAAGAAGAAAAAAGGCTTTTCCAACTAACCCATTGCCGTTTGCGGGTGGGGCAGACCGGATTTACGGAGGCGCGTTGTGACCTTTCGATCCGTTCTTCATCCAGCGCCCGCCTGGACCGCGGAAGAAGTAAAACAATTTCTGCGGCAGGCGCATCCGGACGATTACACCCTTCTCGATGTCGGCCATCCTCGGGAGTATGCGGCGGGACATTTGCCGGGATCGAGGCTGATTCCTCTGGAAGAATTGGCAGGGCGGCTGCACGAAATCGATCCGGCCAAAACGGTTCTCGTTTATGGCGGCTCAGGACTGCGCAGCCGGGCCGCCTCGCATGTTCTGGTCAATGCCGGCTTTCGCCAGGTGCGCAGCATGAAAGGGGGAATCCACGCCTGGCGGGGGCAGAAAGCGCAGGGCCTGCCGCAGGAGGACTTCGCCTTCTTCGCCCAAGCCGAATCCCCCCTGGAACAGATCGTTCTCGCCTGGCGTCTGGAGAACGGCGCGCACCGCTTTTACCTGGAAATGACGGCAATCGTGCGGGACCATGAAGCGGCCAGTCTTTTTCGCGAATTGGCCGAAGCCGAAGCGCACCACAAAAGAACGCTTCAGGCGCTTTATGAGGGAATCTCCGGCCAACCGGCGGGGACCGCCTTTCCCGCCGGCCTGCTGCCGGCATCAGATGCGGAGTGGATGGAAGGAGGGATGCGGGTCGAAGAGGCGATCGCCTGGACGCGGGGCAGGCAAATTTGCGATATTCTGGAATTGAGCGTTGCCCTTGAAACCAACGCCTATGATCGTTATCTGCTGCTGCGCCGCGATCTGACCGACGAGAATTCGCAGCGGGTTTTCGAAATTTTATCCGACGAAGAAAGGCGGCATCTGCAAAAGCTTGAGCACCTGCTCGAACACTTCATCTGAAAAAGGTTAATTTTAAGGACGATTCGCTGTCGGGTCGAGCCAAGCCATTCTATCCCATCGCGCGTACGTATGCGGCCGCTTCGCTCAGAAAATCGCGGCAATCCCCCTCCAGTTCGACATAGTTTTCCAGCAATTCCGGCAGCCCGGCGGCCAGAGGGTTGGGGCGACGCAGACGGCCGGCAAGGCGCTCCAGAACGCGGCCGACGGTGGCCGTTTCCCGGTAGGAAACCAGCCAGTTATTCCGTATCATATGCGGCGCGATACGCTGCAGTCCGGCCGGCAGATAAGAAGAGTTGCCGGCAAGAAGGTCGTAAATTCGACCGGCGAAATCCTCCAGCGATTGCGGCGAATAGGTGTCCCAGTGGCGGGCGAGGAGGTGGTCGTAAAATACGTCGATCAGTATGCCCCGGCAATGGCCGAAGGAACGATCGATGCGTTGTTTACTGCGCTGAAAAATGGCGTTGTTTTGCGCGAATTGGTCCACCCGGCGGTGCAGGGAAACCCCTTGACGGATTGCCGCCGGCAGGCCGGCGGGCACAGGACCTTTGATGAAATCGCCCATGAGACTGCCAAGGAGGCAACCGTCGCTCGGGGCGGAAAGATAAAGATGGGCCAGGTAGTTCATCGGGGCGGCGAATAACTTTCTGTCATCGGTCGAGGGCCTCCAACTTCCGTTGCATGTCCGGCGGCAGGGCGCATTTCCCCTCGCAGCGCAGGAGAATCTCCCGCATCTCTTCCCAGACACGCGCGCTTTCCCCCTCGCGCCGAAGAAACTCCTCGAATATCACGAACATTTCCGCAAAGCGCTCCTGCTGGCAACGCAACTTGGCCATGCCTAGAAGGGCGTAACGATCATAGTCGCGATCAAGAATCTGCCGGTAGAAATGTTCGGCGGTTTCGCCATCGCCGAGATTGCGGTGAGCATCCCCCATGCGCGAGAGCAGCCCGGTATTCCCTTCGTGATGGCGCAGGATTTCTTCCCAATGCCCAATGGCCCCGCGATAGTCGCAACGCCAGCGGCAGGTTTCCCCCATGCCGTAGAGAGCGTAGGCGTTATGCGGATCGAGTTGCAGAACCCGTTCATAACAGCGCTGCGCCGATTTCAGTTCGCGCCGCCGTCGATAGAGATTTCCGAGAATAGTGAGGATATTCACCATCTGCGGATCCCGTTCGAGGACCCGTTCATAAAATTCGATGGCTTGCGCTTCCCGGCCGAATTTGTGATACAGGTCGGCCAGCCCCATCAGGCAGTACCGGTCGTCCGGACGGATGGAGAGTATCTTCCGGTAGCCGTTCTCCGCCTCATCGAAACGCCCGAGCATCTTGGCGCCGTCGGCAACGCGGGTCAAAACGAAGATGTCTTGGGGGCGCTGCCGCAGATAGCGTTGCCAAAAGACGATCGCCCGGTCGTGCTCGCCGCGGTCGCGGAAGGTGTCTCCCAGCCCGCGCAGGGCGAAAAGGTTGTTCGGATCGCGATCAAGAACGCGCCGGTAGTAATCCTCGGCGCCGGCGTATTCCTTTTGCGCCCGTAGCGAGTCGGCAATTCCGGTCAGAATATAAGGATTGTCGGCCTCAATGGCCAAGGCTTGGGTAAAGACCTCAAAGGCTTCCTGGTAAGCGCCGGCCTTGATCAGGCGATGCCCCTGTTTTGACAATGCGACCAGATTTTGCCGTTTTCCCGTCCTTGAGAAATCCTGCTGTCCAGGAATGGTCATGAGAACACACTTTCTCCTTGGATTTCATTGGATCCGAAAAAGGTTCCGGATTACAGAGGCTTGATCGCAATAATTTCAATTTTCTCGCCCCACATGTGAAACCCTACCGAAGAGGGCAGCCGGCGGGCTTCGACGTTCACCCGCAAATCATCCCGCCGAAAAGCTTCCGGCAGGGCGACGGGGTCGTACTTCCCGCCATTGTCGGCGATAATGCCGAAAAAACCACCTTCCAGGGACACATGAACGATCCGGCCAACGAACTCGATGCGTTCGCTGCCGTCGGTGACGGTTCCGCCGGCGTCCGATAATGCCGCCGCCCGACAACCGGTGAGGAGAAAGAGAAACGATGCGGTAATCAACAGGGTCTTTGCGCTCATGATTGTCTCCTCTGCCTGGCGCTCAATATATCAAAGCTGCAGGATTTTGTTTTTCAGCACGAGAATTTCAAAGGCCATGATCATCTTGGCGCAGAGTTTCTGCACTTCCGGCATTTTTTCCTGCAGCAGGGCGTCCGCTCCGTCCAGATAGAGAACGGCCATGACCCGTCCGAGCATCATCAGGGGAAGGAGCAGCACGGTTTTCGGAAGTTCACCGCCGAGTGCCTGCAGCATTTCCGAATTGAACGGCGTCCGTTGCAGGGGGCCGAGAACCGGGCTGCGACTGTTGGTCACCGTTTTCAGGACGGAGGGTTCGGCCAAGGGAATGCGCAACCGGTCGAAGCCGTCCACCATCGTTCCTGCTGCAAAAGCGTGCCAACCGGTGGCGAATTCTCCGCGGACGAGAAACAGGGCGCTTCGCGGAAACTGACTGCCCAGCCAGCCGATTGCGGCGGCGGCGATATCTTCGCGATCCGTCGCCAATGTCAGCTTCTGGGCTACCTTTTCCAGCCCGACCGGGGTTGAATCGGCCGCCAGGATCTCCTCGAAGATGTCGATGGGCTGCGGGGGACTAACGGCGGGGGAAGATGCCGCTGCTCCAGCGGCCAAGGGGGCCGGCGCAGCCGTATCCGCTGCCGCCGACGTCGGTTGTGCGACCGGAGAGATGCCGGGCGTACGTTTCAGCGCCGCTGGCGGCGTGGGACTGACGGCAGGCTTGCGCGGCGTGGGGACCGTGCGGCCGAGGGAGATATAGCGCACCTCGCGGGCGATGTCGTAATACTTCTCCAGCGTGTGTTCCAGCCCCAGTTCCGAGGTGATGAGAGGCCGGATGAGAAAGCCGGTACGAAAAGAGATGTCGTCGATGACCCGCAGATCGGTCGGGTCCGCCATGACCAGAGTGAGCCGACGGCTCTCCAGCCGCAGGGGAACGACCTTGTATTTCTCGGCGAGGTCGGCTGGCAGCGCCGCGATAACCTCCGGTGGGATATCCCGGAGTTCGTGGGCGCCGACATAGGGAACACGCAGCATTTTGCTGAGAACCCGACCGAAGTCCTCTTCGCTGAGAAAACCCATTTCGATCAGATTGGTCCCCAGTTTGCCGCCGTAAATGACTTGGGACTTCAAAGCTTCTTCAAGGTCGGTCTGGGTGATCAAACCTTCCTGGATCAGCACTTCGCCGATTTTTTCCGCCATTGGCGCTCCTGGTGGCCGGAGTGGCCGGTCTTTAACGGATCATGGTCGAGTTTGTCGATGGCCCGGCTTGCGCCTGGTGGATATCGGCCCCTTGCAATTGTGCGACGAGAGGCGCAATCGAGGCTTTGAACGCCTCTTTGTTTTCCCGGGAAACCGGTGCGGCGGCGGCGGTCCGAACCTTATTTGGATTAATCGGAGCGCCGTTTTTGGACATGCGGAAGCAAAGGTGCGGACCGGTGGCAAGGCCAGTGCTGCCGACATAACCGATGACTTTCCCCTGGAGGACTTTTTTTCCGACCTTCATCCCTTTGGCAAATCGACTCATGTGCAGGTACATCGTCTCATAGCCATTGGGGTGGCGGATTTTGAGGTAATTGCCGTTGCCGCTGGTACGACCAAGCTGGATGATGGTTCCGTCGCCGACCGTCATGATCGGTGTGCCCGTCGGCGCGGCGTAATCGATGGCGGGGTGCGACCGCCAGGTTTTGGCTATGGGGTGAAACCGGCGCAGGGAAAAGCCCGAGGAAATGCGGCTGAAGGCGAGGGGGGCGCGCAAGAAAGCCGTCCGCAGGCTTTCCCCCTTGCTGTTATAATAGGCGGCAGGCCGCTGGCCGTCCTGGAAGAGAAAGGCCTGGTAGCTCCGCCCCTGGTTGTTGAATTCCGCAGCCAGAATGCGACCATATCCGGCGGGAACGCCCTTGCGGAAACGTTTCTCCACCACCGCCTGATAGGTGTCGCCTTGGCGGATATCGAGGATGAAATCGATATCGTAGGCGAAAATATCGGCCAGGATCATGGCCAGTTCCGGATTTTCTTCCGATGCGGATACCGCCTCAAACAGGCTGCTGCTAATCGTGCCGCGCACCGTTTCCGTTACGATATCGTATTCGATCGGCACCCGGGAAACCATGAAACCATCCTCGGCGCGGCTGATGATCAATTGCTCGCTCCGATTGATATCGTATTCGAAGCGCTCGAAGGCCTCTTCTTTCAGGCAAAGCTTATACGGTTGCCCGGCACAGATGCCGGAAAGGGGGAACTTGTCCTTGCTTGCCCGACTCAGGTCGTGCAGTTCCCGGCTGCTGAAGTACTCCCCGAGCAAGGAGGTGATCGTCTCACCCGGCTGGATCGTCCCCGCAACGACTTTCTCACTGATTTTCAGCACGGGCGCGGTCGGTCCTGATTTGGTATTCTCTTGCTCGGCGGCGATGAGCGACGGCGAACGGCGCGGCGAATAGTGATTGGCGACCAGCAGCAGAGAAGCCAAAGCCAGCAGCAAAAGAAGATAGGGCAGACGGCGGGAAGGACGGGGAGGGCTGATACTCGTCGCGGGTTTTCTAGGGGATTTCCAATCAAACTGCATGACATCTCGCAATGAAAAATGGAGCGATGGCAGGCCGGAGAGTTCTCGCCGGACATTCAATGAAAAACTGGCGCATGGTAGCAGCTTTCGACCCGCTGTGTCCAGACCGAGAATTCGTGCAAATAGCACATAGGTAAAGGAAAAATCGTTTTGCCCGGGTAAATGTTCTTATTCTATTGAAAATGCTGGGACAGATGCGCTAAACATGAATAAACAATCATCGAAAGAGAGTCGTATGATAAACCGGCAACGGATCACCGAGGAGTTTTCGCGTCTGGCCGCCATCGCCAGCCCGTCCAGAAAGGAAGGGGAGATCGCCCGTTACCTGACGGAGCGCTTCCGACGGCTCGGCGCCGAAGTCCTCATCGACGACGCCGGAGAAAAGGCCGGAAGCGAGAGCGGCAACCTGATTGCCCGCTTTGCTCCCTTCGGACGCACAGCAGAGGCATTCATGCTCTCGGCGCACATGGACACCGTCGAACCGGCCATGGGGGTTCGTCCGGTTTTGCATGAGGGCGTTTTCACCAGTGCCGGCGATACAGTGCTCGGCGCCGACGACAAAGCGGGCATTGCCGAAATCATCGAGGCGCTGGAAGTGATACGCGAGCGCAAGCTGGAGCACGGCCCGCTGGAGGTGGTCATTACCATCTGCGAGGAGATCGGGCTACTGGGCGCGAAGCTTCTCGACCCTGACCTGCTTGCCGCCCGGCGCGGCATCGCCCTCGACACCTCCGGCATCGATCTGCTGATTCACCGAGCGCCCGGCGCCAATAAGCTGCGCGTCGAAATCGTCGGTCGCGAGGCGCATGCCGGCATAGCGCCGGAAAAAGGAATTTCGGCCATCGAGGTGGCGGCTCGTGGGATTGCCGCCATGCGCCTGGGGCGCATTGACGATGAAACAACCGCCAACATCGGCACCATCGGCGGCGGACAAGCCACCAATATCGTCGCCCGCCAAGTATTTCTGGAGGGAGAGGCGCGCAGTCACGATCCGGAGAAACTGGAGCGGCAGACCGCACACATGGTCGCCTGTCTGGAAGAAGCGGCGCAAGCATCGGTGCATGACATCGACGGCCGTCGGATCGCGGCGGAAGTGCGCGCCGAGGTGGTGGCCGAATATCCCCGAATGGTCGTCCGGCCGGATGCGTCCGTCGTGCAACTGGTTCTCGATGCGGGCGCCCGGTTGGGTCGTAAAATCGAAGTGCGCGGCGCGGGCGGCGGTTCCGACGCCAATATTTTCAACCACCATGGCATCGAGACGGTCATCCTCGGCACCGGCATGACGCACGTGCATTCGGTGGAGGAATCGGTGCGGGTCGAAGACATGGTGCGGGTCTCCGAACTGCTGGTTGAAATCATTCCACGGGCCTGACGGAAGGAATCCCCCATTTCGCCACAGATAGAATTCGAATAATAGCGGAGAAGGCGATGTTTTTGGACAGTCTGCTCGGCAGTTATCATTTAATGGTGCTGGTGAAGCTTTTCCTGGCTGGTCTGGCTGGAGGGGTCATCGGCCTGGAGCGGGAAACGCACGGCCGACCGGCCGGATTGCGCACCCACCTGTTGGTGGCGGTCGGTGCGGCTTTGATGACGATCGTTTCCGAGGGGTTTTACCTCAAGTATGGCGGGATGGACGCGCTGGGCACGGTGCGCCTCGATCCCGCCCGCGTGGCGGCGCAGGTCGTTGTTGGCATAGGTTTTCTCGGCGCCGGGGTGATTATCAAGGAGGGTTTTTCCATTCGCGGCCTGACCACCGCCGCTTCCCTCTGGCTCTGCGCTGGCGTCGGCATGGCATTTGGCGCCGGGTTTTTCGGCCCAGCCGTCATGGCCGCAATCATCGCCCTGGCCAGCCTGGTGTTCCTCAAACGCCTGGAGCAAATCCTGAACAAGGACCGCTACCTGCATCTGACCGTCGTCGCCACCCTCGCACCGGATATCTATCCCGACATGGAGCGCATTTTTCAGCAGCACCGCCTGCGCATCAGCGACCTGCGCGCCGCCACCGATTTTTCGACCGGCGAGGTCGAATACCAGATCGTCCTTACCCGCCAGAAGCGAAGGATCGGCCGCGAGATGACCACGCTCATCGCGCAACTGCCGGGGGTGCGCAAGATCCGTTTTAAATAAGCCGAGGACTTTCAGCTGAAGAACTGGTCGAATTCGTTCTGGGAATTGTACAGGGCGAGTTGCAGGCGGTTTTTGACCCCGAATTTTTTATATAGATGATTGCAGTGCGATTTCACCGTCTGCTCGGTGATGCATAGTTTCTCGGCTATTTCCTTGTTGGAAAAGCCGCTGCCCAGACAACGAAGAATTTCCTGCTCCCGGCGGGTCAGGGAAATCTCGTCCCGCCCCTTGTGCAGGAAAGAATCCCGCAGCGTCTTGCGATCGATCCACAACTCCCCCCTCTGCACCGAGTCGATTGCCTTGTTCAGCATCGCAAGGTCCGCATAGCCGGGAAGAAATCCGGCAAATCCCTTCGTCACCAGTTCCGAAAGATCGCCGTAGGCGGAGAGAGAATTGCGATTCTCGATGATGCAGATGAGCTTGGCCGTCGCGAACTGGTGTTCGCTCAGGATTTGGCGGCAGGTAACCTGATCCGCAAGAATGATCTGCGGTTCGAATACCATTTTCTCCTTGAAATCGTCGCCGCTGGCAACACTCACCAGGCGATCGCGGCGCCCCTCCTCAAGAAGGCGTTTGATGCCATGGGCGAAGAGTTGAATTCGACAGGCGATCAGGATTTTTACCGGCATGAAGTCTTCCTGCGACGCAAGAGAAGTAATGCTCAAGGGGCACTGTGATTTAACCCCATCGGCAGGAGAATTCAACCGCCGGATGGAAATTTATTTCCCCCGCCGGCGGGAAAGGCGGGACGGGCGGGGAAGGCTCAGTGGAAATAGGCTTCGGTTACATAGCGGCGCATCATGACGTGCGTATTGAAATAATAGGCATTTTTGCCAATGGCGTTTTTCATGATGCGAATCCATGCGGGTCGATCGTTGTAGTACATCGGTAGGATGGTTTTCTCCAGTTTGCTGTAAAGGTCGAGAACATCCTCGGCCGAATGGTTGATATCGACGGCGTTTTCCGTGGGCGGCGGGCCGATCGACCAGCCGGTCACCCCTTCGATGTGGCCCTCGATCCACCACCCATCCAGAACACTGAAATTCGGCACTCCATTGAGGGCCGCCTTCATGCCGCTGGTGCCGGACGCCTCCAGGGGGCGCAGCGGATTGTTCAGCCAGACGTCCACTCCGGGGATCAGGCGGGCCGCCACCTCCATGTTGTAGTTTTCCAGGTAGACGCAGGAAATACGCCCCTTCAATTGACGGATCTGCTGGATGATGCGCTGGATCAATTCTTTGCCAAGGGTGTCGCGGGGATGCGCTTTGCCACCGAAGACGAACTGCAGCTTTCCCTCGCCCATGGCCACTAGCCGTTCCGGATCGCTGAACACCAGATCGCCCCGCTTGTAAGAGGCCGCCCGCCGGGCGAAACCGATGGTCAGGACATCCGGGTCGAGGCGCACTCCCGTCGTTTCTTCCACGTACTGAAACAGATAGGCCTTGGCGCCCAGATGCGCGTCCCAGATCTCCTCGTCCGGGATGGTGTCCACCCGCACCAGCAGCTCCGGCTCCCTGCCCCAACTCGGCAGGTAGTGGTTGAATAAATTGACGAAATAAGGCGATGCCCAGGTGAAGGGGTGGATACCGTTGGTGATGGCGTGAATCTCAAAACCGGGGAATAAAACCTTGGAAACTTCCCCGTGTTTCTTCGCCACCCCATTGACGTAGCGACTGAGATTCATCGCCAGCACCGTCGTGTTGAGGACTTCCTGGCCGGCTAGTTCCTGGAGCAAGGGGAGGGGGACTATTTCGCCCATGACCTGCTGCACCAGATCGTACGGAAACAGGTCATGCCCAGCCTCGACCGGCGTGTGCGTGGTGAAAACGCATTGCTCCATCACCCGATGGGTGTCCCAGGCGGCCCGTTCGTCCCATGTGTCCTCGACCGAACGGCGCGAATGGTTGAGCAACTCGAGGGTGAGCAGACTGGCGTGCCCCTCGTTCATGTGGTATTTGCGAACGGTAAAGCCCAGGGCATCGAGGATGCGGGCGCCGCCCAAGCCGAGAACAATCTCCTGTTTCAGCCGGTAGATTCTGTCGCCGCCGTAAAGTTCGTCGGTAATGCGGCGGTCCTGCTCTTCGTTGCCTGGAATATCGGTATCGAGAAACAGCACCGGCACCTGGCCGCCGCTCGGGCTTTTGACGCGATAAAGCCAGCCTTGCACCTTGACGTCGCGCCCCTCGATGGTGACCAGCGTCTTCACCGGCAGCAATTCCATGAAGGTTTCCGGCTTCCAACTGCGGTGGAATTCCTGCTGCCATCCATCGGGACCGATCTTCTGCAGAAAATAACCCTGGCGGCAAACCAGGGTGACGGCCACCATCGGCACCTTCAAGTCGGCGGCGGTTTTAATCGTATCCCCGGCCAAAACACCCAGGCCGCCGCTGTAAGTGGGGATATCGTTGGTCAAACCGATTTCCATGGAGAAGTAGGCAATTTTCGCTTCACGGGTGATGTCCTTCCAGTCGCTCATACGTTACAGCCTCGATGAATGTTGCGGGCGAAACACGCCGTGGATTTATCTTGTAAATAAAAGCTGGCCATGGATTTCGACGATACCGCCGCCTATATCCGGCATCGACTGCGGGTCGCCGGCAACCACAATAATCATTTTTCACCCCGGCGGCAATACGCCGAATCTATGAATTCTCCGGCGGAACGCCAAGGCTGATCAAGGGCATTTGCGACCGCACCCTACTGGTCGGTTATGCCGATGCTGGGCGAGAAATCACGCCGACGCAGGTTGCTATGGCGCAACCGCCCCACCCCTTCCCCTGGTTGTCGGCGGTATCGCCTGTAGCGAGCAACCGGAGGCCCCGCCTGGCTATCGTCAACGACCTGACGGTGATGACCGGAACGATGAATGAAAGGGGCGGTCATCGATGAAATCTCTCACCGACCGCGTGCGCTTCTTTATTGATGGCCAAAATCGAGGTAAGGCTGCAAGAATTATCAGCTATTCCCGCCTCAATGCAACTCCGCCTCGTCAACCCCCAGCAGCAGGTAATCCGCTTCATCGGTGGTGATTTCACCGGCCGCAATGCGTCCGACGATTTCCGGCAGAAGCACCCGCGAGGGGAACTCCCCTCCCTGGCGGCGAACCTGTTCCGGAATGCCGTATTTCCAGGCATGTCCGCTGCCGGCAAGGACAACCATGGTGGTCTCCGGATGGTCCCCCAGGTAATGAACAATATTTCTGGCCATGACCGTATCCCAGACCATCTGCGCTTCGCAAAAATTCTCGAATTGCGCCCCGTCATGGGCATGATTGCCGAGGGTGCGACGAATGAAATCTCGGTATTCGGGATCGATGGTGCAGGTCACGCCGGGCAAGGCCTGCGACTGTTCGGCCGAAAGGGAGTCGAATCCCTCTTGCGCCACCTGCTGCGTTATGTCCCGTGAAACGTTGAGGGCGACCAGCGGAATGCGATTTTTGCGGGCATATTGGAGAATTTCCTGGTATTGCTCCCACATTCCCCAGCCTTCCTCGAAAATCCTGCGGAATTTCTGCTCTCCCATTCTCCCCCCGACCCACTGATCCAGCGCTTCCTGCGCTTCCTGGCGGGCCATTTCCAAACCGATGGCCACCGGCCGGCCGGTGGCCTGCAAGCCCTGAATAACCTGCAACTGCGCCCGGTGATGACCGGGGCGGTCATGGAGTTCGCCGACGAAGACGATCCGCGCCGTCCCCAGGTCGTCGATCAACTGATCGAAGGTCACGATTCGGTTGCCGTCCACGGCCATGATATGGGCGCTGGCCGGCATCGACAGCAACAGGCTTCCGACAAAAAAAGCGACCAGGACCAAAACGGTCTGGCAGAGTTTCATCGCTGTTCTCCCTGAATTTGCTCGGTCGGCGGCGCGAAGGTATGAACCATTGGCGTACTCGGCGCCGGCCAGATTCCTTTGGCGACGTTGGTCCCATTGACAAAAGCCAGGTAACTGTATTTGCCGTAATGGGGAATCTTTCGCGCGGCGGTGGCCGCCGCCTTCGCCGATCCGGGCAGGAAAAGGGCGGTGGTCCGTTGCGGCTCCTTCGCCTGTGGCAAGGTGGCGAAGAGAACCGCATCCTCCCCGGCATAAGCCTCGCCTTCCAGCACGAATTCTGTTGCCGACAGCGTCAGCCCCGCCGGCAGAATCGGCCGCAATTCCTCACGGGTCGGCAGGCCGATGAAAAGCACGTCGCGCCCTTGCAGTTCCGTGGGGGAGACCTCCTGTTCAGACCGGATATTCGTCGTTTTCCGCCCCAGTGCGGGAAGAATCTGGCGGGCCGACTCCAGGGTCGCGGCCGGTAGATCGGCTGCGGCTATCGCCAGAAGATTGCCGGACCCGCGCACCCCATTGACCGTGGGCGGAATTTCCGACCAGGCCAGACGACGAAAAACGTCCACCTCGGGATCGGCGATCAGCCGCAGCGGCCGGCCGGACGCCGCAAGGCGAAAGGGAGTTGTTTCGTCGCCAGCGGCAATGATCGCCGTAATCGAGCCGTCTTCGGTTTCCAGCAAAAGCGGCATCTGCAAGTCGTAAACCGGGGGCTGCTGGCGCAGGACGCCGGTCACCGTCCACCCCGAGGCGTTGGGTTCGGCGCGCACCTCGGTCAGGACCAGTTGCGGCGCGCCCGGACGCTGCACCCACTGGCGAAAGAAGGGTTGCAGATCGTTTCCCCCGGTCTGTTCCAGCGCTTCGGCGAAATCCCGCCAACTTGCCCGGGCGAAGAGTTTCTCGCCGGCCACCCGCCGCAGACCTTCCCAGAAGGCGGCATCCCCCACCCGCTGCCGCGCCATGTGAAAGACCATCGCCGCCTTGCCGTAGCCGACCGCTTGCTCCGCGGCCGTGGTCCGGCTGATGAAATCCGCCAGGGGAAAATCTTTGTCCGGCGGCACCAGGGCGGCGTAATCACGCAGAATTTTCAACCGGTATTGGCGCGCTTCTTCCGGCGACTGGCGCGCTTTGTAGAGGTGGTCGGCGACATAGGTGGTGAGTCCCTCCGACCAGTTGCCTTGCGCATAATCGACCCAGACGCCGTTTCCCCACCACGAATGGGCGACTTCGTGCCCGAGACTGGTTTCGACGATAAAGGGGAGGGCGACCACGGAACTGCCGAGCAGCGTCCAGGAGGGATAGCCGTAGCCGGTGGGAAAGAAGTTCTCCGTCACGGCGAATTTGGCGAAAGGGTAAGGACCGAACAGCTGCCGGTACATTTCGATATAGTTCTGGGCGGCTTGCAGGTAAGTTTCGGCGAACTGCCGACTTTGGGGATAGAAGTAGGCATAGACGGGGACATCGCCGGCTTCGCCGCTACGCACCTGGTACGGTCCGGCCGCCAGGGCAAGGCCGCGTACCGGATGCTCGACCTGCCAGACGGAGCGACCGGGTTCATTTGCTATGCGGCGGCCGGCCGTGACGGCACTCATCCCCAGCGGCGTATCGATCTGCAGGCGGAAAGTCGGCTGGCTCTCCCGATCCTCCGGGTACCACCCCGCCTCGCCGCCAAGAAAAACGCCCTCCGGCCCGATGGCGCCGGTGACGCCGAAACCGGGATCTTCGGTGTTGAGCGGTCGCGCCGGCGCCTGGTCGGTGAATTTCGCTCGGTAGCGGATCCCCACCGACACCCGTTCCCCCGTCGGCAGTTCAATGCCAAGATGCCCCCGCTGAAAACTCCAGGGGACTTGTCGCCCGTCGGCGGTCACATCGAGGATTTCCGCCGTCGGCGTCAGGGTGAGCAGGAGGCGGGAGGCGCCGTCGGGCCGCACCGTCAGCCGGTCGGTGGCCTGAATGAGATTCTGCTCGGGGACCAGCTCCACCCGCAGATCGTGCTGTTCGACGACAGCGGCGGCGAAAGCCTGGGCGGCGACAAACAGGGCGGCAATACCAGCAAGAATGAATTTTTTCATGCCTGCTATTATACCCAAGAGGGGAAAAATGCCACCATGCCGATGTAATTCACCGGTGATTCATGGCGCAAATGCAATACCGGCGACCCGCCGATGAGGGTGCAGGGGGTCAGGCGCCGTCCGGTTCTTCGCTACAGGTGGAGCGCCGGGAAAGGAAGAAGCGGGCAAGGAGCAGAACCACCGCGCCCTGTCTTTCCTCGATTGACAAAAATGGCGGCAAACGGCATTTTAAGGTTCGGCGCACCACAATGTGATGATTATTCAATTCGCCCCACAAGGATGTCAACTTGTGGCGAAAGGAAGGGCAAACATGGGCAAATGGAATCGGGCGGTCGGTGGCGCTTACGTTGGCGGCACGCTCGGAGCGCTGGTCGACAGCGCCAATATCTGGTGGCTCGGAAAGGTCGGAATCACCGCCAAACTCGGCATCGGCCTGCGGCCGGAATTCACCGCATCCTGGTTGTATCCCCGTCTGGTCTGGGGTGGCATCTGGGGACTTCTTCTTGTCTTGCCGTTCCTGAAGAGCCGGCTCCTTTTGCGTGGCATGCTCGTAAGCCTTGCCCCTTCCGCCATGGTCCTGTTCGTTGTTTTTCCTGAAATGGGCAAAGGAATGCTCGGACTCGGTTTCGGCACACTGACGCCGATGCTGGTCATTCTCCTTAATTTTATCTGGGGCATGGTCGCCTCCCTCTGGTATTCATCAACCCGATAAAATCCCACCTCCCCAGCCAGGACGAGATCATTCGATCTTGGCTGGGCTTCCCTTCGCACCATACCCTCCCTGCAGACTGCAGAATATTCTCCACCACGCGTGCAATATTCGACTCTTTATCTCGGGAACACTTCATAACCTATTGAATTTAGAACCTATTTTTTTGGCACGATCCATGATAGGTGATGGATGGTGCTACCGGATACATCGCCTGGTTTGCCGATCGGATTCGACGAAGGTTTGGGCAGGGTTATACTTCCAAAGCATTTCCACCCGTTGCCCACCAAGGAGCTTGCAATGCGCATCATCCCCCCTTTTCTGCTGATCTTGTTGCTTCTCCTGCCGATTCCCGGTCTGTTGGCCGCCGAAACGGCGCTGGGAGTTGACAATAATATATCGGCGGCGGATTCACCCCTGCTGGACGATCTGGTCGCCGAGGCGCTGGCGAACAACCCGGATTTACAGGCTGGACAGGAGCGCTGGGCCATGAATACCGAGACGGTCGCCCAGGCGGTAGCGTTGGAGGATCCGACTTTGTCTTTGGGACTGAACAATTATCCCATCGATTCGCTTGCCGGCGATGAAACCCCGATGACCGGACAAACCCTGCGGTTGACGCAGAGATTCCCCTTTCCCGGCAAACTGGCGGCTCGGGGGGAAGTCGCCGAGCAGAAAGCGCTCTGGTACAAGGCGGCCTACGAAGATCAGAAGTTGCAGTTGACGCAAAACGTCAAGGATGTCTTTTACCGCATCTATTATCTCGACCGTGCGGTCGCGATCCTGCAGAAGAATATGGCTCTCCTCGATGATTTCACCCGACTGGCTGAAACGCGGTACGAAGTCGGGCAGGGATTGCAGCAGGATGTCCTCAAGGCTCAGGTCGAGCGCTCCCGCCTGATGGATCGCATCATCGGTCTGCGCCAGCAGCGGCTCTCGGCCATTGCCCGGCTGAATGCGTTGTTGAATCGCCCGACAGGAGCACCGCTGGCGCCGCTGGCCGACATCGCTATTGGCGAGGTGGAGATTCCGGTCGAGAAGCTGCAAGAACTTTCCGAGTTGCAGCGTCCCTTCTATGCCGCTTACCGTTCTCTGGTGGATCGTTTCAAGGCCGAAAGGGAATTGGCCCGTCTCAACGATTACCCCGATTTCAGCCTCGGCGCCGCTTACACCCACCGGCAGGACAACATGGGGGACGATGGAACCGATTTTGTCGGCCTGGAGTTCAGCATGAGTCTTCCGGTTTACCGTGAAAAACGGCGGGCGGCGGTCGGCGAAGCCGAATCGGGCATCCGCATGGCCCTGCGGCAATACGAGCAGTTCAGAAACCAGATTTTCTTCAATATCTTCGATAGTTATTCCGAAATGGCGAAAAATCGGGAACTACTGCGGCTTTACGAAACAGGAATTATTCCTCAGGCCAGTCAATCCTACCAGGCGGCGGTCAGCGCCTATCAGGCGGGGCGGGTCGATTTCCTCACCCTGATCGATGCTCTGACCAAGCTGTATCAGGACAATCTGGAATATTTTCGGCTGGTATCCACCTACAAACAGAACATTGCCCGACTCGAAGCCGAATCGGGAGTGCCTGTGGGAGAGATCGTGGACGCTTTGCCGGCTGATGAAGAGAAAAATTAACGGATAAGGAAGTGGGTACATTCATGACACGACGCGAGCAAGTCTTTTTGGGGATCATACTCGTTCTCGTTCTGGCCATTGCCGGACTGACCTTGACCGGACGCGAAACGCCGGGCGGGGAGGGCGGCGGCGGAGAAACGGCGGCGGTTCCAGCGGAGAGCGTGCAGTACACCTGCGGCATGCACCCCTTTATCATCCAGGACGAGCCGGGAACCTGCCCGATCTGCGCCATGGACTTAACGCCCCTGAAGGCTGGCGCCGGCGGTGGCGGAAAAGCCGTGGCCACCGGCGAGCGCAAGATCAAGTACTGGGTGGCGCCGATGGACCCGAGCTACGTCCGCGACGCACCGGGCAAGTCCCCCATGGGGATGGATCTGGTGCCGGTTTACGAGGACGAGGCGCCGGGCGGATCGATCATCCAGATCGATCCGGTGACGCAGCAGAACATGGGGGTGCGCACCGCCGAAACGACCCGCCGCGACCTCGCGCGGACAGTGCGCACCGTCGGTCTGGTCGGCTATGAGGAGCCGAAGCAGTATACCGTTAACACCAAAATCGGTGGCTGGATCGAAAATCTTCACATCAACGAAACCGGTCAGTTCGTCAAAAAAGGCCAGCCGTTGCTGTCGATCTACAGCCCCGAACTCGTTTCCGCCCAGGAAGAGTACCTGCTGGCGTTGCACAACAAGGCCAAACTGGAGAAAAGCCCCTTCCCGGAAATCGCCGAAGGGGCCGAGCGCCTGCTGGCCTCGTCGCAAAAACGCCTGGAGTATTGGGATATTTCGAAAAAGCAGATCGAACAGCTGCGCAAGACAGGCGAGGTGAAGAAGACTCTGACCCTCTATTCGCCGTACGATGGGATCGTCAGCGCCAAGATGGCCAACGAGGGGATGAGAATTCAGCCGGGGGCGGAGCTCTTTCGCATTTCGGATATCTCCAATGTCTGGGTGTTTGCCGATATCTACGAATACGAATTGCCCTGGGTCAAAGTGGGGCAGGACGCCTGGGTGGAGCTACCTTACGAGGGCGATCCGGTGCGCGGGAAGATCGACAAGATTTATCCCTATCTGGAGGCGAAAACCCGCACCGTCAAGGCGCGCATCGTCCTCGATAATCAGCAATTCGAGTTGAAACCGGACATGTACGTCAATGTCGTCATCGAGGCGCAGACCATTGAGAACGTCCTGGCGGTGCCTGCCGAGGCGGTGATCGACTCCGGAGACAAGGAGACGGTCTTCGTCGCCCTCGGCGAGGGCAAGTTCGAACCGCGCCAGGTCCGGACCGGACTACGGGGCGAGAAGGGCTATCTCCAGATCAAGGAAGGTCTTCTGCCAGGCGAATGGGTGGTGACCTCCGCCCAGTTCATGCTTGATTCCGAAAGCCAGTTGCGCGAGGCGATCTCCAGGATGACGCAGCCGAAAGGCCAGGGGCCCGCGCCGTCGCATGAAGGGCATGCCAGTACGGGCGAAGCGGAAAAGATGGACGACCTCTTTGGCGAGGACGCAAGCGACCAACCCAAGGAAGATCTGAGCGATTTATTCGAATGATATTCGGGGCGGCGCTTGCCGGGCCCTTGGCCAGGGCAACCCGCTCCTACAATAGACAGGCATTTCAATGCTCGAAAAACTGATCGATCTCTCCATCCGCAACAAGTTCATGGTGGCCCTGCTGACCCTGTTTGTCATCATCGCGGGGATTTACAGCCTGCTCAGGACGCCCATCGACGCCATTCCGGATCTTTCCGACGTGCAGGTGATCATCTTCACCGAGTACCCCGGCCAGGCGCCCCAGGTGGTGGAGGACCAGGTCACCTATCCGTTGACCACCCAGATGCTGGCGGTTCCCGGCTCCAAGGTGGTTCGCGGTTATTCTTTTTTCGGCTACTCCTTCGTCTATATCATTTTCGAGGAGGGGACGGATATTTACTGGGCCCGTTCCCGGGTGCTGGAGTACCTGAACTACGCCTCCGGCAAGCTGCCCCGAGGGGTCACCCCTACATTGGGTCCCGATGCCACCGGGGTCGGCTGGGTTTACGAGTACGCCCTGGTCAGCGATGGACGGACCGATCTGCAGCAGTTGCGCTCGCTTCAGGATTGGTTCCTGCGCTATGAGTTGACCGCCGTCGAAGGGGTTGCCGAAGTAGCCAGCATCGGCGGCTATGTCAAGCAGTACCAGGTGAGCGTCGACCCGGTGCGGCTGCTCGCCTATCACTTCACCATCCCGCAGATCAAGGCGGCGATCCAGCGCAGCAACAACGATGTCGGCGGGCGGCTCATCGAAATGGCCGAAACCGAGTACATGATCCGGGGCAAGGGCTATATTCAGTCGAAGGAGGACATCGAAAAAGTCGTTGTCGGCACCGATAGTAAAGGGACGCCGGTGCTGGTGCGCGACCTGGCCGAAGTGAAGATCGGCCCCGAACTGCGCCGAGGCGTCGCCGAGCTCAACGGGGAAGGGGAGGTGGTCGGCGGCATCGTCGTCATGCGTTTCGGCGAGAACGCCCTGGCCACCATCGAGCGGGTCAAGGAGAAACTGGCCCAGCTTGCGACGGGACTGCCGGAAGGGGTTGAGATCGTCACCACGTACGACCGCTCCGATCTCATCGAGCGGGCGGTGGACACCCTCAAGGAGAAGCTCATCGAGGAGAGCATCGTCGTGGCCCTGGTCACCGCCTTGTTTCTCTTTCACCTGCCGAGTTCGCTGGTGGCGATCTTCACGCTGCCGGTGGCGCTGCTGATTGCCTTCGTGATCATGGGCGCGCAGGGAATCAACGCCAACATCATGAGCCTGGGGGGGATCGCCATCGCCATCGGCGCCATGGTCGATGCAGCGATCATCATGATCGAAAACGCCCACAAGCACCTGGAGCGCTATCAGGGGAAAAAGCCCCACTGGCAGATCATCCGCGACTCGGCGGTGGAGGTCGGTCCGACCCTTTTCTACTCGCTGCTGGTGATCACCGTCTCTTTCGTTCCGGTTTTCGCCCTGCAGGAGCAGTCCGGGCGCATGTTCAAACCCCTGGCCTTCACCAAGACCTACGCCATGGCGGCGGCGGCGATTCTCTCCGTCACCGTCGTGCCGGTGCTGATGGTCTGGTTCATCCGCGGCAAGATCAAATCCGAAGACGAGAACCCCATCAACCGGCTGCTCATCCGCGCCTACCACCCGGTGGTCGATTTCGTCCTCAAATGGCGTAAGAGCACCCTGCTGGTGGCGCTGCTGCTGATGCTCTCCATCATCTGGCCGCTATCGAAAATGGGCTCGGAGTTCATGCCGCCCCTCTATGAGGGCGACCTTCTTTACATGCCGACCACCTTGCCGGGGATCTCCATCGGCAAGGCCAAGGAACTGCTGCAGCAGACCGACAAGATCATCAAGGAATTTCCAGAGGTGCACCACGTTTTCGGCAAGGTCGGACGCGCCGAGACGGCCACCGATCCGGCGCCGCTGTCGATGATCGAGACCACCATCATGCTCAAGCCGGAGGAGGAGTGGCGGAAGGTGCCGGTGCGGCGTTTCTATTCCGACTGGCCGCAGTGGACCGAGTGGGCGCAGGCGCCGCTGGGATGGATCTGGCCGGAGCAACGCACCATTAATGTCGAAGAGTTGAAGGAACAGCTCAACAACGCCATCCAGTTTCCGGGGCTCACCAACGCCTGGACGATGCCGATCAAGACGCGCATCGACATGCTCTCCACCGGCATCAAGACCCCGGTAGGGATCAAGATTATGGGGCCGGATCTACAGACTCTCAGCGATATCGGCGAAGAAATCGAGGCGTTGGTGCGCACCCTGCCGGGAACCCTTTCCGCTTACTCGGAGCGGGTAACCGGCGGCAATTATCTCGATTTCGACATCGATCGCGAAGCCGCCGCCCGCTACGGCCTCACCGTCGGCGAGGTGCAGGATGTCATTCAGTCGGCCATCGGCGGCGTGAACATCACCACCACCGTCGAGGGGCTTGAGCGTTATCCCGTTAATATCCGGTACCAGCGCGACTACCGCAACGACCTGCAATCGCTGGAGCGGGTTCTGGTTCCGTTGAAAGACGGCACGCACATCCCGATCTCCCAGTTGGCGGACATCGTCATTCAGAAGGGGCCGCCGAGCATCAAGAGCGAAAACGCCCGGCGCACCGCCTGGATTTATGTCGATATCAAAGACATCGACGTCGGCACCTATGTGAAGCAGGCGCAGCAGGCGGTCGAAAAGATCGCACTGCCGACCGGCTACAGCATTGTCTGGAGCGGCCAGTTCGAATATATGCAGGATGCCAAAAAACGCTTCATTGTTATCATCCCGCTGACAATCCTGATTATTTTCGTCATCCTCTATCTAAATACCAAGAGCCTGATTAAGACGGGGATCGTCTTTCTGGCGGTGCCTTTTTCCCTCATCGGCGCTTTTTGGCTGCTCTACATCCTCGATTACAATACCTCGGTGGCGGTCTGGGTCGGCGTCATCGCCCTGGCGGGACTCGACGCCGAAACCGGGGTGGTCATGCTCCTTTATCTCGATCTGGCGCACAAGCTGTGGGGAGACAACGGTCGCATGCGCACCCGAGGCGATTTGCGCCAGGCGATCCACCACGGCGCCGTCAAGCGCATCCGGCCCAAGATAATGACGATCTCAGTCATTATCGCCGGCCTGCTGCCGATCATGTGGAGTCATGGCGCCGGCGCCGACGTGATGAAGCGCATTGCCGCACCGATGGTCGGCGGTGTTGTCACCTCGGGGATCATGGAACTGATGGTTTATCCGGTAATTTACTACCTGTGGCGGGGGCGGAAACTCGAAAAAACCCTCGTTCCGACCGCACAGACGGAACTGCACGAATAACAGAAAGCAGGACCACACTTTAACCATGGCGGATCAACCGCCGAAAACAATGGAGGAAACACCATGAAAAATCAATTCACCTTTCTGGCGGCGCTTATTTTCGTTGTCTCCCTGCCGCTGACCGCGCTTGCCGCCAGTCACGAGCGCAATAAGCAAGGGATGGATCACGGCAAAATGGACCACGCCGGTCACGATCATGCCGGCATGGACGCCTACGGCGACATGATCATCCTCGGCGACGACACCAAGGCAGGAGTAAGGGGGATGGCGCATCTCAAGGATGTCGGCGCCGCCATGAGTAAAATGGGGATGGAAACCACCCACCACATCATGCTGATGTTCGTCGACAACAAAAGCGGCGAGCCGATCACCAAGGGCGCGGCGGCGGTGAAAATCACCGGTCCCGACGGAAAAACCAGCGCCCCGATCAGGCTGATGGGGATGCAGGGGCATTTCGGCGCCGATACCGTTCTGAAACAAAAAGGGGAATACACCTTGGTGGTTGGCACCAAACTGGCCGATGACCAGAAGCGCACCTTCGAGTTCAAGCACACCCTCAAGTAAGTTTGCAACCCAGATAATTTATTGCCGGCGGCCGGACATCCGGCCGCCTTTTTTTCAGCTTGCAGGGTGGGAGAGGGGGGTGAAATTGACTTTTGGCAGAATACTCCTAACCTTAATGTGACCCAATTCTTGGGTGGCCATCCGTGCCGAATGTTAATAGACAGCTGATCGTATGTCATTTTCTGCCGCGCATCCGTCATCATTCCTTAAGCTCGTAATCCCGCTGTTTCTAAGCTGTTCGATTTTCTTCTATCCAAGCTCAGGTTGGTCGAAGAACCAATCGTTCATATCCTTGCGCGATCGGATTGCCGCCCACCAGGGCGCCAGCGGTGCGTATGTGCTGGAGAAAGGCGATGAGGCGCTACTGGTTCGATCCTGGATGGTCAATAATGCTGAAAAAAGCATCGACATTCTGACGTTTATCTGGAGTCTCGACAATATTGGCATGATTGCCACCGATTCCTTGCTGCGCGCCGCCGAGCGCGGGGTTCAGGTGCGCGCCGTCGTGGACGATATGGTCCTGAAGAAGGAGGATGTCGAAATCCTGCTTGCGCTCTCCCTGCATCCGAATTTCGAAATCCGCATTTACAACCCGGTGCAGACCGTCGGGGTCTCGATGGCCGAAATGGTGGTCAATGTGTTGACCGATTTTCGCCGCTTTAATCAGCGCTTGCATAACAAAACCTTTCTTGTCGATAGTCTGATTGGCTTAACCGGGGGGCGCAATGTGGCCAATGAGTATTTCGATCACGACCAGGAATACAATTTTCTCGATCGGGATATCATGGTGGCCGGGCCAGTTGCCGGATCGATGCAGGACAATTTCGAGATCTACTGGCGGAGTGAATTGTCCCGCCCCATTGAAGAACTTCTCCCTGCCCGCCGTTCCGCCCTCGACCAGGACGACCTACAGGCGTTATATGAAGAGGTGCATGAGTGCGCCGAACGCCTCCTCGCCCAGATTCCCCTGGCCCAAAGTATCCTCGAAGAGCAGGATGAAAAAATATCGCGACTACTGAAGCAAATGGTATGGACCGAAGATATCTGGTTCGTCAGCGATCTACCGGTCAAAAATATCGACAAGCAGGGTTTGGGGGGCGGGAGCATTATGGCCGACGCGGTTGCCGAGGCAATTGCCGAGGCACGGGAAGAGATTGTTCTGCAAATGCCGTATTTAATCTTTGAGGGGGAAGCCTACGGTTTATTTGAAAAACTGCGGCAGGGGATTGAGGTGCGCATAAGCACCAATTCCCTGGCATCGACCGACAACATAGCAGCATTCAGCGGTTATTGGCGACAGCGCCAAGAGCTGCTCGATGCCGGATTTCTGATTCGAGAGTTCAATCCGCAACCCGCTATTGAGCCAAATCTCGCCCAGGGGCTTCAAGAACCGGAAAAATCACCGATATTCGTTTTGCATGCAAAATCGTTGATTATCGATGGCGAACTCCTTTATATCGGCACCTTCAACATTGACCCCCGGTCGGCGCATCTGAATACGGAAGAAGGAATTTTTGTGCGCAATCGGCAACTTGCGCAATTGGTGGAAAAGCAGATCGTCAGGGAAATGATGCCCTGGAACAGTTGGGACCCACGGGTGACCAATCCGAATGCAAAAGCCAGTTGGGGGAGAAGATTCAAGCTCAATTTTTATCGCATTCTGCCGATTGTCCCACTGCTGTGATAAACGTTAGATTTTTCTCTTGACAGAAAAATAAGATCTGTTAAATTAAGAGAAAATTAAGCCTCCAAAAATAATCAACTGTCGATATCGACAGAGAATTTGCCCCGTAGCATCCCTTCCTTGGCTGCGGGGCGTTTTTTTTGCCCGCTGAATATTCACGCCAAATTTTTCTCTCCCAATTTCCACCGAACTGCATTCATAGCACCTCCTGAGGCAGGGTAGAGCCACCGGACAGTCAGAAGCGCGCGCCAGTCTCCGGAGAGGACCACGAATGTCCCTCAGCCCGCAGAGCGGCGGCAATGCGCCGATCCAGGAGCCGGAGCAATCCGATGGCGACAGGTCCGGATTGCCGTTATCAGGGCGCTTGATCTCCGAGAAACCGAGGGTAGAGTCCCAGGCGGGAGGAGGGGGCGCCGCACGACAGCCCGTTCACCTAAAGGTCGAAGCGGGCCGGCGTGGGCGTCCTTATCGACAGGCACAGAATTCGGAAGTGGGCGATCAGGAATCACCATCCGCCGACCTCCTGAGAAAAGACCTCAGCAAAGGCAAGCTCTGCGATGGTGGAGCGCTTGAGAAGATAGAGACGGTGCTTTGCGGGGACTTTGCGAAGGAAGCGAGCGGCCAGCTTTGACCGTTCGATATTGGTTAGACTGTCAACGTAGAATTGAAGTTTTTCATGCCGCGCCTTGACCTCGGCCATCATTCGTTCGCCGGGGGTCATCATGACAGACCACCCACGAATAACGGATTAAACCTTAGTTTACATAATATATCTTATCCGACGTTACTTATAGTCCCAAATGGGGTGGCTCTCATCCCTCGGCAAGTTCTGGTCAGCTCGCTGCCGAAGATAACACCTTCCGCAGGCCCCCTATTTTTGGGGTGAGACAAATAAAGTTGGTGTATCGGATGTGGCGGCGGACGCGTACGGCTAATGCGGAGTGAAAGGGAGTGCGGTCATTGAGCGGTTAATGCTTATCAGGATCTCATTCCTGTTCAAAGTCTCTTAATTTCGTTCTTGTGATAAACGTCGAAAAAAATGACGGCATCGTCGGGAACTTGAGGACAGTACCCGCACTGGTCTTCAAGCCTCTTGTCCTCCTTGCGGCACAGGTGGCACCAGTGATAGATCAGGCGGTAATCTCGCCGGCCGACATACTTTTTCAATCTTCCGTGGTGAGTGCCATGCATCCAGCCATCGGCGTCCTTCGGGCGCTGCAGGAGCCGGTCGATGACCGTCAAAATACGCGCATGCCCTGAAGGGTCGGATTTTTCAATTCTCTCCAGGCGATCCCTGAAATGCGGCGTCGGAAAATAATTAAATTTGTCCATGCAAACTCCAGTCGAAGACCAGCCGCCCCCCTCCCCTGCGCGCATCAGTGGCCGGCTGTTTCCGGCTGCGGCCATTTCCAGGCGCGAACAAGCCAAAAGAGAGATATGAGGAGGAAAAAGATCGGCAAGAAATCGCCGAAACGTGTGTAGAAGGTGCGATTGACGCCTAGGCCGAGATTGCCGGTGAGGGCGGCTTCCTCAAAAAGAGGCGTTTGCGCAACAATACGGCCGGCAGGAGAAATTATGGCGCTGATGCCGGTATTGGCCGCCCTGGCGACCCAGACCCGGTTTTCTACGGCGCGAAAAAGGGTCATGCCGAGATGCTGATAGGGCGCCGAAGAGCGGCCGAACCATGCATCGTTGGTGATGTTGACCAGAATATCGCTGCCGCGGCGTACATAATCGCGAGCCAGTTCGGGGAAAATACCCTCGAAACAGATCAGAACGCCGGCTTTCGCTCCGTTCATCGGCAACGGATGGACCAGGCCGGGCGCAAAATCGCCGATCCCCACTACGAGTTTGTCAATGAAAGGAAGCAGACGACCGAAAGGAACGTATTCGCCAAAGGGAACAAGGTGAACCTTATCGGAGCGACCCAACTGGCGCCCATGCTTATCAAGCAGGTAGGCGCTGTTGAGATTTTCGTAGCCACCCTCTTTTTGCTGGTAAGCGGGGCTGCCGAAAAGCAAGAAAGCTCCGGTGCGCAATGGGACATCGGTGACTTCGGACCGAAGGAAGCTGAAATCCTGAAAATAGAAAGGGGTGGCGCTTTCGGGCCAGACAACCAGATCAAGTTCGCCTCGGGCGCGGGCCTCAAGGGTGAGATCGCGATAGATATTGACGGTCCTCTGCTTTAATGCAGGATCCCACTTGATCCCCTGGTCGATGTTCCCCTGAATCAGGGCCACCTGCAGACTTTTGTCGCGCGAGTCCAAATCCTCCGACAAACGGAACGCGCCATAGGCAAGATTCGCGATAACAAGGATTATTGCGACAGCGATCGCCTTGCGCGGCAAGGGGGCAAAAGGACGACGGCGCAGGCTGCGGACCGCCTCGGCCAGAACGGCATTGACCAGAACAATGAGGAAGGTCAGGCCATAGACGCCAACCAAATCCGCCGACTGGATGACGAGGGGGTGGTTCGCCTGGGAATAACCGAGCAGCGCCCAGGGAAATCCCGAAAGGAGGAATGAGCGAACGAACTCCAGCGCCACCCATAAGATCGGCAGGGTCAAGGCGATGGACAACTGCAATTTGTCCTGTAAACGAACGGCAGCCCAGGTGGCGACGCCAAAAAACAGGGCCAGGTAACAGACCAGAAATATATAGGCGGCCGCTGAAAAAAACGGGTGCATCTGCCCATAGGTGGTCATGACGATATTCAGCCAGTAAAGAACCATACCGAAAAAAGCGACGCCGGCCATAAAACCGCAGGCGAACGGCCGACGCTGCATGATGGCAAATACTGGAATCAAGGCGAACCAGGCAAAGCTCGCCAGAGCGGGACGGGGAAAGGAAAGGGCCAGGAGAAGGCCGGAAATAAATGCGATGAGGAGAGCCCGGTCCGGCAGGCGCATGAAATCAGCTCTCGTTTTCCAGGGCCGGAACGGTGCGGCGAACGCGGACCTTGCGAATCTTGCGGGGATCGCTTTCGACAACCGTCAACAGCAACTGTCCATCCTGAATTTCCTCTCCTTCGGCGGGAACATGGCCGAACAGGTTGAAAAGATACCCGCCGACCGTATCGAATTTATCGCGAGGAATCTCTATATTGAAATGTTCTTCCAGTTCTTCGATATTCAACCGGCCATCGACCAGCACGCTTTCGGCATCTTCTTGTTGCAGCCATTCCTCCTCGACGTCGTATTCATCCTGGATATCGCCGACAATCTCTTCGATGAGGTCTTCGATGGTGATCAGGCCGGAAGTGCCACCGTATTCGTCAATGGCAATCGCCATATGGACCCGTTTGGTGCGAAATTCCTGCAGCAGCTCTTCTATGTTTTTGGTTTCGGGAATGAAGTAAGGAGTCCGCATGACCCGGGTGACCTTCACTTCACCTTCCGGCCGTCCCCAATAGCGCAGCAGGTCTTTGGCATAGATGATCCCGACGATGCGATCATTGCTCCCCTCGAAGACGGGAATTCGTGAGTGTCCAGAGGAGATGATCGCTTGCAGCAACTGAGGCAGGGTGGCGTTTGTCGGGCAGGAGACCATATCGGTGCGCGGGACCATGACTTCCCGAACGATGGTTTCACCAAACTCGAAGATGGAGTGGAGCATCTCCCCTTCCCCCTCGTTGATGATCCCCTCTTCTTCCGATTCGACAATAATGGCTTGCAGTTCTTTTTCGGTCAGAACCCTGCGGCGTCCAAAAAAAATTCGCCGCAAAACTTCGGTCCATGAAGGGACCCGGCCGTTGCCACGGCCGTTGGTACTGTTGCTTTCGTCTTCCAAAACCGATTTCCTCCTTTGTTCAGGATCTTGGGAATAGCAATAAGTCTACGAGAAAACAAGATGAATGGCTATGGTCACGCCCACGCCGAGAACGGCCCCGGCGATCACCTCACGCAGGGTATGAATTTTAAGCAGCAATCTGCTGTGGCTAACCATAGTCGCCATCCCGACAATGAGCAGCGAAAGTATCGGCGGAACCTCGGCCAAGACAATGCTGGTCGCGATGGAAAAGGCCAGAGCGGCATGCCCGCTCGGCATGCCGCCATGCAGCGGAGTTCCCTTGCCATAACGGGCTTTGAGGAGGACCACCAGGATAATCACAATCAGACCGGAGACGACCGACAACTCCCCCGGTGGCTGCTTGGCCAGTGAGCCCACCACTTCTTCCAGCCCGGGCAGAGCCCGGTGCGACAGTGCAAGATACCCGATTACCATTGCGCCGATGCTGGCCACCAGCACCGCCCCGGCCGCAACATCCTTGGCCCTCTGTGCCAGCGGATGAAAGTTGGGCGAAACAAGATCGACCACCACCTCAATGGAGGTATTTACCAACTCGGCAAAAAGGACCAGGGTGACGGCCAAGGCGAGCAAAGCAAATTCGAGGGCGTTGATGCGCCAGAACAAAGCAAGAAAGAGAGCCACTACGGCAGCGACGCAGTGCCACCGCATGTGGCGCTGCGAGCGCGCCGTCCAGAGGATCCCTTCTATGGCGCAATTGACGCTCTCAAGCCAACTCCCCGGCTTGATGCCTGGCTTCGGCTCCTGCATCATGACGCGGGAAACTCCTCCTTGATCAGGGAGAAGATCGCTCGTTCCTTCTCCTCCATCCGCAACGCCTCAGCCTCGGTTCCTCTCTCGTGATCGTACCCGAGAAGATGCAGAATACCGTGCAGCAGAAGAAAATGAAGTTCGTCCGCATAGGCGGCGCCGGCGTCGGCGGCATCGCGGGCAGCCGTCTCGGCGGAAATGATAACATCGCCAAGCAGCCCCGGTTGAATTTGCCCCCCCTCCCCTTCCCGCATCGAAAAAGAGATTACATTGGTGGGACGATCGCGTTGCAGCCAGTCGCGGTTGATTTCCCGAATCTGTTCATCGTCGACGATGAGCACGGACAACTCGCCGTCGTCACATCCCAAGACGCTTAAGATCCTCCGTGCCACCTTTCGCAGGCTCAACTTCGCTACTTTTTGTCGCCTTTGCCGGTTCTCGATGTAGATCCTCAACGTTCTTCCTCTTCGCCGGTTCTTTCTCCCGTTCCTTGAATGCCGGCTCGGGATAATCGATCCGGTGGTGAAAAATCCCTCCGAGGATACGGTTGAAACTCTTGGCGATGTTATGCAAATCTTTCAGGGTCAGCTCGCATTCGTCAAGTTGACCGTCAATAAAAATGTTGTTGATGATCTTCTGCACCATGCCGCGGATGCGCGCCGGCGTCGGATCGGTCAGGGTGCGGCTGGCCGCCTCCACCGCGTCGGCGAGCATGATCAGGGCGGCCTCGCGGGTTTGCGGCTTGGGACCGGGATAGCGGTAGTCGCGTTCATCGACCTGACGCTCACCGGCATCCTCCTTGCTCTTCGCCTTGTCATAGAAAAATTTGATCAGGAACGTGCCGTGGTGCTGGTGAATGATGTCGACCAGCGGTTCGCCGATCTTGTTTTCCCGGGCGATCTCCACCCCGTCTTTGACGTGCGACATGAGAATCAGGGCGCTCATCGACGGCGCCAGCTTGTCGTGCTTATTTTCTTGATTCCCAAGATTCTCTATAAAATACAAAGGTTTGCGTATTTTTCCAATGTCATGATAGTAAGCGGCGACGCGGGCCAGAAGCGGATTGGCATGAATCGCTTCGGCCGCCGACTCGACCAGATTGCCGACGATGATCGAATGGTGATACGTCCCCGGCGCCCGGATCATCAACTCCCGCAAAACCGGCGTATTGAGATTGGCCAGTTCAAGCAGCTTGATATCCGTGGTGTACTTGAACAGGCTTTCCACCAGGGCAATCGTGCCGGTAACGATCACTGCGCAAAGAATGCCGCCGGCCAACCCAAAACCGGATTTCCACAGGAATTGGATGTCCAGACTGCGGCCTGGCATCAGGTGAATACCGAGAATCAGCAAAACGTTGACCAGCGAAAGACGTAATCCGGCGCTATAGAGGGTATTTCTTTCCTTGCATTGGCGCACCCATTGCGCGCCAACCAGACTGCCGACCAGAGCATAAAAGGCGATGAACAGGTTGTCGCCAAACATGATCCCGAGCAGAATGGATGACAGCACGATAAATACCAGCGCGACCTCTGAATTAAGGACGATACGCACCAGCATGGCCCCGGCTGCGAAGGGGAATATGTAGTAGTAGCTGCTTGAATCGATATAAGGAAAGGCGCTCTCCAGGGCGCTGGAGATGAAGATGGCAACCTTGATAAGGATAAATTGGGCGATCAGGGTCGTCGCCAGAAAAGCGAGATCGCGGGTATTGGGCCGGTATTTGCGGATATTGATCAGGGCGTAGCGATGGGCGATGAAAAACAGCAGAAGGATACAGAGAAGAAGCCCCGACGCCGTGCGCAGATTACTCGCGTCACTGCCCAATTCCCGTAACGCCCGCAATTTCTTGATCTGATCCTCGGAAATCCGCTCTCCCTCGCGGATGATCATTTCCCCTTGTTTGACCTGGAACAGGACCGGCTTAATCGCTTCCCGGGCCAGCTGCTTGCGGCTTTCCGTCTCGCTTTTGTTGAATGTGAGATTGGGGCGGAACAATTTCTGGACGACCGCGTAGAGAATCTGTCGGTCCTTCTCGGCCAGTTGCCCCACTTTTTTCAGCCCAGCGCCGATCCGCTCCTGCGCCCGCCCCGGTCCGATGACGCTCTCCAAATCTCTCCCGGCTTCTTCCATTTGGGTCGGCAGATTGCGAACGGTGATCCCTTTTTCCCGGTCGGTCTGAAACAGCTGCAGGTTGCCGACAACCTTCAGATTAAGAGCCTGCACCAGCGCGGTGCGCAACTCAACGATCAACTCCGGCGAGGGGGGAATCGCGCCGAAGGCGGTCATCTCCTGATCGGACAAAGGAATGCCAAGGACCGCCTCGGCTTCCCGCCGCACAGTCTCCGGAGCATTTCCCTTGATGATTTCCGACTGTATCAGCCCCAACGCCTGAATCAAACGATTGGTGATATCCTGGGCGGTGCCCGGATCGAAATCGTACAGAGGAAGGATGGAATCCTCCGCTTCCAGACGTTTTTTTTCCGTCAGCGGCAGATCGGGAATCAGAAGATCTGTAGGCGCCTTGATGTCTCGCGAGACAATATCCCCAGGCGCATAATAGTCAGGAATCAAACCGCCCTTGGGGACGATAATGATCGTAAGAACAAGTGCCAGCAGCGCCAGCAGCAGCGAATGCTGTCCATTTGTCTGCAAACCGAAAAGACGGTTGAAAAATGCTTTCAGCCCAGCAATGGGGGTCTGCGCTTCCTGATTCGATTTCTTCTTCATGACTCCCCGACTATTCCGTTGCCGGCCGGGAGGCCGGGGGCAAGGATTGGTTGCGTTCATAGGCTTTGACGATCGCCTGCACAATCGGATGCCGGACGACATCACGGTCGGTGAAGTAGTTGAAACTGATCCTCTCCACCCCCTTCAGAACATCAACGGCCTGCACCAGTCCGGACAATCGGCCGCTGGGCAGGTCGATCTGCGTTACGTCGCCGGTAATCACCGCCCGACTGCCAAAACCGAGTCGGGTGAGAAACATTTTCATTTGCTCAGCGGTGGTGTTCTGTGCTTCATCAAGGATGACGAAGGCATCGTTCAGGGTGCGCCCGCGCATGAAAGCCAGCGGCGCCACCTCGACAATACCCGTATCCATCAGCGCCTGCCCTTTTTCAAAATCCATCATATCGAAAAGGGCATCGTAGAGGGGGCGCAGGTAGGGATTGACTTTTTCGGCCAGATCCCCCGGCAGAAAGCCCAGTTTCTCCCCGGCCTCCACCGCCGGACGCACCAGCAGAATGCGGCTGACTTCTTTTTTTGTCAGAAATGCGACGGCCATCGCCATCGCCAGATACGTTTTGCCGGTGCCGGCCGGACCAATGCCGAAAGTTACATCGTTTTTCCGAATGGCATCGATGTACTGCTTTTGCGCCAGGCTTTTTGGTGAGATGATCTTCTTGCGGGCGGAAATGAAGATGGTGTCGAGAAAGATATCCCGAAGCCGGGCGGAAGAGTCGGCGCGTAGAATGCGAATGGCATAATCGATATCGGTGGGATAGAGAGGATACCCCTCCCGCAACAAAGAATACAGTTCTTCGACGAGACGTCGGGCGAGGCTGACCGCAAGGAGTTCACCTTCGATATTCAGCTCGACCCCTTTGGAACCTATCCTGACTCCAAGTGTGCGTTCTATCAGTTTCAGGTTTCGGTTCTGTTGACCGAAAAGAAGGTTGGCCAAATGTTGATCTTCGGCAACAAACCTCTCCCGCACAGGGCTCTTATCCAAATATTATCCTGTCTCCGTGCAAAATTACGAACGTCTAAATTACCACTTAGACGGTCAAAAATCAAGCAATTTTCAATTTGTTGCTGCCGCTGCGGAATGACTCGGACGGCAAAACAGGCTGGCGAAAAGAGATACCAATTTTCTTTTAATATGCTATATAGAACTGACTTGAACGGCTTGGGCCGAAATCTATTACGCAAGGGGGCAGCATGAGCGAGATTGTGGACATTTATGCCAGGGAAATCCTTGATTCCCGCGGCAATCCAACGGTGGAGGTCGAGGTGTATCTCGAAAGCGGCGCTATGGGCCGCGCCGCCGTGCCGAGTGGCGCATCCACCGGCGAGCGGGAAGCATTGGAACTGCGTGACGGCGACAAGGCCCGCTATCTCGGCAAGGGCGTACTGAAGGCGGTGGAGAACGTCAATGATATACTTGCCGGCGCATTGATAGGCTGGGAAGCCTCCGATCAGATCGGGATAGATCGCAAGTTGATCGAATTGGACGGCACCGACACCAAGAGCAACCTTGGGGCCAACGCGCTGCTCGGCGTTTCCATGGCCTGTGCCAAGGCGGCCGCCGAAGAATCCGGCCTTCCTCTTTATCAATACCTCGGCGGCGCCAATGCCAAGGAACTTCCTCTGCCGATGATGAATATCATCAATGGCGGCGCGCACGCAGACAACAATGTTGATATTCAGGAATTCATGATCATGCCGGTCGGCGCCGTTTCCTTCCGTGAAGCGCTGCGCATGGGGGCGGAAATCTTTCATTCCCTGAAAAAAGTGCTCAAAAACAAAGGTTACAATACCGCTGTCGGCGACGAAGGCGGCTTCGCCCCTGATTTGAAGAGCAACGAAGAAGCCTTGCAGGTAATCATGGAAGCGATCACGGCGGCAGGCTACAAACCGGGCGACGATATCCTGCTGGCCCTGGACGTCGCCTCCTCCGAACTGTTCAAGGATGGCAAATACCTGTTGGCGAACGAAGCACAGCCGGAGAAGACCGCCGCCGAGTTGGTCGACTTCTACGAAGATCTGGTCAATCGCTATCCGATCATCTCCATTGAAGACGGCATGGCTGAAAACGACTGGGAAGGCTGGAAATTGCTTACCGAACGCCTTGGCCAGCGCATTCAGATCGTCGGCGACGACCTGTTCGTCACCAACACCCGCATTCTGCGCGAGGGGATCACCAAGGGCATCGCCAACTCCATTCTGATCAAGGTCAACCAGATCGGCACCATGACCGAGACTCTCGAAGCGATCGAAATGGCCAAGCGGGCCGGCTACACTGCGGTCGTATCGCACCGCAGCGGCGAAACCGAAGATACCACCATCGCCGATCTTTCGGTGGCCACCAACGCCGGGCAGATCAAGACCGGCTCCCTCTGCCGCACCGATCGCGTCTGCAAATACAACCAGCTGCTGCGCATCGAGGATGAACTCGATGAAGCGGCGGTGTTCAACGGTCGCGAGGTATTCTACAATCTGCGCCAGCGCTAAAGATTGTTCGGTATCTGTTCCAGCAAAACAGAAAGGCCTGCGAAAATCGCAGGCCTTTCTGTTTTCTCTTGTGGCTTTAGCCGGTAAGTTCAAGAAATCGGTTGAACTTTTTCAGCGCCAGGCGAGGCGCCGCCCTCCCCTTTTCCCACACCCGGCAGCAGCGGCGCCATCATGCCCCTGCCGATATCCCGTTCCAGGATTTGCAACGAACGCTTGCCGCAGTAGCCGGCGCATAGCCCGGCGGCTGTCAAAATCCAACAGGTTTTCCAGCGCATTTCAGGACTCCCGTACTCCGGCCATGGCCGGTATCATATCTTCCGATTTCTCGGGTGCGACCGGGGCGGCCGGCGACTCCTTTTTCATGCCGGCTTCAGAAAGAATTTCCCGGATCCGTTTGCGATCGACGACTTCCTCCTCCAGCAGGGCTTCCGCCAGCGCCTGCAGCGGTTTTCTTTGCTCCTGCAGAATCTGTTCGGCCTTTTGTTCACCGGCGCGGATGATCTTTTCGATCTCCTGATCAATAATCCAAGCCATTTCCTGGCTGTAGTTCTGATCCGTCGCCAGTCGCCGGCCGAGAAATGGATGTTCCTCACCGCGGCTGAAGGCAACCGGCCCCACCTTCTCGCTCATCCCCCATTGACAGACCATCTTCTCCGCCAGATCGGTCGCCTGCTTCAGATCGTTCTGGGCGCCGGTGGACAACTGACCGAAAACGATTTTTTCCGATGCCCGGCCACCGAGAGCGATGGCGATGCGCGACAGCAGGTAATTCATCTGATAGTGGTAACGATCGTCCTCGGGTAGTTGCTGCGTCACCCCGAGGGCATGTCCGCGCGGAATAATGGTCACCTTGTGAATCGGGTCGGCCCCCGGCGTCATTTCCGCGACAAGGGCATGACCGGCTTCGTGATAAGCAGTGATGCTCTTCTCCTCATCGGAGAGGAATAGTTTACGCTCAGCACCCATCAGAATGCGATCCTTGGCCCGCTCCATATGATCCATGGAAACCTTTTCGCGGTTTTCCCGGGCGGCAATCAGGGCCGCTTCATTGATCAGGCTTTCCAGATCGGCGCCGCACATTCCCGGCGTGCCGCGGGCGATGATCCGCAGATCGACATCCTCGCTTAACGGGGTCAGGCGGGTATGCACCTTGAGGATTTCTTCCCGCGCCCGCCAATCGGGGCGATCAACGACCACCTGGCGATCGAAGCGGCCGGGGCGCAAAAGCGCCGGGTCGAGAACATCGGGGCGGTTGGTAGCCGCCATGACGATCACTTCCTGATGCGGTTCGAAGCCGTCCAGTTCGGAAAGAAGCTGGTTCAGGGTCTGCTCGCGCTCGTCATTGCCGCCGCCGAGACCGGTGCCCCGCGAGCGGCCAACGGCATCGAGTTCGTCGATGAATATGATACTCGGGGCATTTTTTTTGGCATTGCCGAAAAGATCGCGCACCCGACTGGCGCCGACGCCGACAAACATTTCGATAACTGGGATGCGGAAATGGAGAAGAAGGGAACTCCCGCCTCCCCCGCCACGGCGCGCGCCATAAGCGTTTTGCCGGTCCCCGGCGGACCGACCAACAGCACCCCCCTGGGCACTTTGCCACCCAGTTTGGCGAATTTTTTCGGATGCCTGAGAAATTCAACAATTTCCATCAGTTCCTGCTTGGCTTCTTCCAGGCCGGCGACATCGTCAAAGGTTATCTGCGAATTCTCCTTCGAGTAAATACGGGCTCCCGATTTGGCGAAATTCCCCATCAGCCCGCCGCCGCCTCCGCCGCGTTTGCGCATTCCGCGCAGAACCACCCACCAAATGCCAATGATCAAGACCCAGGGGAGAAGATAAATGAGGGCCGTGGTCCATACCGATGGCTCCTGCTCCGGCTTGATATTTATTTCGACCTCTTGGGCTTCCAGCGTCTCCATCAGACCGGGATCGCGAATCGGCGGCAGATGAGTGGTAAACACACTGACCTGCTGCACCGGCGCCTGATTACCAACGGTGGTCCTGGGACGTTCGACCGCCTGCTTGAATTCGCCACGCACGGTCTCGCCCTGGATAGTGATCTCGCGGATATTATTTTTTTTCAGTTCACCCTTAAAGCGACTGTAACTGATTTCGAGGGCTGTTTCCTGCTGCGTGGGAACCGAGGAGATGTAGAAATAATTGAAGGCGACAACCAAGGCGAGGATAAAAAGAACCTGTTTCCAGATATTTTTGCTCATTCTTTTTCCTTAAAGGAATGACGAACGGAGCAGATTCCCTTCAGCTTAACAGCCACTCTCGGGCGGTCAAGAATGGCATCCGGCAAAGAAAAACGGTGGGGTGGGCATCCCGCCGACATAACCAATTGTGCTACTCTTCTTCGCCACTCTCCTGCTTAAACCACTTGTCGAACCAGGTCCGATGGTCTTTCTCCGCCAGCGCGTGCAAATCCCGCAGACCGAGCCAGACGCCGGCGCATTCAGGGCACTTATCCAATGGAACGCCACGAAAGGTCATGGCACGGAGCGTTTCACCGCATTTCGGGCAGCAATTGCGAATCGGATTTCTGGTCTGCTGCTCACTTTTAAGCTTCTCCAGTTGCTCTTTTTCTTTGCGATGAAAATACTCGTTTTCCAGAGCCTTCTTTCTTTCCTCCCAGATGTCGGTCATAATAAGCTCCCTTCCAGCAAGCAAATGGTGGAAACATTATAGCGAAACGGCTTGGAGACGGCAAGGAAGGGCAGATGCATCGAGGATGGCAGGGTTGTGCCGAGAGTCGCCACGGCGCAAGGCGCCAAACAATCAGGTCAGCGAATAGCTTCCCGCCACGAATGCGGCGCCCTTGCCGAAGTTCATCAGCGTGCCGAGGCCGAGAATCCAGCGCAGTTCCTCAAGCTCTTCGCCGCCGAGATGCAGGGCGCCGACCAAACCGCCCAACTCCTGCCGATGTGTTTGGCCATCGAGGACACGCCAGTCGCGCCAGACCAGATCGTTGCCCAGTTCGTTTACCCGCGCCGCGCGGGCGATCAATACCTGCGGTTCATCGGTGACTTCAATACCGCAGTGGGCATAGAGCATGGAGGTGACCCGACGCAGGATAAAGGGAAACAGGCGGGCGAAGGTGGCCTGAAACAGGGGACGGTTGTTGGCCATCAGGCGCGTCGGGGTGCGCAAGCGGAGGCAAAGCGGGGTCTCTGCCGGCAAAGAGGTTTCCAACCACCAGCGCGCATCGTGCACCGGCGGCGCCAACCGATCGGGATTTTGTCCCGGACGCCAGAAATCCGGCAGCCAGTGGCCGCCCGTAGCCTCGGCTTCGACGGCCCGCAGCACAAAACGCCCTGCACCGCGATGGATGCCGCTTTCGCCGAAAGCTTCCATGATCAGAATAAAATCGGCGATCCCCTGCCGCCCCTGCCCCCAGAAAACCACCGGCAGCGGCAGAACATCCCCCGCCTCGAACCGATGGGGGACCGGTTCCGGCATGAGGATCACGAAGGGGGGCCCGGGCCGCTGAAAGCGCCGGCGGGCCAGCGGATCTTCGGCAACGGGCGGATTGAACAGCCGGTTAAAGCGCTCGCTTCGACCGAGAACCCCGCGCGCCGCCTTAAGCAGATCGCGGCGCAGTCGCAAAAGGACCGCTTCGCCGGCCGGGACCGTCTCCTGGAATTCGAGGAGAAAACGCAGGCGGGAAAATTCTGCGGTGCTTAGGATGGAAGGTATCGGGGTCAGCATAAATATGATCTCCTGATCTGGCGACAAACTACCGGAAAAACCGGCTGTGCGCAACGAGGTAGCCACCAATCCCCCACGGCTTCAGGCGCTCCGTGAATCTCTCATTCGCCAGCACCGGCAATCGGTTGCCTTCCGCTTTGGTCTCTGTTAAAGTCCGCGGCCAGAGACCGTTTTAACTAAAGGAATAGCCCATGTTTCGTTTCGATCTGTTGGCCACCGACGGCGCCACTTCCGCCCGGCGAGGCCGTCTGCATACCCCGCATGGAGTTATTGAAACTCCCATTTTCATGCCGGTCGGCACCCACGCGGCGCTCAAGGCAATGACCCCGGCACAGGTGGCCGAAACCGGGGCGCAGATCGTTCTGGCCAACACCTACCACCTGCACCTGAAGCCCGGTGAAGGTCTGGTGCAGAAGGCGGGCGGCCTGCATTCCTTCATGCAGTGGCCCAAGCCGATCCTCACCGATAGCGGCGGATTTCAGGTTTTCTCATTGCCGAAGAAAAAGATCACCGACAGCGGCGTGCACTTCCGCCATGAGGTGACGAAAGAGGAGATCTTTCTCGGACCGAAGGAGGCGACGGGTATCCAGAATGCCCTCGGAGCCGACATCATCATGGCTTTCGACGAATGCATTCCCTACCCCGCCACCCACGATTACGCTTCCCGATCGATCACCAAGACAATCCGCTGGGCCGAAGAATGCCGGAAGCACCATGCCCGCGCCGACCAGGCGCTGTTCGGCATCGTGCAGGGCAGCGTCTACTCGGATCTGCGCAAGGAATGCGCCCGGCAACTGACCGCCCTCGAACTTCCCGGCTACGCTGTCGGCGGAGTGAGCGTCGGCGAGGGGCTCGAACTGCTCAAGCAGGTGGTCGAATACACCGCTCCCTTTCTGCCGGAAAACAAGCCGCGCTATCTTATGGGCGTAGGGTTGCCCGAGGACATTCTGGAGAGCATCGAGCGCGGCATGGACATGTTCGATTGCGTCATCCCGACCCGCTATGCCCGTAGCGCCACCCTGTTCACGCGGCGCGGCAAGATCCGCCTGACCAGCCGCCGCTATCGGCGTGATTTCTTTCCGGTTGATCCCTCTTGCGACTGTTACTGCTGCCGTAATTTCACCCGCGCCTACATGCACCACCTCTACACCAGCAACGAAATCCTCTCCGCCATCCTGGCCGCGATTCACAATGTGCGCTTTTACCTGAAAATGATGGAGGAGGCGCGGCAGGCGATCGAGGCGGGGAGTTACTCCGCATTCAAGGCCGATTTTCTCGGCGAGTATGGATACGGCGGTCCGGAAGAATAGCGCATGCCGACGAAACGAGAGGACGGAGCTTTCGATCGCGATCTGGTGGGGCGGCTGCAGAGGGCGCTGACCGCCGGAACGGACGAACTTTTTCAGAGTTTACAGGACCCCGCGCCGGAGGTGTTGCGCGCGGCGCTGAAAAATCGGCAACTGCGGGAGGATCATCTGCAGGCCCTGCTGCGCCGGCGCGATCTGCCGGAGGATTTGCTGAAGGCGATCTATCAGCGGCCCGAAGCCGAAAACAGTCATCGCTTGCAATTGGCGCTGGCGAAAAACCCGAACACTCCCGGCGCCATCGTCCTGTCCATCCTCCCCCGCCTGTTTATCTTCGAGTTGCTCAACCTTTGTCTGCTGGCCGGCGCCACTCCCGATCAGAAGTACGCCGCGGAGCGGGAAATCATCAAACGCCTGCCAACCGTCCCACTCGGCAACAAAATGACGCTGGCCCGCCGCGGCACCGGCAATCTGGTCGCGGAGATTCTCAAAGAAGGCGATGCCCCCCTGGTGGCGATCTGCCTCGACAGCCCGCACCTGCAGGAAATCGCTTTGGTGCAGTTTCTCACCGGCCCGAAAGCGACAGCCGAGACGATCTCCAGCCTTGCCCGCCATCCAAAGTGGAAAAGCCGCGCCAACTTGCGCCTTGCCATTCTCAAAAACCCCCGCACGCCCGACATCTGGTACACCCTTTTTCTGCCGCAGCTGCGCACCATCGACCTGAACGCGCTTCTCGGCTCCCGCCGTCTGCGCCCGGCGCAGAAAGCCCTGGTGGCGGAAGCGCTGAAGAAACGCGGATAAAAGGCTTCAATAAAACTACGAGAAAAGGGCGTCCACTTCATCGAAAATGAAGCGTTTTTCCGCCAGCTCCCAAATGAGGCCAATTTTTTCCGTGTCCTCGGCGGTGATCTTCGAGACGTCCTCGGTAATCGAAAGAAAAATTTGCGTCGTCGAGCGATTATCGGTTCGCATGTAAGGGATGCCGCTGCGATCGATGATCTGCTGAGTGATGCGCGACACCGGCGCCTTGCCGGGAATGACCAGGCCGACGATTTTCGAACGGTATTCGGGCATCTGGTAGAGATTGGCGACCGTCACCAGCAATTCGTCGCGGGAACTGGTGACCAACAGCAGGGTTGACTCCTGCAACAGCTCGACTATGCGCTGAGTGGCGGCGGCGCCGATCTGCACATGATGGACAATGCGCATGTCCGCGTCACGGCTGCCATAAATCGGCAGATCAAGAATGCCCGCGATGCGCCGCAGGGTCGGGTTCGCCAGGACCGGCTGGTAATTGAAACCGCCAAGGACGCTGAAGCTTTCGCCCTGAAAAGCCTTCTTCAGGTAGCGCAGGGTCTCCTCGCGTTTTTCGGGGATGATCTTGTTGGCGGCTATGGCCCGGATTTCGGCCTTTTCCTGGCGAAACAGGGCGAGGTTCATGTAGACGGAATCGATGACGTTGCCCACGCCCCCGCCGGTAACCAGGAGCACCGGCGCATCGATCATACGGGCGATCCGGGCATTGCTCATCCCGAGAACCGACCCGACGCCGCAATGCCCGGATCCCTCGATAATCAGTAAATCGCATTCGCGATCCAGAACTTCCACCGCCCGAAGGATTTTCTCCAGCAGCATATCCGAACCGATCTCCCCGTCCAGAAACCTTTTGGTCATCCCCTGTTGCACCACAACCGGAGACATGTATTCCTTGTACCGCTCCAGGCCGAAAACACGCGCCACCAGCGCGGCGTCCTTGTCCATCGTAAGCCCATCCAGAGATGATGGCTTCGGTCCAATAGGTTTGACAAAACCGATCCGTTCGTACCTCTCCCGGGCGAGGTGCAGGAGTGACAGGCTGGTCGTCGTCTTACCACTGTTCTGGCCGGTCGCTGCGACGAAGATTTTTTTTGCCACGCTATTCTCCTTTGAAAATGAAGCTTGCCGTTTGCCGCGCGATCAGGAAAAACGTGCAAGCACCGGTGCATGATCGGAGGGAGACTTGCCCTTGCGCTGCTCGCGGTCGACGAAAACCTCCAGGCATCGCCCGGTCAGGGCTGGGCTGGCGAGTAGATGATCGATGCGCAGGCCATCGTTGCGCGGGAAAGAAAGGAGGCGATAGTCCCACCAGGAGAAAGTCACCGCCGGCAGATGGTTCCGTCCAAGGTCGTGCAAACCACAGGCAAGCAGACGCCCGAAGATCTCGCTCATGTGCTCATTGTACAGCACCGTCCCTTGCCAGCGTTCCGGATGGGCGACGTCGCGCTGCTCGGGAGCGATATTCAGATCGCCGCAGAGCAAAAAAGGGCCCGCCAGGTTCTCGGTGGCACGCAAATGCCGCAGAAGACGGTCGAACCAGGCGATCTTATGCAGGTACTTGTCGGAATCTGGCGTGCCGCCGTTCGGCGCATAGGCGCACATGACGCGAACGCCATCGATGCTGGCGGCGATGAGACGGGCCTGGCCATCATCGACGCCGTCCGCCATCCCGCGACTTATCTCCTGCGGCTCACTTCGGCTGAGGATGGCGACACCGTGATATCCTTTTTGCCCGAAAACGGCCGCGTGATAGCCAGATTTCTCAATCTCTGCGAAAGGGAAATTCGCCTCCGGCGTCTTCACCTCCTGCAGGCAGACGATGTCCGGACGCCATTCCTCCAGCCAGGCCAGCAACCGCTCCAGGCGGGCGCGAACCGAATTGAGATTCCAGGTGGCAATCAACATGGCGGAAATTCTACAACTCATCCCCGGGGATGAACAGGAAATTAGTCACCGAGCCGAATTCAGGCGAACGGTTCGCACACGGCGGCTTCGCAGCCACCGGTAATCTTTCGCAGGGTTTCGAAATCGATGGGGACTCCGGAGGAATCGTTGCCGGCGGCCGGGTAGATGACTTGGAAACGCCGCAAGGAGGGATCGAGAAAGATCGGCAGATGCGCGGGGAGCAGGAAGGGACAGACCCCGCCTGGAGCGTAGCCGGTATGCCGGAGGACATCGGCGGTCGCCGGCAGCCGCACCTTGCCGGTGAGACCGGCGGCCTGCTTGAGAAGAGAACTTTTCACCTTGGTGTCGCCGCTTGTCACCACCGCCACCGGATTGCCGTTGATCAGGAAGAGGAGTGTTTTGGCAATCTCCGCCGGTGAACAGTTGATTGCCAGAGCGGCCATTTCCGCCGTCGGCGTGGGTCGGTCGAATTGCAGGACCATGACGCCATAGGTGGCGAGAAAAGCCTTTACTTGATCAAGAGTGGGCACAATCCCTATTCCATCGCCACGACAAAGCTGTTTCCATATCCGCCCCTGGCCAGATCTTCTCGGGCTTTCTCGGCGGCGTCCTGACTGCGGTAACTGCCCACCCGCACCCGGTAAAAAAGTTTTCCCCCGACGCGTTCTTCCTTCACCCCGGCGGCGCCGTGCCGGGAGCGCATCTGAGCCGCCAGGCGATCGGCATTTTCACGGACGCTGAAGGAGCCGATCTGCACGGCGAAACTGTCCGGCGCATCGCTTCTCGGCTGCCGCGATTGAAAATTACCGGCATCGCCCTCCCGGAAACCGAGGGCTTCGATGCGCACCGGAGCTGTGCCGGCGTCGACGACTCCGAGGTCCTTGGCCAGAGTATAAGACAGATCGATGATGCGTCCCCGCACGAAGGGCCCGCGATCATTGACTCGCGCCACCGCCTCTTTGCCGTTGGCGAGATTTCTCACTTTCACGTAAATGCCCAGCGGGAGCGTCTTGTGGGCGGCGGTGCGTCCGTGCATGTCGTACGTCTCGCCATTGCTCGTTTTCTTGCCGTGAAAATCACGGCCGTACCAGCTGGCGATCCCCTCCTCGACGTAGCCGACATGGTTGTCGCCGCGCAAGGGCTGATAGCGCTGACCGTTGACTTCGTATGGTTTTTCCCATGGTTTGAGCGCCCCCGTCCGAGGACTGTCGATTACCCGGGTGCGATATGTCGGCCCGCCACAGGCAGAGACAAAAAACAGCAGAAAAACAATAAGATAAAATTTCATTGTTAACGTATTTTCTCGTAATTTTGAGGGTGGACGGCGAGAAATTCTTCTATTTCCCCCAGATGCGGAATAGCCGTTCGGCCCCCCATGGCACGGGTTTTCAGGGCGGCGCAGGCGGCGGCAAAACGCACCGTCCGGCGCAAGGGCCACCCCTGCAGCAATCCGTAGATGTAGCCGCCGTGAAAAACATCCCCGCAGCCAGTCGTATCGACCACATCAACCGAAAAGGCCGGTTGGTGGAAGGCGACGCCGTCGGCGCTCAGGGTATGGCTGCCACCGGCGCCCAGGGTAACGGTGACCGCGCGGCCGCCGAAGGCGAGAAGTTTCTCCAGGGCGATATGGGGGTTGGCCGAAGAGGCTACCTGCCCGGCGAATTTTTCACTCACCACCAGATGGTCGATCCAGGGGAGTAACTCGGCGGTGCCGCCGCGCCAGGCGCCGCCATCGAGAACGGTGCCGATTCCCCTCTCGCGGGCGCGGCGCGCAGCCGTCAACGCTGCCTCGGTGTGCAGACCATCGAGGTGCAGCATTCGGCATGAATGGGTGAACAGCCGCGCCACCTCACCGGCGTCCAGAGGCCGGGCTCCGCCACGGGTCCAGAAAATAGTGCGGCGACCGTTTTGCGGCTCTACGGCGATAAACGCACACTGGCTGGTCGCTCCCGCGTCGGCGAGCAGGCCCGTGCAGTCGACCCGCTCTTCGAGCAGCCCCTGCCGGATGCGCTTGCCGTTTTCATCGTCCCCGGTGCGGCCAAGAAACGCCGTGGATATGCCGAGGCGAGAGAGAGTCACCAACGCGGTGGCTACCGGCCCGCCCCCCTGGATCAACAGGTCGTCCAACTCGATCTTGCTGTCGGGCTGCGGCCAGCATGGCAGTTCCGCCAGCATATCCAGAGAGCATTGCCCGAGTCCGACGACCTCAACCCCGGCCATTAGTTTCAGACCGAAGGCGTTTCTTCCACCCGCGTCATGGCGCGAAATTTCTGGTAACGCTGCTCCACCAGTTCCTCGGGGGAGAGCTTTTTCAGTTCCGCCAAATGTTTCTTGAGAAATTTCTTGACGTTTTCCGCCGCCTTGTGCTGATCGTTGTGTGCGCCGCCGAGAGGTTCAGGGATGACTTCATCGATGACGCAGCCCAATTCGGCGATATCGGAGGAGGTGAGTTTGAGGGCTTCCGCCGCTTGCGGCCCCTTGGTGCCGTCGCTCCACAGGATTGCGGCGCACCCCTCGGGGGAGATAACGGCGTAAACCGAATATTCCATCATCATGACCCGATTGCCGACAGCGATGCCGAGAGCGCCGCCCGATCCCCCTTCGCCGGTGATGGTGACAATAACCGGCACCTTCAACGCGGCCATCTCGCGCAGGTTGCGGGCGATGGCTTCGGCCTGGCCGCGTTCCTCGGCGCCAATACCGGGAAACGCGCCGGGGGTATCGACAAAGGTGAAAATCGGCAGCCCGAACTGTTCGGCCATCTGCATCACGCGAAGAGCCTTTCGGTACCCTTCCGGATTCGGCATGCCAAAATTGCGGTAGACCTTTTCCTTGGTGTCGCGCCCTTTCTGGTGGCCGATAACACAGCACGGCTCGCCGTCAAGACGGGCAAAGCCACAGACGATTGCCGGATCGTCGCGGAAATTGCGGTCGCCATGCACCTCGACCCAGTCGGTGAAGACATTCCGGACGAAGTCCAGAGTGAAGGGGCGATTGACGTGGCGGGCCAATTGAGTGCGCTGCCAGCGGGTCAGATTAAGAAAAATCTCGTCCCGCAGCTTGTCCGCCTTCTTTTCAAGCTTTTTGATTTCCCCGGAAAAATCGACCTTTTCCGTGGAGTATTCGCGCAATTCGCGAATTTTCTGCTCCAGTTCCACTAGCGGTTTTTCGAAATCGAGAAAAAATTGCATTCAGTTCTCCTTGTGCCTGGCTGAAGAGGGAGAGGCGCACAATGCCTCTCCGACCTGCTTATTCAAACGTCACAACATTGTAACCAAACAACTTTTGGGTCTCGGCGAGAATCTCGTCGGAAGCGGCTACTTTCATGTTTTCCACATGGACGATCGTCTCGCTGCGATTGGGAACCACCAGGTGCAGAAGCGCCTCGCAATTTCCCCGGTGCTTACCCATGATTCCCTTCAGAGCGTGCAACTGGGGTTCATCCAAGCCCGGCGACGTCAAGCGAAAATGCACCTTGCTGGTGAGCCGTTCCTTGATTTCGTTCAAGGAGACGATCTCTGTCGCCAGCAGTTTGCAGGACTCTTCGCCGATATCGAGGGTGCCGGTGACCAGCAGCGGTTCCTCCCCCTTGAGAAGCTCAGAGGACGCCAGGTAAACTTCTGGAAAAATCACCATCTCGATAAACCCGGAAAGGTCTTCGAGGGTGACAAAGGCCATGCGATCCCCTTTTTTGGTGGTCAATTCCTTCATGCCGGCCACAATGCCACAGACTTTGACCTCCTCCTTGTCCGTGCGCTCCGGCAAACCGGAGGTGTCGCAGGTGGCAAAGCGGCGAATTGTCTCGACGTGCCGGGCAAGAGGATGCCCGGTGATATAGAAGCCTAAGGCTTCTTTTTCCGAACTGAGCAGAATTTTTTCCGTCCACTCGTCGATTTCCGGCAGTTTGCCGTAACCGTTGCCATTTTGCGAGACGATTTCATCGCTGCCGAAAAGCGAGGCTTGGCCGGCGGCTTTTTCCCGCTGCATTTTCTGGCCCATTTCCATGGCGTCTTCGAGAATAGCCATATACTGGGAGCGCCGGCCGCCGAGGGAATCGAAAGCGCCGCATTTAACCAGCGCTTCGACCACCTTTTTGTTGACCTTGCGCAGATCAACCCGTTCGCAGAAATCGTGCAGCGACTGAAATGGCTCCTCCCGCCGCACCTCGATAATCGACTCGAGAGCAGCCGCGCCGACCCCCTTGACCGCCCCCATGCCGAAGCGAATCGAACGGTCGTGGACGGTAAAGGAGCGGTCGGAGGCATTGATATCGGGCGGCAGCACCTCGATACCCATGGCGCGCACCTCGGAGATATTTTTGATCACCTTGTCGGTGTTCTCCATAGCCTCGGTGAGCAACGCCGCCCTGAATTCGACCGGGTAATGCGCCTTGAGATAGGCGGTCTGGTAGGCGATCAGGGCATAGGCCGCCGAATGCGACTTGTTGAAGCCGTACTCGGCGAATTTGGCCATCAGGTCGAAAACCGCTTCGGCTTTTTTCAGGTCGATCCGGTTGTTTTTCGCCCCTTCGAGGAAAATCGCCTTCTGCTTGGCCATTTCCTCCGGTTTTTTCTTACCCATCGCCCGCCGCAGCAGATCGGCGCCCCCGAGGCTGTAGCCGCCAAGCACCTGGGCGATCTGCATAACCTGTTCCTGGTAGACAATAACCCCGTAGGTGTCCTTAAGAATCGGCTCAAGCTGCGGGAAATCGTATCGGATCGCCTTTTTGCCATGCTTGCGCTGGATGAAATCATCGACCATCCCGGAGCCGAGGGGGCCCGGACGGTAAAGGGCGCAAACGGCGACGATGTCCTCGAAACACGAAGGTTTGAGCTTGACCAGCAGCTCCTTCATGCCGCTCGACTCAAGCTGGAAAACACCGGTGGTGTTGCCGGCCTGCAGCAGTTGATAGGCTGCCGAATCGTCATAGGCCAGGGTGGCGATATCGAGGTCGGGGCATTTGCCGGTGCGGATCAGATTGACCGCATTGTCGATGACGGTCAGGTTCTTCAGGCCGAGAAAATCGAACTTGACCAGCCCGATCTTCTCGACATAACTCATGGCGTACTGGGTTACCTGGCCGCCGGACTTGGGATCGGTGTACAGGGGCAGGTACTCGGGAAGCGGTTTCGGCGTCACCACCACGCCGGCGGCATGCGTGGAAGCATGCCGGGTCAGCCCTTCGAGGGCCAGAGCGATGGGAAAGAGTTCCTTCACCTTCGGATCTTTTTCCACCAACTCGCGCAGCTTCGGCTCCTGCTGCAACGCCTCTTTCAAGCTGATGTTGAGCACCCCGGGAATCAGCTTGGCGATTTTGTCCACCTCGCCGTACGGCATGTTCAGCGCCCGGCCGACGTCGCGAATGACCCCCTTGGCCTGCATGGTGCCGAAGGTGATGATCTGGGCGACATTGCCGGCGCCGTATTTCTCCCGCACGTACTCGATCACCCGCTCCCGGCCGTAGATGCAGAAGTCGACGTCGATATCCGGCATGGAGACGCGTTCCGGGTTGAGAAAGCGCTCGAAGAGCAGGTTGTACGGCATCGGATCGATGTCGGTGATGCGAATGGCGTAGCAGACCAGGCTGCCGGCGGCGCTGCCGCGGCCGGGGCCGACGGGGATGCTGTGATCTTTGGCCCAGTTGATGAAATCGGCGACAATCAGCAGATAGCCGGGAAAGCCCATCTGGTTAATGCAGATCAGTTCTTTTTCCAACCGTTCTTTATAGCTCTGTTCGTCTTCGGCGGAAAACCCGGGCCGCAGCCGGCGGATATCGGCCAGCCGTTTCTCCAACCCCTCGAAGGCCATCGTTTGCAGCGCTTCGTCGAGGCTCTGTCCAACAGGTTTTTCGTACTGGGGAAAATGGTAGGTCTTGAAATCGAGTTCCAGGTTGCAGCGCTCGGCGATTTCCACCGTATTGGCCAGGGCCTGCGGAACATGCTTGAAAAGTTCCGCCATTTCCGCCGGCGTTTTGACGTAAAATTCGTTGTTGTCGAACCGCATCCGGTTCGGATCGTCCATCGTCTTACCGGTCTGGATACAGAGCAGGACCTCATGGGCGAAGGCGTCGTCGCGGGTAAGATAATGGCAATCGTTGGTTGCCACCAGCGGCAGCTGCAAAGCCTCGCCGATGGCGATCAGCCCCTTGTTCACCGGCGCCTGCTCGGGGAGAAAATTCTCCTGCAGTTCCAGATAAAAGCGGCCGTCGTCGAAAACCTGCGACATTTCCCGGGCGCGGCGCAGGGCTTCCTCCTGGCGCTTCATGCCGATCAGGGTAGGCAGTTCTCCGCCCAGGCAGGCGGTCAGAGCGATCAACCCTTCATTGCGTTCGCGCAGCAGTTCCCAATCGACCCTGGGCTTGTAATAAAACCCTTCCCGATAGCCGGCGGAAAGCAGATGGCACAGGTTGCGGTAGCCGGTAAGGTTCTGGCACAGAAGAAGGAGGTGATGGGATGCTTCGGAGGAGCCACGGGCATTCGATTTATCGAAGCGCGACCCTGGCGCGACGTAAATTTCGCAGCCGATGATCGGCTTGATGCCCGCCTCGCGCGCTTTAAGATAGAATTCGATGGCCCCGAACATATTGCCGTGGTCGGTCACCGCCAGGGCCGGCATGCGGTACTCGCGCGCGCGCTGGATCAGATCGGTGATTTTGACGGCGCCATCGAGCAGACTGTACTGACTGTGCAGATGCAGATGGACGAAATTGGAATGTTCCATAAAGACAGGCACAGGGGAAATAGGGCCGGGCAAGAGAAAATGGAAATAAATTTCTCTCTTCCAGGCCCCGATTGAAAGTGGCCGGATAATAGCACCGGGGGGAAAGGTCGGTCAAGAAGATGGTCCGACCGCTAACGGGTTCAGGTCGGCTGAAGCGGGTTCACTCCGAAATGGCGCAGCATTTCGCCCAGTTTGATCAACGGCAAGCCGATCAGACTGGTGTAGTCCTCCCCTTCCATTTTTTCCATCAGCGAAATGCCAAGACCTTCTATCTTGAAAGAACCGGCGCAGTCAAACGGTTTTTCCCGGCGCAGATAGGTTTCGATTTCCACCTCGGACAAAGGACGCAAGGTCACCGTATAAGTGACGAAATCGACTTCGGACGCGCCGCTTTCGGCATCGACAATGGCGACACCGGTGTAAAAGGTATGCCTGCGGCCGCCCATGGCGCGCAGCTGTTTCGCGGCTTTGGCGAAATCGCCGGGCTTTCCCAGAATGCGCTGGCGCGGATCGACAAAAACCTGATCGGCGCCGATGATCAGGGCGTTGGGAAAATGCCGCCGCAGGCTTTCGGCCTTATTGTAAGCCAGATGCTTGACGAGAAGTTCCGGCGCCACCCCCTGGTCGATTTCCTCCTGGTAGATAGGTGAGGCGGTGAGAAAAGGAATCTGCAACTGCTGCAGCAACTGTTTTCGATAGGGGCTGGTGGACGCCAGAACGATGGAGCGCATGGGACCTCCTTAAAAGGTTCCCTCTTTTACCGCACTGCCGTGGAAAAATGCAACAGAGCCGTTGAGGATTGGTAGCAGCGCACATGTGTGGTCATGAGCCACTGCATCCACTTGCTCAGCTCTTCGCCTTCGGTCGGTTTCGCAAGCAGGTGAAAATGATTCGACATCAGGCAGTAAGCGATTGGCAGGGAAGCGCTCCTTCGCCTCGCCGATCAGCTTGACGAACGCCGCGAAATCCGCAGACTTGTGAAATACCTTGCTTCATCGCCAAACCATCAATAACAATGTCCCCTGCATGGCGGATAACAAATCATCGTAGTCAGGTCCCTCTGTCCCGCGAACGGCGTAAACGTATTCACCAGAATCTTTGTTCTTGAACAGAGTCGCCGAGAAGCCGCTGGCCGTATTTTGCTGATGGGAGACAACTTCCCAGTGGGCCACGAAGTCTTCTGCCTGGGTAGCCGAGAAGCGGCCTTGAAAGTCGGAATCTTTGATTGCTCCTAAAACTGCGCTTTCAGAAAAATTGCCATTTAGCTCATCAAATTTCACATAGCTTGCTTCGGCCTAGACCGTCACCGCCATTTTCTAATGCCGGTAATGTAATCGTCTTTGGAAATCCCTTGATAGAGATCTGAATAGGCAGCAAGTGCTAATTCGGCTTGCACAAAGTAATGATCAATGGTGTTCATTTAACCTTCCTTTTTTGAAAATTTGTTTTTCGATTCGGGTACGCCAGAAGTACAAGGTGTCTTTCGGAAACCCGGTCTCTTTCGCTAACGCGGGAACACTGGCGTTCTGAGGCGGCAGCATGCGGGCAATGATGCTCGTCTTTAACTCGTCAGAATAGTGGGTCATTCAATTTCACTTTCGGCCCCTCGGGTTTCACTCAAAGGCTCTCAAAGAGAGGCGACATCTATCCTGACACAGGGGGTAACTGCCGAAACCCGCGGCTTGCGGTGTATGATTTGGATTTTGCCCCCCTCTTCCAGTCACGTCTTATCCTCTCGCCGCTACATGAAACCTTGCCCGCGCCAAAGCAGGACGATGTTTTTGGGCCCGCCACTTGGATTGCCCTGTTCCTTTTCTCAGGCGGCGCGCCTCTGCCAGGCGACGGGATGTTCCGCCACCGTCAGGGGGAGTTCCATTTGTTCCGCATATTCCTGCGGACGCAGCGAAATCCATTTGTTATCGAAGATATAACCGGTTACCCGCTGCTTCGATTGTCCCGCCATGACGGGGAAATTTTCAATGCAGAACCGCATTCTCGCCGCCGCCGAAGTCAATGCGGCATCCACGGCATCGCGCTCGGTGCGGCGGAAAAACTCGTGCATCTCCGGCATGCCCAGCCAGTCGTCAACAAAGGTGACCTCCACCCGATCGCCGATCTCCACCAGCACCTGCCCTTCATACCGACCATCGCCCAAAGTACCGGTCAGGGCATAAGTTTCTCCGGACCGCGTCTGCCGAGCCTCAATACATTGGACATCCAGGTAGATTGCCGCACCGTCCTGCACCGCGAGATTCAGATCGATCATCTGTTTTTCTCCTTTCAATTGGCTGTTGAAAGGAGAATAGATCCGCAGCATGACAGAATACGTCATAACGCTACAAGAAAATCAGAAGGGCTGCAGGGCATTTTCGATACCGCGACGAAAAGCAGCGGACAAGCTTGCCGGCTCAAGGACTTGCACATGCGGCAGGTAGGAATAAAGCCAGGCGAGGATCTCCGTTTCCCCCGCCGCCTCGAAGGCGAGTTGCAGATAACCACCGGTCTCCTCGGTCAGGACCTGATCGGGATGCCAGACCCGCTCGCGAATGAGGTGCGCCACCTGTGGGGCAAAACGCACCCGAATGGCTAGCGGCTCGCCGTCGATGAGGCCGAAGGAGCTGCCGGTGAGATCTTCCGGGCGAAAGTCGTCGGGGACCTCGAAGCGCTCCCGGGTCACCTCCACCTGCTGCAGGCGATCGATGAGAAACAGGCGCAGGGCGCCGCGATTATGCGCGAACCCGCCAAGGTAAAGAGAATCCTTGAAAAAAAGCAGGGTATAGGGATCGAAAAGGTATTCTTCCGGGGCGCGCCGGGGCGGCGCATAGAGCAGTTTGCAGCGGTACTGAAACAGCAACGCCTCGCGCAACAGTTCAAGAATCGACCGCTTACCCGCGTAATCGCGCATCCCCTGAAAACGGGGCGCCGCCGCTTCGGCGATCCGCTCCAGATGGGCGACGCTGCGCGGCGGCAGGGAGGAGCGAATGCGGCCGAAGATGGCGTCGAGATCGTCCTGGAACGGCGTTCCCTGCAGGAAGGAAAGCGGCCGCCGGCACAGGTAGAGGGTCATCAGTTCCGGCAGGGAGAAGGTAATCGGCGGGATTTTTCTGAAGCCGGTGAGAAAGCGGTACACGATGCGGCCGTCGGCGTCGGCTTCGCGCACCAGCGGATAACCCGCCTCGATAATCGCCTGCATGTCGCGATAGATGGTGCGGCGATGAATCCGGCACTCCTCGGCCAGTTCATCGATGGTGGCGCCATACCGCGCCTCCAGAATCCGGATAATGTCGTGCAGCCGCGCGGCCTGGCTGTATTTTTTGGCGGGCTTGGGCAAGGTAATAGCCGTGATGCGTGACAGGTGACGCGTGACGAGGATCTATGAAGGTCCACTCCTGACTGGCCATTCGTCACGCATCACTGGTGCTTACTCCCATTCGATGGTTGCCGGCGGTTTGCTGGAGATGTCGTAGACCACCCGGTTGATCCCTTTGACCTCGTTGATGATGCGGTTGCTGATGCGGGCGAGATCGACATAGGGCAGTGGATACCAGCCGGCG
>Ga0172382_10000048_pt1 | contig 181629 bp, 158 predicted proteins | sample Leawel138RmetaG_FD_122245 | JGI IMG/M metagenome (GOLD analysis project Ga0172382, IMG submission 122245) | Leachate microbial communities from a municipal landfill in Southern Ontario, Canada - Leachate well 138R metaG | ecosystem: Engineered > Solid waste > Landfill > Unclassified | place... | reverse complement strand
TATTTCTAGGCCTGGTATGCCTATAATTCTACTTGCGTGGGGCATCGGTACTCTCCATTAAAATGATCTTCGCAAAATCAGTTTAATGAATGCCGGTGTCCCCCGTTAATGATGAAGAGCCCGTGAGGCTGGACAAGGTATGTCTGGCAGCGCTTATGCAGCGCTGATGGTGATTCCGGAAAGCTGGGGCATGACTGATCCTCTGGTTCTCGCGGCAATTGAGGAGGGCGCTCCGGCTGTCATTCCAGAACAGGTGGAGTTGCTTGTCGGGCGATTTATGGCCATGGCAACGTTGCAGCGGGCTAAGCGTAATGAGCTCAATGTGGGCTTGCTGTTTTGGAACAATCCCTCAGGAGAGAAAAACCTGTCAGCGTCTAACCTCAATGTGCCACGCAGTATTGAGAATATTCTCAGCGCTCTGAACGAGCAGGGCTATGACATAAGGCCAAGTGATGAAACCACTATTATTGCTACTGCACAGAAAATGTTGGCTGCCTACTATCGCCCGGAAACCCTGGATGGGTTGTTGGCTGATGGCTATGCACAAGCATTCCCTGTCAGCCAGTATAAAAAGTGGCTGAGCAGTTTGCCGCAGACCGTCGCAGCTCAACTGGAAAAAGCCTGGGGTGATCCACAGGATCACTGGAGTGTCCGCACTGTTAATGGCGAGAGCTGCTTTATTATCCCCCGGGCCAAGCTCGGTAAGCTGCTCTATTTACCGCAACCTCCAAGGGCTGATAAGCCGGGGGAAAGCACCCATGATTTGCTACAGCCCCCCGGACATTTCTATCTGGCCGTATACCTTTATCTGCGAGAACACTTTAAAGCGGATGCCATTATTCACCTGGGTACCCACGGCACTCAGGAGTGGACGCCAGGCAAGGATCGCGGCCTTTGGGCCTATGATTACCCCAATCTAGCTATTGGTCATGTTCCGGTTTTTTATCCGTATATTCAGGACAATATTGGCGAAGCCATGCAAGCTAAACGGCGTGGACGAGCCACGACCATCAGTCACCAGACACCGCCATTTGCGCCTTCCGGTTTTTACGATGAGCTGCGTGATATTCATGATCTCATGCATCAATATCTGCAACTGGAAAACGGTTCGGTCCGGAACGCTACTCTGGATAATATGCTGGCGTCAGTTTTTGAAGCAGATTTGCATCAAGATATTGGCTGGCGTGAGGAGGCAGTTGGTCAGCAGCCCGATAAATTTATTCCCATCCTGCATGACCACTTACACGTGCTGGCACAAGCCGCTACCCCGATTGGGCTACACACGTTTGGTGAATCCGCTGCCGAGGACTATTTGACAGCAACCGTGATGCAGCAATTGGGCACTGATTATTACCAAGCGCTGGGGCTGGAGGGTGAGGAAATGTTTGCCGCCAGCTTTGAGGACTTGTTCAGTGGCCCGGCTTACACGTATCTACAGCCATTTATTCGTGGTGAAAAACAACCTGCCCAAGCCGAAAATGAACAGCTTCAAGCACTGATGCAAACTGCGTTAATGTACGGTGGTGCGTTGCGTAACAACGGTGAAATGGACGCCTTGCTGGCTGGACTGAAGGGGCAATTTATTCTGCCAGGATCGGGTGGCGATCCAGTCAGGAATCCAGGCACTACCAGCGGCACTAATCTCTATGCCTTGGACCCCAATAAAATCCCGAGCCCTGCTGCTTATCAGGCGGCTGAAAAAACCTTCAATGAACTGGTAACGGATTATCGTCAAAACCATGCTGGTGAATGGCCGGATAAGCTGGCTTTCTCTCTGTGGTCATCGGAGACCATTCGCACTCTTGGCTTGAGCGAAGCGCAGATCATGCATGCTCTGGGCGTGCGCCCAATCTGGAGTTCTGGTGGTGATGTCACAGCTCTGGAAATAATCCCTCAGGATAAACTGGATCGTCCGCGAATAGATGTGCTATTGCAGGCTACCAGTGTTTACCGCGACCAGTTTGATGGCATTATGAAAAAACTGGCACAGGCCATCGAAGCCTTGGCGGTACTTGAAGAAGACAATAATCCGGTGGCAAAAAACAGCCGCAACTTAGCTCTATCGCTGCAACAAAATGGGCTGGACGTAGTACAAGCCGAACGTTATTCGCAGGTGCGTATTTTCAGCAACCCGCCGGGGGACTACGGCAGTGGCGTTACGTCTGTCGCCATGGATTCAACCCGTTGGGAGGATGATTCCATCCTCGCCGATACCTTTATCAATAGCCAGTCCCACATCTACGGCAGCCATGATTGGGGTACGCCTGTGCAACATCTCAAGTTACTGGAGTCTCAGTTGCAAGGTGTCGATGCTGTGTTGCTGTCTCGCTCATCTAATTTACATGGTTTACTCTCCACTGATCATCCCTTTGAATACCTGGGGGGCTTGTCGGCGTCGGTTAAAAAAATTAACGGTGACAATCCGGCGCTTTATATCTCCAACGCCCGTAGCACCAATGCGGTTATTAATAGCGCACAGACTTTTTTGAGTAATGAACTGCGTACCCGCTACCAGAATCCGCAATGGATTAAAGGTATGCAAAAAGAGGGTTACGCGGGCACTGTTCAGTTGCTTAACATCGCCAATAATCTGTTCGGCTGGCAGGTGATGGACCGTAATATGGTACGCCCGGATCAGTGGCAAGCCCTGCATGAAACGTATGTACTGGACCAGCGCGACCTCAATATCAATGAATGGTTTGCCGAACATAACGCCACCGCTCAGGCGCAATTAATCGAACGCATGGTTGAAGCTATTCGCAAAAACTATTGGGATGCGCCAGAACAAACCCGCCGGGAATTGATAGGCCGTTGGCAAGCACTGGTCAATGACTTGGGCGCCCAGGCAGGAGCAGCTAAAACGGTTGACTTTATGCAGTCTCAGGCTGCCGGTTTTGGTATGAGTTGGACGCAGGCGGACACGGGGGGAAATCCTGATACTAGTACAGATTCACCCGCACAAAATGTGCGTGGTCAGTTGCTTGAAGAGGTCCATCCAGAGGAGTCGAGCAACTCGTTACCGTGGCTTATGTGGCTGGCCTGGGCGCTGCTATTGAGTTGCGTTGTGGCTGGGGCACTGCTTTCTTTTTATGAACAACGTAACAACGTAAAACACGAGGCTTAATGATAATGAACGTTAACAATTTGGAATCCCTTTTATACCAGCTCTCTAGTGTCTTTTTATGGCCTGCACTGCTGATGATTGTAGCGGCGTTATGCTACACGCTGTTTTCGACGGGCAAGTTGATGATGGATGCCTGGTTGCGGCAAGGAAGTCACTTAAGGAGCAAGCTCAGCCTTTATGCAAACAATTCTGCTTGCACCAGTGACGACCTGGAGCTATGGATTATCCGCCATCTTGAACTATTGCGCTTAACCTCTCGTATTACGCCGTTGCTGGGTTTGGTTGCTACACTGATCCCTATGGGGCCAGCTCTGTTGGCTTTATCCGAAAATAACACCGCGGCGGTAGGTCAGAATATGGTGGTGGCATTTTCTGGCGTCACTCTAGCACTGATCGCTGCCAGCTTAAGTTTTGCTGTATTAAATATTCGTCGTCGATGGTTGTTTGAAGAGCTGAGATTGATAGAGCGCGAAGTTGATTCTAATGCAGCGGGTGGGCACTGATATGGCTGGACGATTTCTCGACCATGATGATGACGATCCAATTTTATCGGTGGTGAACCTGATTGATGTTTTTTTGGTTATCACAGTTGTCTTGTTGATCATTATTGTCAGGAACCCGCTCAACCCTTTTTCCAGCGATAATGTTGTAGTGGTTGAAAATCCGGGACAGGATAATATGACCATCACCATTAAAGAGGGTGAAGAGTTGACTCGTTACGAAAGTAGCGACGAAATTGGTGAGGGTACAGGTGTCAAAGCTGGAGTAACCTATAAGCTTCCTAATGGTAAAATGGTTTATGTTCCAGAATAAAAATAATTTTTTGTCCTGAGAGTGGTGAAAAATATCTCGTTGAGCGCAGTTTCCTTTGGGCAAACTCGCTCTGGATTCGCTGCCGCTGAAACGATAAAGCTAGGGTCCAAAGGCATTCATAAGCAAATACATGTGGGCATACATTCTGCCGATAGTGAGTTGAGCTTTATTCGTGGGTTTGTTGAAATTGCGAGTAAGAGATAATTCTGATGATAAACTCGATGTGTCGTTGTTGAAAAGGCACTCTTAACATTAGGTTAAAATTCAAACTCCACAACAGCGCGTAAGGTGTAATCAGCAGTATTGTTGTCTAGTCCAAATATTGCCCCCAGCTCCCAGCGTAAGGCTTTTCTTAGGCTAATACGCTCTATTCCCATGATGACAGGGCCTGCTCCTCGAGTATCTTCACCCGCATAAAGCTCTAACCCAGGTTCAAAACGAGGGGAATAGCGATAACGGGTTTGCAAGGCGAAGGATGTTTCCCATTCATTGTCTATATCATTGCCCCACTCGTAAATTAAACCCAGGTTAGCTGTAGCGCTGAATTGCCCGATTTCTTTTTCTAACAGTAGGGTAGTGCCGTATTCCCAGGCATTGTACTTGTCTGCTTTTTCTATCTCGAACAGGATCCCGTAGTCCATATAGAACTCACCTTGTTCAGACAGCTGCCAAAGTGCTTCGAGCTCGTAGGCTTTAATGGTTAAACTTTCATCGGCTGATTGTTCGGCAATTAAATATCCTTCAATAAATATTGTTTCTGAAACGGCATTACCAATCCCTAGCTTATGCAGTTGGTGTCTTTTTTCTGTAGATGAAGGTTTTTTGTTGGCTTGCACCATTCGCCATTCAGCTTCCCATTCCAATTGCTCAACATAGGGATGATATATTTTATCTATGGTGGCGCCGTCGGCCATCGTCTGGATTGGCAGGAGTATTAAGCAATATAAAAACAAAGGCTTGTTAGTCGACATGTTTAGAGTTCCAAAAAGAGTTACGACCTAACCAGGGTAGAGCAATACCGATCAAACTTAAGCTATAGATAACTACCTGAATGGTTGTTGGGGTAGATTCATAACCAAAAACGGCATACAGTAGTTCGCCGGTAATGGATTGCTCACTTATCAGATGGCTGCTATTCCAGAGGGGTTTGCCGCTAGGTAGCCAATCTACTTGTTGCAATAATATAGTTGCTTGCATGACCATGCCGGCAGCGATGAATGACAGCAGCAACAGGGTTACCTGGTAGGTTCTTGCCGGAGTGAGTGCGTGTAAGCCGGAAAGTATCAACACGCCTAAACTAATGCCAATGCTCGCACCGATGCCGCTGCCGATAAAAACCGCCGCGCGTAATTCTTCTGCACTGGAAAACCCCGCCACGTAAATGAAAATCTCGGAGCCCTCGCGAATCAGTGCACAAACTACAGCTAACGCCATCAACCAACGTAACAGCGATGTCTTATTGTTGGCTATTATTAGACCGGCACTAACGCTAACAATAAGCAGAGAAAAGCAATAGACGAGAATTTGCAGTGAAGCATTGGTGAGTTCTTGTCCGGCACCATCGAACGCATCTGTAATTGTATCTATAAAAGTAGCCATTCCAACAATACCGAGTAGTGCTGGTAGTATGGCCCATAATAACCAGCGAGCACCTAGCCGTAAGCTAAACGATAAAGCTAGCAGCAGGCTTACAAGGATGGCGGCCTCTAATACTTCTCGTAAAATAATAATGACGGAATTAAGCAGCATAATCAGATCTCATTGACTATCACCTTACCCTGCGCGGTTCTAGGATTGAATTCGCCAAAAAAAGGGTAAGTGCCAGCGCTCAAGGGGCCGATAAAAATGGTGGCTTTTCGTCCCCCCATAATGACTTTTTCACGGTTAAGTGCGTAGCTTTCAAATTCTTCTGGTGTCGAATCGCGATTATAGATAATGAGTTTAACTTTCGTTCCTGCGGGGATTTTAATCTCGGAAGGATGAAATAGATGGTTTTTTATTTCAATATCAAAGACCGGTTTTTCTGCCCAGCAGGGTGAACATATTAAGCATATTAAGCAGAGGGTTATCCGTGCTTTCATTGTGGCGACTCCTCGTTAAGTGGGAAGTCAATGGTAATAAGCAAGCCGCTGGGGAATCGGCTGTGATTCAGGTTGATCGTTGCATCGTGTAATTGAGCAATATGCTTCACAATGGCGAGGCCTAAGCCTGAGCCTGTTGCTTCGCTGTTTTTTTCTGAGTTTGCACGATAGAAACGTTCAAACACATGGTTGCGTTTTTCAACCGGAATTCCCAGGCCAGAGTCGGCTACTTGTAATCTGGCCTTGCCGTTAGTACGTGTCACTGAAACTTCTATCTCACCATCAATGGGCGTGTATTTGTTGGCGTTGTTAAGCAAGTTTTCCAGTAAGGTTTCTAACATATACTCGTCGCCCATTATAAAAACAGTTTCACCATTCAGTGATAGTGATTGATTTCTAGCAGAAAATTGGGGCCATGCTGATGCTGTGACTTGTTTTACCAGCTTGTGTAAATCAATAGCTTTAAAATTAGCTTCGATGATGTCTGGGTGGGTGCGATTGAGATCAAGTATTTGCTCTATAAGGCGATGCATTCGATCAATTCCGGCATTGGCGTGGGCAAGCCCTTGATGATCTTTGGCTAAGTCTTCGGCTAAATTGTGTAAATGCACTTTTATTACGCTGAGTGGCGTACGTAATTCATGAGCTGCGTGAGAGGAGAAATGTTTTTCCCGCTCAAAGGAAGCATTTAGTCGGGCCAGGAGCGAGTTGGTCGAGTCTATTAGTTGCACGAGTTCTTGTGGCGGGTTGTCGTATATAATCGGGTTTAGGTTATCGCTACGTTTGAGGTTAATTTGTTGGCTAAGTTCGCGTAAGGGGCGCATGCCGATGCCTACTAATAACCAAACAAGAATTGCTGATAATGGTAGCCATAAAAACAAGGGAGTGACTGATTCCAAAGCTACTTTTTCAGCTAAAATATAACGTAAGTCAGAGCGTTCGGCGACAACAGCCCAGCGATATCCGTCGCCTTTTTTGATCAGTGTTCGCCATCGATAACCTGAAAAATTCGCGTAGTTAAAACCTTCTTCCAATGGTTTTATAATGGTTTCTGGTGCCAATGATGAGCGAGTTATTAGTGTTTCACCTTGCCATAGTTGGAATGAAAGATTGGTGTCAAAGGATGATGCCGGTAGTTCTTGTTGTAGAGTTCCATTATTAAGTAATAATATTGCACTGATGTTTTCCAGTTGGGTATCCATCAAACGTTGAGTTTCTTCAATGCTGGATTGATAGCCATTCAATGCAGCTAGAAAGGAAAATAGCGTGAAGGTTGCGACAACCATTGCTACGAGATAGGTGCGTATTGTATTCATTGTTTGGGGACGGTATAACCAATACCTCGGACGGTTTTGATAAACTTGTCTGGTAGTCGTTTACGTAGGTTGTGTATATGTACCTCGATGGCGTTGCTCGATATTTCTTCGCCCCAGCTGTACAGTCGGGTTTCCAGTGATTCACGGGTTAATACTTTACCCGCATTTTCCATCAGTGCTTTGAGCAGCATATATTCTCTGCGTGATACATCAGTAATCTGTCCCTCAATTTGAATGGAGTGTGCGTGGGTATCTAATTCAACTCCGCCAATAGTTATTACGCTAGTGGTGGCTGCCGTCAGTCGACGCTCGAAGACCCTCAAACGTGCGGCTAATTCTTTTATATCGAAAGGTTTGGCCAAATAGTCATCGGCGCCTTTATCAAGGCCTGTCACTTTGTTTTCCGTGCCGGTTCTAGCTGTCAATAGCAATACCGGAATATGGGTAGGGAGTTTTTTTACTGCGGATAATACGTCGAGTCCGTCCATGTCAGGCAGGCCTAAATCAAGGATCATAATATCCGGGGGCTCTGCTCTGACAGCAGCAAGAGCTAAAGCTCCTGTAGTTACAAGATTTACGGCAAAACCTTCCCGGCTCAAGGCTTCTTTAAGACCTGAACCTAAGGAAATATCATCTTCAACTAATAATAAGCGCATAAGAATCGATGTTAACGGTCATCAATCACAGTTGCCAGTGCCAGGCGACGTATGATTGGAAGTTGTTTTGCCAACGCTTTATCAACGATTGACGGGAACAGGCTATTGAGTTTTATGAAGAAGCGCTCAGGCCAGCCAATAAAACGACTCCGCTGGGATTTGTTCAGCAGAGTTATTAATTCTTTTGCGACACGTTCAGGTGCGTCCATTGTATTACCTAGTTCTTTATTAAGGTTGACAACGACGTCAGAGTTCATTGGCGTTTTAGTTGCTCTTGGTGCCAAGTACAGTACATCAATTGAGGTGTCTGCCAGTTCTCGTCGCAGCGCTTCGGTAAAACCCCGTAAGGCAAATTTACTGGCGCTGTAACCGCAGTAACCAGCAAAGCCAATACTACCAAAACCTGAGCCTATATTAACAATGGTTGATGATTTTGCCCTAAATAGAGGGAGTAATGCCTGAGTTAGTAGTATAGGCGTCATCATATTAATCTCCAGCATCAGTCTCAACTCGTGTTCATGCTGAGTTTCTAGTAAACCAAAATAGTTGATGCCGGCATTGTTTATTAATAGATCGATGCCGGTAGAGCAGGCATCTACCACTGCATCAATGCCGTCTTTAGTGCACAGGTCTGCTATGACATAACGGTGGTGCTGGTGGCCAAGTTGCTGAATTAAATGATCAAGTCGGCTTTTATCTCTGCCTGTTAATATTAGGCTTGCTCCGGCATTATCTAATGCATGAGCAATAGCTTCGCCAATGCCGCCGCAAGCGCCAGTTAATACACAGATTTTACCATTGAGCTTCACATCAACCTCCTAAGCGGCTAATTGGCGTGCTTGTTCGGGTTTTATACTGCGATAAACGTCTGCGTAGAGGTGATAGAAATTTCGTGCGCAGTGCATTATTTGTTGCTGGTCGGCTTTGTTTGTAATTTTGTTCATCAATTTTTCAAAAAAAGCGACATGTTCAATATCAAGTGCACCGTGAGATCGTAAATAGCTAAAGGCGTGGTTGGCTAAACCAGTAGATTGGGCAATACACTCTGCCGCGTTATCGGCGACCTTAACACTTGTGCCTTCTAACACGTGCACCATCCCAAAAAAACCAACAGGGTTAACTCGGTCAATAATATGATAAGCGTAAGCCACCATCATTTCGGTAGCGCGATTAGGGATGCTGTGGCGAACTTTTTCGGCATCATAACCGCAAGCGGTAATATCATTAAGCACCCATTCTTGATGCCCAAGCTCTTCTTCAATATATTCAGCCAGTGCTTCACGAAGCCATTCCTGTTCGCTATTCATTCGTGATCCCGCCGCCATTAATAATGGCGTAGTGTGTTTTACGTGATGATAGGCCTGAGCAAGAAAGGCTACATATTGTTCACGACACATTGTTGTGCCAAGTGCATCTTGAACCAACTTGCATTGAAGCAATGCTTCGCGCTCATGTTGCGTTGCGTCTAGTAACTGCTGATAAAAATTCATAAGATAATTAACGCCTCTTGGTTAGAATATAACTGATCTATCTGTTTGGAAAATTTTTCAATGATATTTGCTCGGCGTGGCCTGCCATTTTCTGTTAGCAGGCCATTGATAGTGGTGAATGGTTCCTGAAGTTGTAGCCAGTGACCAACACGAGCGTAGTCAGGTAGCTGAGTGTTTATTTGATCAAGGCAACATTGAATTTGCTTTCTGGTAGGTGATTTTGCGCCGGTAAATAGCAGCGCAGAGCAGCATGGTTTGCCATCGCCTACGACGACTGCCTGTTTAAACATATCATTGGCGAGAAGTTCACTTTCAATCCATTCCGGACTGATGTTACGGCCAAAGCTGCTGATCAATTGGTTTTTACTACGGCCAGAAATAGTGATGAAACCATGCTCATCTACTGATCCGATATCCCCAGTAGCTACAGATGACATACCCCAGCTATCAGTTTGATTTAAGTAACCTAGAAAAGTATTGCCGGTAACCAGTATTTCCCCGTTAATATCTTCAACTGTGAGGTGTGATAGCACTTTGCCGCTACTACCATATTGGTCGGTCATGGGAGTGTTTAAGGCGACAACCGATGCGCACTCAGATAATCCGTAGCCTTCGAATACCGGTAAGCCGAAGTCTCTGGTTCGCTTGATAACAGTGGTCGAAACACGAGCGCCACCGACAGCGACAAACTTAAGACTACTTGGGGGGCTCCAGCCACTTTGCAAAGCTTGGTCAAGTACGGTTAATAATTGTGGTACCACAATTAAAGTATTGGGATGGTGCTGACCGAGTGCATTTAAAAAAGTTGTGACTTCCAAATCAGAGCTACCGAACATGCCAAGTTTTGATGAGGATAAAATTGTCACGCAGCCATCTGCTAATAGCGGCATATATATGCCACCAATGTTTTCTAACAGCGTGCTGAGTGGAAGTAAACAAAGATGTTGAGGGGTATTAATAGCAATGGCTTGCTGCAACGACAGGGCAACATTAATACACTGTTGAGTCGATAAGCAAACCCCTTTAGGGGTTCCTGTTGAGCCTGAGGTAAATGTTATTTTGGCGGTGTTTGCCGGTATTTTTGCCTTTTTATCGGATAGCAGTGATGCCAGTAATAGACCGTTAGCAAGCGTGTCGCTTTGTTTTAGAGCTGGTAAAGCCGACTGAAGAGTGTGGGATGTTGCTTGAGAATAAATCAGTGTGTCAATGGAGGCGCTGGTTACAATATGCTTTATCTGTGAAGGGCTGAAAAACACAGGGATAGGTACAAGAATGATGTTAGCCTGCTGGCAAGCTAAATCAACGATAACCCAGTCTGGTGAGTTATCTGCGTATAAACCAATAACCTTTGCTTCAAGTATGTTCAGATAAGAGGACAATGAGTTTAGTTGCTGCATTAATGATACAGCTGATACTTGTTGTTTGTCCCCCCGAAGAACAATATCGTCGGGTTGATGTTGAGCCCGCTGCTCTAATGTATGCAGTAACCGGTTCATTAGCGATACTGCCTGATGTGGCTGGCGAGCTGATTGATTGCACTGCTGTAACCACTGAGTTGCTTTTGCATCAAGGGTTGCGCCATGGCCTGATTCATTGTTAGCCGTATATCGGCAATCATAACTTCCGGGTCGCCCTCATAGTAGCTACCCCAACATGCACCGCGCTCACCTAGTGATTCCTGTTTGGCCTTACAAATACTGATAGGTGTTAGGCCGCTGCGTTTGATCGAGGCACGCACCTTTCTATTGGCAGCAAAAAATAGGAATTCAATGCCAGCACGTTGCATAGCTGCCACGGCTAATACATAGAGTAACGCGCTGTGACGAGGAACCGAGACTGCCAAGTTGCCCAATTCCATAATTTTTAGGCGTTCACAATCACGTTCATATACTTGCTTGACGGTATCTTCGGCAGAGTGTTTTAAATAAGACTCACAAAATAATGGTTGGCGTGAAGCATGACTAATGCCGAGAGCGGCTGATGTGCTTCCTTCAAGTTCTAGTGAAAGTAGCATGGGCAGATATTCAAATACTCTGGCGTCATAGCTGGTCTGAAAGATATGGGCTATATATTGCTCCAGTTTCTCGCGGTTTGAGTCAAGTGGAGAGCAAATTTTAAGCGTAGGCCAAGGTTTAGCTTCGCCTATGAAGGAGTACATTTTATTTGAGTTGGCTACTATGAGATTTTGATCTAGCATCACTACCTCCTGATTTTGATTGGTGAGTAGTCTAGGGGCTAAACCTTAAGGAAAAATTAGGGAAGTGATAAAAGTTAAAGAAATTAAAAAATGCCGTGACGAATGCGGCTGCTTCATTCATTTGGACTTACATTAAGTAATATGTTCCAATAAATTATGTCGAAAAATTGGATAGAAATGAACAAGCTGACTTTCAGCCGTGGCCAGCGGACGATTCTCGATTCGCTTGATGTTGCTATTCCACGAGGCAAGATAACCGCCATTCTTGGGCCCAGCGGTTGTGGGAAAACAACGTTGTTGCGCCTGATCGCAAGCCAGCTGCGTCCGACCAGCGGTTCCATCTGCATCGATGGAAAAGATATTACCCAACTGCACCGCAAAGAGCTTTTTAAACAGCGCGAGCGCATCGGTATGTTGTTTCAATCTGGTGCTCTGTTTACTGATTTATCAGTTTATGAAAACGTTGCGTTTCCATTGAGGTTGCATACCTATTTACCTGAAAGCATAATTCATGATCTGGTTTTGATGAAATTGCACGCGGTGGGTTTACGCGGTGCCAGGGACTTGATGCCGGCTGAACTCTCTGGTGGTATGGCTCGCCGAGCAGCATTGGCCAGGGCTATTATCCTTGATCCAGAATTGATTATGTACGACGAGCCCTTTGTGGGTCAGGATCCGATTTTTTCTGGTGTATTACGTGACTTGATCAGGCGGATTAATCAGGCTATGGATTGTACCTGCATCATTGTATCCCACGATATTGCCCAGACCTTGTCGATCTGTGATTATGTCTATGTTCTGGCCAATACGCATATCATCGGTCAAGGTACGCCTGATGAGGTTTTAAACGACGATGATCCACGATTGCGTCAATTTCTCAAGGGTTTGTCAGATGGCCCAGTGCCATTTCATTATCCTGCACCCGATTATAGTTTAGACCTGCAATTGGAGCATAACTAGTTGCTGAAATTAGTACAGCGTCTGGGACGTATAGGACTGAGTGTGACTGCGGGCTTTGGTCGCGCAGGGATACTATTGTGGCAGGCAGTTTGGGGCCCCCTCGACTGGCGCAATGGCCCTGGACTATTGGTTCGGCAGTTACACTTTATCGGCGTTTATTCACTGTTGATCATCGTTGTCTCGGGAACCCTTATTGGCATGGTGCTGGGCTTACAGGGCTATACGGTGTTGGTTCGGTTTGGTGCTGAGTCAGCGCTGGGGCAGCTCGTCTCGCTGACGTTGCTGCGGGAGCTGGGGCCGGTGGTCGCCGCGCTGCTGTTTGCTGGCAGGGCCGGTTCCGCAGTTACTGCAGAAATAGGATTAATGAAAGCAACTGAGCAGCTGGCAGCAATGGATATGATTGGTGTTGACCCTCTGCGTCGGATTGCCAGACCGCGCTTATGGGCGGGAATTATTTCTATGCCTATCTTGGCACAGGTATTTAATATGGCCGCTATCCTAGGAGCTGTGGCTGTTGGTGTGAGCTGGCTGGGAGTCGATGCAGGCTCTTTCTGGGCTAATATGCAGAACAGTGTCGATTTCCAGGAGGATGTACTCAACGGTGTTATTAAAGCCTTTGTTTTCGGCGTGGTGGTAACCTGGATTGCGGTATTTGAGGGTTTCGATGCGGAGCCCACTCCCGAAGGCATCAGCACTGCCACGACTCGTACCGTCGTGTACTCCTCTCTGGCCGTGCTGGCCATGGACTTTCTTTTAACTGCAATTATGTTTGGAGTGGATTAAATGCAATCGCGCAGCATTGAAATTACGGTTGGAGCGTTTATTTTGCTGGGTATTTTCGCGCTCTCATTCCTCATCATTCAGGTCAGCGGTCTGAGTGTTAATAGTGCTCTTCGTGAGAGCTATAAAATTTCGGCACAGTTTAATACCATTGCCGGTTTGACACCGCGGGCCAAGGTTATGGTCGCTGGTGTTACCATTGGTTATGTGACGGATATTTATATCGACCCGATCACTGTACGCGCGGTAGTGGATATGGCCATTGATAAAAATGTCGATTATCTCACTACAGATAGCATTGCCTCGATCAAGACTGCCGGTGTGCTGGGTGAGCAGTACGTTAGTATCGCTGTTGGAGGCGCGCCGGAAGTGTTGGGAGCGGGTGATAAGATTAAGGACACACAATCGGCCATGATACTGGAAGACCTGATCGGCAAATTTGTTACCGATTTCAATAGTAAATAACACTCGTCAATCGGTTGACCCGAGAGCAAACTATGAAAATTGTTGTTAGCAAACTATTCAGCTTGTTTTTAACTTTATCGGCTCTGCTGCTGTCAACTGTGGTGTATTGTGAGCCGATTGCGCAGCCCCAGCCTATTACTCGTGCCGATCCACAGCAAATGCTGGAGCAGGCCACTGATCAATTGTTGGACATGGCTAGGGCGGCGCGCTCTTATGCCGAGGAAGATCCTGAGCGCTATTACGCTGAAGTTTCTTTGGTGCTCGATCAAGTTATGGATATTCAGTATTTTGCCAGAGGTGTAATGGCGACTTACGCCAGCTCCAGGCGTTACAAAGCCTTGCAAACTGATGCTGAGCGGGCGGCATTTCGTGACCGGCTGGCTCGCTTTGAAACAGCGCTTAAGCGTGTATGGATGGTGAAGTATGCCGATGCTTTGCTTAGCTTTAAGGGCGAAGGTTTCGAACTAAAAAAACTCGCCACCGGGGACAATAGTGAGGACAAGATGAGTATTGAGCAAACTGTCCGCGATGAGGATGGTAAGAGCTACGTGTTTCAATACAACCTCCATCAGCTCAAGGACGGTAGCTGGAAAATAATCAATGTTGTTGTTGAGGGTGTCAACCTGGGGCTGACTTATCGCAGTCAGTTTGCTGAGGCAGTAGAGAGTCACCAAGGCGATATCAGCTACGTGGTTGATCATTGGGTAGATATAATGATTCGTGATAAGTCTGCTGCTATTACCGGCGATGGGGTGGGGCCAGCATGACTGCAGAGGCTTCACTTTCATTTGCCGGTGACTGCATGCAAGTTGCTGGCGAAATTAATTTTACCAGTGTCATTGCATTGGAAACAGAAGGGGCGGTTTGGCTGCAGAGCCAGGCCCCCGACAAATGCAGAGTCAATCTCGGTGCGGTCAGTTACAGTAATAGTGCAGGAGCTGCCTTGTTAATCAGCTGGCAAAGAACTGCCGCGGCAGTCGGTAAAAAGCTTGAGATAGAGCAGGTGCCCCAAAGCCTTCAGGGGTTGTTACATCTTAGTGGCTTGGATAATGTTCTCCCTGCTTTAATTTAGTCGACCCTTTACCTTCCTTGCAAAGTCCAGCCGCAAAATCGTGCGGTTTTTTAAGACGGGCGATATCGTGCAATGAATCCAGGTTTAGTGTTAATTGCCACAGGCTCTAAGCCTTGGGAGGATGATTGGCAGGGGTAGTTGTTGATGATGTCGGCCATGGCATCAGGCTAGCCCATTTGCAATCCCAATACCCGCTGAAAATATCGATTTAAAAATACCCTGAAACGCCCAGATCCAGTCTTCCTCTGTCATACCAAAACTAAGTTCTACCACCTACAGCCAAAAGATAGGTTCAATGCCTGATGCGTTGGTATATAAAATTACCAGCCTCACACGAGGTGTTTGCTGATAGATAAAAAAGTAAAAATAGTACGATCTATAGAGCATGGTAACTGGAACAGATCAACAGGGGTTTCAGATAAAAAGATTATAATAAACACTGTTTTAATCGTCAGGACTTAAGGTTAAACCGCTGTCTTTAGGCGGATAACTTTAATTCAATCTGAACACGATAATACTATAATAAGTTGGGAGAATTTATAAAATGCCTTATAAGCAGAAATTACTGGCAGCGGCTATTGCCGTTAGTTACCTGAGTACAGCAATTCCATCACAGGCTGCAAGCGCGAATAGCTCAATGTTGGAAGAGGTTGTCGTCACTGCGCGTAAAACCAGTGAGAGTTTGCAAAGCACTCCCGTTGCCGTTACCGCACTTACCGAAAATATGATGCTGGAAGCGCAAGTCACCAACCTTGGCGATTTAAGAAAAACCGCCCCAAGCTTGTCTATCATGGAAGGTGGCACCGGCTCCTCATCGCTGGTCTTTATCGCTATCCGTGGTAACGCTCAGAACGCGCCCAACGCGGCAGCTGATGCTGCGGTAGGCACTTATGTAGACGGGGTTTACTTTGCTCGCCCCACCGGCGGCAACGTCGATATGTTCGATGTGCAGCGCGCCGAAGTGCTGCGTGGACCACAGGGTACGTTGTTTGGTCGTAACACTACTGGTGGTGCCATTAGTATTGTCACCAATCAACCGACAGGGGAGCTTGAAGGCTACGTAAAAGCCGAAGCAGGTAATTACGGCCACAAGCGCGTTGAAGCAGTAGTTAACTTACCGATTATCGGTGAAGAGCTGGCCACCCGTTTTGCGGTTCGTTACAACGAACGCGATGGTTACGGTGATTACAAAGGTTACACCGATCCCAATGGCTACTCTTGGCAGGGTTTGCACCAAGAAGCTGCCGCTATTGATGAGAACTTTTATAGCCGCGGCAAAATTCGCTGGGCACCAAACGATAAAAACTTTGAAGCCACTCTGGGCGGTTGGTATAGCAAGCAGGAAGACAGTGGTCAGCGGACCGAGGTTCAGGGCATCAACAGAGGTATAGCGCTACCGGGTGTAGGTTCAACTGGCGGTCTATTTGATGCCCTGGGTTTTAATCCAGATCATTTCCTTAGCCAGCAGTCAGCACATGATTCCTATTGGAACGCCGACAATTCCGATATTAACCCTGCCAGCTTTACCGACAATGAACTCGGCGCACCAGCCTCCAGTAATGACACCAAAGGCTTTTATTTAGATTTGGGGTTTTCACTGGGTGATATTGATATTAAATCCATTACTTCATGGCACGAAACCATCTCTACAGGCATTGTTGACTTAGATGGTACCCCCATCAACTTATTAGCTTTTGGCAGTACCTGGGATCAGGATCAATGGAGTCAGGAAATACAAGTCAGCGGCACGGTAGGTAACCTCGACTGGATCACTGGCGCTTATTACTTCACTGAAGATAGTTCTGGTATCAGCCGTTCGCGTACCTTTGCAGCCTTTGGTGATCTTGCCGTCCAAAGTGGGCAAGCACCTGTCGGCACACCGCTAGAACTATTGGGCGCCCCTGTGAATCGCGGTACCAACACCACCAATGAGAATACCTCTATGGGTGTTTTCTTTCAGGCCAACTATCGCTTCACTGACAATCTGCGCGGTACCGCCGGCATTCGCTATACCAAAGACGACCGCGATATTGTCCGCATGCCTCAGATTGAACTTAGTCAAACTAACCCCGATCCACTGGTTAACTGCGGGATACCTGCAGAAAACAGAGATAGCGCTAACGTCTGTGAGCAGACAGAAAAAGTCGACTACGAATATCCAGCGTGGGTGTTGAGCTTGGATTATCAGGTCAATGACGATTTGTTTGTTTATGCCAAAACCAGTGGTGCTTCCATGGCTGGCGGCTGGAATGTGCGCGGTTTAAATACGCCTTCGTTCGAGCCTGAGAAAGTAACCGATATTGAAATAGGCTTCAAAGCTGACCTTTTCGATAGCACGTTGCGCTTGAATACGGCTTTATTTTATATGGAGGCTGATAAGCAGCAGCGCATTGTTAATGATTTGATTGATGGCACTCTTACTCAGTACGTTCGCAACGCCAGCTCCTCCAGCACTACTGGTGCTGAATTCGAGCTGACTTGGCTACCATGGGATGGCATGACTATCACCAGTAACATCTCACTGCTGGATGCTGAATACGATGACTATAGCATTGATGAGTTGGTATTAACCGGAGCTAATGCAGGTCAAATTGTGTCGGTAGATCACTCTGGCGAGCATTCTACTCACGCTCCTGAAATGACCTTCCAGCTTGGTGCGACTCAAATTCTGAATACCGGTATTGGCGAGCTGTCGCTGCATGCCGACTACTACTGGGTTGATGATACCTGGTTTCAGGATAATACGGTCAACACTGCGGAAAGTGCTGCCACTCAGCAGCAGAAGCGTGAAGAGCAGGAGTTCAACTATATTGCCAGCTACGGTCTGGTTAACGCCATGGCTACACTGACCAGCAACGATGAGCGCTGGGAGGTTAGTCTTTGGGGCAAAAACCTGGCTGACAAGGAGTATTACACTGGTGTATCCAACTTCTATACGGCCTTCGGTTCTGCTACTAAGTACTGGGGTGCGCCCCGCACCTTCGGCGCATCGCTGAAATACTCCTGGTAATCAGTAGTGACGCCAATCAGCAGGGGGCGGTAACGCCCCTGCTAGCTATTCGAAAGGCTGCCCCTGGGCGGCCTTTTTTTTCTTTTGTTTTTTCCTTCAATAAATTCTTCACTGACAGCAGTGATATAACGAGGATTAACCATGACAGACCTCAGTAATAAAGTTGCACTGGTCACCGCTGGCGGTGCTGGTATTGGCGCGGCGACAGCCTCGGCATTTGCTCGTCAGGGCGCGGCGGTAATGGTCGCCGATATCGATCAACACAACGGCGAAGCTGTGGTTGAGCAGCTACGTAAAGCTGGAGCAAAGGCACAGTTTTTTCATGCCGACGCCACCCGGGAAGAAAACATCGAACGCATGGTACGTACTACCGTTGAAAGTTTTGGCGGCTTGCACATTGCCGCCAACATTGTCGGTTACGCTCACCCGGAGGCGATCGGTCCCGATTTTCATTTACAGAGCGAATTGGGGTGGGATCAAACTTTCGTAGTGAGTTTGCGCAGCGTCTTTTTATCAATGAAGCATGAAATAGCGCACATGATCGAACACGGCGGCGGTGTTATTTGCAATGTCACTTCTTTAGCTGGCATGACTCATGTGCCGGAATCCGGAGCGGCCTATGGCGTGGCCAAAGCCGGGGTGATTCGGCTCACCAAGTTCGCTGCGATGAACTACGCCGATCGCGGTGTGCGTGTCAACTGTATTGCTCCCGGCACCACCCCGACTGATGCCTACCAGAAGGCTGGCCCTGAAGTTGCCGAACAATTGATTAATCGTTTGATTCAGCAGCAAGCTATTAAACGCCCGATAGATACCAGTGAACAAGCCGAAGCTATTCGCTGGCTCTGCTCGGATGCGGCCGCTATGGTCACCGGTCATGTACTCCCCGTTGATGGCGGCTGGAGCGCCCGTTAATTATGTCTAAAATTGTATCCAACAACTGTTTGGTACTCGGCGGCGGCGGTGTTACCGGTATTGCCTGGATGACGGGGTTAATCTATGGCTTACAATTGCGGGGGCTGGAGCTCTCAGCTATTGATCGGGTTATCGGCACCTCTGCCGGAGCTGCCGTGGCTGCACAAATCACCAGTAGCACCAGCTTGCACGATCTGTATCAACGACAAGTGGACCCAGTGCAGCAAGTCGATGAACTTATCCCCAGTATTAATATTTTTGCCCTGGTGCTAAAGCTGCTACCTATACTACTCACTGAAAAAAACCCGGAAAAATTCCGCCAGCGTATCGGTAAGCTGGCAATGAACACTAAAACCACGGCTGCCAGTGAGCGGCAAAAAGTTATCGCTGCACGCCTTCCTAATCAACAGTGGCCCGCTACAGCACTGACAATAATGGCTGTTGATGCCAATAGCGGTACATTGATCAGCTTCGATAAAGATCACAATATTGCATTGATAGATGCCGTGGCGGCCAGTTGCGCAGTACCTGGAGTGTGGCCGCCAGTAGCCATCAATAATCAATGGTTTATTGATGGTGGTACTCGTTCGGCTAATAATGCCGACCTCGCCTGCGGCGCAAAAAACGTGTTGGTTATTGCTCCCATGGGCGACAAAAAACAGCCTGGTCCTAGTAGTAATCTTGAGCAAGAGGTGGAGTTGCTGCGTAAAAGCGGCAGCGCTGTCACGGTGATAAAACCCGATTCCAACGCTGTAAAAATGATGGGACGTAACCCGTTAAATCCAAGAAAAAGAGCTCAGGCTGCGCTTGCCGGTAAGCAGCAAGGCGAGCGTGAAGCAAGTAGGGTTTTAATGATGCGGAGTTAAACCTATTCAACCCGAGGATTAATGATATTGATTGTAAGTCGGTTGACTTAATTGGTGGTGGCGATTTATTATTCCCGCCGAGCTTCCGGGTAAACATTGAGATGAGCGTCTATTGTTTGGCGCTTCTTCATCCGGTTAAAAAAACGATAAATAATAGAGTTTAAATCATGAAAATATGGGCTCAGTTACCCCCCATGGATAAAAATGTCTTGGTACCCCTGGTACAGCAATATGAAAGCGCTGGTTTGGAGGGGGTATGGTCTTCACAGACCTTTGGTGCCCCATTTATCCCGCTAGCTGCTGCTGCTGCGGTGAGCGATACGCTGAAGCTGGGCACGGGTATTGCGCTGGCCTTTACTCGCAGCCCGCTGGAAACGGCGTTAAACGCAATGGATGTGGATAGAATCAGCGGTGGCCGCTGTGTGCTGGGGTTGGGCTCCAGTGCGAAAAGCCTGATTGGTGCCTTTGGCATGGAATACGGCAAGCCGTTGGCGCATATGCGTGAAGTGATCGACATGGTTAGGCAGGTCATCGCCAAAGGCCATACTGGTGAGTTGGGGGTGTTAAAGGGCGAATACCACACTCTGGATTTGTCACATTTTCGTACCCTTGAGGCGCCCGTGCGTACGGCAATTCCTATTTATATGCCGGCAGTGTTTGAGAAGGCGGTACAGATGGCGGGCGAATTGGCGGATGGCTTGCTGGCTCATCCGTTATGGGCGGACAGCTGGATTCATAATCAGCTAGAACCTAATCTTAAATTGGGTTTGGATAAAAGCGGTCGCCAGCGCAGCGAGGTCGATGTGAACTTGCAGATGTTTGTCGCTATCAATAACGACAAGCGCGAGGCGATTGAAGATACCCGGCCAACAATTGCTTATTACAGCCAGTCACCACAGTACCACCGTTATTTTGAAGCGATTGGCTTTGCCAGCGAGGCGCGAGCGATACAAGAGGCTTTTGCGCGCAGTGATTTTGCCGCAATGTCGGCGGCATGTAGTGATGAAATGGTCGAGGCGATCGCCTTGGTCGGTACGGTTGATGAGGTTAGAAAACGCTTTGCTTCACGGATTGCGGTTGCTGACTCGGCGACGCCGGTGATTCCGCATGTAGGGCTTAGCAATGAAAAAGCACAGTTTTATACTCAGCAAATCGCTGCGGCGTTTTACGGTTAACTGATGATTAAGTGGCAAGCACAATAACAATGATAATGGAGTAGCTAATGAAGTGGGATGTAATAGTCGATGTGTTATGTATAGGTTCCGGTGCGGGTGGATTGTCGGCGGCAATTACCGCGGCAAGCGGAGGCGCCAAGGTACTGGTGGTTGAAAAAGACCATAAGGTCGGCGGAGTTACGGGTATTTCTTCGGGGCAGTGCTGGGTGGGAGATAACTCTCTGGCGAGAGCTGCGGGGATTGCTGATTCAAGGGCCGAGACGGAGCAATATTTACAGCATCTTTCGCAGGGGCTGGCCGATCCGCAGTTGCGGGATGTGTTTATTGATAAGGGATGCGAGGTAGTGGACTTTCTGACCACTGAGGTTGGTATCCCGTTTCGTGTCGTCGAAAATTATCCGGATTATTATTACCCTGCGGTAGCTGGGTCAAAACCCTCCGGGCGCTATCTGGAGGTCGAGCCGTTTGCAGCATCACAGCTGGGTGAGTGGGCCGATCGCTGCATTGTCAGCTCCTATGGTCACCACTATTCCTATTCCACCTCACAGGAATGGACTGATCACCAGTTGGGCACAGGGAAACCAATCTGGGAGTGTCTCGAGGATCATGTTAGTAAAGATGAGCGCTGTGCTGGTGCTGGGCTTGCGGCTTATATGGTGAAAGCCGCGCTGGACCGCAAAGTTGATATCTGGTTACAGGCACCGGCGGTTAAATTAATCGTTGAAGGTGGTCGGGTTATGGGGGCCATTGTTAAAACTGTTGATGGTGAGCGCCGGGTGCGGGCTTTGCGCGGCGTGCTGCTGGCTACCAGTGGTTACGATTGGAATAAAGCCATGGTGCGAAGTTATGAGGCCTTGGCGGAAGCAGGCAGTATGTGTCCGCCGACGGTCGAAGGCGACCACCTGGTGATGGCTGCAGAGGTGGGTGTAATACCATTGGCTGCACGCGCACCGGCGCAATCGCCGGTCTTCATCGGCTATCAAGTGCCGGGCGAACTGGTTTACGGGCGGCCGTCCTATCGTATGTTGCTGCCGGGTGCGCCCCATTCGATTATTGTTAATCACCACGGCAAACGTTTTGCCAATGACAGCTTCTACCCTGATGTAGCCACCAAGGTTGCCCGCTTCGATGGTCAGGAGCAAGGTATGGCCAATTGGCCGGCTTGGCTGGTGTTTGATCACAGCATGTTGCAAAAATATGGTTTGCTGCCGGTTTTTCCGGGGCAGAAAATGCCTGAAGGCATGGCTGTCAGCGCGGCTAGCGTGCCAGAGTTGGCCGAGTTAACCGGTATTGATGCTGCAGGCTTGAGTGCCACGATTACTCGTTTTAATAGTTTGTGTGAGATGGCTGTTGATGAGGATTTTGCACGCGGTACCGTGCCTTGGGGGCGGTTGATGACTGGTGATCCGGCACTAGCCAATCCCAATATGGCGCCGTTGCTGACAGCGCCTTTTTACGCAGTAAAAATAGAGCGCGTAGTGATGGGGGTACCTACCACGGGTTTACCCGTTAATAAGGATGCGCAGGTGATCGACGCTCATGGCGAGCCCGTCGTCGGCTTGTATGCTGCGGGTAATGCTACTGCTTGGCTGGATATTGGCGGGGGCTACAACAGTGGCATTGCCAATACCCGTGGCTTGGTGCAAGGCTACCAGTCTGCTCGGCACATGTTAGCTTTAGCTGTGACGGGTAATTAATTTAAGCGTTTTGCTGCGGCTTGGGTCATATGTGATGTTTAAATTTCCTCGCCAGTAAAATAGTGCTGGCGGGGTTTGTGATAACAATAATAGTCGAGGAGGTTAGGATCGTGGTAAGCAGTGACAACAAGTTAGGTTTAAAAGAAAAATATGGCCCTTGGGCTTTGATAGTTGGTGCCTCTCATGGCGTCGGCGCAGAGTTTGCTCGTCAAGTGGCTGCGCAGGGTATTAATTGTGTGTTACTGGCGCGTCGTGAAGTAGCGCTGCAAGAATTACAGGCAGAGCTACAGCAAGAGTTCTCTGTTGAAACTCGTGCCATCACAGTCGACTTATCAGCCGCAAATGCAGTTGCCACTATCACTGATGGCATCCTCGATCTGGATATTGGTTTGTTGATTTATAATGCCGGTGCGCCGCCATACGCCAGTGAGTTTCTTAAAGCTCCGCTGGCCGACTGGCAGGGTTTGGTCAGGTTGAATGTCTCCACGGTGATGGAGTTGTGTTATACGCTAGGTCAAAGTTTGCTGCAGCGAGGGCGGGGCGGTTTGTTGTTGGTGGGGTCGCAGGCTGGTTTAGGTGGCAATAAAAAATACAGTATGTACACCGGCACTAAGGGCTTTATGCTTAACTTTGGCGAGTCGTTGTGGATAGAGTGGAAAGACAAAGGCGTTGATGTTCTTAACTTGCTGATTTCGGTGGTCGATAGTCCAACGTTGCGTACTCAGATGAAGGCATCGAATATTCCCGGCTGGGATTTACCGGACATTGGTGTACCCAAACCGGTGGATGTTGCGCGTATCGGTTTACGAGAGCTGAGTAATGGTCCGACCTTTTTCCACCCTCAGGATGAACTTGTCGTGGCAGCAGAACAATCGGCCGGCGGCCAGCGTAAGGAATCCATGATTGAGCGCTGGGCTCAAACTGCGCCCTTCGTTGGGGAGGATTAAACCGCAAGGAAAAATACTGCGCTGATAGTTTGGCGAGTGATGCGATAAGGTTTTGGTCGCTACTCAGTCTGCTAAATCCCGTGGCCGTCATGGCCACTTAGGGGTGTGGCTTGAGGACGTAGAATGATCATCACTTTTTTGTCATGAACCTTGTCTTTGGTATTCCTCAATACGAACATCCTCAAACATTATCATTTACCTTTAAACTTTTTCTGCTGATATATCCGGTTACCTTTTCTGGCCTGTTTTTATAGAAGCTGGGTTCGCTTGTGCTGTATTTATGACGGTGTTCTTTGTTTGCGGTTATTAAATTTAATCGTACTTAGAATTAAGTGATCCTATTAAAACACTTGACTGAATAAGTCAGTTGACTTACTGTTAGCAGATTGAATTTATCTACAAATAATAGCAATAATTAAATGATCTTAGTTTGAAGGGTTTTAGATTTCATCTGCTTGGATGATTGACCTTAATGGATTGGATTGCGCAATCAGCAGTGGTCTTGATGAACAAAATTTTTTATTGTTATTTGTACAAATAAAAATAATTCAATATATAAAATTATAAATTTCTGGAGATTTCTATGCCTTCTAATCAATTTTCCGTACGTATTTTATGCCAGTCCATTGTTGCTGTAATTGCTTCGACATCAGTGGCTTATGCACAAGAACAAGAAGGGGATCACAAAATACGCACGCTGGAAGAAGTGGTTGTCAGTGCGCGCCGTAATGAAGAGAGTATCCAATCGGTACCAGTTTCGGTGACAGCGTTAAATTCAGAAGCCTTGCGTGAAGGTACTATCACCACAACAGAAGAGCTTCAATACACTGTTCCCGGTGTTCACTTGGCAGGTTCTGGTGGTCGTCAAAACGTTGTGTATGTTATTCGTGGTCAATCAAAAGCTTTGTCTGGTACAACATCACCCGCAGTCGTGAGTTATTTTGCTGAGGTGCCTGATCCGGTTTGGGGGAGCTCTGTTCCCCAGTTTGATATGGCCAATATTCAAGTCTTAAAAGGACCGCAGGGGACATTGTTTGGTCGTAATACTACTGGTGGTGCAATTCTCTATACCCCGGAAGCACCGACCCATGAATTTGGTGGTTATATTGGCGGTACCTTAGGCGACTATGATCATCGGCGAATTCAAGGGGCGGTGAATGTGCCGATAATTCAGGACAAGGTGGCAGTGCGTATCGCCGCGGATATGAATAAGCGCGATGGTTATACAGAAAATATTGGTGTAGGTGAAGATCTTGATGGGACGGACACCAAAAGTTTACGTGTTTCATTATTGATTGAGCCGACAGAAAATATATCTAATACTTTTATTTTTGATCATTATAAAAGTGAAAACTCAGGCGTAGGTGTGGTCGTTGAAGATGTTTTCCCTGGCGATAGTTATCCAGGTGGAACGCTACTCTCTCTTTTTGGTCTGCAAGCAGATGCTGAAGCGCAGTTGGCATTGAAGAAATCAAGAGGTCCCTTTGTTAATGATCCTTCTTTTGACCAATTTGAGAATAATGAACGTAATTCAATTACAAACCGTACTGAAATTGATTTCGATAGTTTCCAGGTAATCAATATTTTTGGTTATCGACATACCGATGTTAACTACTCGATCAACGTTGATGGTATGCCTACATTAAATGCCTATGGCTTTATTCCGACTAACTTTATTAAAGCGGATAAATTTGATCAATCTGAACAATACAGTAATGAATTGCAATTTAAGGGTAAGAGTTTTGATGAAAAACTGGATTGGTTAGTGGGCGCTTTTTGGTTGAAGAATAAACCCAGTGGGTATCAGGGTAATTCAGTGGCTTTTGCCGCTGAGTTGGTTGGAGCATCTCCGGCAGCGTACACCTTTGTCACAGAGGAAAGCCAGGCGGTATTTTTTCACGGCCAGTACGATTTGGATAATTTGCTGAGTGGCTTACAGTTTGAAGCTGGCGTTCGTTATACCGAAGATAAAGTAGAGGCGTGCGCGGGCGTGGGTGCAACCCCGTTTACTAATGGTATCAATGGTGCAAATGAAGCTGAGTTAAGCGATTGTGAATCTGCTAATACAGCAAAAATTACCGATACAGCGATTACTAGTGTTAAGTCAGATGCAACGACCTGGTCTTTAGGGCTTAACTGGCAGGTCAATGATGATGTATTTGTTTATGCGGTAAAACGACATGGGTACCGGGCTGGCGGTGTTAATGGCCCAGTTTTTTCTGGCCGATTAATACCGTTTCAATCTTTTGAGCCTGAGACAGTGACTGACTATGAAGTGGGTGTACGTGCAGATTGGAATTTCAATGATGTACTCGTTCGTGCCAATGTATCGGTGTTCTCTGGGGATTATAACAATGTCCAGGCATTTGTTTCTGGCGTCCAAACAGGGCCAGGTTGTACGTCAACCAATAACGGACCGAGCGTCACCCCTGATGGAGATTGTGATCCTAGTAATGACCCTGCTGGTGGCACTATGTTGCTTAATTTAGGTAACACCAATGTTTCGGGTGTGGATTTTGAAATTACCGTCGCGCCTACTGATAACCTAACATTTAACATCGCGTCGACTATTCAAGATTCTGATACAAAATCTATCAGCAAACCTACTGATTTGGCACCGTATGTTCTTGCCGATGAAATTGCTTTTAATTTCTTTTCGCCGAAAACAGTATTGGCAGGTGCCCGCTACGAGGTCCCATTGGACTCATTTGCTCGTTCCATGGTTTTGAATGTTGATTATTATTGGACTGATGATGCCAGCAAGGGTGATGGTTTGATGATAAAGTCTTACGACTTGACGAATATGCGTATTGATTTTAATGGTTTGGGTAAAGAGGGACTAGATATTGGCGTGTTTGTTCGTAATGTATTTGATGATGAATACATGGTTGCATCTGCCGCTAGTGGTGGGCGCCTTGGTTTTGAAACGGGTATTTACGGTGCGCCAAGAATGTACGGTGCTGAACTAAGGTATTCTTTTTAATAAAGGTGCGCCACGATTGATTTCCCTTTGCCGCTGATGTTTTATCGATAAGCGGCTTTTTTTTGTCTGGTAAACAAGGATTTATTCTTACATTGTCATACGGCGGTGATTATTTCATTGCTATGGTCCAATACAAAATAAGGAAAAATAAAATGAACCGATTACAGGATAAAGTAGCTGTTATCACGGGAGCGGCTAGTGGGATAGGCCGGGCTTCTGCAAAAATTTTTGCTGAACAAGGCTGCGCAGTTGTCGTCACCGACCTTAATGGTGACGGTGCAAATACTGTTGCCGAAGAAATTATCAAGGCTGGCGGCCGGGCAATCGGCTTAAAAGTAGATGTTGGTGAAGATGCCGAGCTGAAACAGATGATTGCTGTAGCGGTAGACGAGTTTGGGCGTCTTGATATTTTATTTAATAATGCCGTTAATAATAATCCGGAAATGTCAGCCCGCGATCAGGATTTTCTAAACTTTGATACCGAAGTTTTTTACGCCAACATGAAAATCAATACCCTCGCCGGTGTGCTTGCTGCAAAATATGCATTACCCCATATGTTGAAACAACAATCTGGGTCGATTATTTTTACCTCATCGACTAGTTCCACTGCTGGTGAAGTTTCTCAGTTCACTTATGGTGCGAGCAAGGCCGCTGTCAACTGGTATGTACAAACTATCGCTGCTACCTATGGCAAGCAAGGGATTCGCTGTAATGGCATCCTGCCGGGTGTTATTCGTACGCCATCGATGGAGGAGTGGACTAATCAGAAGATGGTTGATGCATTTATGGATATTCATAATTCCCCACGACTGGGATTGCCCGAAGATATCGCTGCGATGGCCTTATTTCTCGCCTCAGATGAATCCAGGTATGTCAATGGCGGCTTATATCCGGTCGATGGTGGTATCAACTGCGGCACGCCAATGGTGCCGGTGGTAAGAAACCTGTTAAACCAATAATTCAACATTATTCAGGAGTAATACTATGGGTCAAGTACAAGAAGATTTTATACAAGAATTTTGTGATGCCTGGGGTGATGGTAGTGATGAATCTCGGCCGGATGTAGAAAAAATTTTATCGATGATGTCAGAAGATGCCGTTTGGCAACTGTGGGTACCCGGTGGCCCTATTATCAAAGGGCGAGAGGCGTTACGAAAGGAAATTCATGATCAAATGAGTTACGCCACCAATAATAAATGCAATATTGTGCACATGCTGTCATCAGATACTATGGTGATGACCGAGCGCGCCGATTCTGCTGTGATTAATGGTCGGCCAGCACCGCATTCTATGGTTGCCGTGTATGAGCTTGATAGTAACGGTTTGATTAAATCCTGGAGAGAATACCTCGACATGATGGATTTAAACCAGAAAATGGGGGTGGAAATAAATATACCGGCTCAGAGTGCAGGTTAAAAAACTTTGATAGCTATTCGCTATAATCTGCAGCCAGTTATCCTTGGTATGGTATTGATCCTTTGCGAACGTATCTTGCTATTGATCAAGCCAAGCTATCGTCGACAAAGGGGGGGGCAGCTGGATGACTGATGATTTCTGGAGTTACCGCTGAAAAGCATGCCAAGAGAAAGTTGCTAATTTGAAACTAATGGCGCTGAATAGTAACGATATTTTTAGTTTAAGTAAGCGTCATTCTTCTCTGACCACATTGTTTTGTCTGATTGGTAGCTTAATAAAGTACTGGTTTAGTGTATTTGGCTAGCTATAGTCTATTCTGTAAGTGAATTTTCTGGGATATTTTTATAATCTGTTTCTGTGGCGATAAAATAGTCAGAGTGAGCCGTTTTTGCCTGATTTAGAATCTGGCCTACAAATAATGTTGGCTATGGTTTAATCATTACCCCAAAGCCTTTGGACTAAGGAATTAATTAGGGTGATTAATGCTCAGTGATAGCCTGGTTGATAATAAAATGGGAATAATTACTACTTATAGGGAGGCTCTTAATGGCAGTTTCATCTACAGTCGAAGGCAATCAATTAATAATCAAGGTTGATGGGCGTTTTGACTTCAGTTCTCACCAAGTGTTTAGGAAGGCCTACGAAACGTCAGCCAAGCCTGATAGCTACGTAGTTGATATGAAGGGGACTTCGTATATAGATAGCTCGGCTTTGGGTATGTTGTTATTGCTCCGGGACTATGCCGGCGGTGAAACTGCTAAAATCACCATCGTTAACTGCAGTACGGATGTAAAAAAAATATTGGTTATTTCCAATTTTGAGGCATTATTTGAAATCATTTAGTCAGCGTTGATCACACCTTGCTTGATAGAACATGGAGGGGGAATGTTGAATGTTAGCCAGCATGTTGACGTAGATGCTATCAAAGAGTTGAAGGTCATCATGGGCGACGAATTTTTATCGCTGGTCGCGACGTTTGTCAGTGATAGTAGGCAGAGAGTCGAGGTACTTTCAGCCGCTGTTCGTAGTGGTGAGCCTGATGCGATTAAGTGCGCAGCCCACAGCCTTAAGGGCAGTGCAGGAAATATGGCGGCAACCGCCTTGGCAGAACTCTGTCGCAACCTGGAGGAGGCTTCAATGTTGGGCGATATCACAGTCTGCCACCAATTAGCGCAGCAAATTAATATCGAATACCAACAAGTCAAAACGGTTTTAGAAACACTATAAAAGCGTACTGTTCGGCTTTGTTAAATCACTCTTTTAATGCTTTTTATTTTACTTAGCCAATCTTGGCAGCTTAATTGCTATCCCTACTGTTGAGCCTGTTCATGGTTTTCAACAATTTTAGTTTTAGGGAAATACAATGAATCCTACCGGCAATAATTCGAATACACTTCTGGCTATTGAGCCCAGTACGATGGTGACCGTTAAAAAGGCTCCAACAAACGTATTGAATGATGCTAACTCATTGGAAAATAAGGTTTTTTCTGATGTTTTAAGCGAGCGTCAAGCGTTGAGTAATGCAACAACTACAGTTGTTAATCGCGCTTCAGCTACGGAGGTAGCACTGCGGGTAAGTGGTGAGCAAGGTGACGCGGGGCTGGGATTTATCATTACGGGGCTGGGCAATAAACAACTTGGCGGCAATGATTTGCCTGTAGACGGCGTTAATTTGCCGCTGGATAAGGGGTTATTAGCTGCGGTGCATGTCTCTACAGAAACTGGCGTGACGGTAAATGAGTCAGCTGATACGAGCGTTAGCGATGATGCCAGTAGCTTATTTAACCCCTATACGGCGACTTATACTACGATAGCGGCCGATGAGTTTACTGTGGGTAATATGTCTGCAGGTCAGCAGACCGAGCTGGCTCAAGTGGCTAGTGCCTTGGGTGTAAGGTTTACAGGTGTACAGGGGGCGGTGCCAAATACTATTGTAGCTAATACGCAAACCGCGACAGCAGATGCTGCGGTTATAGCTGCTAATAGCGAGGGTGCTGCCGTTACAGTTGCATCACCCAGTGTGATGGTAGATGGTATCCAGAACTCTGGCTTAACAGGTGCTACTGATGGCACGGTTTCGACTGGAGCGGTGGCAGCATCAATGCTGTCACCAGTTTTAAATCCGTCGGCACAGGTAAAGGAGCAGGTGAGCAAAGCTGACCTTGCCAAGTTATCCCTGGGTGGCGTCGCTTCGGTAGATAGTCAGCTTGGCGATAGTTCTGCATTAGCTCCCGGCCGATCTGAAGCTGGTCAGCTCCATCGTGCCGGTGCTGATGTTGTGGCGCAAACCACTATTCCTGTTGCGGTTGGTAAGCAAGGGTGGGATGACGCAGTAACACAAAAAGTTATGTGGATGAGTTCACAGCAAATTAGCAAGGCTGAAATATCACTGGATCCACCGGAGCTGGGTTCGCTGCATGTGCGTATTACCACCCACGGGGACCAGACCAGCGTGAGCTTTTCCAGTAACCATGCAGCGGTTAGAGACGCTCTTGATCAAAACTTGCCTCGTTTACGCGATATGATGGAAGGGCAGGGTTTGGATTTGGCAGATGTTAACGTTGCTGACCAGCGTGCAGGCCAAGAGCAGCGTCAAGCTGATGATTCTGGAGTCAGTAGTGATGGTCAATATGATGTCGCTAATGAAGATGGGCTCGATGCTCGGCAAGAACTACCGGTTCAGGTGGCCAATATGGGATTGGTTGATCAGTACGTTTGAAAGACGGGGTGATAAATTTTTGACTGATTTTTAGGTCTGGTCGTTAAATTTACATTCTTCTATTCGCAATACCTCTGCGTAAGCTAAACTTCTCGCTGGGGGGTGACAAAGCCTTGTCACCCCTTGTATGCTGCTGTAACTAATTGTTTCTAAGAAACTTCTTCTAAATTGTGTGGGGTGGCACAGGTTTTGCTGCCGGTATTTTAATGAGTAATCAGGCGACGGAAGTTTGGCATGGCTGAAGACAACGAAACGCAAGATACGGATAGCCCAGCGACGGGTAAATCGATTGGCGGTAAAACAAAACTGATTTTATGGATTCTTCTAGGGTTATTAGTGGTAGCAGGGTCAGTTGGCGTAACGCTTTATTTGCTAGGCTTTTTTGATAAAAGCGCGGCAGAAAATCTCTCGCTAGAAGACGCTGCCTTAGCGCAAGAGGAGCTAAATAAGCCGGCTCCGGCAATGTATTTTCCGATTAAACCTGCATTTGTGATCAATTTTTCTTCACGGGGTAAGCAGCGATATTTACAAACGGATATTACTATTTTGACCCGCGATATAGAGGTATTCAGCGCTATACAAGCTCATTCACCGCTGATCAAGAATCATTTGATCATGTTGCTAAGCGGTGAAATCTACGAAGAGCTACAAACTGATGAAGGCAAAGAGCTGCTGCGGCAGAAATTGTTGGTTGCCTTAAACGGTATTATGCAGCAGGAAATCGGCAAAGATGGAATTGAAGAAGTACTGTTTACTAGTTTTGTCATGCAATAAGGCTGACTTCATAAATTCACAAGGTTGATCAATAACGTGCAAGATCTGTTATCCCAAGATGAAATTGATGCTCTGTTACACGGCGTCGATGACGGTGATGTTGATACCGACTCCGATGAGGACGATGGTAGTGCACAATCCTATGATTTAACCAGCCAGGACCGCATAGTGCGCGGTCGTATGCCGACGCTGGAGATGGTTAACGAACGCTTTGCCCGCTATACCCGGATCAGCTTATTTAACTTATTACGCCGCTCGGCGGATGTTGCTGTCGGTGGTATTCAAATCCAAAAATTTGGTGAATATGTACATACCTTGTACGTTCCAACCAGTTTAAATATGGTTAAGCTGAGACCACTACGGGGTACGGGCTTAATCATTCTGGATGCCAAACTGGTCTTTAAGCTGGTTGATAATTTTTTTGGCGGTGATGGTCGACATGCAAAGATTGAAGGTCGGGAATTTACTCCAACTGAGCTGCGTGTGGTCGAAATGGTCTTGCAAGATGCTTTTGTAGACCTACACGAAGCATGGAGGGCGATTTTACCGATAGAGTTTGAATTCGTTAATGCGGAAGTCAATCCGTCGATGGCGAATATCGTCAGTCCCAGTGAAGTGGTGGTGGTGAGCACGTTTCACATCGAGTTGGATGGTGGTGGTGGCGATATGCATATTACCCTGCCTTATTCGATGATTGAGCCCATACGTGAAACCCTCGACGCTGGTTTGCAGACAGATGTAGATGATGTAGATGATCGCTGGATTACCTCATTGCGCGAAGATATTATGGCCGCGAATGTTGGTCTCGATTGTGTGGTGGCAAAAAAAGAAGTAACACTGCGCGATATCATGGAGTTAAAGGCCGGTGATGTTATTCCAATAGACATGCCTGAAAGCTTAGTGATTACAGCCAATGGTGTGCCTATGCTAAATGCTAAGTTGGGGCGATCTAAAGGAAATATGGCTTTGCAAGTGCTCGGAAAAGTAAAACGAACAAATTAGTAAAACTCGTAGTAATGAATCGTTTGTCAAAATAGATAATTTGCCAATACCAACGTTGGTATTGACAGCAAATTGGTAGTAGGGGAACAGCATGAGTGATGAAGATGATGTCGATCAAGGTCAGATGGCAGATGACTGGGCCGCGGCTATGGCGGAGCAGGGTGATGAGAGTCAGGATGACATTGATGCAGTATTAGCCCAGGCCGGTGCCGCGGATGTTCAGCCTGCACCGATGACCGAGTTTAGTCATGCATCTAGCCCAGTCGACGGTGCGCCAGACCTTGATGTCATCATGGATATTCCGGTGAAGATTTCAATGGAAGTGGGTAATACAGAAATCAGCATCCGCAACCTATTGCAGCTCAATCAGGGCTCGGTGATCGAACTGGATCGTTTGGCGGGGGAACCGTTGGATGTGCTGGTCAACGGCACATTGATTGCGCACGGTGAAGTTGTTGTCGTTAATGAAAAATTTGGTATTCGAATGACGGATGTAATCAGTCCGTCTGAACGTATCAAAAAATTACGGTAATGGGCGTGCTGAGTCGACAGTCGATAACTGTGTTGATTGTGTTGACAGTTATTATTTGTGTCCGGCCGGTGATGGCTAAGGAGCAAGCTGCTAGCAAAACTACGGCTATCAATACTGAATCTATTGGTGTTGAAGCCCGCAGTGTTAAGCCCAGCGATATAGAAAAATCAGTTATCGATGCACAGCCTGCGGCAATAGAAAAAATGGCTGCTGCCAACCCAGACTCTGCATCCCCAGCAGAAAAAACGACTTATCCTGCAGCGTTTACTAAACCCGTTAATACGCCTGTAATCGCAGCTAACCAGCGAGTAGGTTCCGGGGTGATTTCATCTGACCCGGTCATGGTCGTTATGGTGTTATTGTTCACGGTATTATTGATTGTAGCCATAGCCTGGTTCATGCGGCGGATAGGTGCCGTACCGACCATGGGTGGTCAGCTGATGAAGATCGTTTCGGTACTGTCGGTCGGCACCCGCGAGAAAGTTATTTTAATTGAGGTAGGTGGTAAGCAGGTGTTATTGGGGGTGGCACCTGGTCGCGTTTCGCATTTACAGTCCTTTGATGAGCCAGTTGTTACGCCTTCGGCGACCACAGGTTCCTATGACTTCACCCGCACAATTAAGAAATTGCTTAAACAGCAGTCGGCTGATCAGCCAATAGAAACCAATAGCAAGCAAAATAATGGGACGAACAATTAATGGGCTTATCGCCAGCGTTGACACGTACTTTGTTGTTGTTTTTATTGCTGATTGTGCCGTTTAGTTCAGCGTGGGCGCAGACTGATAAATCGGTAGGGCAGATAGCCCAGAGCATTAATCAGGCTGCCTCCAGTTCTATGCCGGGTATTCCGGCTATGACTGTGACCACTAATGCCAGTGGTGGACAGGATTATACGGTGACGCTACAAATCCTGGCGATCATGACCGTGTTGACGCTGCTGCCATCGTTTTTGATGATGATGACCTCATTCACGCGGATCATTATTGTATTTGCTATTTTGCGTCAGGCGCTGGGATTGCAGAGTACGCCGTCTAATCAAATCATTATGGGATTGTCAATATTCTTGACTATTTTTATCATGATGCCGGTGCTTGAGCAGGTTAATGAAAAAGCGCTACAACCTTATATAAATGAGCAAATAAGCTCTGTTGAGGCTGTTGAAGCAGCGTCAAAACCATTCCACCGTTTTATGTTGTCGCAAACTCGTGAAACCGATTTGCAATTATTTATGCGTATTTCCAATACTACCGATATTCAAACTCCTGAGGAAACCCCGTTTTTTGTGCTGGCTCCGGCATTTTTAACCAGCGAATTAAAAACTGCGTTTCAAATCGGCTTTATAATTTTTATTCCCTTTTTAGTTATCGATTTGGTAGTGGCTAGCGTACTAATGGCGATGGGTATGATGATGTTGTCGCCAATCATCATTTCTCTGCCGTTTAAAATTATGATGTTTGTATTAGTCGACGGCTGGGCGATGATCGTCGGAACACTGGCAGCCAGCTATGGTTATTAAATCAAATGATAGTTTTTGCACCGATAAAGAGGTGGTTGCCAAATGACACCTGAGGTTGTAGTTGATTTATTCCGTGAAGCACTGCTGCTGGTTATTTTACTGGTCAGTGTTATGGTGGTGCCGAGTTTGTTGGTAGGTTTGGTCATCAGTGTTTTTCAAGCAGCCACACAAATTAACGAGCAAACCTTAAGTTTTTTGCCACGATTAATTACTACATTGATGATGCTGGTTATTGCCGGCCCCTTTCTATTGTCCGAAGTTACGGACTTTACCACGCGTTTGGTGACTAGTATCCCTGGTTTGCTGGGTTAAGCCATGTTTGAAATAGACAGTGCTCTTATCGGTGGCTGGGTGGGTTCGGCGCTTTGGCCGTTTTTTCGCGTGGGGGCATTTTTTATGGTGGCCCCGATTTTCGGGACCCAATTGGTGCCGGCGAGGATACGGTTGATCTTAGCTGTTTTGATGACCATAGCGCTGGCACCTAATTTACCCCCGATGCCGAGCTTTGATACGTTATCACTGGCTGCATTTATTATTGTTGCGCAGCAAGTATTAATTGGTATTGCCATGGGATTTGCAATGCAAATACTGTTGCAGGTGTTTGTAGTAGCAGGCCAAATTATAGCAATGCATATGGGGCTGGGTTTTGCGTCTATGGTGGATCCAACCAATGGTGTCACGGTTACCGTGATGAGTCAGTTTCACTTGATGTTGATAACTTTGTTATTTATCGCCATGAATGGGCATTTGGCGATGATCGAGGTGGTGGCCGAAAGTTTTAATGCATTGCCTGTAGGTGCGGGATTTATCGATAGTCAGCAACTTTTAGGTTTGGCTAGCAGGGGTGGATGGTTGTTTGCCAGTGCTTTGTTATTATCATTGCCGGCAATTGCATCGCTGTTGATTTTTAACTTATCACTAGGGGTCGTTACTCGTGCGGCCCCCCAGTTAAATATTTTTGCATTGGGCTTTCCTGCCATGTTGGTGATGGGGCTTTGGGTTATTCTTATTACTATGAATGGCTACCTACCTTTGTTTGACCGTTTTACCCGTGAAGCTCTGGATGTGATGGCCTTATTGGTAGTACGCCAATAGTGTGTTATTTGATCTGCTGATCGCTTCTTATCGATCATTTCGGTTAACGATGGGCTATAAACCGCTACAGCTCTCCCCAGCTATTTCATCCTTTAAATACTCGGCATAACTTTTGCTCTATCTGTGTGGGTGCCAATTCATTGACAGATGCAGGCATGTCTCGGCGTGAGTTTTAATTTCGATCACGCTCATTATTTAGCGAGAATCCTGTGGCAGAAAACGAGAACGGCCAAGAAAAGACCGAAGAGGCAACCCAGAAACGGCTTGAAAAAGCACGTGAAGAAGGTGAGGTTGCCCGCTCGAAAGAGTTAACCACTACCTTACTGCTGTTGGCGGCTGTGTGGGGGCTGATTGTTTTGGGTGCAGACCTGGGGCAGGCGCTGATCGGACTGATGCGGTTTAATTTTACTCTGACTCGCGAAGCGGCCTTCAACGATAATGTCATGTTGATGTATTTAAGTGACACCGCGTTTGCCGCGATCAAATCTCTGCTACCATTTTTTGCCGTGGTGATAGTTGCTGCTCTGATAGGGCCTATTGCGCTGGGTGGATTTCTTTTTAGTAGTAAAGCTCTAGTCCCCAAGTTTAGCCGGATGGATCCGTTAAAAGGTATTCAGCGAATGTTCTCGCTAACATCTTTGGTCGAGCTGATTAAGTCGATTGCCAAGGTTATTGTGGTAGGGGCTACAGCTATTATTATGTTGATGTTGTTCGAGGCTGACATCTTGGCGTTAGCACGGATCCCTCTTGAGCCCGCTATTGCCCAACTGTTGCACCTGGTGAGTTGGTCGGTGCTGGCGGTGACGGCATCGATGTTATTTATCGTTGCTATCGATGTGCCGTATCAGCTGTTTGACCACAGCAAAAAAATGAAAATGACGCTGCAAGAAGTTAAAGACGAGATGAAGGACTCGGAGGGTAAACCTGAGGTGAAGGGCCGTATTCGCCAGCTGCAACGTGAGATGGCTCAACGCCGGATGATGGAGGCGGTACCTGATGCTGATGTGATTATCACCAACCCTGAGCATTTTTCTGTGGCGCTGAAATACGATGTTGATGGTGGTGGCGCGCCGTTGTTAGTCGCTAAGGGGGTCGACTTTATGGCGATCAAGATTCGTGAAGTGGCCAAACATCACCAGGTGATTATTTTGCAATCACCGCCATTGGCAAGGGCTATTTATTTTACTACTGAAATCGAGGAAGAGATTCCGAGTACCTTGTACTTGGCAGTTGCTCAGGTGTTGGCCTATGTATTCCAATTGCGTGCGCATACTGATGGCAAAGGTAAAAAACCCAAGCCTCTAGGTGATATCGATGTGCCAAGAGATGTGTTATACGATGCCGATGGTACCCCTATACCTGAAGAAAACTCCCAGTAGCCGCTAGTTTAGGTGTTTTTTAAGAAAAATAACAAATTTATTTTATCAAACTAAAAAGCGGAAGGGTTCTTGCAGGGTATTGCTGTATAGCATCTGTTTATAGTCAAACCGACAATATTTTGAATCACAACGCTGGTTTGCCGCTTGAGCGGCGTCACTAATATTGAACATGTATAAAAGCTCAGTATTAGCCGCTAAGTATTAACAACTAAGCATTAACAACACAGTGGTAGAAAACCAAACGATGAATGCAAAAACAGGGTTCGCCCAAGCTAAACCAGCCTTAGGCTTCAGGGCGCTAGCCGAAGGAAACGTTGGGGTTCCGGTTTTATTGTTGACCATTCTTGGCATGATGACCCTGCCGATACCGCCGTTTCTGCTAGATGTGTTTTTCTCTTTTAATATTGCTTTGGCCATTGTAGTGCTGCTGGTTGCCGTCTATGCCTTACGCCCGCTTGATTTTGCCGTGTTTCCTACCGTATTGCTGGTCTCGACCTTATTACGTTTGGCCTTGAACGTGGCGTCAACGCGAGTGGTGTTACTCGAGGGGCATCAGGGGGGCGATGCCGCGGGTAAGGTTATTCAATCTTTTGGCGAGGTGGTGATCGGTGGTAACTACGCCGTTGGTTTGGTGGTGTTTTTAATCTTGGTCATCATCAATTTTGTGGTGGTAACCAAGGGGGCGGGGCGTATCTCTGAGGTGAGTGCGCGTTTTACTCTGGATGCGATGCCAGGTAAGCAAATGGCAGTGGATGCCGATTTAAATTCAGGGCTGATAAGTCAGGACGATGCTCGTTTACGGCGTGTTGAAATTGCCAGCGAAGCTGATTTTTATGGCTCGATGGATGGTGCCAGTAAGTTTGTGCGCGGCGATGCTGTGGCGGGTATTTTAATACTTGCCATCAATATTATTGGCGGTTTGGCTATTGGTATTGTTCAGCATGACCTGGAATTTGCTCGAGCGATGGAAGTGTATTCTCTATTAACCATCGGTGATGGCTTGGTGGCACAGATTCCGGGTCTGCTACTTTCAACCTCGGCTGCGATTATGGTAACTCGAGTGAGTAGCTCTAAAGATATGGGTGAGCAGATCTCCAGTCAGATGTTTGAATCGCCTAAAGCTTTAGCGGTAACCGCTGGCATCGTCGGTTTGATGGGTATTATTCCCGGTATGCCACACGTTGCTTTTCTATCGCTGGCTGCTTTGTGCGGTGGTTTGGCGTATACCATTCATAAACGTAAAGCGAAGGTTGAGGTGGATCGGGATGAGGTCGAGCGCAACCAGCAGCTTGAGCAACAAGCAGAGCAGGTTAAGAAGGCGGAAGTGCCAGAGATTGGTTGGGATGATGTGCAGCCAGTGGATGCCATCGGCTTAGAGGTAGGTTATCGCTTGATTCCAATGGTCGATAAATCCCAGGGTGGTGAGCTGCTCAGCAGGATCAAGGGTATTCGCAAAAAGTTATCTCAGGAAATAGGTTTTTTAATTCCTTCGGTGCATATTCGCGATAACCTGGATTTAATGCCAACCGCCTATCGTATTACCTTGATGGGGGTGACGGCGGGTGAGGCAGAGATCTATCCCGATAGAGATTTAGCGATAAATCCAGGTCAAGTATTTGGTAAGTTAAATGGCATTCCCACCACTGATCCGGCTTTTGGTTTAGAGGCCTTGTGGATAGAGCCTGGGGTGAAGGATCAAGCGCAGACTTTGGGCTATACCGTGGTGGATGCCAGTACGGTGGTGGCGACCCATATTAATCAAATCTTACTCAAGCATACCCACGAGCTATTAGGTCATGATGAAGCGCAGCAAATGCTTGATCGCTTTGGGAAGAGCTTCCCTAAGTTGATGGAGAATTTCGTCCCCGAAACAGTATCGATGAATGTACTGCTGGCTGTATTGAAAAATCTGTTGATGGAGCAGGTACCCATTCGGGATTTACGCACGATTGCGGAGGCTTTATCGGCAGGGGTAATGACTAGTCAAGATTCTGGCGTTTTGACCGGTATGGTCAGGGTGGCATTACGGCGGACTATCGTCCAGAACATCTATGGAAACGAGCAAATACTGCCAGCTATAGCTTTAGATCCAGCGATGGAACAGTTATTGCTTAAGTCATTACAACAGTCACAGCAAAGTGGGAATTCTGGCGATATTGTGTTGGAACCCGGTTTGGCGGAACGGTTGCAGGCGGCGCTGATGGAAGCATCCCAGAAGCAGGAGTTAGCCGGCAAGCCGGCAGTGCTATTAGTATCGGCGCCATTACGAGCGGTATTGGTGAAATTTATTCGCTATAGCGCAGTGGATATGCAGGTTTTGTCCTATGCCGAAATTCCCGATGACAAACAAATTACGATTGAAAGTACGGTTGGTTAACCAGAGGCATTAGCATATGCAAGTTAAACGTTTTGTCGCCGCCAATATGCGCTTGGCGCTTAAAATGGTACGGGAAGAAATTGGCCCCGATGCAGTGATATTGTCGAATAAGCGCGTTGCTGGAGGCGTCGAGCTACTGACTGCGGTTGATGAAACGGTTGACCCTACAACGGATGAAACTGTGGGAGCCACGGCATCAACATCAGAGGGGGCTTCATTGAACCCCTTTGAGCAGGCTGCAATTGCCAGTGCTCAAGCAGCTCAGCAACAGCAAACGCCGAGCGTTCTTGACTTGGAGCTAGACCGGATGCAGGCCGAGGCGCAGCAGCGGGCACAAGCCTTGTCGAAAATTCTTGCAGAGAAAAAGCGTCTAGAGCTGGAGCAGGCCCATAATGCAGTCGCCACGCCTTCCTTGGACAATACTGAGCCGCCTCTAGCTGCCGATGTAGTGAGCTTCAGTTCGATGATGGCAGCTGCTACAAATGATGGCTCTATGGTCAGCACACCAGAGAGCGATATTCAAAGCGGCAGTGTTCAGAGTAATGCACCAACTATCGATAATTCGGCAGCTAAGAATAACGATACCGCAAAGCAACAATTTGTCGCTGAGCGCGATGATGAGCTGGCCTCAATGCGATTTGAGTTACAGTCCATGCGGGAATTATTGGAGCGTCAATTATCTTCTATGGCTTGGGGGCAGTTTACCCAGCAGCATCCTCAGCAGGCCGGTTTGTGGAAGCGACTCAAGCGCATGGGTATAGGTGCGACGATAGCGGAATCTTTGCTAGCGAGTAGCTATCTGGCTAATGGCAGTGTCGAACGTGAATCCGCAGAGATTTGGCAGTCTATTATGAGTGATCTCTGTGAGCGTGTGCCGGTGGTAGGTGAAGATTTGCTGGTTAATGGCGGCGTGTTTGCCTTTGTTGGGCCAACTGGAGCGGGTAAAACCACGACTATTGGTAAGTTAGCTGCCCGCTATGTACTTAAAAACGGCGCTGATGATTTGGCCTTGGTAACAACAGATACCATGCGTATTGCTGCCCATGAGCAGCTGCGCACCTTTGGGCGTATTTTGAACGTACCAGTAAAAATTGTCGATAAAAATAATAGTCTGGAGCGAGTGCTTCACTCCTTGCGGCACAAAGCCCTCGTGTTAGTCGATACGGCGGGTTTAAACCGCCAAGACCAGCGGCTTAAACCACAGTTGCGTGACTTAAACGAGGTGGGCAGTCGGCTGCGTACTATTATGGTTATTCCTACAACCAGTCAGGTTGAAGTGATTAAGTCAGCTTATCATACCTATAAAACAGACAGCCTCAGTGGCTGCGTACTAACCAAATTAGATGAAAGCGCCTGTTTGGGCGAGGCGTTAACATTAACTATTGAAAAACAGCTACCGATTGCTTACATCACCGACGGTCAGGGTGTACCGGAAGATATTGCTATAGCGGATGGGCCAAAGTTAGTTCGCTCGGCTATTGATCTGGCTAAGCATGCTACGACTAATGACGAATCAATGGCAGAGGAAATGGCGACTTTGTCATAGGCTCTGAAGAGTAGTCCTTATAGCTTACAAACGATAGCTCGCTTAATGGTCTCAGTTACTGGAGATTTTCGTGTTTAGCAACTATATAAAGAGTGGTTCATGTAACACGCTTCAGTAGATTGATGCTATGCTGAAAAAATCGATAAGTTGTTGTCATCATTGACTAAATCATAGTCAAAAAGAATGTAATAGGGGGCTAAGTCTATAGGGCGCTTCCGCTTGACAGCTAATCCCAACATTAAAATGTTATTTAGGAGTAAACCTCTGCGATGAGTAGTACACACCCCGTACAAGTAATTGCGGTAACCGGTGGCAAGGGGGGGGTTGGCAAGTCCAATGTCTCTATCAACCTAAGCGTATGCTTGGCTGGAATGGGGCGTCGTGTGGCGTTGATGGATGCAGATTTAGGTTTGGCAAATATCGATGTGCTACTAGGGTTGCGTCCTAAACGTAACTTGGAAGATGTGATGTCTGGCGAGTGTTCGCTGTTGGATATTATGCTGACCGGTCCAGGCGGTATTCGTATTATACCTGCCTCTTCAGGTACCCAGCGTATGACAATGCTTGGCGCTATGGAGCATGCAGGTCTTATTCATGCCTTCAGTGAAATCAGTGATCAAATTGATGTGTTGGTCATTGATACGGCGGCAGGTATTTCTGACTCCGTGGTTAGTTTTGTTCGCGCTTCGCAGGAGATTCTAATTGTTGTCTGCGACGAGCCATCGTCGATTACTGATGCTTACGCACTGATTAAATTACTGAATAAAAATTATAATGTTGATCGTTTTCGTGTTGTTGCCAATATGACTCGTACGGCGCAGGAAGGGCGTAATCTTTATAATAAGTTAACTCAGGTGACTGACCGTTTTCTCGATGTCACTTTGCAGTATGTGGGTGGTATTCCTTTTGATGAATCTGTTCGTAAAGCCGTTCAGCGTCAACGCCCTGTGGTTGAGTTTGCGCCGCGTAGCCCAGCCGCATCAGCCTATAAGCAATTGGCTGAAAAGGTTGATCTGTGGCCACTGCCTTCATCCCCTCGTGGGCACCTTGAGTTCTTTGTTGAGCAATTAGTACAAGGGGGCGTTGAGCAGCCATAATGACGTTGTCTGAAGGGGTGGCAATGTACAGCGATGTAGAAAAAATCTCCATGAATGACGTGGTAGAGCGCCATTCGCCGTTGGTGAAGCGCATTGCCCATCATATACTGGCGCGAATGCCTACTAGTGTTCAAGTGGAGGATTTGATTCAGGCAGGCTTGATTGGCTTGCTGGAAGCCGCAAGAAATTATGATGTCTCCAAAGGTGCTAGCTTTGAGACCTATGCCGGTATCCGTATTCGCGGAGCGATGATTGACGATGTCCGGCGGGGTGATTGGGCTCCTCGCTCAGTTCATCGTAACTCTCGTCGAGTCGCTGAGGCCATACGTGCTGTAGAAACACGGCTTGGGCGTGACGCTAGTGATCAAGAAGTAGCCTATGAGCTGGGTGTGTCGCTGGACGATTACTACAACATGCTCAAAGACTCCGCCTCGAGTAAATTGTTTAGTTATGACGAACTCATCAGTGGTGATGATCGGCCTGAGGAGCAACTGGTAAGTTCTTCGGCGAATCCCTATGACAGTATACAATCTGATTCCCTGCGACAGGGATTGGCGGCAGCAATCGGGACCTTACCTGAGCGTGAAAGACTAGTACTGGCTTTGTATTATGACGAAGAGCTGAACTTAAAAGAAATAGGGTTGGTGCTTGGGGTAAGTGAATCCAGAGTCAGCCAGATTCATAGTCAGGCCGCCTTAAGATTGCGCAGCCGTATGGCTGATTGGCACACCGTTACCGATCTTGGCTAGCGCGGGCTGATAACTCGTAGCCTAATAAGGCTGAAATCATCATATTGATTCGATTTTATACAGTTTTTTGTCGATCGGTCGATAAGCATTAACTTGCTGAGATAAATGTTTAATTTTTATATAAAAAGTTGTTATATATGCTGCTGAAAACTGGCTACCCTAAAATCTGGGGCTAGACTGACTAAGTAGTTAAATGTGCTGATCAAAGCAGAAATTCTCTGGAGGTAGCTTTGAACAAAGATATGAAAATTCTCATTGTTGACGATTTTTCAACAATGAGGCGCATCATTAAAAACCTGCTGCGTGATTTAGGGTTTACTAATACAGCAGAGGCTGATGATGGTGCTACGGCATTACCTATGTTGCAAAACGGTAATTTCGATTTTCTGGTGACCGATTGGAATATGCCCGGTATGACCGGTATAGAGTTGTTAAGAGCTGTTAGAGCTGATGCTCGGCTTAAAAACATGCCAATTCTGATGGTGACAGCCGAGGCTAAGCGCGATCAAATCATCGAGGCAGCGCAAGCTGGGGTTAATGGTTATGTCGTTAAACCTTTTACAGCTGCGGTGTTAAAAGAGAAAATCGAAAAAATCTTTGAGCGAGTTGGGGGCTAGGAAACCTTGCTAACTTCAACCTCATAGTACATAGACGTAAGGTATGGCAAATTCATGTTGGTAAATAACCAAGAAAAACCTTCCGATGATGTTTGGGACGATCTTAAAGACCGTGCGCGCACGCTAATTCAGAAGCTGGAAGATGGTGACTTTAAGGGTGCCTCAAGTGCTATTGAAGAATTAAATGAAGCGCGTGATCGCAGTATTTATTTAGAAGTGGGTAAATTGACCCGTGGCTTGCATGATGCCATTGTTAATTTTGACATTGGTCAGCCAATGGAAGGTGAAGAAGACGCGTCAAAAATGACTAACGCGCAAGACCGTCTGGATTATGTTATTCAGCTTACCGGCAGTTCGGCCGATAAGACTATGGACATGGTTGAAGAAGGTATTCCACTGGCGTCTGAAATAAAAGAAAAGGCCATAGCGTTGCGTGAAGACTGGGCTAGGTTATTGCGCAGAGAGATGAACCCTGACGAGTTTCGGGAACTCTATCACAGTATTGATGAATTTTTAGGCTTTGCTGCCGATGGGTCAGGGCAGTTAAACGACAAGTTTAATACCATTTTGCTGGCGCAGGATTTTCAAGATTTAACCGGTCAAGTGATCAAAAAGGTCATTAGCCTGGTGCAGGAAGTTGAAGAGCGTCTGGTAGAGTTGATGCGGGTTGCCGGACAAATAGAAGAATTAACCGGCATTGTGCGCAGTGGTGATCGCACTGAAAAGCGCCTTGTTAAAGGCCTTGATTCCGAAGCTGAGGGGCCACAAATCAACGCAGAAAATCGCGACGATGTGGTATCGGGGCAAGATAATGTCGATGATTTGCTCTCAAGTTTAGGCTTTTAGCCTGTCTCGAATGAGAAAAATATGTGTTGCTGGGGAGTGGTGAATGTTCGGTGAAGACGAAGAAATACTGCAGGATTTTCTAGTAGAAGCTGGAGAAATACTGGAGCAGTTGTCCGAGCAATTAGTTGATTTGGAGCAGCGTCCTGATGACAAGGATTTGCTCAACGCTATCTTTCGGGGTTTCCATACCGTTAAAGGTGGCGCGGGATTCTTACAATTAAATCCCTTGGTTGATTGTTGTCATATTACTGAAAACCTGTTTGATATTTTGCGCAATGGTCAGCGTAGCGTGACTTCCGAACTTATGGATGTAGTGCTGCAGGCGCTGGATGCCGTTAATGAAATGTTTGCTCAGGTACAGGCAGGCGAGCAGCTAGAGCCCGCTGATCCTGCGTTGCTGGCGCGATTGGATGCCTTGGTAAAAGGTACGGATGTACCTGCATCGGTAGAGGCTACGATAAGTTCAGTTGCGCCCCCAGTGACTGAAGGGGATATTACCGATGCTGAATTTGAACAATTTTTAAATGCTATTACTGAGCCAGAAGCCGCTGCTACAAAAACACGCAGTGAGACGGCGACAGACACAGGTAGTTCAGCCCAGTCTAATACCGGCAGTGATGAAATTAGCAGCGATGAATTTGAGTCATTGTTGGACGAAATTCATGGTAAAGGTAAACATGGAGGGGTGGCTGAAGTCACTCCCTCTGCAGCTGTTAGCAGCTCAAACAATGATGAAATTACCGATGATGAGTTTGAAGCTCTGCTTAATGAGCTGCATGGTTCAGGTGCGCCAGGCTCATCTCAGCCAGTGGTTTCCACGCCCGTTACAGAGGAGCGTTCTGGTGACGATGGTATTATCGATGATAGTGAATTTGAAGCCTTGCTGGATCAGCTTCATGGTCAGGGACAGGGGCCAACAGCGGCGAATACAAACTCGGCACCAGCTGCAGCAGTAAGCGTTGAGCCGATAAAAGCAGCTGAGCCGGCGGCACCTCAATCAGCCGTCGTTCATGCTACGCCAGCAGCAGCGGCGAAATCGGTTAAGGACAATACACCACCCGTTGCCGCTCAAAAATCATCTGCAACCGCTAAAGACTCCGCACCAGCGGCGGAAACCACTGTTCGTGTTGATACCCAGCGTCTGGATGACATCATGAATATGGTGGGAGAGTTGGTGCTAGTCCGTAACCGCTTAGTGCGGCTGGGTGCTAACAGTGGCGATGAGGTGATGACGAAAGCCGTCTCTAACCTTGATGTGGTAACTGCTGATTTACAGGCGGCGGTGATGAAAACTCGGATGCAGCCGATCAAAAAAGTTTTCGGCCGTTTTCCTCGCGTTGTTCGTGATATGGCGCGTAACCTGAAAAAAGAAATCACCCTTGAGTTGCGGGGAGAAGAAACTGATTTAGATAAAAACCTGGTCGAAGCACTGGCTGACCCGCTCGTCCATTTGGTACGAAATTCTGTTGACCACGGCATTGAAATGCCCGATGTGCGTGAGCAAATGGGTAAGCCAAGAATAGGCAAAATTATTTTAGCAGCGGAGCAAGAAGGCGACCATATTTTATTGTCGATTACTGACGACGGCGGTGGTATGGACCCCGAAATGTTGCGAGCTAAAGCAATAGAGAAAGGTTTATTTGACGAAGACGTTGCCGCGCGGCTAAGTGATGCTGAGTGTTTTAACATTATTTTTATGCCTGGTTTTTCCACCAAGACAGAAATTTCCGATGTTTCCGGTCGTGGTGTGGGCATGGATGTGGTGAAAACTAAAATTACTCAGCTTAATGGCTCAGTAGAGATTCACTCGAAGATTGGAGAAGGTACTCGTTTAGAGATTAAGGTTCCGTTAACACTGGCCATTATGCCAACCTTAATGGTTATGTTGGGGAGTCAAACTTTCGCCTTTCCTTTGGTTAGTGTGAATGAGATATTTCACATGGATCTAACTCGGACTAATATTGTTGATGGTCAGCAGGTTGTTACCGTAAGGGACAAAGCATTACCTTTATTTTATTTGAAAAAATGGCTAGTTAAAGATGAGCCGCAACAGAGTGAAGATATTAGCGCTCATGTTGTGATCGTAACGGTTGGAACCCAGCGGGTGGGCTTTGTCGTCGATCAATTAATTGGGCAGGAAGAAGTAGTGATAAAGCCATTAGGTAAAATGTTGCAAGGTACGCCAGGCATGGCAGGTGCAACCATTACTGGTGATGGCCGTATTGCATTAATCCTGGATGTGCCGAGTATGTTAAAACGTTACGCTAGTTAAGCACTGCCAATTCTCGTGTCATGGCCGCTTTCGGGGTCAGGCTCTCTCCGAGGGAGTGTGCTTGAGTATAGTATGTTCCCGTTCACTGTCAGCGTTAGTGTATAGGCGCTGCAGCATAATCGTTAAAAATAGCTTAGATACAAATGAGGTAGATAATGGCGGTTACCGTCTTAGTGGTCGATGATTCGGGTTTTTTTCGCCGCCGGTTGAGCGAAATAGTGAATAGTATCGATGGTTTGAGTGTTATCGGAACGGCGAGTAATGGCCGCGAAGCTGTTGAGTTGACGCTTAAATTAAAGCCCGATGTTATTACCATGGACTACGAAATGCCAGTAATGGACGGCATTACTGCAGTCAAGCAAATAATGGCCCAGTGCCCGACGCCGGTGCTGATGTTTTCCTCACTCACTTATGAAGGTGCCAGGGTAACGTTAGATTCCTTGGCAGCGGGAGCCGTTGATTTTTTACCAAAGAATTTTGAGCAGATCTCAAAGAATTCAGCGGTCTTAAAGCAGAAACTCGCAGAGAGAATTTTAACTGTTGCTAGTGCTGGACGGCATGGCCGCCTGGCATCGTCAGTGAATGTTAGCACCCCAGTTCAGAGATCGCTGCAGCGACCTGTTGATGATAGTCCGGTGTCTGCAACGACTACTTCCGCTTTTGCCCCTGTTAAGCCAGCAGTTGCAGCAAAAAAATCATCCAGGCAATACAGTCTTGTCGCTATTGGTACTTCCACGGGGGGGCCGGTTGCGTTACAAGCGGTGCTAACTCAGTTGCCAGCTAATTTTTCATTGCCTTTGGTATTGATACAGCATATGCCTGCAGCGTTTACTACCGCTTTTGCTGAGCGTTTAGATTCGCTATGCAAGATTAGTGTCAAGGAAGCCAAGGATGGTGATATGTTGCGCGCCGGAGTTGCATTGTTGGCGCCAGGCGGCAAGCAGTTGATGATCGGCAAGGGTGGGCGGGTAAAAATATTGCCTGGAGATGAGCGTTTAAATTACAAACCTTGTGTTGATATCACCTTTGGTTCGGCGGCGAATGTTTACGAAGAAAAAGTGTTGGCTGTGGTGCTTACCGGTATGGGCTCTGACGGATGTGAAGGCGCTAAATTATTAAAGCAAAAAGGTTCAACTATTTGGGCTCAAGATGAAAAAACTTCAGTGATTTATGGCATGCCCATGGCAATTGCAAAGGCTAATATCGCTGATGAGGTTTTGTCACTTCGGCAAGTTGGGGCACGGCTGTGTGAAATTGGTTAAGGTAAGCCGCTAATGGATATTCTCAGTATACTCGGTGTAATTCTAGGTTTTGCCGCTATTATCGGTGGTAACTACCTGGAGGGCGGGTCAATTTCTGCTTTGGTTAATACGCCTGCTGCAATTATTGTTATTGGTGGTACCTTGGGAGCCGTTATGCTGCAAACTCCCTGGTCGGGTATGCGCTTTGCTATCAGGCGTTTAAGCTGGGTTTTTTCCCCGCCGGTATTCGCTTTTCGTCAAGGTATAGATAAGGTTGTACGCTGGGCGATTGCCGCACGTAAAGAAGGTTTATTAGGGCTTGAGACTATCGCTGAAACCGAGTCAGACTTTTTTGCTCGCAAAGGTTTACAGCTGTTGGTGGATGGAAGTGAGCCAGAGGGTATTCGCAGCGTTATGGAGGTTGAATCGATGCTGCTGGAGCAGCGTGATATTAATGCTGCAAAATTCTATGAAAGTATGGGGGGTTATGCTCCAACCATTGGGATCATTGGCGCCGTTATGGGCTTGATTCAGGTGATGAGTAATTTGTCTGACCCTAGTAAATTAGGTGCGGGTATTGCTGTTGCCTTTGTTGCGACAATATATGGCGTTGGTTTTGCCAATTTATTATTGCTACCAATAGCGAGTAAGTTACGAAATTTGGCTCGGATAGAGTCACAGTTTCGCGAATTAATCATCGAGGGCATTATTTCTATTGCCGAGGGTGAAAATCCACGGGCGATAGAATTAAAGCTCGATGGTTATTTGCACCGTTAATCGATCGGTCTCGTTAATTGCTATTCTCAGGAGTTTTCAGTGTCTCGCCGTCGCATCATTGAAGAACCCGTTAATCACGAGCGCTGGCTGATTTCCTATGCAGATTTCATTACACTGCTGTTTGCTTTTTTTGTTGTCATGTATTCTATTTCACAGGTCAATGAAGGCAAATATAAAGTGCTGTCTGAAACCTTAACGAATGTATTTAGTAGCAAAGATTCTGTGCCGGTTGAGCGATCATTAAAGCCGATTCAAATAGGTGAGATGGCAAAATCCAACCCATTGAATCTTATTGATTTGCAGGCTCAGGCGGATCGGCTCGTAGGTGCACAGAGCCCCGGAGAAGAGAGTGGTACTAATAGTGGCGAATCAAATAATACCTTGCCCGCTGAGTTTCTGCGGATTAATGAGCAGCTTGATCAAGCTTTTAGCAGTCTATTAGGGCAGGGTTTGGTTACCGTTCGTGGTAACGAAGAGTGGTTAGAGGTTGAGTTAAAGTCATCGTTGTTGTTTTCCAGTGGTGATGCCCGTCTTAGTAACCCCGCCTTGGAGCTGTTAGGTGATATTGTTGATATTTTAAAGCAGTATAACAGCCCCGTTAGGGTTGAGGGTTTTACCGACAACATACCCATTAAAACGGTTCAGTACCCTTCTAATTGGCAGCTTTCAAGTGCGCGTGCGGCGGCGGTAGTACAGCTTTTTATCGAGGAGGGGATGGCGCCAGAGCGGCTGGCTGCAATTGGCTATGGAGAATTTCAGCCTGTTGCCGATAACACCACAGAGCAGGGACGAACAGCAAACCGGCGGGTGGTATTAATGATATCTAAAACCGGCGAGTTGCGGCCAACATTAAAGCAGATTAGTTCAGTGGCTGAGTTGCTCGGCGAAACTGCCGAGGCATTGCCGGTAGTAGATCAAACCGATGCGCCGGTTAACACAGCTATTTCCGCTGATACGGTTTCACCGGATGTCCCAGTAACTGATGCTAGTGTTAGGGTGGAGGATCAGCTGACTGAGCCGAATAGCTTGGAGGGCGTGAAAACGATTAAATTAAATGATGGTGGTTTGTTGTTTACCAATGATAACCCTGCAGTAGAAAACCAGTAAGTTGGCGCGATTAGTTTCTCTGGCAAGATACTTGCTTAAGCTAGGTAAAATAAATGAACAATCATCTGGCGACGGTTCTTTGACGTCAATATGGGGAGTTGAATGCGCGTTTGGGCAGTCGCAAATCAAAAAGGTGGTGTGGGTAAAACCACCACGGCTGTGACTCTGGGTGGACTATTAGCCGATCAGGGGCAGAGGGTGCTGTTACTAGATCTTGACCCTCATGGTTCAATGACCAGTTATTTTGGTTATGATCCGGATACTTTGCAAAAAAGCAGCTTTAACCTGTTTGCTTCAAATAATGCTACGGTTGCAGAAATACAGTCGTTGCTGTTGGCAACTCCGTGCCAAAATTTGAGCTTATTGCCATCGAGCATGGCTTTGGCCACGGTTGAGCGGCGTGCGGCAGCTGAAGGGATGGGGCTAAAGGTGGCTAAAGCTTTAAGTTTGATCTGGGATTATTATGACTATGTGCTTATCGACAGCCCTCCGGTACTGGGTGCATTGATGATTAATGCACTGGCTGCCAGTGAACGTTTGTTGATACCTGTGCAAACTGAGTTTTTAGCACTCAAAGGTCTGGAGCGAATGATGCGTACTATTCAGATGGTTACGCGGTCATTAAAGAAAGAGTTACAGTATTTGATTGTTCCTACCCTGTTTGACCGGCGAACTCAGGCCTCGATCAAAACTCTGCGAACCCTGCGTAATAGCTATCCCGATGAAATTTGGCCTGCGATGATTCCTGTCGATACCCGTTTTCGTGATGCCAGCAGAGAGGGGGTAACTCCTTCGCAGTTTTCAGCACAAAGCCGGGGTGTTGTAGCTTATCGGGCTTTGTTAAAATACTTGCTGTTGCAGCAGCGCTTGTAAGCTGGATGGAGTTTGGATTAATTAAGTGACTGTTATGTGTAGTGAACCTTTAGGCAATACTGAGGTACAGGACTATCTGGACTTATTGTTAAGCCAAGTGACAGAAAAGCCTGAAGCTCAGGTTGAGTTCCAGGCCGAGGTCCCGATGACAGATCGGCGCCGCCCGCGTCCTGGTAATAGAATGGAGCCATTGGCGGCAGAGCTTGCTGCTGATGAACCAAATAGATTTTTTGCCCAGCCGGTAGTGAAACCTGCCGCGACGATGCTGCAGCCGCAGCGTTTATTGCAGTCGCGTAAGTTGGTTTCACTGCCTTATGCGGAGCCGCCGCAGCCTTTGGCTATCAAAGTGCCTGCACTAAAGTTCGCGTCTAAAGTAGATACGGGCCGCCGCAGAGCTGATGAGAAACCCAAGGTCGAAGTTAATTCTGACCAAACCAGACAAGCTCCGGTAGTGGAGGCATTAATCGCTAAGGCGCCTGCTAAGGTTGTCTGTGAGCCTGTTGCGCCGGTGGCTGTAGAGGTGGCAGAGCCAGCAACTGATATTGCAATAGCTGTCGACTCTAGCGCCTCGGTTGAAGCGGCAAAGGTGAGTGAATGGTTAGCTAATGGGCGCCCCAGCTGGGCTCAGCAGCGATTTGAGTGCCTGTTGTTTAGTGTCGGTGGCTTGGCGTTGGCAGTGCCTTTGGTGGAGCTGGGTGCTATTCACCCGATGGATGATGAGAGTTTAACCTCTATTTTTGGGCAGGTTAATTGGTTTATGGGCTTGATGCGGGGTAAAAACAGTAATTTACGCGTTATTGATACGGCTCAAGTGGTTATGCCAGAGCGCTATGTGGAGACAATGCGGGAGCAGTATGGTTATGTTATTTCCATCAATGGCGTAGACTGGGCCTTGGCCGTTGATTCAGTCGCTAATGCCATTGTGCTTGAGCCTGAGGATGTACGCTGGCGTGGTGAACGTAGTAAGCGTCCCTGGTTAGCGGGTACGGTGGTAGAGCATATGTGCGCATTATTGGATGTCAGTCAGCTGACGGCTATGTTTGAGGCGCAGGGTTTAAGAAAAAAAGCATTAGCAAAGTAACAGTATTATTGAAATTCTGACGAAAAGGCTGGCGCAGATACTGCTATGTTCTATATTCATGCAATGGTAACGGTTTAATTTTGACTACTGCATTTTAACGGGTTCAGTTTTAGGGTAGAAATCTATGGCAACAAAGTTAGCACAAAATACTGACGATCCAATGCTGCAATGGGTGACCTTTCGCTTAGCGGGGGAGACTTACGGTATTAACGTAATGCAGGTGCAAGAGGTGTTACGTTATACCGAGATTGCACCGGTACCTGGTGCTCCAGCCTATGTGCTGGGCATTATCAATTTGCGTGGCAATGTGGTTACTGTTATCGATACCCGTCATCGCTTTGCGCTGCCTGATGCCGAAGTCACGGATCAAACCCGTATTGTCATTATTGAGACGGATAATCATGTGGTAGGTATTTTAGCCGATGCCGTGGCCGAAGTGGTTTACCTGCGTCAGTCTGAGATCGAAACGACGCCAAATGTAGGTAATGATGAAAGCTCGCGGTTCATCCAGGGGGTATGTAACAAAAATAATGAGTTACTGATTCTGGTTGAGCTTGATAAATTACTGACTGATGAAGAGTGGTCCGAAGTTGAGGAGTATTAAGCCCTCATGACTTTAGTTTGGGTACTAATAGCTGTTTGTTTGTTGCTGGTTGCGGCAGTAAGCCTTTATGCAATGCATTTGAACAAGCGGCTATCGGTGGTTGAACAGAGTGCTACTGAACAAGTAGCTGCTTTAAAACATGAGCTGTCGGTGGTTAATAACGCTGCGATGGGTGTGGGGCAGCGGCTGATTTTGGTCGAAAAAAAGCTACGTCTGGCGGTTGAAAAGCAGCAGCAGATGGAGCTGAATAACCCTGACTATCAGTCCTACAATCAAGCGGCATCGATGGTTAAGGCTGGTGCTGACGTTGATCAGCTGGTTGAGCGTTATGGTTTGCCAGAAGCTGAGGCCAGTTTGCTATCGTTATTAAAAGCGGGGTCTGATCGATAAGTCGTTTATTTATCTGGTGGACTCTGTCTAGTCTGTTTTAATTGATCGGTTTTTCATCAAGGTTACTGCCGGGCTCCCATCCCTCTGGGAATTTACCCTGTATTGTGTAGGCAAAAGCGATAACCTGCGCGATACACAAATAAAGTGTTTCTGGAATTTCTTCCCCTAAACCAATCTCAGTAAGTAATTGCAACAGCGTTTCATTTTCAAATAGTGGAATGCCGTGTTGACGTGCAATTTCAATGATTTCTTCTGCGAGAATGCCAGTGGCCGTAGCGGTGACCGCTGGGGCGCTTTTACCGTTGTACTGTAAGGCGACGGCTTTTTTATCGGCTTTTTGATTGTCGGCGTTACTCATGTTCTGATATCCACCAGTTGGTTGTAGATAGGGATTTGGCTTTTGGCCGGGAGGCCCAACTGACACTCGACCTGTTTTACATTAACGCCGACTTTTTCTAAATTGCCTTTTAATCCCTGTATCTGTTGTTTGACAGTTTGATGGGTGTGTTCCAGTTGTGACCACACTTTGGCAGAGACTGATTGATCCAGTATTTTGAGCTGCACATTCATTTTTCCTAATGTGTGTAAGTCAAAGGCCAGCATAACTGTCCATAGCTTTTTAGCCTTATCCTTACCCTGGGCGGTATCTTCGTCGACCAGTTGTTGGTCAATACGCATTTCCATATTGTCAACGTGCTTGCCTTGCATGATGGGTATTTCCAGGGTCCAGCTATTGATCGGGCCTTGGTTGTCGGGGGTGTTTTGTTGCCGGTGGGCTAAGGTTTCCAATTGGTTGATTTGGGTGCGGGCAACACTGGCGAGCAACTGGCTGCCCAGTTGTCGGAGTAGTATATCGACACTTTGATCTTTGCTACCTTGTGTTTTACCAGAGCGATTTTGTAGGTCCAGGTTGAAACTGGGTAGTGCTTGCAGCAGATTGCTTGCTGGCAAGGTTTCCTTGCCAGGATTTGCGGCCTTATCAACCTGCCGTAAAATACGCTGCAGCAACCCCTTAACATCCAGTAAAACATCTTTGTTAGTGCTGGGGGATGTTGCGCTGGTGTTGCTGGCAGCGAGTTGAGCTAGCTTTGCTTCAAAAAAACTTCCGCTGTTACTGATGGCTCGCTTTAATGTCTCAGGTTGCTGTAGCTGTTCAGCGCTAGGAAATTGCCGCATGAGTACGTTTAGGTTCTGAATAAGGTTCTGGGGTAGCTTGGGTGATGCTTGTTGGCTGATAGCTTGTATTAGCGGCAGCAATGACTTCAGTGGTTGTTGTAGTGGTAGGGCTGTCCGCACACCTTGCTCTATCGTCGCGCGGTCAATGCCTGCTTTGCTCATCGGAGGTATAAAAGTCGGCGGTAGTTGTGGTTTATCAATAGCTGTATTTGGATTGAGTTTACTCGCGACGGTTTCACCGATGAGTGTCGCAGGAAGTTGTATATTAATTTTATCTGACCCGAGAATCGTCAGTGTGGCGGCAGCTGAGTGGGGAGTGACGTTAAGTTTGATGTGGCTACCGACGGGGATGGGGCTGGGGGTAATAAGTGTAAGGGTTTGCTTGGCGGTGTTGATGATAATCTTAAATTGAGCGCTTCCCTGGTTTGTGGTCTCTGGCAGTGGTGCGGTGGGTGTAGCTGACATTGTTGGCCCTGTGCCAGGTTTAGCTAAAAGGCTGCTGGACAACACCGTCGCTTCGATAACCCCGCTTTTTACTATATTGGCGATACTATCGCCCCCGGAAGGCTTTAGTGAGATAAGTTGGTTGATCAATGAATCCAGTGTTGGGGACATGGGTTGCGCCATCTGGTCGAGCACTACACCTGTAGCGGGTGTTATTTGTGGAAGAATCTGCTGAATAATTGAGCCCAATGAGCTAGTCATAGGGCGCACCGCTTTATTATGGTTATAATAGCCACCCTTTGCAGTAAGCGGAAACAACAATATTGCCGCTGTTTGTTTTGGGCCGTATTGAATAGAGTAACACCGCTTTGCCGGGGCGAGGCTGGAGCGCTTTTGCGGTAAGTTAATGGCCAGTAAGTATTTTCCATGACCAGTATAGCGGCCGTTACGGCGATAACTTTGAGTAATTGGGTTGGGAGTCATCGCCCACACCTCCAAATAACTATTAGCTGAGGGCTATTTATTCCGTGGTATCCATTTTGCAGACCGTTGATCTTTGTTGTGAGCGCGACGACCGGGTATTGGTGTCAGGCCTTAATCTCGATATCGAACAGGGGCTGATTTATCAAGTCGAAGGGCCAAATGGCAGCGGTAAAACAAGTTTGCTGCGGGTTTTATGTGGTTTGTCCAGCCGTTATACGGGGTCTTTAACCTGGCGGGGTCAGTCGGTTCAACAGGCACGCTCACAGTTCCATGCAGAGCTGCTTTACCTGGGGCACGATTCTGGGGTGAAGGCTGCGTTGAGTCCTCGGGAAAATCTTATTTGGCACGCGGCATTAAAAGGGCTTAATGGCCGATCGGCCGATGAGGCAATTATGGCGGCATTGGAAAAGGTAGGCTTATATGGCTACGAAGACAGCCCCTGTTTTGCCTTGTCGGCGGGCCAGCAGCGCCGTGTCGGTTTGGCGCGTTTGTTTTTGGGCTGCTCACGGCTGTGGATTTTGGATGAGCCATTTACGGCGATCGATAAAAAGGGCGTCGCTGAACTGGAGCAGTGGATTGAGGCTTATGTACAGGGCGGCGGCACGGTGATTTTAACGACCCATCATGAATTGACGATTTCCCAGCCTGTTTGTCGCATCACTTTGGGGGATCAATGAGCAAACCTCAATCTGAGCAGGTTACAGTGTCAGTTTTTCTCGTATTTACCGCCATTTTACGCAGAGATTTACTGCTTGCTTTTCGTCGCCGCAGTGATTTTTTTAATCCTTTGGCGTTCTTTCTGATTGTTTGCTCCTTGTTTCCGTTGGGGGTGGGGCCTAATCCGCAACAGTTGGCGTTGTTAGCTCCTGGGATACTGTGGGTGGTGGCGTTATTAGCCTGTCTGTTATCCAGTGATACTCTGTTCCGTAATGATTACGATGACGGCAGCTTGGCATTGATGCTGTTAAGTCCGGTTTCACTCTACGTTCAGGTCTTGGCCAAAACGCTGGCGCATTGGCTGTTGACCGGCTTTCCACTGACATTGTTATCACCTCTGCTGGGCTTGCTACTGCAATTGCCAAGTGAGGGGATGTTGGCTTTGATGATGGCGATGGCAGTGGGAACGGCGAGCTTGAGCTTTATTGGCGCGATTGGCGCGGGTTTGACAGTCGGTTTAAGAAAGGGTGGTTTGTTGTTGTCGCTTATTATTTTGCCATTATATATTCCGGTACTTATTTTTGGTGTGGGCACGGTTAAGGCGGCGGTTGAGGGCTTTAATTATATGGGGCCGTTGGCGGTATTAGGTGCTTTTTTAGCGCTGGCAATAACGCTTGCGCCATTGGCAATAGCTGCGGGCGTACGGATCAGCATCGATAATTAATGATCGGGGCTATGGGTATTGTTGATAAGTGCTTGAAAAAGCTAGCACTTAGCTATCGGTTCCGAGGGTTTCTTGTATAATGAGGCGCTATTTCACTGGGCTTTTTAACTCAGATAATTGATGACGAATATGTGGACTTTTTTTCATAAGATGGGCTCGCCGCGCTGGTTTTATCAAATCAGCGGCTATTGGTTGCCTTGGGTGGCCGTTGTTGCTGTCTCTTTGTTACTAGTTGGCGCCGTTTGGGGCTTGGTTTACGCACCGACTGATTTTAAACAGGGCGACAGCTATCGAATTATTTTCATCCATGTGCCTGCATCGGCTATTGCTATGGCGGGTTATATGGTAATGGCGGTAGCTGCGGCTATCAGTCTTATCTGGAAAATGAAACTGGCTGAGGTGGTGATGAAGTGTTGCGCACCGATAGGTGCCGGTATGACTTTTATCTCCTTGGTCAGTGGCTCACTTTGGGGTAAGCCAACTTGGGGGACTTATTGGGTATGGGATGCTAGGCTAACCTCAATGCTGATCTTGTTTTTTCTGTATTTGGGGGTGATCGCGCTCTATGAGGCTTTTGAAGATAATGTCTCGGCCAGTAAGGCTTGTGCTGTGCTCAGTTTGGTGGGTAGTGTGAACATTCCCATCATCTATTGGTCTGTAGAGTGGTGGAATAGTTTACATCAGCCGGCGACAATAAAGTTTACTGAAGAGTCAACGATGCATATAGACATGTTGCAGCCCTTATTAGTGATGATTGCGGGTTTTTATTGTTTTTTTGGTTTGCTACTCCTGTTGCACACTCGCAGTGAGATTTTATTTCGAGAGCGTAATACCAAGTGGGTTAAAGCATTAGTCGCCGAGGACGCCAATTGAATATGCAGTTTGATAGTTTTTCGGCCTTGATGGCAATGGGTGGCCACGGTATTTATGTCTGGTTGGTTTATGGCATCAGCTTTGTGGTGCTGCTTGGATTGTTAGTCGCGCCATTGCGTCGTGACCAGCAGTTTTTCAAACAGCAAAAAATGCTGATGCGTCGCGAACAGCATGCTAAGCAACAAGTTGAGACTGGGTCTTAAATAATTTTCAATAATTGGTATAGCGAGTTAACGGTAGTGGCAATGCATCCTCAAAGAAAGCAGCGTTTATTGATAGTCTTGTTTATCGTGTTGGGTGCAGCCGCAGCCGCAGCGATGGCGTCTTTTGCGTTACGTGAAAACATTAATTTGTTCTATCCTCCAGCGGATATTGCCGCTGGAAAAGCGCCGGTCGGTAAGCAAATTCGCGCTGGTGGTATGGTACTTGAGGGCAGTATCAAGCGTGATAGCCAAAGCCTGCGAGTTGATTTCATCGTTACTGACTTTACGGCACGCGTGCCCGTGACCTATACCGGCATATTGCCTGATCTATTTGATGAGGGGCAGGGCGTGGTTGCCCTGGGTATGCTTGATGAGCAGGGTATATTTCAGGCATCTGAAGTATTGGCAAAGCATGATGAAAACTATATGCCCCCTGAAGTGCAATCGGCCATTGATGCGGCGGCAAGCACTAAAGATTACTAGTTACCAGCGTGTTGCTGTCCATGGATACCGAGAAGTTGAACTTGGCGATAGCCGTTGTGATAAACCCATAAAGAAGTCTGATAAAAGAGACCCCCAATGATTCCTGAGTACGGTCATTTTGCATTGATATTGGCGCTGTGTATGGCGTTATTACAAACCGTGGTGCCAATGTGGGGGGCGATTAAAGGTAATCACTATTTGATGGCCTTGAGTCGATCTTTAGCCGTGGGACAATTTACCTTTCTCGCCATCTCGTTTGGGGTTTTAAGCTATTTGTTTTTAACCGACGATTTCTCGGTAGTGATTGTCGCTGCCCACTCTAATACCCAATTGCCCGCTATTTTTAAATTCAGTGCGGTGTGGGGTAACCATGAAGGTTCCTTGCTGTTGTGGGCTCTTATTCTGTCAATCTGGAGTTTGGCGGTGTCTATCTTTAGCCGTCAGCTGCCACTGGATATGTTGGCGCGAGTGCTTTCGGTTATGGGTATGATTTCAGTGGGTTTTCTGTTGTTTTCTCTGCTGACATCAAATCCCTTTGACCGTCATTTACCTGGCTTCCCTTTAGAAGGTAGTGATTTAAATCCCTTGCTGCAAGATGTTGGCCTGATTATTCATCCGCCGGTGTTATATTTTGGTTATGTAGGTTTTTCCGTAGTTTTTGCCTTTGCCATTGCGGCCTTGAGCAGCGGTCGTTTGGATGCTGCGTGGGCGCGTTGGTCGCGACCCTGGACCAATATTGCCTGGGCTTTTTTGACTCTGGGTATCGGTTTGGGAAGTTGGTGGGCCTATTATGAATTAGGTTGGGGGGGCTGGTGGTTTTGGGACCCGGTAGAAAATGCGTCTTTTATGCCATGGCTGGTGGGTACGGCCTTGATCCATTCACTGGCAGTAACCGAAAAGCGTGGAGTATTTAAAAGTTGGACGGTTTTGTTGGCTATTATTGCTTTCTCCTTGAGTTTGTTGGGTACCTTTTTAGTCCGTTCCGGGGTGCTGACATCAGTCCACTCTTTTGCTGCAGACCCTGAGCGAGGTTTATTTATTCTGGTGTTTTTGATCATCGTGGTGGGTGGTTCTTTAACCTTGTACGCGGTTAGGGCGCCAACGGTATCGAGTAAATCCCATTACGATTGGCTATCTCGTGAGATGTTGTTGCTGATGAATAATGTGATTTTTCTGGCAGCGGCGCTAACAGTGCTATTTGGCACTTTATTTCCCTTGCTTATGGATGGCTTAGGCTTCGGTAAATACTCCGTCGGCCCGCCTTATTTCAATTCGGTATTTGTGCCATTAATGGCTATTTTGATTGTGTTTATGGGGGTTGGTCCAAGCGCGCGCTGGAAAAAAACACGGGCTGGTTTTTTAAAGGCGCAGTTGTTGGTGGCCGCTGCAGCGAGTGTGATTGTTGGTTTAGTATTTCCGCTTATCTATGGTGGTGATTACAGCGTTGCTGCAGCCTTGGCGGTGTGTTTTGCCGCATGGATTATTTTGGCTACTGCGGTTGATATGAAAGATAAATTGCGTAATGCCTCCAGTATTAGTAGCGGTTTATTTCGCTTAAATCGTGCTTACTATGGCATGGTCATCGCACATATTGGTTTTGCCTGCGCGGTGTTAGGGGTTTGTTTGACCAGTCAGTACAGTCAGGAGCACGATGTACGGATGATGCCTGGCGATCAGTTAGAGATTGAGTCGTACACCTTTCAATTCCAGGGAATACGTGGAGTGACCGGGCCAAACTACAGTAGTGATGAAGGTGTGATTACCGTCAGTGAGGATGGCAAAATGATTGCTACCTTACATCCGGAAAAGCGCCGTTATAATGCGCAGCAGCAAGTGCTAACCGAGGCGGCCATTGATGCGGGTTTATTCCGTGACCTTTATGTTGCTTTGGGCGAGCCGCTGGGTGACGGAGCCTGGGCCGTTAGGGTACATTACAAACCCTTTGTGCGCTGGATGTGGTTGGGGGCTATATTAATGACCCTTGGTGGCGCTTTAGCTGCTGCTGATGCGCGCTATCGGGTGCGCGTGCGGGACCGGATTAAAGGCCAAACTCACGCAGCCTCAGCTGCTTAAACGATATTTATCATTATGCCGCGTCTTAAATTATTTTTACCGTTAGTCATTTTTGCAGTTGTTATTAGCTTTTTTTATATGATGGTCAATCGTATCGATCAAGGTGAATACAATCCGCAATATTTGCCCTCAGCGTTGATCAATAAGCAGTTTCCAGTTTTTAGCCTCCAGCAGCTGGAGCAACCTTCAGTACAGCTGACAGAAGCTAATTTGCTGGGCAAAATTGCCTTGGTCAATGTGTGGGCTACATGGTGTCCGTCCTGTCATACCGAGCATGGTTATTTAAATTATTTGGCGAAAGAGCAAGGTGTGGTTATTTATGGGGTGAATTACAAAGATACTATCCCTGCCGCACAGCGCTGGCTGCAAACCAAAGGCAGTCCCTATCAGTTTAATATATTCGATCCCGAAGGTAGTTTGGGTTTGGATATGGGCGTGACCGGTGCGCCAGAAACCTATGTGTTGGATCATCGCGGTTTTGTGCGGTTTAGATTCCAGGGACCATTAAATGAAACGGTTTGGCAGGAAAAGTTTAAGCCGCTCATTAACCAGTTGATCGCTGAACAAAACTCAGAGAAGCACTCAAATAAGGGGTAATCCAGGATGAAATACCTGACATTATTGTTGGTTTTATTATCGACCAGTGCCTCGGCAGTGATTGAAACCTATGACTTTGAAAATGACATATTACGCACGCGCTATAATACATTTATAGCTGAATTGCGTTGTCCCAAGTGCCAGAATCAAAATTTGGAGGGATCTAATTCTCCGATAGCTAAAGATCTACGACGCGAGTTGTATCGCATGCTTGAAGATGGTCAAAGCGACCAACAAATAGTTGATTATATGGTTAATCGTTACGGTGATTTTATTTTGTATCGTCCACGATTTAATCCTGAAACCGCGTTGTTATGGATGGCGCCGGGAGTTTTTTTGATCCTGGGTATGGGGATGGCGGTGATGGTTTATCGGCGACAAAAAAAACCGGCTTTTGCCGATGACAAACAAGAGCTCAATGTCTCAGAGCGAAAGCAGTTGGAACAATTATTAAGCAGTAAGGAAAATACCAATGCCTGAATTTTATTTTGTTGCGGTGGTGCTGGTATTGCTGGCAGCAGCGTTTTTATTGGCACCGGTAATGATGAATCGAAGTCAGGTGCAATCAAATCGCAAGGAGGTCAATGTTGCATTGTATAAAGATCGCTTAGCTGAGCTTGACGTTGAATTTGAAAATGGTCTGATTGATGAAGAAACGCTACAACAGTTAAAAACGGAATTAGAGCGGCGACTACTGGATGAGGCAGCTGTTATGGAAGACAAAGAACTGGAACCGATTAAACCTGCATTTAAACTTGCCTTAACATTGGCTGTGTTGGTGCCATTGCTGGCATGGGGGATTTATCAACAAACCGGGGCTAAAGCTGATTGGGAAATTAGTGAGACACTGAAGCAGGTTCGGCATAAAGTTGATGCTGGTGAGAATAACGATGCTGAAGTAGCGCAACTTATTGAGCAATTAGAGGCACGTCTTAAACAGCGTCCAGAAGATCCGCACTATTTAATGTTGATGGGCAGAACTCAATTAGAGTTGGGTAACTACCCTTCAGCGACTGATGCCTATCAGCGTTTGTCGATTGTATTCCCCGACGACGCTGCCGCATTAGCACAATATGCGCAGGCGCTTTATCTGTCTTCAGATCGACACTTAACGGATAAAGTTAAGGGGGTTGCCGAGCGAGCCTTGGCGATTAACGATCAGCAGCCAACGGTGCTTGGTATGTTGGGTATAGCTAATTTTGAGGCTGGTGAATACCAACAAGCGATTAGTTATTGGCAGCGCCTGCTACCAATGCTGGGCCCGGTTTCACCCAATCGTCGAATGATTGAAGCAGGTATCGAACAGGCCAGAGCACGCTTAGTGGAAAGTGGCGAGGTGCCAGAGAGTCCAGTTGATGCTACCACAGAGCTGGCTGATAAACCGGCGAGCCTGCAGGTACACGTTTCGATGGCTGATAATATTCAGGCTAATAGCAGTGATTTGGTTTTTGTCTTTGCTCGTGCCGCCACAGGGCCAAGAATGCCTTTGGCCGTTGCCAGATTAACGGTGGCTGATTTGCCGGCGACAATAACGCTGGACGATTCTATGGCGATGGCGCCGGGGTTGAATTTGTCCAGTTTCAAAGATGTTGATTTAGTTGCGCGTATCTCCAAGCACGGCATTGCTAATCCGGGGCCGGGAGATATTGAAGGGTCTTTGCGCTCAGTTGAGGTGGCTGCAGTGAGTGGCCCGCTGTTGGTAGAGATAGATACGGTGCGGCAGTAATCGTGTGACCCTGAATTATCATTGGGATTGCTCGAAAGGGTGGGGGTTAATTGTCAAACAACGTAGTTCTAGCAGCTTAAAAGCTATACACTAATTTGATTTTTACCCCTTACCTTGAAACGATTAGGCACGGTTTATTAATGATAATAAATTCAATTGGCCACCATTAAAGTTAAAGTAGCATGAGATTAAAAAGTATTAAGTTGGCGGGATTTAAGTCCTTTGTTGATCCGACCACCGTATCATTTCCGTCTAATCTGGGTTGTGTGGTGGGGCCAAATGGCTGTGGGAAGTCGAATATTATCGATGCGGTACGCTGGGTGATGGGCGAGTCCTCGGCCAAAAACCTGCGCGGTGAAAACATGACCGACGTTATTTTTAACGGTTCAATCAATCGACAGCCCGTCGGTCAGGCAACGATAGAGCTGGTATTTGATAACACCGACGGCACTGTAGGTGGCGAATATGCCCGCTTTGCTGAAATAGCCATCCGTCGCAAAGTAACCCGTGAAGCCATATCCGAGTATTATCTCAACGGTACCAAATGTCGCCGCCGAGATATAACCGACATTTTTCTGGGGACCGGTTTAGGCCCCCGCAGCTACGCTATTATTGAGCAGGGCATGATCTCGCGCTTAATTGAGTCTAAGCCTGAAGAGCTGAGAGTGTTTATTGAGGAAGCAGCGGGTATTTCCAAGTATAAAGAGCGTCGCCGTGAAACGGAAAACCGTATGCGTCGTACCTTGGAAAACCTCGATCGACTCACTGATTTACGCGATGAACTAGAGCGTCAGTTGCAGCATTTACAGCGGCAGGCGCAGGCAGCGGAGCGCTATACAGAGCTAAGAAAAGAAGAGCGCCTTTTAAAAGCTCAGCTACAAGCGTTGCAGTGGAAGGCGCTGGATAGCGAGGTTAAAGAATTTGAGCACAATATCCGTGAGTTGGAGGTAAAGCTGGAGTCGGTTATTGCCGAGCAGCGTGCAATTGATGCGGATATAGAAAAATACCGTGACGTGCACACGGATATGATGGATAAATTTAATGAAGTGCAGGCGCGTTTTTATACGGTCGGGGCTGAGATCGCTAGAGCCGAACAATCCATTCAGCACCAGCAGGAACGCAGCCGTCAACTAAAAGATGATTTACAGCAGACCGAGCGTAATTACCAAGAGTCAAAGCAGCACCTTGAAAGTGATGCTGATAAACAGCAGCGCTGGAGTATAGAAATAGAAGAAATTCAGCCTGAGTTAGAAATGGCCCAAGGCTCAGAAGAAGAAACCGCCAACGCTTTGCTCAGCGCTGAAGATGCGATGCAGGAGTGGCAGCAACAGTGGGATGAATTCAATCAACGTGCGCTGGAACCTCGACAAAAAGCCGAAGTTCAGCAATCGCGGATTCAACATCTCGAACAGGCTTTGCAGCGCATACAGCAGCGCATTGTTAAGTTAGAAGAAGAAAAGGCCAGTCTAAGTGCCGGCCCGGTTGAAGAAGAGATCGAGTTGCTCAGCGAGCAACTGGCTGAGACAGATCTACAGGTTGAAGAGCAGCAACATAAACTTAATGAACAAGCAGAACAGATTCAGCGGCAGCGTGAAAAAAATGCTCAACAAGATGATGCTTTAGATCAAGCCCGTACCCAGGCACAGGGTATGCGAGGTCGTCATGCTTCTCTGGAAGCATTGCAGCAAGCAGCGCTGGGTCAGAGTAAAGGGGCAATTAGTGATTGGCTGCAAAACAATGGCTTGGCCAATAATGCCCGCTTGGCAGAAAATTTAAAAATCAGCAGTGGCTGGGAGCGAGCGGTTGAAACCGTATTGGGCGATCATCTACAGGCAGTCTGTGTCGATGGTATCGATGCCATTGCGGTGCTGACGGAGTCATTGCAGCAGGGCAGTATTACCTTGCTAGATGATAATTCGCCTCAAGCCAGTGATAGCAGTATTGCGGATACACTGGCCAGCAAAATTGAGGCGGGTCAGCAGGCCCAAGGGCTATTGGCGGGTATTTATACGGCGATGGATTTGTCGGCGGCTTTGGCTTTACGGCCTAAGTTAGCGGCGCATGAGTCGGTGATTACGGTGGATGGTTTATGGCTGGGGCCTAACTGGTTGCGGGTCGCCAAGGATTCGGATCAGCAGGCGGGGGTATTACAGCGCCAGCAAGAGCTGGAGGAGTTGACCGCATCACTGCAAGATACCGAAGAAAGGCTTGAAGAGCTAGAAGCCTCTTTGGCTGAGGGTCGTACCTTGTTACATGATCTGGAAACTCAGCGTGAAGCGTTACAGCGGCAGGTACAATCACAAAATAGCCAACACAGTGAATTGCGTTCGCAGTTGAGTGCCAAGCAGGTACGGGTTGAGCAAATCAGTTCGCGTCGCGATCGTATAAACAGTGAGATTGATGAGAGCCGCGAGCAGTTTCAGCTGGAGCAGGAGAGCTTAGGCGAAGCTCGAATGATTTTATCGGAAGCGATAGAAAACATGGACCAAGACTCCGGTCAGCGTGAAGCTCTATTAGCGAAGCGGGATGAGTGTCGCGCAGCTTTAGATCAAGCGCGGCAGCGTGCTCGCCACGATAAGGACTCAGCTCATCAATTGGCGATGCGCTATCAATCATTACGCGCCCAACTTGACTCCATGAGCCAAAATATCGAGCGCAGCCGTAGTCAGGTGCAGCAGCTAGAAGAGCGTCGTGCTATCTTGCAAGAGGGTATTAGCGGCGCTGATGAGCCCGTTGAAGAGATGAAGCTAGAGCTCGAAGCGCAACTGGAAGCTCGCTTGCAAGTCGAGGAGGAGATGACTGAGGCTCGACGCTCATTGGATGAAGTTGAGCACAATTTGCGTGAGTCAGAGGGTAAGCGCAGCGGTATTGAAGTCCATGCCCAGTCCGTGCGTAGTGAGCTGGAGCGAGGGCGAATTGGTGTTCAAGGTTTACAGGTTCGTCGTCGTGCATTAGAAGAGCAGTTAATAGAGACGCAGTACGACTTAGAGACTGTGTTAGAGAATCTGCCAGAGGGGGCCAACGAAAAGCTTTGGCATGAAAATATTGAAAGCATTGGTCGTCGCGTGACTCGCTTGGGGCCAATCAACTTAGCTGCTATTGATGAATATAAATCGCAGTCGGAACGTAAGACCTATTTGGATGCACAGAACGACGATTTAGTTGAGGCATTAACCACATTAGAAAATGCCATCCATAAAATCGATAAAGAAACGCGCCAGCGCTTTAAAGATACTTTTGAAACAGTGAACAGCAGTTTGCAAGAATTGTTTCCCAAAGTATTTGGTGGTGGTACAGCTTATTTGGAAATGACGGGTGATGATCTGTTAGATACCGGTATTGCTATCATGGCGCGGCCACCTGGCAAGCGTAACAGCACTATCCACCTGTTATCCGGTGGTGAGAAAGCACTGACAGCAATCGCCCTGGTATTTTCTATCTTTCGGCTTAACCCTGCTCCGTTTTGTATGCTGGATGAGGTTGATGCGCCGTTGGATGATGCCAACGTCGGTCGCTATGCGAGATTAGTGAAAGAGATGTCCAAATCAGTACAGTTTATTTATATCACCCATAATAAAATTGCCATGGAAATGGCTGATCAATTATTGGGTGTGACCATGCACGAGCCGGGTGTTTCCCGTTTGGTAACGGTAGATGTTGACGAGGCTGCTGAATTGGCTGCATTGTAATACAGTGCAGGTATCTATGGTTTTGCTGGCTTATTCAGATTAAAATTCGCAGTATTGAAGAGCCTTAGTAGCTAGGCAGTGGTGCTTCGCGTTAAGTAACTGGCTTTTTAGGCAACTAAATACAATATTTTTGATGAACGAGGAAGGTAAATAGCTAACGATGGAACTTGGTATTCGTGACTGGATGATCATTGTAGGGCTGCTACTAGTATTGGTAGTGTTGCTTGATGGCTATCGTCGTGTGCGCAATGAGCGGCGTGGCAATATTCGCATGTCCCTGAATAAGCAGTTTTTGAACTCAGCTGTAGCGGGAGATGACAGTTATTCGGAATTGCCCTCTGGTGGTGGTCGCGTTATCAATAAAAGGGGCTCGGCCGCGAACCATAGCGACAACACCCCAGTGTTCGGAGATGGTGAAAATGACTTTGATTCGGATGGATATGGTTTTGACGAGCCTGAATATAAACAATATGACCGCGATGATCGGGGTCTGGATACAGGCAATTTAGGTCAAGATCATTTAAATCAAGATAGTGTAGATTTGGATCAATCCGTGCCGATGTTGATGGAGCCGGTGATCGATGATGATTCTGACGATGACGATCCGCTATTTAACAACCCGAGCCAGGCATATGAGCGCAACAATACAGCTGGCCTAGTTAACAAACCTTCGGTTAAAGCACAGGCACACCCCGAGCCTGACCAACAAGCGACCGAGCGACCATCGTCAGATGGTGATACTGAAGTTATAGTCATTAATGTGGTCGCAAAAAATAAGCCCTTTAATGGACCTGATTTACTACACATTTTGTTAGCCTGTGATCTGCGTTTTGGTGAGATGAATATTTTTCATCGTTACGAACGGGCCAATGGTGGCGGCGCGATGCAGTTTAGTGTTGCCAATAGTGTTGAGCCAGGTTTTTTTGATTTGAATAAAATCGATGATTTTACTACGCGAGGGGTTTGTTTTTTTATGAGTGTGCCCGGCCCTAAAGAATCGCTTCAAGCTTTTGAGTATATGGTGGAAACGGCAAAGTGCGTCGCCACCAATCTAGGCGGAGACTTGCTCGATGATTCGCGTAGCGCGATGACCAGTCAAACACTGGAGCATTGTCGTCAGCGTCTGCGCGAATTTGAGCGCCGGCAATTAACACATTAGTCATATTTCTATCACTAACAGGCTTTGGCTACGGAGCCTGTTGTTAATGAATTGTTACCTAAGTTATAAATTTAGGTAAATTACCTAACAAGTAAGTCCTCGATGCCCACAGAAATTGACTCCCCTACGCAGCTGCAGCAACATATAGAGCAACTGCGTGTCGTTATCGATCAGCATAATTATCGCTATTACGCGCTGGATGAACCTTCAATCCCTGATGTCGAATATGACCGTTTGATGCGGGAACTGCTGCAGCTAGAAGCTGAGCACCCTGAATTAATTACCTCCGACTCACCCACTCAGCGAGTAGGTGCAGAGCCTTTGGCAGGTTTTAGTCAAATCACCCATGAAGTACCGATGCTATCTTTGGATAATGCTTTTTCCAATGATGAGTTACGTGACTTTGAACGTCGCCTTAAAGATCGTTTGGGGAGCAGTGCTGATAGTTCGATAAGGTTTGTGTGCGAACCAAAGCTCGATGGTATTGCGGTTAGCTTGCTATATCGAAATGGTAAGCTGGAGCGTGGGGCAACCCGTGGCGATGGTGCGGTGGGGGAGGATATTACGCAAAATGTACGAACCATCTCATCGGTACCTTTACGTTTAATGGGCGAGGGTTTTCCATCGATATTGGTAGTGCGGGGTGAGATTTACATGCCCAAGGCTGGGTTTGAAGCATTTAATAAGCAGGCCTTGGCTAATGAGGAAAAGCTGTTTGTTAACCCGCGTAATGCTGCGGCGGGAAGCTTGCGTCAATTAGACGCTAAAATTACTGCAAAACGCCCACTGGAGATGTGTTGTTATAGTGTCGGCCTGGTTGAGGGGGGCGAGGTTGCAGATAGTCACTATCAAATGTTGAAACAATTGCAGCAATGGGGTTTTCGTATCAATAAGGAGATGCGATTAGCTGAAGGGGTTGCTGAATGTATTGAATACCAGCAACAGTTGCTAGAAAAGCGTGAAAACTTGGCTTATGCCATCGATGGCATTGTATTTAAAGTCGATAGTATGGCCTTGCAGCGTCGTCTAGGGTTTGTAGCCAGAGCACCACGTTGGGCCATTGCGTATAAATTTCCTGCCGAAGAAGAGCTGACTCGTTTGCTAGGCGTGGATTTTCAGGTGGGGCGTACAGGAGCGATCACACCGGTTGCGCGCTTAGAGCCTGTCTTTGTGGGTGGGGTAACAGTAAGTAACGCGACCTTGCATAACCGTGATGAGATCGAGCGCTTAGGTGTGATGATTAACGACATAGTGGTTGTCCGTAGAGCGGGTGATGTTATCCCTCAGGTAGCGAAGGTCGTTGTAGAGCGCCGCCCGGATGATGCCAGAGTCATCGAGTTTCCTTCGCGTTGTCCGATCTGTGATTCGGTGTTAGAGCGTGCCGAGGGAGAGGTCGTTACTCGCTGTCTCGGAGGCCTGGTTTGTGCGGCGCAGCAAAAAGAGGCGATTAAGCATTTTTCCTCTCGCAAGGCCATGGATATTGATGGTCTTGGGGACAAACTGGTTGAACAATTGGTCGATGAGGGCTTAATTACGTCAGTGGCCGATTTGTATCGGCTCAGTTTAGGGCAGCTGGTTTCGCTGGAGCGAATGGGCGAAAAGTCGGCGCAGAACTTACTGGCGGCACTGGAGGCGAGCAAATCAACGACGCTAGCAAAGTTTTTATATGCCTTGGGTATTCGTGAAGTTGGAGAGGCGACAGCATCTGGTCTGGCAAAGCATTTTGGTAGTCTGGCTGCCTTGCAGCAGGCGAGCGTAGAGGCATTATTAGAGGTTACTGATGTAGGGCCAATAGTCGCACGGCATATCAGTGATTTTTTTGCCAACGAGCACAGTCTTGAGTTATTGGATGAGCTACAGAAAATAGGTATCCATTGGCCAGACATTAAAGTGAAAAGCCTTGAAGAATTACCTCTTGCTGGAACTACCTACGTTGTCACTGGCACATTGGAAACGATGGGTAGAGATGAGGCCAAGGAGCAGTTGCAGCGTCTGGGGGCGAAGGTGGCTGGTAGTGTTTCCGCTAAAACCAGTTGTGTTGTTGCCGGCCCTGGTGCCGGTTCCAAATTAGTAAAGGCACAAAGCCTGGGCATAGATGTAATTGATGAGCCGGCTTTTTTGCAGTTATTAAAGCAATACCAGACTAGTCTAATGGACTAACGGGGTGTCTTCGACTAAAAGTATGGCTATGTTATTTAACTGCACCATTTCTCGCTCTGCATTAAAGTTGGTTTTATTAACCTTAGTTGTTGTGTTAGTTACGGCTTGTACGTCGACTCCTCCCAGACATCAAGACGATATTTGTAAAATATTTCGCGAAAAAAGTGGTTGGTATGATGACGCTGCCGATGCGCGTGAAAATTGGGGCTCGCCGATACCGGTGATGATGGCGATCATGCATCAGGAGTCTCGTTTTCAGCAAAAAGCCAAACCCCCTCGCGGTAAATTGCTTGGCTTTATTCCATGGCTGCGCCCCTCTGATGCCTATGGTTACTCACAGGCCAAGGATGCCACTTGGGATTGGTATATAAAGGGGAGTGGTAATTATGGCGCTGATCGTGATGATTTTGGCGACGCCATTGATTTTATTGGCTGGTATAACTACACCAGTAAAAATAGCTGCCAGATAAAGCCCACTGACCCTTATCATCTCTATTTGGCTTATCACGAAGGGCACGGTGGTTTTAATCGACGGACCTTTAAAAATAAAGCTTGGCTGAAAACTGTGGCCAAGAAAGTGTCTGCTCGGTCTTCACGCTATACTGTGCAATTGTCTCGTTGTGAAGAGTCGCTTAAAAGTCCGTGGTGGCAGTTTTGGTAGCGTTGTTTATTACGAGTAAAAAGAGAAGCTATCGATAATAATGCGCGCAAATTGCACTTTTTTATAGAAAACAAACATCGATTGCTGAAATATTTAAATGTTTATGGTTTACTTGGCAAGCTCGCCTGCTTCTTTGAAATAGAGGCGGCTAAGAGGCTGAAAAAAGGGTAATACTGCCCCGTTTACACGCGAGTTAACGTTAAATGATTTATCAGGAATGTAATTTTGAAACCTACAAATATTAATGATCCGGAGTACTTTCATAAGGTAGTTGATTGTCAACATGCCTGTCCAGCTCATACGCCGGTCCCTGAGTATATCCGTTTGATCGCTGCAGGCCGCTATACTGACGCTTATATGGTTAACTGGGAGTCTAATGTTTTTCCCGGTGTCTTGGGTCGAACTTGTGATCGGCCTTGTGAGCCAGCCTGCCGTAGAGGAAGGATTGAAGAGCAGCCAGTAGCGATTTGCCGTTTGAAACGAGTAGCTGCTGATAATAAGGATGATGCTGAGGTTGCTGCGCAAATGCCTTCTATTCCTGAGCAAAAGAATGGCAAGCGAGTTGCGCTTATTGGTGGCGGTCCAGCTTCTTTGACAGTAGCGCGAGATCTTATGCCCCTAGGCTACACAATCGACTTGTACGATGATCAGCCAGCAGGTGGCGGTTTTATGCGTAGCCAGATTCCTTCATTTCGGTTGCCGGTAGAAGTGTTGAATCAAGAAGTTAATTACATTCTGGATATGGGGGTAGTGACGCAATTTAATAGTTACGTCGACAGCTTAAAAAATGTACTGGATAAGAAATATGATGCGGTGTTTATCGGTACCGGTGCGCCCCGTGGTCGTGACCTCAAAATTCCAGGCCGAGAAGAGGCTGGTGATAATATCCATATTGGTATTGATTGGTTATCCAGCGTTGCTTTTGAGCATATCGAAAAGGTAGGTAAGCGCGTCATTGTGCTGGGTGGTGGTAATACGGCGATGGATTGCTGTCGTACATCGCTGCGTTTAGGTGCTGTGGACGTGAAAGTTATTGTGCGTAGCCCTAAATCGGAGATGAAAGCATCGCCATGGGAAATTGAAGATGCTGAGCGCGAAGGCATCCCGATGTTAGAAAACCATGTGCCACTCGAATTTGTTGTAACTGACGGCAAGTTAAGTGGGATGAAATTTGATCGGGTGCGGGCTGAGTATGATGCCAATGGTAAGCGTTCTTTGGTGTCATTAGGTGAGGAGCCGGTGCTGGTTGAGTGTGATGATGTATGTATTGCTATTGGTCAGGATAATGCTTTCCCGTGGATCGAGAGGGATTTAGGCCTAGAGTTTGGTAAATGGGATATGCCTGTGGTAGATGCCGTTACTTACCAATCAACCAACCCGAAAGTATTTTTTGGTGGTGATGCTGCCTTTGGTCCAGCTAATGTTATTACAGCTGTCGCCCAAGGCCATCAAGCGGCGGTTTCAATAGATTTGTTTCTCAGTGGTAAGAGCGTTGCCGATCGTTTGGCGCCAAGAACAAATTTAGTCAGTCAGAAAATGGGTATCCATGAGTGGAGTTATGATAGCGGTGTTGTTAATGATGTTCGTTACGCCGTCCCCCATGCTGAAGTGCAGTTATCGCTAAGTGACCGGAAAATGGAAGTTGAGTTGGGCTTTGATGCCTCTACCGGTTTTGCTGAGGCGCAGCGCTGTTTGAATTGTGATGTGCAAACAGTCTTTACCGAGGCTAAATGTATCGAGTGTGATGCCTGTGTTGATATCTGCCCTACAGATTGTATTACTTTTACTGAGCCTGGTGAGGAAGAAGAGTTGCGTGAACGCTTAACGGCCAAGGCAACTAATCTTGCGCAAGACCTTTATGTGTCTGAGGGTAATCTGAAAACCGAGCGCATTATGGTTAAGGATGAGGATGTTTGTTTGCATTGTGGTCTCTGTGCTGAGCGTTGCCCGACGGCGGCGTGGGATATGCAGAAGTTTATGTATGAAGTTACCAAGGCCGGGCAAGGTGAGGCACCTGCACAGCCAGTTAGACAAGCAGGGGCGGGACAATAGTAATGACAGCGATAAAAAATATCAGCTCGGTTAACGATTTAGTTATTAAGTTTGCCAATGTGAATGGTACTGGTTCCGCCAGCGCCAATAATATGTTTGCCAAGGCTATATTTCGGATGGGTTTGTCAGTTAGCCCGAAGAATATATTCCCCTCTAATATTCAAGGTCTACCGACTTGGTATGAGGTACGTGTAAGTGATAAGGGCTATATCGGTCGCCGTGGCGGTATCGATATCATGGTGTGTGTGAACCCACAAAGCATGGCTAAGGATGTTCAGGAGGTTACGCCTGGCGGATATTTTATTTACGACAATACCAAGCCGTTAGACCTGCGCTTAATCCGCAATGATATTACCTATATTGGCTTGCCCCTGACCAAGATCTGCCTCGATGAATACAAGGATGCGCGGCAGCGGCAGCTGTTTAAAAACGTTATCTATGTGGGCGCGCTGGCAGCTTTAATCAATATTGAGTTTGATGTGTTGACGGGGCTTATAACCGATCAATTCAGAGGGAAGGATAAGCTGATTGCCCCTAACGTACATGCGATGGAGCTCGGCTTTCAGTACGCCAAAGAAAACTTTGACTGCCCACTGGGAGTTACCGTTGAGCGCAGAGATAATCTGGGCGATAAAATTCTTATTGATGGTAATACCGCCTGTGGCTTGGGTGCTGTTTATGGCGGCGCCACCATGGCTGGTTGGTATCCGATCACACCGTCTACCTCGGTAATTGAAGGTTTCGAAAAGTATTGCAAGCGACTACGTATTGATCCCGGTACAGGTAAAAAGAATTACGCAATTGTACAGGCCGAAGATGAATTGGCGGCGATCGGTATGGTGATCGGGGCAAGCTGGAACGGCGCCCGAGCTTTTACCGCTACCAGTGGTCCGGGTATATCGTTGATGAGTGAGTTTTTAGGGTTGGCTTATTTTGCCGAGATCCCAACAGTGTTGATCGATGTACAGCGTACCGGGCCTTCGACTGGTATGCCTACCAGAACGCAGCAGTCTGATATTATGGCTTGTGCTTATGCATCCCATGGCGATACCAAGCATGTTCTGGTATTCCCCTCTACACCAAAAGAATGTTTTGATATGACCGCGCAGGCCTTTGATCTGGCTGAGCAGTTACAAACCCCGGTTATTATGCTGACCGATCTTGACTTGGGTATGAACGACAGTATGTCCGACCCTTTTGAGTGGGATGACAAGCGTGAATATAATCGCGGTAAGGTGTTTACTGCTGAAGACCTGGAGGCCATGAGCGAAAAATTTGGGCGTTACCTGGATGTTGATGGTGATGGTATTCCTTACCGTACTTATCCTGGCACGCACCCTACCAAGGGCTCGTTTTTCACTCGTGGTACTTCTCGCGATGAATATGCGGTTTATACGGAAGAGGGTAGCGAGTATGTTAAAAACATGGAGCGTTTACTGCATAAGTGGGAAACAGCCAAAAGCTATGTGCCAGCCCCTGAAATTACTTTAGCTCCAGGTGGCAGTCATATTGGTGTGCTGTATTTCGGCACGAGTATGGACGCCACTCATGAGGCTGTTGATTATTTGGCTGAGCAAGGAGTGATGGTTGATTGCTGTCGTATCCGTGCTTTTCCTTTTAACAAAGAGATTGAAGATTTTATTGCCAGTCATGACGTCGTGTTTGTGATTGAGCAAAACCGTGATGCGCAAATGCGCTCGCTATTGGTGAATGATTGTGAAATCGACCCCAAGCATTTAGTTCCGGTGCTGAATTATGATGGCATGCCTATTACGGCGCGTTTTATTCAAGCGAAAATCAATGATCGAATCAATAACGCCAATGTAACGCCGCTGCGTCGTAGTGCGAGTACTAAGGCCAAGTCGAACAAAAGCGGCGCTAACAAATAAGAGGGCGATAGAGTGAGTTATATAAAGCCAAGTTTTCGGCACCCTTCATTACCAGTGAATGATTTGGGTTTTACTAAACAAAACTACGAAGGTGCTATTTCAACCCTCTGTGCGGGTTGTGGTCATGATTCTATTAGTGCTGCTATTGTTGAAGCGATTTTTGAACTTTCAATTGCACCGCATAATGTTGCCAAATTATCGGGAATTGGTTGTTCTTCAAAAACACCAACGTATTTTTTGGGGAATTCGCATGGGTTTAATTCAGTGCATGGACGTATGCCGTCGGTAGCAACAGGCGCTAATATGGCTAATCGCGACATGATTTATGTTGGGGTTTCTGGCGATGGTGATACCGCATCTATTGGTATGGGGCAGTTTACCCATGCAGTACGTCGTAATGTCAATATGATGTACATTGTTGAAAATAATGGTTGCTACGGCCTAACCAAAGGGCAGGATTCGGCTACTGCTGATATGGGGTCGATGAGTAAAAAAGGTGAGGCTAATCCCTTTGAATCTATCGATCTTGCCAGCTTGGCTTTACAGTTAGGTGCTACTTTTGTGGCTAGAAGTTTCTCTGGTGATAAGCAGCAGTTAGTACCGTTAATTAAAGCGGCTATATCGCATCAGGGCTTTGCTTTTATCGATGTTATTTCTCCCTGCGTAACGTTCAACAATAACCCTGGCTCTACTAAGGGCTACGAATATGTGCGTGATCATCTGGCAGCAACGGGGACGGTTGACTTTGTGCCGATGAAACAAGAAATCACAGCAACTTATAGTGCGGGTAGTTCGCAAGAGGTTACACTGCATGATGGCTCTGTGGTACATCTACATAAAGCTGATGATAGTCTGGATATTCACAGTCGCCGCTCGGCATTGGGGTTGATTAAAGACTACAAAGCTCAGGATAAAGTCTTGACCGGTTTGTTGTATATGGATCCTGATTCGCAAGAACTGCATGAAACGATTCAGTCTTCGATCAAACCATTGCGTCAATTGACCGAGGCGGATTTATGCCCTGGGAACAAAGTGTTGGCGAATATCAACAACAGCTTACGTTAATTGGGCATGTAGTTAATAAGTAAGTATAAAAAAACCGCAGAGATGCGGTTTTTTTATACGTATATTTTATGGGCTGCCGATTACCATTCGCCTATATTGGCCATTGATATCCACGGCTCGGCAGCTTCTAGTGCATCCCCTTTTTGTAATAGCTCAATTGAAATGTTGTCGGGTGAGCGCACAAAAGCCATGTATCCGCATCGGGGAGGACGGTTTATTACCACTCCGGCATCCATTAGCCTTTGACAGGTTTGGTAAATATCATCAACTTGAAATGCTAGGTGGCCGAAGTTTCGGCCGCCGCTATAGGTGGAGTCATCCCAGTTATAAGTCAGTTCCAGTGCTGGCGTTTTATGGATTTTGTAGTGTTCGGCATCCTCAGGCGCGCAGAGAAAAATAAGACTGAAGCGCCCAGCCTCAATATCTCTTCGCTCAACTTGAATTAAGCCCAGTTGCTGGCAGTAAAAATCCAGTGAGCGGTCAAGATCGCTTACTCTCACCATGGTGTGTAGGTATCGCATATCAGTCCTCGCGCTTGTTTTGTTGTGATTGTTTCTCGTTGTCTCGCTGACGTTGTTGGCGGCGTAGAGCTGCCTCTTTCCAGCGACGCTTTTCATCGTCTGTGCTGGGTGTGATTGCTTTTATCGGTGTGGGTTTGCCGTGTTCGTCGACGGCTATCATGGTGAAGTAACTTGAGTTGGTATGCCTCACCGTGCCTTGTTGGAGGTTTTCGGCAATCACTTGGATGCCGATTTCCATGGAGGTGTTACCGGTGTAATTAATCGCAGCTTTTAAGGTGATCATTTCACCAATGGCAATAGGCTCTTTGAATAGTACCTTATCTACTGAAAGGGTAACGACGTACTGCCCGCAATAACGCATAGCACAGGTATAGGCAGCTTTATCAAGGAGTTTTAGTAGCTCACCGCCATGCATATTGCCACCAAAATTACTCATATCGGGAGTTACTAAAATGGTCATCTCGGATTTGTATTCACGCATATTATTGGTACTCGATTCTAATATTGGGTGTCATGCTAGTATGTGTTGATTATGGCTGAGTATCTTTGAGTGATGGATACCAGTAAAGCTTGGTTTGGCCACTATACCTGAAGGGAAGGGTAAATTTCATAATAAGTGTGAGTGCTTATGATTTGTGCTTGGGCAAGGGTAAATCATAGGCAAAAAAAATGGCCCTAAAGGGCCATTGATTGTATTTACTGGCTCAACTAATAGCCTATGCTTCAGCAGTTTCTTTTTCTGCTTCAGCTTCTTTTGTTTCAGCGGGTTTTAGTTCTTCCAGTTCTTTCTCAAGCTTAGCTATAGTGTTTTGGTGGTCAAAGCTTTCCTGCTTGTACTTCTTATTGCTCTTGGTGAGTAAGTCGTTAGCAGTACGTTGCTCTTCCAGCTTCTTTTTGGTTTCTACTAAATTCTTTTTTAGTTTTTTAGCGTCGAGTTGTTTAAGCTCTTTTACTTCAGCTTTGAGCTCTGAGAGTTCTTTGAGGGTAGCCTTGGTTTTAGAGCGCTGTGCTTCAAATTCATGCTTGATATTTTCTGCGCGGTTTTTAACTTCACGGTTTTCTTGCTCTAACCGTTTAAGATCAGAACCGCCAGCTTTAAGCAGGTTTATTTGAGCTGCTTGCTTGGCAATAGTCGCTTGTAATTTAATTTGGCTTTTTTCATATTCATCGTTCTTGTACTTCGCAGCAGTAATTTTTTTCTCATACTGAGCTTTTAGGTCGTTTTCGAGTCTAATTAACGCTTCTAGTTGATCGGCAGACGCCACTGTAATACCTCGGATAATGTCGAAATTGGGATGAGTGTTTGTTTGAATGTAATCGCTTCGATTGGCTGTGCTTGCACCGCCATATATTTAGTATCATGCTAGATTAAGGCGGCGAATTATACATCATTATTTATCTTATGGCTATTTTTTGGGCATGGTTTTTAATATTAAAGTGTGTTTTTTGAGCTTTATATCTACTGACCAGTAAAACAGAGGGGCGCTTTTATAGGTTAAACCCTTTGTCTTGAAGCGGGTAGCTTTAAGTTAGCAGCTGTAATTAACATAGCGCGACCCTGTTTGATAAAAGTCTTCCGAGAGTTCTACCATTTGAAGAGGCTTTGTTGGGGCTGTAAAACCAAATCAGCCTCTGAAATCTCGATAAATATTAATGAGATCAGAGGCTGTGGTTATACTTATAGTTTTATTAAAATACTCGCAAATTAATAAGCGCCTGGTGGTGAAATATTAGGTGTAAGGTCGAGTCGGTCGCGGCCGTAAATTTCAAAACCCAGTTGCGGGATATTTTGCACATGACGCAGGCCAACGTGCACATCACGCCAGTAACGTTGAATGGGTTTGTCGAGAGAAAATGCTGAAGAACCAGCTAAAAACATAATTTTCTCTACGGCACTGTGGATTAGTTCAACAATGGTTGAGCACTGTGCTTTGTGCTTGGCGGCCTCTAATTGAGAAAATTTACGACCGATAACTGCCGCTGCGTCGAGCTGGCCAGTGGCATCAAATAATAAAACGCGTGCGTTATCTAAAATAGCAGCGATTCGACCTATCTCCGTAATATGAACATGTGAGTCAGTGCGTTTTGCATACGTGGTGGTGATTATAGGTTTAGTTTTCGCATCGGCTTCGGTTAGTTCTAGCATATATTCAGCAGCACCTAGTAGCTGCGCTAATCCTGTAGCGCGAACTGTAGGCACAACGGGTAAAAAGTCTGATGCTGCGCCAATATGCTTTTTGCCTTCTTCAATGTGGCCAAAAGGTTTGTCCATAGTGACCAGCATATGTTCAGGAATAAATACGTCTTTAGCAACAACTGTATCAGAGCCGGTGCCTTGCATACCTGTAACATACCAACTATCAACAATTTCAATTTCTGACATGGGTAAATATGCCATGTTGATGCCCGGTACAATTGGGCCGCCATCGCCATCAATCATACAGCCGCCTTGATACCACTGAGCTTGGCGAGAGCCTGAACTATAAGGCCAACGACCGTTAATGATGTAGCCGCCATCTACCTTCTTGGCTTTCCCCGGTGGGTTGTATGCTCCACACACAGGCGCAGGGCCTGCACCGAATAATCCTTCCTGCAGAGCATCTGAGCCTAATGTGGCTACCCATGTTGTGCCGTTAAGAATTTGCACCACCCATGATAATGATGGGTCGCACTTCGCCACTTCTATTTGGATTTTAGCAAAACCGCTGGTTGATAAGCCTGCTCCGCCCCAACGGGTTGGGGTGATCAGGTTATACATGCCCAAACCGCGCAAAGCTGCGTCTGCGTCAGGGGCGGGGCAGCGAAGCTTCTCACCAATCGGGGCATTTTCCTGCAACATAGGGCGTAGAGCGATAAGCTCTTGAATGATTGCGTCGACTCGTTGGTCAGTAAATCCTGTTATCTTTGTGGTTTCAGTGCTCATTTATGGCCTCTGGCTAAATATAAGGAAGGATTGGCGTAAGTAATACCCGTAGATTGTACATATTGAACAATTTGCCGTCAATTCGTTCATGTATCAAGAGGGGCGTATCCAAGCTCCTGGTTTGCCTTATTGACTAACTCACGTATATTTTGGTGATTAGCATTAAAGCAAGGCCGCCATTAAACGTGAGGAAAGTTATTATATTGACTTGTAAGCTAGCTTTCTCCTTAACTTCTGGGATCAGGTCTGATGCACCAATATAAATAAAGTTTCCAGCGGCAAACGGGATAAGAAATTCCACTTTAATGCTGAATGATGCGATGTAAGTTAGCAGTCCACCGAGAAGAAAAGCCAGTGCAGACAGTGCATTGAATAATAACGCGTTGCGCTTTTTCCAACCGCCATGTACCAGCACTCCGAAATCGCCCAGCTCTTGCGGAATTTCGTGTGCTGCGGCAATTAGCCATGCGGTGATGCCTATGCGGATATCTGTGATGAATGCGCCTGCAACGGCCGCACCACCAATAAAATTGTGCAAGCCATCGCCAATAAGAATCAGATAGGTGAGAGGACGTTTATGATTTTCTATGGCGCGATGGCAGTGACGCCAATGTAACAATTGCTCTAGGGCGAAAAAGCTACTGAAACCAACGAGAATCCAGATATAAAATGTAATGGTGCTGCCAGATTGTGCAATACCGGCGGGTATCATATGAAAGAACGCCCCGCCTATTAGTGAGCCAGCGGCAAAGGAAATTAGCGGCAAAATAATCTTCTGCAGGGTTTTTTCCTGCAGTAATAGAGTGACGCTGCCCACTAGCGCGATAGCGCTCATCATAACTCCGCTAGCGACTATCCATGCCAGTGTAGACATTGTGAGAGTACCCCAAGTTTATTATTAAATAATTTACTGTTGATATTTGCTCAGGTTTGGTACATCCGCCAGCTTTCTGTGTTTTACCACAGAAAGAAAGCTTCACGTTTTCTATTTTGTGTGAGCCGTCGCGAGAGGGTTGGTGGCTATAACTGCCTCATAATGACAGAGTATAGATCACCATATGTGCATCCTCAGGATCTCGTTTAGCCGTCATTCCAAGATCCTTTGCTAGTTCTCGCATGGCGGTATTGTCTGCAAGGTCAACTGAGTACAGCTGCTTGATGCCGTGGCCTTTGGCAAACCCGATAAGCTGGTCTACCAATTGTTTCCCCAGCCCTTTGTTTTGCCATTCATCGGCCACTGTCACTGCCATCTCACGGGTATCTTCCTTTGAGTTAGCCGTGTATCGACCGACCCCAATCTCGGTTACCTGGCCGTTATCTTCAATGGTTGCAATGAACGCCATGGAGTGGTGGCCGTCTACTTCACACAGTTCTTTTACTCGCTGTGGTGATAGCCCCTTGATCCCGCCTAGAAAACGAAAATGCTTGGATTCTGGCGATAGCTTACGTACAAAGTCTGCTTCTATCTCGCTATCGGTTATGCGAATGGGACGTATAGTGACTACTTGACCATCAATCGTAGGATAGTGATTTTCTGTAATCATAACGAAATCTCTTTGTTGTGGTTGAGAGTTAAGCAGTTTATGGCCCGTCGCTGTGTACAACTATTGTGGATAGCCACAGCGTAGTATGGTTTTTTTGCGTTGAAATCGCGTACAGCTCTGTGGTTATCCACAATAGTTGTTGGCTTCTATATTCGGCACCATGTCAGATCTTCAGCAGGTAGGTTGCCAATGAAAAACGCAATTTTGGTTCTTAACAGTGGTTCTTCCAGTATTAAATTCGGGCTGTACGATGGCGGCGAAGCCACACTGCCAATCATCGGGCGTGGTCAAGTCACAGGGCTTGGATCAGCTCCCAGGTTACAGGCATTTGGTCGAAACAAAGAGGCACTTATTGATCGACCGCTTCACCAGAGTTGTGATCACGCTGAGGCCATGTTGGCGTTGGTGGAATGGGGGCGTAGTCGTGAAGTATCAAAAAATATTATAGCCATTGGCCATCGAGTTGTTCATGGTGGAGGGCTATATGATGCCCCGGTTATTGTGGATGATGCAGTGCTGGATAGCTTGGATAAACTCAATTCACTGGCTCCGTTACATCAACCTCATAATTTAGCTGGAATCCGTATCCTGGCGAAGCTGATACCTGAACTGCCGCAAATTGCTTGTTTCGACACGTCCTTCCACAGCACTTTGCCCAAACCTGCTACTCAGTTCGGTTTGCCGACCCATTTATACGAGGATGGATTAAGACGCTACGGTTTTCATGGGCTCTCCTATGAGTACATGGCAGAAGCCTTGCCCGATATAATTGGTAAAGAGACTGCTGCAGCCAAAGTGATTGTGGCGCATCTGGGTAACGGCACCAGTATGTGCGCCATGGTAGGTGGGCGTAGCATTGCCACGACTATGGGCTTTACCGCTTTGGATGGTCTGCCAATGGGTACCCGTTGCGGAGATTTGGACCCAGGGATTGTTTTGCATCTGCTGAGTGAACGTAATATGAGTAGCGCGGAAGTTGCCAAGTTGCTCTATGAAAAATCTGGCCTGCTGGGTATGTCAGGTGTCAGCAGTGACATGCGCGAACTGCTGGATAGTGATGCCGTCAATGCGCGGGAAGCCATTGAGTTCTATGTGTATAGGATTAATCGTGAGTTGGGGGCACTGACCGCTATTCTTGGAGGGCTGGATGCACTGGTGTTCACTGCGGGTATCGGCGAGCACGCCGCGCCGATACGTAGCCGGGTCTGTGAATTGGCTGCATGGCTGGGTATCAAGCTGGATAGAAGAGCTAATGAACGCCACGCAATACGCATCAGTGCTGCGGCCAGTAGTATACCGGTGTGGGTGGTACCCACGCGGGAAGAGTGGATGATCGCGCGCCATACCCGCAAACTGCTTAACAGTTTTTAACAGTTAAATTATAGGTGCTTGACGGGAGCGCCCGTTATTTCCTTTGGCACGATCACAATTGGACATCATATTCCAATCCTCGGTGGTAAGAGCGCGTCACTGGGTGATTAGTTGCCAGGCCACCGCCAATCACGAATTTCCGGCATATCCTCGCCATGTTCGTAAATATACTGTTTATGCTCGATCAGTTTGTCCCGCATGGCCTGTTTTCCATAGGCGGCCTTGGGCCCGATTGTTGCCACACGATCAATGACAGCCATCACCAGGTTAAAGCGATCGAGGTCGTTGAGTACGACCATATCAAACGGTGTTGTGGTGGTGCCTTCCTCTTTATAACCGTGTACATGCAGATTTTGATGGTTGCTACGTCGATAAGCGAGTCGATGAATCAACGCGGGGTAGCCATGGTAGGCAAATATAATCGGCTTATCGGTGGTAAAAAGGCTATCAAAGGTTCGATCGGACAGGCCTTGTGGGTGCTCTGATGCTGGCTGCAGAGTCATGAGATTGACAACGTTGACAACCCGAATCCTGAGTTCGGGAAACATGTCGCGTAATATTGATACTGCGGCCAGCGTTTCTAGCGTCGGCACATCTCCGGCACAGGCCATTACGACATCGGGCTCGGCGTCCTGATCATTGCTCGCCCATCCCCAGATACCAGCTCCGGCTGCACAATGCTTAATGGCAGCATCCATATCCAGATATTGTGACTGCTGCTGTTTGCCAGCAACAATGACATTGATCAAATCCCGTGAGCGCAAACACTGATCTGCAACGCACAATAGGCAGTTGGCATCGGGTGGCAGAAATACACGAATAAAGTCGGCTTTTTTGTTGACGACGTGATCAATAAAACCAGGATCCTGATGACTGAAACCATTGTGATCCTGTCGCCATACATGCGAGGTTAGCAAGTAGTTCAGTGATGCTATAGGCCGACGCCAGGGAATTTCACGGCTTACTTTAAGCCATTTTGCATGTTGATTAAGCATAGAATCGATAATGTGAATAAAAGCTTCGTAACAGGAAAAGAAACCGTGACGCCCGGTGAGCAAGTAGCCCTCCAGCCAGCCCTGACATAGATGCTCCGACAATACCTCCATAACTCGACCATCGGGCGAGAGGTTTTTATCCATTGCCTCAAGCGGATCGACAAATGCCTTATTAGTGACTTCATAGAGTGCGTCGAGCCGGTTGGATGCGGTCTCATCTGGACCAAATACTCGAAAGTTTTTTGCTTCGGCGTTTTGTTGCATGATATCGCGAAGTAATTTACCCAATGTTCGCGTCGACTCAGCGGTCACTGTACCTGGTTTTGGTACGGCCACGGCATAGTGACGAAAGTCTGGTATGCGTAGTTTTGTTATGAGTTTGCCGCCATTGGCGTGGGGGTTGGCGCCCATGCGTTTGTCTCCCCGTGGTGCCAACGCAGTAAGTATTGGCTTAGGTCGACCGGCTTCATCAAACAGATCCTGCGGCCGATAACTTTGTAGCCATGTTTCAAGTTGTTGCAGGTGTTCGGGTGATTCACGCACTGATGCTATCGGTACCTGATGGGCGCGCCATGTGCCTTCAATCGCTACACCGTCGACTTCGCGTGGCCCCGTCCATCCCTTGGGACTGCGCAGGATAATCATTGGCCAGCGTGGACGCTGCGAAAATCCGTTTGTTCGAGCATCAGACTGAATTGTTTTAATCATATCGAATGCTACATCCAGGGTGTCGGCCATAAGTGGATGCATCCGTTCCGGTTCCTTTCCTTCAACAAATAGTGGTTCGTAGCCATAGCCGTGAAATAATTCCTGCAGCTCCTCGTCCGGCATGCGCGCCAGCACGGTGGGGTTGGCTATTTTCCAGCCGTTGAGATGCAAGATGGGTAACACCGCACCGTCACTCACCGGGTTTAAGAATTTGTTGGAATGCCAGCTTGCCGCCAGTGGCCCGGTTTCTGCTTCACCGTCGCCAATGACACAGCTCACAATTAATGCCGGATTATCAAAAGCGGCGCCGAAGGCATGCACAAGTGAATAGCCAAGCTCTCCACCTTCATTAATTGAACCGGGTGTTTCCGGTGCACAATGGCTCGGGATACCACCCGGAAAAGAGAACTGTTTAAACAGCCTGCGCATGCCGCTGCTGTCTTGCGATATCTCTGGGTAGTGTTCGCTGTAGGTTCCCTCCAGCCAGGTGTTGGCCACCAGTGCAGGGCCGCCGTGTCCAGGTCCGGTTACAAATAACACATCAATATCGCGTTCAAGAATCATGCGATTCAGATGCGCATAGATAAAATTCAGGCCCGGAGTTGTCCCCCAGTGACCCAGTAGCCGGGGTTTTATGTGATCTTTATGCAGTGGTGCTTCAAGCAGGGGGTTAGCCATCAGGTAAATCTGGCCAACGGATAGATAGTTAGCGGCGCGCCACCATGCATCGATCTGATCGTGCGTTACCAATAATTGTTCAGAAGTGTTGCTCATGAGCTGATCCTGTCATTTGATGGTAATTCAATACGCTGTTCACAAGGGTATGACCTACCCAAAATATTCATTGTGAGCTTATTCATTATGAGCTCTATTGGGGATACTGCGTAGCAGACAGTCCTCAATTGAGATATAGCTTGACAGTAACCTCCCAATTTTTGTGGGTACCGGCGATTTATTGTGGCTAACGGTAGATTAAAATTGTTAATAGATCATTTGCTACACACTCCTATCACGCTCTAATGAGGCGTGCTGGGCTGTATATTACTAAATATTAGCATCATTATTGCCTGGTTTGCGTGCGACCGCTTGCTGGCTGCGGCTGTCCACAGTACGGCACAAAATTCCGGGGTAAAAACATCCGAAAGTATATTGCTGTGGGCATCCACAATAGTTAGCGGTGGCGAGAAAGGCTATAAACTTACTTAATAATCGTCCAGGGAAAAAATGGAAGTGAGGTAAGTTATGCAGATTGGCATGATTGGTTTAGGGCGTATGGGCGGCAATATGGTTCAGCGGTTGGAGCGAGCAGGGCATACATGTGTGGTCTACGCGCGTCGCGCAGAGTCCCTCGACGCTTTCAAAGATCAGGGCGTGATGGGAACTGATTCGTTGCCTGATTTTGTTGCGCTGCAGGCTAAACCGCGAACCATTTGGCTAATGTTGCCGACGGCAGTAGTTGACGATGTGTTGGCGCAACTGGTTCCTCTGCTGACGGCTGGTGATACTGTGGTCGATGGCGGTAACTCTAATTACCGAGATGATATTCGGCGTGCCACGGAGTTGCAACAGGCTGGTTTACACTACATCGATGTTGGTACCAGTGGCGGTGTCATGGGCCTGGAGCGAGGCTATTGTTTAATGATCGGTGGCGAGAGGACTGCGGTGCGAAATCTTGACTCGGTTTTTGCTGCGCTCGCCCCGGGGGTAGGATCGATTCCGTCTACACCGGGGCGGCACCGCTCCGACTCTACCGCCGAGCAGGGCTACCTGCACTGCGGACCGCACGGTGCTGGGCATTTTGTCAAAATGGTTCACAACGGTATCGAGTACGGTTTGATGGCGGCGTATGCCGAAGGCATGAATGTCCTGCGCAACGCTAATGCAGGTAAGCGTTCGTTGGAGGCTGATGCAGAGACCGCGCCGCTGGAGAATGCGGCTTATTACCAATATGAGCTGGATCTGCCAGAGATCGCTGAAGTCTGGCGGCGTGGCAGTGTGGTGGCGTCATGGCTGCTCGATTTAACTGCCGCGGCGCTGGTTGACGATGCGGAGCTGACTGAATTCTCAGGGTGCGTGTCAGATTCAGGCGAGGGGCGCTGGATGGCGCAATCTGCGATTGATGAAGGTGTACCAATACCGGTTATCAGTACTGCTTTATTCAGCCGCTTTACCTCGCGCGGTGAAGCTGACTATGCCAATAAACTGCTGTCAGCAATGCGTAAGCAGTTTGGTGGGCATCAAGAAACATCGGGAGAACATAGCAAGGGATAGCGCGGGATCACCCTTTATAATCTATGCGATCTTGGGTGGCACCTTGGTGAAATCAATATCACTGAATGACCAATAAGAGGTGGAGTAATGAAACGTTTTGCCATTAATGGGGTTGGAAGAATAGGGCGGCTTGTCATCCGAGAATACCTACGTCGCAAGCCGGACAATTTGCAGTTGGTTGCAATTAATGATCTCACAGATACAGAAACTTTAGCATATCTGCTGGAATTTGATTCGGTACATGGTCGCTTATCCACTCCCGTTGCGCACACCGAAGATACGCTTATTTTATCTGGTGTATCTATCCCGGTTCATCAGCAAACTGATCCAGAGAATTTGCCGTGGTTAGATTTAAGCGTTGATTGGGTGTTGGAAGCCACGGGCGCGTTTAGAAAGCGTGAAGATGCTGTTAAGCATTTAGCTGCAGGCGCGAGAAAAGTGTTAATCAGCGCACCTTCGGAATCAGCAGATCTAACTATTATTTACGGCGTAAACCAGACTGATTTTCAGCCCGGTGTGCACCATATTATCTCCAGTGGATCATGCACGACTAACTCGCTGGTACCGCCACTCGCGGTATTGCACAATGCGTTTGGCATTGACACTGCATCCGCGACTACAATTCATGCCTATACCTCTTCTCAAGGCCTAGTAGATGTTGCTTCTAAGAAACGTATTCGGGGTCGCGCGGCAGCGATCAATCTGGTGCCTACTTCTACGGGTGCGGATAAAGTTGTGGTGGCAGTGTTACCCGATCTAGCTGGAAAATTCTCTGCTTTAGCGGTTAGAGTGCCAATTGCTGACGGTGGTTTAACCGATATCACCCTACGCTTGCAAACTTCAGTCACCGTCGACGCCATTAATCAAACATTATCCGATGCCTGCGAAACAACACTTAAGGGTGTTATGGATTTCACTCTACAGGAGTGGGTGAGCAGCGATATTATTGGCAATCCACATTCTGCCATTGTTCATGGTCTATCCACCCGAGTTATCGGTGAGAATACCGTCAAGCTGCAAATATGGTATGACAATGAATATGCCTATGCTTGCCGGTTGCTGGATTTGCTAGAAACGGTGTAATGTCACCTGTCCACACCGTCTTCAGCGGTATTGTGGTCACGGTGTCGAGGGCTGACAAGCCCTTGATATATTTAACATCACTGCACCGCTAACTCCCTGTTTCTTGTTGCTCCAGCCAGCGACGGCGGGCGTCCTCCTGTGGGAATATGTGGCAGCTATACTCGCCTGATGCCTCCAGTGGAATAAACTGCTGATTAATGGGGCGGTAATTTACCGCGATATAGCACGGTTTATCCCTCAGCTGACCAGGTGAATGTACTTGGATCTGATAGACGGCATCGTGGTGACAAAAAGTCGCTTGAATGTCTGGCCAGTCAGGGGCAAGACATGGCCGCAGATATAAGTTATTACCCTGACGCTGGAAACCAAGTAAGCGGCGCAGGGCAAATCGATACAGCCAAGCGGCAGAGCCTGTGTACCAACTCCAGCCACCTCGACCAGTCAGTGCGCCGGTACCGTAGACATCGCCGGGAAGCACATAGGGTTCGAGCCGATAGGTCTCGATATCCGCATCTGAGCGTAGCCGTTCAAGAGGATTCAACCAATGAAACCACTCCATGGCATGTTGATAATCACCGCGCTCGGCTGCTGCCCATAAGGCCCAAACTGCGGCGTGAGTGTATTGCCCACCGTTTTCCCGTACCCCTGGCGGATAAGCTTTGATGTACCCTGGATCTTGTGCGCATTTATCAAAGGGGGGGTGCAGCAGCTTGATCAATTGGTGTGCCGGATCGGTGAGTTTAGCTTCCACTGAGTGCATTGCCGCGGCACTTTGCTCATGCTCTGGGTCGACGATTACCGCCCAAGTCTGCGCCATTAAATCGATCTCCGATTCTACATCTCCAGGCGCACCCAGTGGTGTACCGTCATCGTAGTAGCCACGCAGATACCAGTCGCCGCACCACGCGGTATTCCGGGTGTGCTGCAGCAATTCACTGGCAATGGATTGGTAGTGCTCTGCGCGACCAGAGTCATTCATGATTCGGCATAGTGGTGCGAATTGACGGCAAACAGCAATCAGAAACCAGGCCATCCATACGCTTTCTCCCCGTCCTTGTTCACCCACTCGGCTCAATCCATCACACCAATCACCGTTGCCAATAAATGGCAGACCATGGCGCCCGAAGGTAAGCCGGGCATCCACGGCTCGGCAACAATGCTCATAAATACTGGCGGTGTGCGCTGACTCGGAGAATTCGGCATAGCGCTCTTGCTCATCCTCCCGTAGTACCTCACCGCTTAAAAAAGGTGTCTGTTCGCTGAGAATGGTCGCATCAGCGGTGACTTCAAGGTATTCACTGACCCCGTAGACCAGCCATAGCAAATCGTCGGAACAGCGGGTCCTTACGCCGCGTAGCGGGTTTTCATGCCACCAGTGCAAGACATCGCCCTCTTCGAATTGGCGTGAAGAGGCATACAATAAATACTCGCGCGCGAGCTCAGGTGCGGTATCGAGCAAGGCCAATATGTCCTGCAGCTGATCGCGAAAACCAAATCCACCGCTAGCTTGATAGAAGCCCAGCTTGCCCCACAAACGAGACGAAATGACCTGATATAACAACCATCGATTTAACATGGCATCCATGGATTGCACAGATGTTGCGACCTGCCATTTGCCGAGTAACCCGCTCCAGCGTTTAGTGACGGCCGTACGACTGGTGGCGATCCACTGTGGTTGCTGCGAGCGGCTAATTAAACGAATGGCTTCTGCACGGGAGCCCGCTGCACCCAAGACGAAGTGACATTGCTGTGAGGCGTTGGGCGCAAGGTTGATATGAATTTGATAGGCGGCACAGGGGCGGGCACTCGGGATTACGTGATCGGAAAGGCCTACCGCCATCAAGCCAGCAGGTGGGCCATCTAAATACCCATGTTCACCGAAAACTTCGATCCCGTCAGTGCTGAATCCATGCGCCGGTAAGCTGGCGGCCATGAATGCATGGGTCTCCCGATCGGTGCGAGCATAGTTATTTCGCACCAACAGCGCCCCGGTGTCGGGGTCGCGTTCGGGCATTAAAAGATGGCTGTTGGAATCCCGGTTGTTGCCCAGTACCCATTCGGCAATATAGGTGATGGTGAGACGGCGCACACGAGGCCATCGATTATTGAGGTCAATACAAAGCGTTTTTATCGGGTCCTCGGGATCGACCAAAATGCGCAGTTGCTGTTCAAGACCGTGATTGTTGTGTTCGAACAGTGATTCGCCGACCATGTGGGTCACTCGATAGGGCGAGCGCACGGCCTGCGGGCCGGGGGTGAGCGACCAGATCTCTCCGGTTTCTTCGTCGCGGATATATAAAGCTTCGCCAGCTTGGTCCAGTACCGGATCGTTTGACCAAGGCGTCAGACGGTACTCACTACTGTTGCGCCACCAGGTACACATCGACCCTGACTCACTGACCAGGGTGCCGAATTGTGGATTTGCCAGTACATTACACCAGGGTGCCGGGGTTTGCTGCTGGGATGAAATCAACATGGAATAACCCTCGGCATCGGGCAGCATGCCACCGAGCTGATGGCTGTAGGTCAGGTCAGACCTGGCTTGTATGCAGGCAATCGGCGCGTTGGTGGTCGGCTCAGAAGGTTGCGGTATAAATCGAGGCATATGTACCGAGTGCGAGCTGGGTTGGGCGAGCACAGTTGCCAGGTCCGTACCCTGGCTATCGATATAGAGCCGGGCGCTGCTGATGAGCGCTGACTTTTCAGTGGCGGAGATATTGCGTACTGGAATGATGAAGCCCGATGGGCCGTGGCGATCACCCGGCAGGTACTTGTTGACGAGCTGTCGCAATTGGTCTTGAACCGGCGCGGTATAACCGCCCTTGCTCTCGTCTAACAACAGCACGTCAATCAGCATGTCCTGATGTTCCAGATACGCAATGGCCTGCAAGACCTGCTCGATTGTGCGCAGGTCCTCGCCGTTGTCAATGAGGAGGGTGATAATGGGGCGATCGCCCGATATGCCATGCCGCCAGAGTACGTCTTGTACGCCGCTTGGCATACACACTTGGGCCGTTTCGACATGTTGTAGCCGTCTCGGCCAAGTGACCTGTGCGAGTAATTGATACGCCTGTCGTACCGTGTTGGAGTCAATGCGCGCTAGCGTCAGCTCCCGTTCGCTGTGTAATGAGGATTTTTCTACCTCCCAGTCGGTGCGTTCGATGGTATCGTAACGCGCCAGTTGTGCCAGTACCGCTGAACGGCTATCGCCGACCGCCGTCAGGAATACACACTCATGTGTTGAGTAGGGTGCTATTTCAAGTATTTGGGTCATAGCGGCACAGGGATCTAGGCTCGGCTGCAGTGATTGGCCGGTGTCGTGAGTCGGCTCAGTGAATGGTTGCGGGTGTGCGCGCGAGCCGTTGCGGCCAAGAAAACGCTCTCGGTCATTCTCGATGTGCAGGTGGCTGCGGCCAGAGGTACTGACCACTGCATAGGCGACGAATATGGGTGCCGTATCGGGTTCACGCTGCCGGCGCTGATATAAGAGCACCTCTGCGTCAGTGCCGGTGAGTTCCGCTTCAAGAAACAGCTTGCTGAATGCCGGATGGCGGCGGTGGTCTGCTGCTGGGGCTAATACGGGTTCGCTGTAAGCGGTGACGGTTAGCCGCCGTCGCTGTGAGCTGTGATTGGTTATGGCAACTTTGCGGATCTCGACGTCTGCCAACGGCGCCACAGTGATAATTGTGCGGATCAGCAGTTTACCGTACCGAGTACGGAATTCGACTTTGTGCGGCGCAAAGTAAGTCTCGACATTGCTGGATAAGGGCATTACACCTAAGTTAGGTAATGCTTTGTCCTGATCCCGATCGTGGATATAGAGACCATCGCCTCCAAGCGGGCCTTCAATGAGCGGGTCCCAGTGAGTCACTGCGCGTCCGCGCCAGTGCAGCGCACCGCCGCCCTGATCGCTCAGTCGACTGGACAAGCGTCCATTGGATAATATTGCCAGCTCGCTGGACTGATTGGAAACACGCCATTGATCAATGGAGGGCGGCCGCAGCGTTTTCTCTTTCAGTGGTGCCGGCAGGCGTTCCAGCGGATGTGTTTCCATGCGCCGGGGTAAACGTTCATAGAGTAAATACTCGGCACTGGCAATCAGCGGATAGTCGTGGAATCGCTCGACCATGCGATCTCCGGTCAAGGCATTGGTGATCGCAACGAGAATCATGCCCTGATGGTGCGCCATATACGAGCGCACAATAGTCGGATGATCTTGGTGTGGTTGCCGCGCAAGGCCAAAATCGATGGCTTCGAACAGACCAAAATAACCGCTTGCATCGAGGTTTATCAGACGACTGAGATTACGCACTACCTCCCTGGGTCGAAACGGCAACGCCAGCGCGCTGGCGTAGGCTGATACCACTAGACGCTCGCCTTGATCCCACTTCAGACCCAGTTCCGGCACGCCAAACGCGTAGTACTGATAGTTACCCTGAGGGTCCAGGTGTGCATAACCTGACTCGGAAACACCCCATGGAATATCATGTTTTTCGCCGATGCGTATTTGTTGTTGAATCGCGCCCTCGCAGCTTTGGCTCAGCAGCCCGCGCGACGGGTTGCGCATTATCAGGCTGGGCATCAGGTATTCAAACGCGGTGGCGCTCCACGACAACAAAATACTTAATCCACGGATGCGTGTCAGGGGACGGCCCAAATGCACCCAATGTTCAGACGGAACATCGCCTTTGGCTATCGCGACAAAACTGGCTAGCCGCGCCTCGGAGGCAAGTAAATCATAATAACTCGTATCCAGTTCACCCATGCTTTCGTTGTAACCCACATGAAACAGGTGTCGATTGCTATCGTACAGAAACGAAAAATCTGTCTGCTGGATTAAGGTCTCCAGCGTCTCAAGCAACAGCTGGCACGATGCTTCGATCGAGAGACTTGCGTCGCGCGCTTTACGGGCCTCATCAACCCAGGCATCGAGCCATTGGCAAGCTTTGTCGATATCATCGAGTGTATTGCCACCCTCATTAAGCGATTGACGTAATACGTCAATGGACTGCAGGGCATCTTCGAATTGACTGGTCGGTACGGGTAATGTCATCGGCGCTGATAAAAGTCTGCGAATTGTCTTCAGCTGGTCCGATGTGTGTTTTTCCTGTAACAGTTTAGGTGTCGGCGTAAGTGTAGAAGTAGTGAAGCGCTGCGACCACGGCATGAAGAAGTCGACATCCTTGCGAATACGATTGAGTTGCTGACGAATGATCTGGCCATCTTTGCGAACGTTGGCGATGACTTCGTCATCCCAGTGCTCGGGCAATTGTTGCAGTGCTGACAGAAACGCTGTTTCGATCTTGTCCCAGTCATTTTCAAGTTGTTGCGCCGCCGTCAATACATCCTTAGATTGTGCGAGTCGCCTGTCGGCAGTATCAAGCGCTTCCCATAATGTGCAGGCTGCGGTGTTCGTTGGGTATTCGTTGTTCTTGAATAACTGGCGGCGTACAGCATGTAAGTGGTCCGAGAGGCCCGCAGTGACATTTTCTTGTGGTTTTCTATTGTGTGGCAGCTCAGTGATGGCTTGGCGAAGGACGATCAGCGCCGCGACAAAATTACCGCTATCCACCGTTGATACATACCGTGGCTCCAAGGTATGGCGATCGGGAATCGAATACCAGTTGAACAGGTGGCCACGATGCGTTTCCAGCTTTGTAATCGAATTCAGGCAATTTGTGAGTCGCGTTAGCAGCTCACGGATACCGATATAGCCAAGGTCATGGGCGGACAAGGTCGAGAGCAGCAGCATGCCAATATTGGTTGGTGAAGTTCTCTGTGCGATGGTTCGGGCGGGGAATTCCTGAATATTATCGGGCGGTAACCAGGCGCTGTCCGGCCCTACGAAATTATCGAAAAACTGCCATGTATCACGGGCAACGAGCCGTAATATTTGTTGTTCGTCCTCATTTAAATCGACAGTGGGTTTCTCCGGTGCTGGCCGACTCAAACGAAATGCAAGCCATGGTGAAAAGAGCCAAATGATGATAAATGGAGCCGATGCAATGAGTGCAGTCGGTTGCAGAGTCGCCAATCCCATAGCAGTAAGCAGGGCGGTTGTCGGCCCTGCCCACAGGCTTTGCCAAAATAAACGTAGATCATTTGTTGTGCCAACCGTTGTCGCGACCGTCGCTGCGCTTGACCATTCCAGCAGGCCTTTGCGGCTGATAAACAAACGGTATAAGGTGCGGGTGATCGCATCGAGGGTCAAATAGGTTTCCACTGGCACGAAGGCCAGCGCCGATCCCCAGCGAAGGATATCCGCTCCGGCCTGACCGCCCAGATTTTGCAGGGTGGTTTTTACTGTTCCCCAGCGCCATGCGCTGGTGCGCAGAGCCATACCTGTGTGGAACAGGATAGGTAATCCAGGAAACAGCGCAAAAACAAGGGTCCAAAGAATTGGGTTTTCAGCCAGCCAGGCCCAGCCTCCAAGCAACATCAGCAACAATACGGGCGCCAGCAGGCTGCGGCGGAGATTATCAAAAATTTTCCAGCGACCAACGACACCGATGTTAAACGGATGTCCTTTTGCTGTTCGCCGAAATAGCCAGGGGAGCAGTTGCCAGTCGCCACGAAGCCAGCGGTGCAAGCGTTTCAAGTAGGCCAGATAGTTCGGGGGGTACTCCTCGAGCACGACAATATCCGATGCCAAACCTACGCGCCCGAACAAACCTTCCAGCAAATCATGGCTTAGAATCGAGTTAGGCTCTATTCGTCCATTGACACTGCGGTCGAAGGCATCAATATCGTAGATACCTTTTCCTGTGAACACGGCATCGCTGAATAGATCCTGGTAGACATCGGAGACCGCTTGCGTATAGAGGTCTAGCAGCGTGTCACCCGCAAAGATGCGAGTAAACAGGGTATCGGCACCGCTGACGGGGTTAGCCTCCAGCCGCGGTTGTATAATTGTATAACCCTTGAGCTTTGTCTGGCTGGTGTGATCAAAACGCGGCCGGTTGAGCGGGTGGGCGAGAGTACCAATAAGCCGGGCTGCGGTATTTGGCGACATGTAGCTGTCGGCATCGAGTGTGATGACATAGCGAAGATCGGTCGATGTAAACGGTTGTGGGTGTTGCAGCACATAGCTTGTATCGCTCGCTCCCCGCAGTAGTGCGTTGAGCTCCTGTAATTTTCCGCGTTTGCGCTCCCAGCCCATCCACTGCCCGGCATTTTCATTCCACAGTCGCTGCCGATGAAACAGCAAGAAGGGCTGATTACCGTTATTGGCATAGCGTTCATTAAGTCGATCAATACCGGCCATCGCTTGATTTAACAGCGCTTGGTCTTCGGCTGTGTCCTGTGTAGCGGCGTCGCAGTGATCGCTCAGAAGCGCGAAGCGCAATACCGGGTCGGAATTAGCCAGATAATTCTGTTCGAGCATTGCCAGATTAGCTGCAATGCCGTTGTGATCGGTGAGTAACATCGGTACTACGACTAATGCTCGTTCCTTGGCGGGAATACCCCGTGCAAAGTCGAGTTTAGGTAGGCGGCGCGGATTAACTAATCCATTCACCAACAGATTAACGGCACCGCCAGCGACAAATAACAATGGCACTACAGCCAACAGCGCAGCACCCAGGCTGGCGATGTGACCTGTATTGTGTGCAAGCAGAGCAAAGAATAACGTTAAACTGCCAATAGCAGCCAGACCAGTAATTGAGCCGAGATAGAGCGCTGCCTTATGACGGCTTGCCGTGCGTTGAAGTTTTTCATAGTAACTGGGCTGATAACCGACTGCTGCTTCCAATTGTGGGCGGCCGTCATCAAGCAGATAATAACCAATATGTCGACAGACCGGCGTAGCGCCGTCATTATCAGTATCATTTTGTGTTGCTAGTTGCACCGCCATTTTGGCGATGGCTTCTTGATCCATATTGCTGCGTTTGGCTAGCAGCTCGACGACACCCCGATAGCGATCGCGCGTCTCAAAATCCATTTGTCGGTATATGTCCTGCGGGTCGTTGCGAAGATGTTGTTCGACTGCGCTGGTTCGTTCTACAAATCTGCGCCAGTTGGTGGTTCCAATGGTACGCAAGCTGAGGATGCAACCAGCGACAATCATTGTCTTGTGCTCTATGTCATCCTCCGATCCGGCTTCAAGACAATCCTCTTTGGACAGACTAAGCACCTCACAGAGTCGCAGGATCAACACAATACGTAATGCAATGGGTACCGCCCAAAGCTCGCCCAGCGTTAATGATGTATCGGCATGATTGTCATCAGTTGTTGTCAGTGGCCGAACACTCGCCTCGATTGTATCGATATCAATTGGGAGGCCATGGTCGTTAATTGTTTGGTCCATCAATGCAAAAATACGCGGCGGCTCGCGGTCATCGGCTGTGGAGCATTGGCGCAGCTGTCGGTAGTAATGTGCTGGCAGATCGGTCTGTATTTGCTGCAAGGCTTCACGTACGATATGGCTGTTATCCAGCAGCCAGCGTGCGTAGGGCAGCCGATCAATCGTATCAACCTGCTGCTCTGCGATATCTGCTAGATGTGTATTAAAACGACTCTCGAATATTCGCCGAAATTGCTTACCGCTGCGCAAACCCAGCATGCCGATTGCACAAGCGGAAACATGTTCTTTATCGGCGATCTTGGCTGTATCAACGATCATCTGATTTAGGGCTTCCTACTGGGTTGAAGTGTATTAACCGGCATCGCGTTGTGATTCCTGTAACAGAATCGAGCGAAAATTGTTTGCGGCACTATTGTCTATTGGTGTCTGTACAATTAACAAAGGCCGATGGCTATATTGTAAAAGCGAGTGCACGATAGATCCGTATCGCCAGGCAGTGCCGCAATTGGGTGCTTTGGCATGAATAACAATGAGGTCGGCATCACTGCTGTTTGCAGCCGCATCAATGGTGAACGGTGCGTCGGTCGATGCCAGTAGTTGTTTTTCCACCTGCACCGTATCCGGAACTGTTGTCGAGAGTGCGGTTAATCGATGATGCGCATGTTGACGCAGTAAACATTGCAAATCGTTTTTGAGTTGACTTGCGTGAGTATTGTTCAGAAAACTGATGGGCAGCTGCGGTTCGTCGCAAACATTCAGCAACAGTAATGATGCCTCATGAGTCTGCGCAATCATGCTTGCTAATCCCAACACGTACTCGCAGTCAAGGCCATCATCCACAGGCACTAAAATATGTCGATATCGATTGTTGAGCAGAGGTCGCTGCGGATCAATCAGCAACACAGAGCAATCCGTACCCATGATGACTTTTTGCACCGTGCCTCCAGCAGAAAACCCCATCGCATTGCTTACGCCGTTGCCCGCACCATATCGAGTCATGATAACCAGGTCTGGTTGTTGATCCTTGCAGAAATGGGTAATTGCGTCTGCTGGAAGGCCTTCGGTCACTTGCGTTTGAATTGATACAGCCGTTGATCGATTCTGATCACAGATTTTTTTTAGATAGATTTCTGCCTGACGTCGTTCCAGCGCAAAATCAACGATGTCAGTTCTGATACCTGCGTTCGAACTTGCATTATTCACTACACGTAACAGGGTCAGTTCGGCAGGGAATGCTTTGGTAATTGCCAGCGCATGATGCAGCGCTTGTTCAGAAAGGACGGATCCGTCCAGTGGAACGGTTATTCGAATCATGTTTTGATGCTCCTTGTTGTAGTCAGTACGATAAGTACAAATGGCCAAAATCGCATTAAACTAAATCAAACCTGATCAATGTGATGACAGAAAAATAGTGAGATAACGATAAACTTAGAGACGATCAAGTTAGACGCCAATGGTTATTTATTTTACATAAGCTGCGTAGTTTATGTACTAAGGGATACCCGCAGAGGCGAAGGAAACGGATGTCGTTTTGTGGAGGATTTATCTGGTGAACTGTGGTTAACCCTTATTAATTAGGGCTAGTACTTGCGGCAACTCAGACATGTTTTTCGACGTCTGAATTATGTTGAAACTAAGCGAGTTAACTCCTGAGTTAGACTTTATTCTGTAGTATTTTTTATGAAAATTAAAACAATATTTCCTTGAAAAATATCAGGCGAAGCATGCACAGCTATTCGAGCCGAAAAATATTGTGACTGGTTCAATACGCTAGATGCTGAAATGTCCGAGTAGATAAATGAGGTTATGGTTTCAAAAAAATATGAAGCCCGTAGGGGCGGTTATTGCAAGTGCGTAGGAACTTGATCGCCCGTTTTGCTGACGAGCTTTTACAAATTTGTTATGACAAGTTTGTCGTTGCAGTAACCTCATCTAAAGCTTTGTGTTGCAAACCTTGTGCTAATTCGCGCAACGCCGTTTGGTCCAAAGTTTCAACTTCCAATAAATGGCTGGCAGCATGCTCTAAAATGTCGCGGTTATCAGCTAGAATATCGAAGGCTTGCTTTGATAACTCGCTCAGTAACTTACGCACGGCGGTATCCACGGCTTCAGCTGTGGCTTCACTGTAATTGCGTCCAAAATAGCCGGGGGTGTTATCGCCCAGAAAATTACTTCTTTCAGTTTCATAACTGACGCCGCCTAGATTTGCGTCCATGCCATAGCGTACGATCATCGAGCGGGCAATATCGCTGGCTCGCGCCAGGTCGTCAGCCGCTCCGGTGGACAGGTGATTAAAAATCAGCTTTTCCGCTGCGCGGCCACCCATCAATACTGCTATTTTGTTCTTCAACTCAGTTTCGGTCATCACAAAGCGGTCTTCGGTCGGGCGCTGGATAGTGTAGCCGAGAGCGCCGATGCCGCGTGGGATAATGGAAACTTTGTGCACCTCATCTACCCCGGGCAGCGCCATACTGACCAACGCGTGCCCCATTTCATGATGAGCCACGATCTCGCGTTCACGCGGGTTTATCAGGCGATTGCGCTTTTCCAGACCCGCCACAATACGCTCGATCGCGTGGGTAAAGTCAGCCATGCTCACATTGCTGGCACGACGTCGTGTCGCCAGCAGTGCCGCTTCGTTAACCAGGTTGGCCAGATCGGCACCAGAAAAACCAGTAGTCAGAGCCGCTATATCTTCCAGTGTCATATCCGGTGCACATGCAATTTTCTTCATGTGTACCTGTAGAATCTGTACGCGTCCAGCCCGATCGGGTTTGTCTACCAGCACCTGCCGGTCAAAGCGTCCAGCTCGTAGCAATGCGGGATCAAGAATCTCTGGACGATTAGTGGCTGCAAGTAGCACCACACCTTTACCCGGATCAAAACCGTCAAGCTCCGATAAAAGCTGGTTCAGCGTCTGTTCACGCTCATCGTTGCCACCTTGCACCGTGCCAGCGCTGCGCGCGCGGCCTAATGCATCGAGCTCATCAATAAAGATGATGGCGGGTGCGGTGCCACGAGCCTGCTCAAACAGGTCGCGAACTCGTGCTGCACCAACACCGACAAACATTTCAACAAATTCTGATCCGGAGATAGAAAAGAATGGCACTCCGGCTTCACCAGCTACTGCGCGTGCCAGCAGGGTTTTACCGGTGCCGGGTGGCCCCACTAGCAAAATACCTTTTGGCATTCTGGCCCCCAGGTTGCTATATTCGCGAGGATTTTGCAGAAAATCGATAACCTCTTGTAGCTCAGCTTTGGCTTCATCCACACCGGCAACATCAGCGAAGGTCACCTTGGTGTCGCTTTCTACGTAAATTTTGGCTTTGCTTTTGCCCACCGCCATCATCCCGCCTAAACCTTGTTTGCCGGCCATACGTTGAATTAAAAACATCCAGATGGCGACGAAGATCAGCGCTGGCAGTATCCAGGAAAGTAACTTGGTGAACAGGGTGTTTTCGATAGCACCCGAATATGTTACGCCGGTCTGATTCAGACGCTCAGCAAGATCGGGAGTGACTGGCGTGGTGACGAACCCTGTTTTGTCATTCATCGGGGTAGAAAAAGTACCGCTGATGGAGCTGCTGCCAATCACCACGTCCTCAATCACGCCCTCATCGAGATATTTCTCGAACTGGCTATAGGGAATAGGTTCGACAGTTTTTATCTGGACCCAGTAATCGCGGATAAACACAACGCCCATCACTGCAAGTAACACGTACCAGATGTTGATCTGAATTCCACGGTTCATGATTTTCTCCAGTGATTTAGAGCTTTATACTATGGCTTCGATAACAACAAGGCGAGCAGCGTGTTGTCGACGGTAATATTTCTAAAACCACCAAACGATAGCATAATGTTAACACCGCAGCGGAGCTAATCTCGATAGTGATAGAGTGCCGCCGCTGTTAAATAAGGGTGATCCTGTTGCAAATTTGTAAAGTATAAAAATGCCGGTGCTTTGAACAGAACCGGCATTTTTATGTCTTCCAACTGATAGCAAAAACTCATAACGTAAAGATACGTATCGTCGGCTTCAGTATTTGAGCTGCCATTTCCGGCGGAGTAGCATGGTGTTTATGGCAGAAAAGGTGTTGATGGTTCTACGCCTTCAATTTCAATAGTAGGTTCAAGTTGGTAGATCAGTTGGTTGATATGATCTACTCGCTCGTCTGGTACATCGACCATGATCAGAATTTTTCCATCTTCAATATCCTGTTCAAAAGCTTGCAAACGGGAGTTGGAAAAAGAAGCGCCGGCCATACCTGTCAATAATCCACCCATACTTGCTCCCATCGCGCTGAGGAGTAGTACAGCACCGCCGCCGACAATAATTCCGGTTGGTGGGAAGGTCATTGCCAGCAGACCGACAAACACGCCAGCGGTTCCACCCATGGTAATGCCACGCTTAAATGCAGGCATGAAGTCATTATCTTCTGTTCCACCATCAGGTAGATTCTTAAGTAAGGTATTTGATCTGGCTATGGCATAGATATGACGTTCATCGATACCATCGGCTTTAAGATCGGCCACCGCTGCTGTGGCATGCTTGTGGTCCGGTGACATAAAACACAGGCGTTTCATATAAAACCTCCCAGCCGTAATGCGATGGTCGCTACACTAGCCAGAAAGATGATGATGCAGGCAAGCATTAGTAAAGCGTTACGTTTTGCCGCTTTTGTTTTACGCATTCGATACCCCCAGTGTAAGTTATTCTAAAATATATCGACGGTATGTATGTTTTCACAGTTAGCTAACCAGGATCTACTAGGGATACCGCGTAGTGTCATCAAATTTTAACAGGATCGCTATCCCTTGATTTGTGCGTAACCGACGGGTGGCGGTGGTTGACCACAGATTGAGATGAATAACTGTTGGTTGAGAGTTGTGCTTGCGTAACGTGTTCGAGAAAATATCAACCGATAAAATAATACTTATGGTTGACGCGCGCAGTGGTTGTTTATAAGTTGAAATAGACTATCCAGCGGATAGAAAAACCATGATCAATATTTCTGTCGCTGGATCTCGTACTGGACAGAGACTCCTGTCATTATTAACTGGTCTGGTTATTATCAGCAGAAGTGTAAGCTAAAAGTGATACTGCTAGGATAAAATGTTTGTTCATGATATTTCTATTTGGGAGTGCTGCCTTGTGTGTTGTGGCTAACTCTTAGTTAAACTTTATCCTGAAGAATTCCCTTTGATAAAAAGCACGGAAATCACTGATGACAATTGACAATGACCCTTCCTTGAAAAAAATGGCAGCCGAAGTACGTACAGTCATTCGAGCCGAGAAACATCGTAACCGATTTAATACGGTGGGTTGGTTAATGCTTGGTGGGGCTATCATGTTGTTATTGTTATGGTGGCTCTGGCCAGCAGACACCAAGGTGCAGTGGCAAACTTATACGCTGGATCGTGCCGATATGGTGTTGACCGCTATGGCAACGGGAAACCTCCAACCTAAAAGTGAAGTATCGGTGGGTGCTGAAATATCGGGGTTGGTAAGCGAAGTGCTGGTTTCAGAAAACGATGAAATTCGGCAGGGGCAGGTTCTGGCAAAATTTGATACTGAAGAACTTGATGTAGCACTACAGCAGGCAACGGCGGGTCTTGCCCTGGCTGAAGCATCGTTGTTTGAAGCCAGCGCGACGCTTGAAGAAGCCTTGATAGATGAGCGCCGAACGCAGCCTTTGGTGCAACAGAAGCTATTGCCGCAGGCAGCGCTGGATACGGCCGTTGCCACCCGTAAGCGGGCAGAAGGGCGGGTCGCCTACTCCAAAGCAACCGTTGCGCAGGCCAAAGCAACTATATCTCAGGCGCGCACACGGCTGGAAAAAGCCGTTATAACATCGCCCATCAATGGCGTGGTACTGCAGCGCAGTATTGAGCCAGGCACCACAGTAGCGGCAAGCTTTCAAACCCCCGTGCTGTTTTTACTCGCGGAAAATCTGGCACAGATGGAGCTTCATGTCTCCATGGATGAGGCTGATGTGAGTATGGTTAAAGCGGGCCAGAATGCCACTTTTACCGTGGATGCCTGGTCGAGTAGAGAATTTGACGCGCAGGTGGTGAAAGTCTATTTGTACCCGACAGTTGAAAACAATGTGGTGACCTACACTACGGTGTTAGCGGTCGATAATTCGGAGCATCTGCTGCAGCCAGGTATGACAGCAACAGCAACCATTACCACCGGCAGGCGGGAGCAGGCTTTGCGGGTGCTTAACACCGCTTTTCGTTTTACTCCCCCAGCAGCTGAAGGTGAGGGTGGGGGCCTATTTAGTTCTCCGGGGGGCCGCGGTAATGGTCAATCACCGGTATCCTCCAATACCATCTGGGTTCTTGACGATGATCAACCTCGGCGTGTGCTGGTTCGCACGGGTTATACTGATGGCAGATATACGGAAATTCTCAGCGATGAATTGTCTCAAGGTGACCAAGTGCTTATTGGAATGGTAAGCGATGCCGATGAATAGTGTCGAGCAGAACCGAGAGGAAAATCTGCAGCAGCCTGATGTACCTGCTGCGATTATTCAGATGCGTGATATCCATAAGATTTATGGTTCAGGCGCTACCGAGGTAAGAGCACTGGATGGCGTTGATCTAATGATTCGCGAGGGTGAGTTTGTCGCTATTATGGGCCCAAGCGGATCGGGCAAGTCTACCTGTATGAATATGCTGGGCTGTCTTGATGTGCCCTCATCCGGCGAATACCTGTTTCGGGGCGTGAATGCGGGCAGCCTCGATCGCGATGAACTGGCCTTATTGCGTCGGCATTTTATGGGATTTGTGTTTCAGAGTTTTAATCTGTTGCCGCGGGTCAGTGCGTTGGCCAACGTTGAATTGCCATTGGTATATCAGGGGATTAAACGCTCAGTGCGCCGCGCACGTGCGGTTGAAGCGCTGCGAGCGGTTGGCCTTGCCGGCCGTGAAGCAGCCACCCCCAGCCAGCTTTCTGGAGGTCAGCAGCAGCGAGTCGCGATTGCCCGAGCATTGGTTACCGAGCCTCCGGTATTATTGGCTGATGAACCTACCGGAAATCTGGATACCGCGATGGCCGATGGCATTATGACGCAGCTGGCGCAGATCCGTGCAGAGCGGGGTATCACTATTATTATGGTGACTCATGAACCGGATATTGCTCGCTATGCGGAACGCGTGTTGTATTTTGTCGATGGCGAACTGGTGAAGGATGGAACACCAGCCGAGGTTTTGTCATGAGGTGGCTGGATATTTTTGTCATGGCCTTGCAAGCGATTGTCAGGAATAAGCTGCGTTCGTTTTTGACCACCCTTGGCATCATTATTGGCGTCAGCAGTGTCGTGGCTATGGTACACCTAGGCCAATCTGCCACTCAAACGGTCACCAACGAGATCTCCAGTATTGGCTCGAACCTTCTGTTTGTTATGCCGGGCACTGCCCAGCGCGGTCCTGGGGGAGTGCGTACGCCTTCTGAACCCTTTGACCTTGAAGACGTTGCAGCTATAGAGCGTGAAATACCCGGTATCCTCGTTGCACCCGCATTGACGACCACTGCGACCGTTGTTATCGGTAATGCTAACGAAGCAATTTCGGTAGTGGGAACCAACAATAATTATTTTGCCGTGCGCAACCATGAAATTGGCTATGGCAGGGTATTTGAAGAAGACGAACTGAAGGCCGGCGCAGCTGTTTGTATTATCGGTACTACCTTGATCGATGATATGTATCTCGGCCAAGAGCCCCTCGGCACCACTCTTCGGGTGGGACGCACCGCTTGCCGGGTCATCGGCGTTCTGGAAGAAAAGGGACAGTCCATGGGGCAGGATCGGGACGAGATTATTCTGATGCCAGTGAAGGCGGTGCAGCGTCGATTGGTTGGTGAGCTTGATGTGCCGACTATTTATGTGTCGGCGTTGATTGATGGCAGTACCGGTAGGGTTCAACAGGATATTGAGTCACTGCTTCGACAACGCCGAAACATTACACCGTCAAAAGAAGATGATTTTCATGTGCGAGACACTCAAGATATCGCTAAAGCCCTGGCCAGTACCACTAATACCATGACTATTCTGTTAGGTGCTATTGCCGCTGTGAGTTTGCTAGTGGGCGGTATTGGAATCATGAATATCATGCTGGTGTCAGTGACCGAACGTACCCGGGAAATAGGTATTCGTCTAGCGATAGGTGCCCGTACCCGTGATGTGCTGATGCAATTTTTGGTTGAGTCGATTGCGTTATCGACACTGGGTGGCATTATCGGCTTGTTACTCGGTATCGGTGGTACTTGGTTGGCCACCTCCCAGCTGGGTATGCCATTTATACTCTCTCCCGGCGTCATGCTACTGGGATTTTCTTTTTCTGTGGCGATCGGTATTATTTTTGGTTTCTTCCCCGCGCGCAAGGCTGCACGGCTTAACCCTATTGATGCGCTTCGCCATGAGTAGTGGAGTAACAATGAGATATTCACTAGATACTGCGACTCACATTATTTTTACTCACACCTGATGCTGAGATCAGACTTTATCACGTAATATTTCTTCTCTGGGTTGGGGGATTACTACTTTGTCCACCAGTAAGCCTTTGTGTTTTATGCAATCGACGGCAGCATCAACGGCTGCTGTTACTGCGGCAACATCGCCGGTAAGAGTTGCATAACCCTTACCACCAATGGCCATGGCCAAGTGTACATCGATCAGTTCAACATTGGCTGCTTTCACTGCAGCATCTGCGGCTTCGATAATAGACGCCACTGAAAAGGTTTCAATAATGCCCAGCGCGGCGGTTTTCTCGATGACTCGGGTGCCGCTGATCGCGGTGAATACGGAGGGATGCACATTGGGGATGATCAGGTCATCGACGATACTCTCGCAGCCCAGTTCGAGCCCGGCATCCATGGCGGCTTCTACAGCGGCAACATCGCCTGCTACCATTATCATAAATTTGCCTGGGCAAATGGTGCGATTAAAAAGGATGTCTACATCGGCAGCTTTTAGCATAGCATCACCCACTGCGTAGCCCTTGGCAATGGAGTTCATTTCTATCATGCCGATTGCACTGTGATTCTTCATGCTCCGTTCCCGTTGCTTTGTATGTCGATGTGATCAGCCACTGCGGTGACTGTTCCGCTAATGCTTGCATGCACTGGCACGCCCAATTTATCGGCGGGAACAGTGGCGATGATAGCTCCGGCAGTGACAGTGTCGCCCACCTTGACCACCGGTTCGGCTCTTGCGCCCATACGCACTTGCAAAGCAATAGAGACTCGCGCAGGTACCACCGACACATTTCGCCACGCAGCGATGCGTTTATCATAGTTGGCTAGCCCGAGACGCCGGGTCAAGCGACTGGAAGGCACTCCTCGGTAGTCACGCATACTGTGTACAGGGCGTGTTTGCGCTTGCAGCTGATCCGCCGTTTGCCAGCGGCCCTGCGTTTTTAAATCCCGCTTGGTTGTGACGCATATATCCCTGGGGTTTAGTTGCTCAGGGCAGGCCCAGAGTGTGCAGACATTGCATTCAGAGCAGGCCTGAGCGTTGATTGATAATGTCTCGCTGACAGTGCCGCTCGTCAACAGAGAGCGCATGACCAGATGTGGCTGAATAGGGTAACCCAACAGATAGCGTGGGCACATTTCTGTACACAGAGTGCATTGATCACAGGCAGACTTACCGATACGCCTGAACGCAGACTCAGACTCCGTTCGTCTGCTTAGTACGTGGGCATCATCCGGCAAAACCAGTAGGGCGCTGCTGACGGCGGTGATCGGCGTTGAGAAATCCGTTTCTACGCTACCCATCATCACACCGCCGTCAATAATTACCGGCTTATCGCAGGTCACTGTACCCGCCAGCGTCAATATGTCAGCGTAGCTCATGCCGATCGGCAGCCACGCAGTGAAGGGTGTCTCTACTTCACCGTGCACAGTAATCATACTGTGCGTAACAGGCTTTCCTTCCGCCGCTCGATGAATGTTAGCAATTGTTTCAACGTTCTGAACGAGTATGCCAATGTCTTTGGGTAAGCCGCCAGCAGGTATTCGTTTACCTGTAACCTCATAAACCAGTTCATATTCATCACCGGCAGGGTAGACATTGGGCATCAGTTTCAGTTCTATATTGTCGGGTAGCAAGGGGGCTATATGACTAATGGATGCCTGGTGCTTTTCTTTGATCGCAATGATGCCGCGTTTTGCGCCAATATGCTGCATCAACAATTGCATGCCTCCTAGTAGAGGCTCAGCGAACTGTTGTATGACACTCTGGTCTTTGTAGAGCAGTGGCTCACATTCGGCGCCGTTGGCTATCAACAGTTCCGCCGCTGTCGAAATTTTCACATAGGTTGGGAAGCCAGCACCACCTGCACCGACTACGCCCGCGTTCCTAACCTTTTGAACTAAATCATCCACTGTAAGGTACCTGTGTTGCTATCACCTGCCATTCATTAAATATCGATTGGCATGGCCGCGACATTAAGTACCGCCTGCTGAAATGCGTCACAGGCTGCTTTGCATGCAGCTTGACTGCCGGTGAGATAGCCACCACCGTAGTTTGTTTCTGAGGGTGGCTTGAAGAAAGTCGCAACCTCAACTGATGCTGCCTTCAATGCCGCGTCCATCCCAAACATCGCTTCCAGAGGCGGGGCGATAAGATAGGCCAGTGATTGTCCCCTGGGGATATTGGCTTCTGTAGAAAGATATCCGCCGGTCGCTGAAACTAGGTGCGCGAAGAAGGCCAGACTGCCATCTTCATTGGCAGACTTAAAACAAGCCTCATGTTCTATTACTTCACGCGCGCGCTCTAGACCTGCAGTCACATCCGCTGGCCCGGCACCGGCTATAATGCCGATGATTTCTCCAGAGAGAGGTCCGGATGCGTGCGCTGCACCCGCGTAGAATGAGTGTGCATAGACAACATCCACAGCAGCGGCTTTGGTGGCCTCATCGAGGGCGACATAAGTGACATCATCACTATCGGCGGTGATCATGCCGATACAGCGTTGATCTTGCCTAAGGCCAAACTGTTTGATCATACCTTCGTCAACTGAGGCAATCACCCGAGTTGCAAGGACGGTGGCTCTGATTTCATCGAGAATACCCATATTAATTACCTCTGTATAATGCCTGCTTTATTTCCGGCAGGCTGTCTGAATTAACGCTTCAAATTAAGTCCACTTGCCTTTTGTTCGAGCATTTTTTTAGTCAGATCAACAATGACTGCAGCGCCCTCTACAGGTGGTGTACCGGCTTTATGGATATTAGAGATAACCATTCGGTCTGACTCTACAGTCTTCTCGGTTGGTTTATATACACAGTAGCAACTGAGGCTTTCGGACTGACCGAGACCAGGCCGTTCGCCGATCAGCAGTAAATTGGCTTCAGCTTGCAGCAGGTTTCCTATCTCGTCCTGCGCTTTGACTCGGCCGTAACGTAAAAAGAATGGCGTTCCAACGTCGAAGCCCGCGTTTTCAAGTCCTTTTAATAACGGCGGTAGAATTTCATCGTAGTTATGCGTCACTGCATCAGTGCTGAGTCCGTCAGAAATAACCACTTGTACCTGCGGTGATTTTTTGCAACGCTCCTGAATAATTTTTTTGCCTTCGTCTGAAATTAACCGACCAAGATCAGGGCGGGTCAGGTACTCATTTTTATCGACCACACGCGATTGCACTTCCCAGAGATCACGCTGTGCCAGCCACTCAGGGGTAATTTCTTTAATGACGGTATCCTTAGATCGGGAATGGTCAGCGAGGAAGCGCAGCAGCGATATGGTCCGTGGTCTGGGGCCGGCTCGCCCCTGACATATCCGAGCAGCTGTTTGTTTAATCATATCGTCGTTAATGCTGCTGCTTTTGGCGTTACCAATACCGTTCCAACGGATAAATTTATCCAGACTTAGATCTTCCAGTCCTTCACCGGCACTCTCTATTGCGGCCTCTGGTGCTTTGTTTTTTGGACTCTCTGTGGGGGTCGGTTTTATTGCCGTTATCTGATTTGAGGCAACAACATTTTCACCTAGCTCTCGGAGCACCGAGTTCACAATACTTTGAATTTTCTGTTCATCCATTGTCATCACCCTTAGTCAAAAAATATTGAAGGATCACCGGCGCGAGCCGTTAGCTTGCCGTCTTCCATTAACCCCATCGTTTCCATCCAGACTTCGAATTCCGGCGCTGGCCGATAACCCAATAAACGTCGTGCAGTGGCAATGTCATGATAGCCAGTGGTTTGGTAATTCAGCATGATGTCGTCCCCCATCGGCAATGACATCACATAATTACAACCCGCCGCTGCTAACAGCACGGTAAGGTTTTCATTCGAGTTCTGATCGGTGTCGGCGTGATTGGTATAACAGGCATCGCAACCCATAGGGATACCTGTAAGTTTGCCGTTAAAATGATCTTCTAACGCAGCACGTGTTATTTGCTGGTGGTTAAACAGGTATTCGGGACCGATAAAACCAACTACGGTGTTAAGCAAATGTGGGTTATAACGTTTTGCCAGTCCATAGTTGCGTGCTTCAATGGTAACCTGGTCCGCACCGAAGTGAGCATTTGCCGACAGGGCCGAGCCCTGACCTGTTTCGAAATACATAAAATTTGGTCCGGCGACATTGCAATAATGCTTACCCAGATCGTAAGCCTCATCGAGCATTTCTACGGTTACACCAAATTCATTCAAACCTTTTTCAGTACCCGACAAACTTTGAAAAATTAATCCACCCGGCGCGCCTTTTTTAAGTGCTTCCATTTGATTGGTCACATGCGCTAATACACAACCCTGAGTCGGTATATTCCACTTGTCGGTCACTTCTTTAATAGCACCAAGTATTCGGCGGGTATTTTCAACTGACTCAGTTACTGGATTAACCCCAATCACCGCATCGCCACAACCATAAGAAAGACCCTCATAGGTCTGTACAATAATGCTATCTATATCATCGCGAGTATCGTTGGGTTGTAGGCGAGAAGAAAAACGGCCGGGCAAGCCCAGCGTGCTATTGGCTTTCGAAGCTACGTACAGTTTTTTTGCGCCGACCATCAAATCCGCGTTAGAACATATTTTGCAAACGGCAGCCACCATTTCTGAGGTAAGGCCACGACGTAAACGCTCATAATCTTCGTGTGTTGGACTATCGCTAAGAATATATTCGCGCAACTCACTCACAGACCAGTTTTTTATTTCGTCATAGATAGCCGTATTGACTGCGTCCTGTATTACTCGAGTAATTGCATCCTCCTCGTAGGGTACAACTGGGTTTTCACGCAGGGTTTGCAAACTCATTTCACTGAGTACTTGCTTGGCGGCAACCCTTTCCTGAGCAGTTTCTGCCGCAATGCCAGCGAGTACATCACCCGAACGCAGTTCATTGGCTTTAGCCAGCACATCTTTCACATCACGGAACTGATAAACCTTGCCAAATAATGTTGTTTTTAATTGCATGAAAAATCTCCTATGCTGGAAACGCCAGCGATTTGATGGTTAGTGGCATTACATCACCACCAAAAAAGCTCTGGCCAATATCAATATAATCACCTTCCTGAACACGTACCTCGTCAATCACCAATAATTGTTGCTGTTCAATTAAGGGCTGCAATTCCATACCCAGCACCTTGCCAACATCGTTTTGCATGACGATGATTGCAGGTGCATGAGTATTGCCGTACCCCTGGTAAAACTTTGCTAACTGTTTCGCTACATGACTGACAGCCTGATAAAGAATCGGCATACCCGCATCAAGGGAGATGGCATAGCGATCTTTGTTCAGTTGTAAGTCCATCCGCTGGCCAGCATTTATCACTTGCTGGCAGACATCCGGCTCTAGCTGTTGCCAGTCAATATTAGGTTGTACGACAGGTAAATTCCGTACGGGTAGTTCGTCAGTGTTTATCCAGATAGAGCTGCCGGATAAAGACAGTGAGTAGGCACCAGCACCAATCACTGTGGCCTGTAATGTTTGTGCAGGTTTTTTGATGGGTTGCTGTGAAAGCTCTGTATTGTTTAATAAGCTATCAGCCAGCAATATTCCGATATCCTGCCATTTGAATGGATCCAACACCTCTGCCTGCAGTTGGTAGTAACAATCACCGACACCTCCGCTAAGAAAAACCGCATCATAATGTTGGCCTGACTGCAGGGGCGGTGTCATTAGCAGGCGGTTGCAAAGCTCGGACTGTGAGGTACTCATACATTCGACAATTAAGTCAGCCATACGCTTGGTGATTGTCTTCAGCTGATCACTATTCAGTTGCGCCGCTTTAATCTGTACACCAAATAACTCATCAACAACCTTGCGCGCCGGTTCATGAATTTTTGTTACGACACCACTGGTATCCGTTTCGAGTAAATGACCACCGATATTCAAGCAAGCGGTATCCACCGCGTTACCGCTGTCGAAAACTACATAATTGCTAGTGCCGCCGCCGATATCGATATTAAGCACCCGAGCATGATTCTTTTTAGAGTATTCGCCCGCACCGCTACCACGCCCTGCAATCACCGATTCCAGATTGGGACCGGCCGTGGCAACGACAAAATCACCCAGACTGTCAGCCAATTCCATCACCGCCTCGCGTGCATTTTTGGCTTTGGATGTTTCTCCAGTGATAATGATGGCGCCGGTTTCTATATCATCCCGGAGCAGCTCAGCTGCTTCAAACTGCTCGTTGATAAAGTCTCGTAAACGCGGCACGTCGACCAAACCATTGTCCGCCAATGGCGTGCGAAGGACAGGGCTCTGGAAGCAGATGTCACGCTCGACAAACTCGTAACGCGGCACCTGCGTAACGGGTGCGCGATTAACCAGTGTAAGGCGTGAAAAAATAACCTGTGTTGTCGTAGTGCCGATATCGATACCAACACTATATACCGTTTTACGATTCATTGACGCTCTCGGTATTGAGGGTTGGATTATCCGAAGCAGCAGTCGGGGATTTTTTTTCTATAGACGCTATCATCTTGTCGGCTAACAGCATGGCAAACAATACCGCGGTAATACCACCGATCAGCTTGCCAATAATCACTGCCATGATCATGTCGGGTTTATTTGCTGCAGTGAAACCAAGATGATCGCCGAAGGTAAATGCTGCACTGACCGCAAACGCCGAACATATAATTTTTCCGCGGCTATCCATATCTTTCATAATCTGAAACATCGGGATATTGTTCGCTAGCGTAGCAATCAAACCGGTGGCGGCGGTGGGGTTAACGTTTAGCACATTCCCCATTTTTAATAGCGGCTTTTCAAACCAGCGTGTTAACAGCAAAACCATCGGGTAAGCACCAAGCAAAATGATGGCGATAGCACCGATAACTTCAACGGCCCGCATATCCACCCCTGGCATATCACCTTCGCTCATAAAAATGGGGTCCATTCCTGGAATTAACGTGATACCAAGCGTACGTTCCAACACAGCGGACATCAGTCCAATGGTGATAAACGCCACCAGAAACTTGGCGAAGATAGCAAAGCCGTTAATCATACGCTCGGGGATCAACCACAGGCCGATCGCAATCAAGGCTGAAACGATAATCACCGGAATCAAGTTCATAAAAATCAACGGCAAATTAAATTCAATCAACTGTTCAGAGCCCGGTACCATTACAGTTGATGCCATAGCAGCGAAACCACCGGCAATACAGCCCAGGGGAATCGTGACGATGCCGGCCATAATACCGGCGGCAAGATAAGGTCGATCTTTCACATCGATAATGCCAACAGCTACGGGTATCGAGAACACAATGGTCGGTCCCATCATGGCACCGAGGATCAGACCAGCGTACATCCAGGAGCTGTAGTTGATTACGCCGTCCGCACCCGTTGCCAATTCTTTGGCAAGAAAATAACCACCCATATCGTTGGCTAGTAAGGTGGTGGCGAACATGGCGGGGTCGGCACCCAGAGCGGTATAAATGGGCACAACAATGGGCGACAAAACTTTTGCCAGTACCGGCGCAATAGCGATAATACCCACCATCGCCAACGCCAACGCGCCCATAGCGTTAAACCCTTCTTCGAACTGATTGCCAGCACCGCCGATGGACTTGCCGAGTTTACCCAGGCCGATTTTTCCGAGTACCGGTTCTGACCCGCCGAATTGTTGAAAAATCCGATCCAGCGCTCCGATCACCATAAAACCCATCATGATGTACAGAATGATCTGGTTTAGCATTTCCATAACACAATCTCCTAACTATTAAATGGATGTATCGCTAGCCCGTTGCAGAATGTATTTAATGTCTGTTGCAGTCACACTGCGTGGGTTGGTGGTGATACAAATATCTTGCAGTGCGGCGTTGGCCATCTCTGCAAAGTCTTTTTTATCAGCACCTACTTGAGCCAAGGTGGCGGGTAAGCCGATGTCAGCTAGCAATTGGCGCACCGCCTTGACGCCAGCATCGCATTGCTGACGTACCGTCATGGTTTCTCTGGCAACGCCGAATACCTGAGCAATGGCCCCGTATTCAGCACGGCAGACTAGGCCGTTAAATTCCATTACGAATGGCAGCATAATTCCATTGGCAACGCCGTGGGCAAGACCATAGTGCGCACCAACTTGATGTGAAATTGCGTGTACTAGCCCTAAGCCAGAATTGCTGAAGGCAAGTCCGGCTTCATAGGCGGCAATGGCCATATCTGATCGGGCTTGATGGTCTTCACCGTTGCCAACCACTATAGGTAGGGCGTGCGCTAGTTTCTCAATGGCTGCTATCGCTAGAGCATTACTCAGGGGATTTGAATTTCGTGCGGTGAAAGCTTCAATGGCGTGTGTCAGCGCATCGATGCCGGTAGCCGCTGTTACTGAAGCTGGCAGGTTTATCATCAATCCCGCATCAATAATGGCTAGGTCAGGCATCAACTGAGCTTGCTTGATGACAAGCTTTTTATGTCGGTCAGATTCAAAAATGACGCTGATGTCGGTTACCTCAGAACCTGTGCCCGCAGTAGTGGGTATGGCTCCGAGGCCTACGGACCTATGGCTGGCAAAGTCAGGTTTAACCAGATCAGCCAGGGTACAATTACAGCTTGATAATATGGCAATGACTTTGGCCGCATCGATAGCGGAACCGCCACCAAAGCCTATAACAAAATCTGCTTGGGAGTGGCTGAGTAATTTAACGCCCTGCTCAATGACAGAAGTACCCGGCTCTTGCTGAACACCTGAAAACACGGTGTATTCAATGCCGGCACGAGCTAAGCTGCGTTGCGCGCCGCGCAGCAAGCCTTTTTCGAAAACGACTTTATCAGCAACAAAAAACACATGTCGCACTGCCAGGCGTTGCAGTACCTCACCGAGTTTCAATACAGCACCTTCTCCCACAACAGTCTGCCGAGGCGCATTGAAGTGAAACAAATTCTTTGGCGTTAGTTGGTCTGCCGTTTGCGTTACTACGGCTGCGATAGTGGCGTTATCGAGTGGCGGTGTGGAGTTGGTCATATCAGTCCACCAGTGCCAGTTTGTCGTGGCTGCTGCCCGAGGCCGCGGCAATAGCGAGCGGCGTCAGGTGCAGGGGTTGAGCGGGTAGAATAATATCAACACCGGCAAACTCGGCAGCGAATACCTTGGCAAAGGAGGGGAGGGCACAACACCCACCGGTAAGATAGATCGCTTCGGGTGAGTGTCCGGCAATATGTGCTTTTACCAGATCGGCCATTTTTACAATAACCGGCGCAACCAAACCTATCGCTTGACTGTCGGGTTGATTCCGTTTGATGGTTTCGGCTTCTTCATAGGGCAGTTTAAAATGACCGGCTAATGTCAGGGTGATGTGCCGCCCACCAGTAGGGTCATCTGTAGATTTGATCACCTCGCCCTGTTCAATAATGGCGGTGCCGGTAGTGCCTCCGCCAATATCTACAACAGCACCCTGTTGCAGTTGCAGTAGACGAGCTACGCTACTGGGCTCATCGATCACATCACATACTTCAATCCCTGCGGCTTCTACGACGTTAACCGAGGTACGTGGATCTGTGCCTGGCGGGAAAGAGGTCGCTGCCTTTTCAATGGTGATACCCAGACGTTCATTAGCGCGGCGCAACTGTTCACGGACGATGCTTGCTGCGCCAAAGTAGTCAACCACCACGCCATCTCGTACCACGTCGGCCCAGTCCATGTAGCAGGCAAGTGGCCGGTCGTCGGCATCCAATACAATGGTCTGGATATCAGCCGTACCCAGATCAACCCCCACTTTGAACGCCCCTGTATGGGGTTGGTAATGATCGTCGTTGAGCATGCCTGCAATTTCATTGAGCCGCTCATTGACGAATTCGATTTGCGTTTGGCTGACCGCAAGTGCTTTTTTCATCTGCATTTCGACCTCCATTAAACGATCCGAAAACTATCAATAAGCGTACAGCGGCGTTTGCGTACGAAGGTGGCGGCATTGGTCACGCCTTCTCCTGTCGGGGTGGCGATGGTCATTGATGTCCAGCCTTCACCACCGGCCCCTAGACCTGCCACACAGGGACCATTTTTCACAAACAGGCTGCAATCCATTTCGCTAGCCATACGCGATAGATTATCGATATTACGTGAATGCATGGCTGCGGAATGTTGGTTGCCTTGTTCCAGTAATATTGCCCAGTCAATGGCTTGATCTGCGTCACGGGCGCGGATCATGGCAATGACGGGTAGCATCAACTCTGTTGTCGCAAAAACATGATCAACCGCAGTTTCCATAAACAGCAGGCGAGTGGTTTTGGGCACCTCAAAGCCTGCAGCCGTTGCAATTGCTGCGGCGTCGCGGCCAATCCATTCCACTTTAGAGTGAGGTTCGGGACCGGGGTAACCATTCAGCACCAATGCGGCGATAGCATCGCCCTGGGCTGCGGTTATTTCCACTGCGCCGTGCTGTGTCATCGCTTGCTTTAGCTCGTCGGCAATGGCATCGACGGCGATAATCTCTTTTTCATCGACACAAACAATATTGTTATCGAAAGATGCTCCCTGCACGATGCTGATGGCGGCACGCTCAATATCAGCGGTTTCATCCACCACTACGGGTGGGTTACCTGGCCCAGCTGCGATCAGCCGTTTGTCGCTGACCTTGCGGGCGGCTCTTACCACCGCGTCGCCGCCGGTTATGGTCAGTAGGCCAATACCCGGATAAACGAAAAGCTGGTTGGCGACCTCGATACTGGGTTTTTCAACACATGAGACTATGCTGGCCGGTCCGCCAATGCTGGCGGATGCTTGATTAATCAGTTGGATGGTGCGCTGCGATACTGCTTTTGCCGCTGGATGCGGTGAAAAAACCACGGTATTACCACCAGCAAGCATACTGATAGCATTATTAAAAATCGTCGCCGATGGATTGGTTGACGGCGTGACCGAGGCAATAACTCCCCACGGCGCATTCTCTACCAGAGACAGACCGTGATCGCCGGTGATCGCCATGGGTATAAGAGCTTCGCAGCCGGGGGTCTTTTCAATCACCAACCGATTTTTGCGTATTTTGTCTTCAACCCGGCCAAATCCGGTTTCCTGTACTGCCAGTTCGGACAACTCCTGTACGTGCTGGCTGGCAAGTTCGCGTATAGCGCTAATGATGGCATTACGCTGTATTACACTGTGCAGATACGGCTGGGCATCTTTTGCAGCAGCCACTGCGTCATCCAAGGTTGCAAACACGCCATATTGGTCGCCATCAGGCTGCGGTGAATGCAATTGTTCGAGCACCCGCCGCACGATGATTTCAATCTCTTGTGTGTTCATGCCTTGTTGCGACATCAGTAACCTCCGTTAACGCTGCTTGTTTTTTTGGAACCAAGTGAATTCATTGCTGGTTACCTCGTCGACAATACCGACAATGCTCAGGTCAACCGGAGTCTGTCCCTCATTGTCTACCGACATGCGGGCGGAGCTTCCTGCCACTACCAGAACCCATTCACCTTCACCTGCCCCCAGCCGGTCTACGGCTACAGCAACGCCGGGTTCTTCGGTACCGTCTTCGCCGATGAACCTGAGCAGTGCAAGTTTGTCCGTACACAGTTTTTCACTGCGCACAGTGGCCACCACCTGGCCAACTATTTTGGCCAGCTTCACGCTACTGTCCTCCGCTCTTTTTTACCGCAGGCTTGGCAACCTCTACGGCGGGTGAAGCCTGGATAGCAGGGAGGCAGATCGGGAAGATCGTCTCAAGATCACTATGGGGGCGGGGGATTACGTGTACAGCAATTAACTCGCCGATACGCTGAGCGGCTGCGGCGCCGGCGTCTGTTGCGGCCTTACAGGCCGCTACGTCGCCACGCACAAATGCTGTGACATAACCGTGACCGATTTGTTGATAGCCGACGAGTTGCACTCTGGCTGCTTTGACCATTGCATCAGATGCTTCTATCAACGCAGTCAGGCCTTTAGTTTCGATGATACCCAGTGCTTCCATCATTGCAGTTTCCTTTCTAAAGTAACTATTTGATTATGAAAAATAAGTTGTTCTAGTTGTCAGACAGTGTTTTCCCTGATGGCGTGATTGGGAAAATTGCTTCAAGGTCACCGTGTGGTCTTGGAATAACATGTACTGCAACCAGTTCTCCCACTCGTTGTGCTGCCGCAGCTCCTGCGTCCGTAGCTGCCTTACAGGCGGCCACGTCTCCACGGACAGTGGCTGTTACCAAACCGCTGCCAATTTGTTTGTAGCCGACCAGTTCCACCCGTGCAGCTTTAACCATTGCATCTGCTGCTTCGATGAGCGCTGTCAGCCCCTTTGTTTCAATAATGCCAAGTGCTTCATTCATGATGACTTCTCCTCAGGATAAAATGACTCAATGTTCAACCAAACACGATGCGAGTACTGCAATGTCGACGACTTCATCGACAGTGCAGCCGCGCGATAAATCGTGCATCGGCTTTTTTAAACCTTCTAATAATGGTCCCAGCGCCTTGTAGTTACACATTCGTTGCGCCACCTTGTAGGCAATGTTGCCTGCGTCAAGAGATGGAAATATCAATACGTTGGAACTGCCCTGTAACGGGCTTGCTGGTGCTTTTCTGTGGGCAACATCGGGGACAATCGCGGCGTCAAGCTGCAATTCTCCATCAACCAGTAAATCCGGAGCTTTGCGGAGGACCAATTCATAAGCTTGGCGCACATACTGTGCAGCAGGGTGGTCAGAGCTTCCTTTGGTAGAAAAAGACAACATGGCAACACGTGCTGTTTCACCAGTTAAGCGCTCAAAACTGTGCGCCGCATTGATGGTGATGTCGGCGAGTTGTTCTACGGTGGGTAGCGGTACCACCCCAGCATCGGCGAACAGTCGCAGCTGGGTTCCGTCTTCCGACAACATCATAAAAAAAGAAGACAGTGTTTTGTGCTGTGGTGCCATACCGATGACTTTTAGAGCTGCGCGGATCACATCACCCGTTGTGGATAGGTTGCCGGCGATGCAAATATCGGCGTGGCCCTGATTTACCATCATGGCTGCATAAAACAGTGGATTAAGCATGGACTGATGGGCTTTTTCGTCGCTGATTGCGTCATTTGAAAGGTTTTTGAAAGCGTTGCTGAAATCGTCAAGGTGGCCAGAATGTAGTGGATCTACGACGGCAAGGCAGGGCGTCACTAGGCCGTTTTTTCGGGCATAGTCACGCAGCGAAAAAGGATTGCCCAGCAGGATGGGTTCTGCCAGTCCCTCTATTCTCAGAGTATTTGCTGCATGCAGAATGCGGCTATCCAGCGCATCGGCAAAGACAATTTTTCGTGGCGCGGCGCGGCATTTTTCTTTGCAGGTTTCAATCAGATCCATGATCGTCCCTCTGCGTAGTCAAGTTGTTAGTATTTGATTCAGCAACCAGGGTCATGATCATCAGCACATAAAGTGCACTGCTGAGGCGGTTTAGGCCCTGCAGAATATCGCCACGCGAGACATCGTAGTCAACGGTGGCAAAGGTTCGAGCTGCCTCTAGTTCGGCCTCGCGCGCTAATGCTCGCAGCAGGTTCAGCAACGCCACTCTTTTGCCCTGCGCTGCTTCGGGAAGAATATGGTCATGGCCAAGATATTTTAGTGGTTGGTGTGATACCGCATGCAGTGTGTCATCATCCATTTCTCCCATGCTTATCGGCGCTAGCTGATCGCCGGTAACCTCGCAGCGCAGGATATCTCCCATGTAGGAACGCAGGTCAGCCAGTGATTTTCGTAGTACAGGATACTCAGAGCCTTCAAAGTGTGTTTGTACAACGACGCTTTGTGCAATGAGTGTATCCAGCTTGCCGCGTAAACTGATTCTAGGATGGGTTTTTGGAACAAGGTTAACGTTGTCCAATAGTGTCATCAGCTCAGTCTTTTTCTCGACATGGCTGTGACATAAAGCGCAGGTGTTTTCAGGCCGTTGGTTTGATCCTGTTAAGGGGTGAACCTGATGTACGGAACCCTCTTTACTGTCGTTTTCTTTAATAAAGACACGGCCTTTATTGTCTATGGTTTTTATTTTAATTTTGCGCTCAGATAAAAGCTGCGTCGCCGACGGCGTCAATTTGGCGTCAGCAGGTAGACGCACTTCGCTACCATGAGTCAAGTTGAATTCTTGACGCAGTTGCGTTTCAGTTATGAATTGTGGCATTTCCATCATCAACTCTTGGCACCGGCCCAGTCGGCCGGATAGGTAACGTAGACAAAGCGAACTTTCTCTGGAGCAGCAAACTCAATAGACGCACCCTTGGGGATAAAAAAGACATCACCAGGTTTGCCGATATAGGTTTTTCCATCACAGCTGATGTGCAACTCCCCCTCGAGTACAATATCGATTTCGTCGTATTCCAATGTCCATGGAAAAGAGCATTTTTCCCACTGCATATAGCCTGCGGCTATTGAGCTGTTGTCTGAAGAGGTGATCACGTCAGTCAAACCGATAGCATGATCTTTCACACCATCGAACCTGCCGAATTGCACCGAACCCCCGCGTACCAGCACCACACCATTGCTGGCCAATTCTCGCTCGCAGTGAGGCACTGGTTGGTTTAGTTCTCGCATCACTTTGGCGATGGCTTTGTCTACCAATGCAGGATCACAACCCCCAGGCTTTAGTTTTGATTCAACCGCGCTGCGTATTGCATGTTCGGAGATGCTTACATCTGCAGAGGGGGGCGGCGCGTGTTCAATACTTTCTTTAAACTCGATCCCCAGTTTTTTGGCGACGTCTTTTGCCTCGGGTGTAATAATTGTGTTACCCCAGACGACATCAATAGCCTTACCGCCTTGGCTATGGTGTTGCTTGATCTTCTCGGCGGTGATAAGAACTTTCATGCAAAATGCTCCCTGTGCTGATAAGCCTTGGTGCTTGTTTTTGCTAGCATGGCGTTGGCACAAAGGCTGTAGAGGTAGTGTCGCAGTTCCGAGACGCCAGCACCGGTTTCCGCTGAGGTGAGGAAATAAGGTTCTTCAATACCGTGGCTTTTTAGTACTTGGCTGGCTGTGTTAGTGTCAGCGTCAGGCAGATCAATTTTGCTGATAACGCCAACAATATTTTTATCCGGATAAACATGCAGTAGCCCTGGCGGCAACGAAAAAACAGCACTGTTGGCTGGTTGTAAATAGACAATAGTAGCCACTTCGGAAACCGTACAAAGGAGCGCGCCGTAGTAGTTGGGTCTTGCGGTGAACTCTCCCGGTGTATCGATCACATTGTTGCCATGGAATACCGGCGCTTGTGTTTTTAGTACATCATCATCTATTTCCAATAGAGCCCGCATCAGTGCGGTCTTGCCGCAGCTCACGGCACCAACAAGTACAAAATCGCGAGGCTGTGTTTTATTTATCTCATTCATGTTTGGGTCGCCTTGCAGATGCGGTAGTCTAACGAGGTGTACAACGTGTTCAGCACGGCGTTCAATCCTTCCTCAACAGCTCCGATAGAGCCGGTTATAACCAGTGCCCCAGAAAAACGATCCAGAAATCCAATTTCTACAGAGGCAAATTTAGTGGCGATGTCTCCTGCAATGATTGCTGTTTCGCCAGGGGTGAGCGTCAAAATACCAATAGCTTCAACCGGTTTTACCCCCGCTTTTTTGCACAGCTCCTCCGTAGGATTCGCCAGTAGATGCGCCAACGTCACCTGTTTACCTGGAACGTACTCCTGGATTATTCTCTGGATGTCATTGGTACTGCTGTTGTTGAAATCGCTCACTGGCTCAACTCAGTGCTAATGCTAAAAACGAAACGTTGATCTGCTTTATTGTCTCCAAATAAGTCTGCGCCATTATTATCGGCACCGACATAAACCAGTTGTGCGGTGAATATGCCTATATCGGCTTCGGCGCCAATACTGAAGTCGACGTAGCTGTCACCCAGTGCGTCATCAAGGTCGGAATAACCGACCGATGCGATTAATCTATACTTATCGGCGATGGGATAATTGCCACTTAATCCGTAGTAAAGGCCTGAGTCTTTAAGATTAAAAACTTCGTCGGAGTAAGCAATCTGAAAGCTGAGGTAATCTTGGTAGTGCAGGTCGAATTGAAATTCAGTCCAGTCAAGATCAAAGCCAGAGGCCGTGCCTGGAAACAGATAGTGGATTAGGGTGCCGTTAACAGCCCAGTCGTCATTGAAGTTGGTTCCCCAGCCCACGTAGATATCTAGTTCTAAGTCTGCTTCATCATCAGCTGGGCCACTTTCAGCAGAGTCTATATTAGAGCCCCAGACTCCGGCGGAGAAACCACTGCTGTGTGCGTAGTCGAACGAAGCATGTACCGCTGGATCATTCATCGTTTGAGAAATACCACGAAATTTATAGTCTGTGGCGAAGGTTGTGCTGGCCGTAAATAAATGAGTTTTGCTTGCAGAAAGATTTTCGGAAAATACGGGCTGTACACAGAAGCTTATGAAACCGAAACAGAAAAAACGTTTTAAATTTGAGCTCACAGCAATAGATCCCTTTCATTTACAAATATTTAATCGACAGGGATATTATTGGTTTTTTACTAGATCGAAAATATAGGGGGAAACCCGATTACCGCGTAGTCTATTACTTAATAGACTGTGGCTAGTACTAGGGTAGAGTGGATATTGACCAGGCAAAAAACTGATGGAGGAGAACAGACCTGATGTCCGTAGTGATTGCTGTGCACTACGGGATAACCCCAATATCTATGGCAGCGCAATCCAGAGACACTATTAACCCTAAGCCCTTTATTGTTAATATTTATGGTGGCATTAGGTTGATAGTGGCAGTGTGTACACAAAAGAAGGTGTTTGTTATTGAGCCCGATGTAGCTATTCGCGATGGCTTAACGGCACTTTTAAATACTCATAAAATCCCTGTACAGGGTTACAGCGATGCCGAGATTTTTTTGGATTTCGTTTGTCATCGGCGTCCGGTTTGCAGTTGTCTGCTGCTGGAGGCAGAGTTGCCGGGGTTGAGCAGCTTCGAGCTATTGCGGCGTTTGCACAGCTGCGGCATTTGTATTCCGGCGATTGTGCTGGTTAGTACCTCGAACGCCTGGCTGGCCGAACAGGCGTTAAAAGCTGGCGCTCGTGAGGTGATTAAGAAACCTTTACTGAATGAAGGCTTGCTTGATAGTGTGTTGCGCTTGCTGGCTGAGCAGTGCCAGCTTCGTTATGATAAACGGCTCTCTCTCGTGCAGCCTGTGCAAGACTGTTTCAGCTTATATCAGGATATAGGTGTTAATGTGCAGTACGCTAATCAGCAATCGCTTATTCTCTCGCTGCGTAACCCATCGGTATTTTCCCATTCCACAGAGCATTGGCAGCTCATCGAAACACATATTTCCTGGGTGGTTTTATGTGGGGATTATGCTTACAAAATTAAAAAAGCGCTGGATTTGGGCTTTCTGAATTTCACTACGCTGGAACAGCGCAAGTTTTATTGTGGTGAAGAACTTCGTCTGAACAGCAGACTTGCTCCCGAACTCTATCTTGATGTTGTAGCGATTACCGGAACGCTTGAACAACCACAGCTGGGAGGCGTCGGTAAGGCCATTGAGTATGCGGTAAAAATGAAACGTTTCTCGCAACGGGAACTGCTTAGCGAGATGGTGTCAGAAGAGCGTTTGCATCAATCTCACATCGATCAGCTTGTTGAGCAAATCGCTGACTTCCACCTCACTATTCCTGCTGCCAGCGAAGCAAGTGCTTACGGTAGGCCTGAGCAAGTTCATGCACCGGTAAAAGAAAATTTTTCTCAAATCAGAGCGCGTACTGACCATCCACAACATACTGAATGGGTCGCTCATCTGGAGGATTGGGCTGAGAGGGAATACCAGCGTCTCTATCAGCAGTTTGAGTGGCGGAAGCAGCAGGGGTTTGTGCGTGAATGTCACGGTGATATGCATCTGGGCAATATAGCGTTGATCGATAAGGTCCCGGTGGTTTTTGACGGTATTGAATTCAACCCCGATCTGTACTGGATCGACGTGATCAGTGAAGTGGCTTTTCTGTTTATGGATCTGCACGATCATGGCAAGCGTGATTATGCCTTCCGTTTTGTTAATGGCTATCTGGAATTAACCGGCGATTATTCAGGGTTGCAGCTATTGCGTTATTACCTGGCCTACCGCGCCACCGTGCGAGCCAAAATAGCAGTTATTCGTTTTAGCCAAGTCCTTGAAAGTGATCAGCAAGATTTAGCACGCGATGAATTTGAGCGCTATCTTCAGCTGGCTGTGAGTTATACCCAGCCGCAGGTTCCATTTTTGCTGATTACCCATGGCCTTTCTGGTAGTGGTAAGTCGACGTTATCGGCACCACTGGCTGAGCGCTTGGGTGCCATTAGAATACGTTCGGATCGTGAGCGGCAGCGCTTACTGGGTAAGGGTAAATTACCCGGTGAAGCTACCCAAATTGATGACGGTGTTTATTCAGCCGATGCCAGCGCACAGACCTATACCATACTTGAGGCGCTCGCTAAGCAAACGCTTGAAAGTGGCTACTCAGTGATTGTCGATGCGACATTTCTCTCTCGGTCACAAAGAGAGTTGTTCAGGGCAATGGCAGATCGTGTGGGTGTGCCATTGCGAATTTTATATTTTTGCACCGATCCAGCAGTGCTCAGGCAGCGCATAGCATCGCGCCAGCATGAAGGGCGTGATATTTCAGAAGCTGACATAAGTGTTCTGGAGCATCAGCTGGCAACGTATACGGGGCTGGATGATGATGAACAAAACGAGACTCTTACCATTAATACCAGTTTGCCCTGTAGCCACGATAAGATCGCGTTGCAGGTCATGGAGTCGCTAGCATGATTCTCCCAAATGCTAGTAAATAAGAGGGTGAGTTCATGTCGGATCACATCGTTGCAGCTTCGGTGCCAGAAAGAGACGCTTCTAGCCATATGAGCAATATGCTAACCAAACCTGATAAAGCTACGGTCGAGCAGAGCGCGAATTTTGGCCAGAATGCTGGTAGTCGGGATGCTAGCACTGGCCATATAGTCGCTATTCGTGGCGGAACATTAGACGTACTTTTTCGGCAATCCCCTCCACAAATACAAACGCTGCTGTATGCCGGCAGCGTGGCGATGGAGGTAGTCGCACTACTCGCTAGCGGTGCAGTGCGCTGTATTGCTCTAGCACCAGTGCGGGGTCTGGCGCTGGGCATGTCAGTGCAAAACACCGGCGCTCCCATCCATGTCCCCGTGGGCGATGCCGTATTGGGCCGCATGATGAATATGTTCGGTGATCCCATTGATGGTAAACCGGCTCCCGCTACCAAAGAGCGGCGCAGCATCCACCAGGCACCGCCGCCATTGGAAGAGCGTGTAGTCCATAGTGATGTGCTGGAAACCGGGATCAAGGCTATTGATTTACTATCACCGATAGAGCGTGGTGGCAAAACCGGATTATTCGGTGGGGCGGGTGTAGGCAAAACCGTGCTGATTACTGAATTGATAAACAATACGGTGCAACATTATCACGGCGTCAGCCTGTTCTGCGGCATTGGCGAACGCTCCCGCGAAGCTGAAGAGCTGTATCGTGAGATAGGGGATGCAGGTGTGCGAGACAAGACCGTGTTGTTGTTTGGCCAAATGAATGAAGTTCCCGGTGTGCGTTTTTTGGTGGGCAAGGCGGCGCTGACCATGGCGGAATATTTTCGTGATGAGCAGCGCCAGGATGTGCTTCTGTTGATTGACAATATTTTTCGCTTTGTTCAGGCCGGATCAGAAGTGTCCGGGCTGATGGGGCGTATGCCCTCGCGGGTGGGTTATCAGCCGACACTGGCAACCGAACTGGCTTCGCTGCAGGAGCGTATTACGTCAACGCGTAAAGCGGCGATTACGTCGATTCAGGCTGTGTACGTGCCAGCCGACGACTTTACCGACCCAGCGGCCGCGCATATATTTTCCCATCTTTCGGCATCGGTGGTGCTGTCACGCAAACGCGCCAGTGAAGGGCTTTATCCCGCGGTCGATCCGCTCGCTTCTGCTTCAGTTATGTTGACCCCAGCTGTTGTCGGTCAGCGCCATTACGACATTGCCCGCGCGGTGCGGCGCACCCTGGCGGAATATGAAGACCTGCGCGATATCATTGCCATGCTCGGTATGGAAGAGCTCTCTGCGGCGGATCGAGCCACGGTCGCCCGGGCGCGCCGGCTTGAGCGTTTTCTGACTCAACCTTTTTTCACCACCGGATCCTTTACTGGCAATAAAGGTAAACGGGTGCCGATTGCGGATACCTTGGATGGTTGCGAAGCGATTATGGCCAAAAGTCACTTTGACGATGACGAAACGGATTACTACATGATTGGTTCGCTGCGGGATTTGGAGAAGACCCCATGAGCTTCGCAGAAACGATGCAGGTAACACTGCGCCTGCCTACCCATGAACTTTTCCACGGGGAGGCAACAAAACTCTTCGCCGTGGCCGAGAACGGCGCTTTTAGCATGTTGCCAAACCACATTGATTATGTAACTTCGCTGCTACCTTCGGTGCTGATTCTTACAACGGTGGATGGCAAGGAGATATTCTTTGGTGTTGATGAAGGGGTGCTGGTCAAGAAGGGTCATCAAGTTGACATTGCCATCCGTCGCGGCGTTCAGGGCAAGGATCTTGATACCCTGAACGACACTGTGCAGTCCAGCTTTGTTGAGGTGGACGAGGAAGAGCGGGTGGCGCGTTCGGCATTGTCGCGTCTTGAAGCGGGTATCGTGCGTCAGTTTGGTGAATTGCGGAAGCCATTATCATGAGCCTGAAGGATGATCCTACAGCAGATAATATTCGCCGCCGAGCAGAGCGTATGAAAGCCGCCCGCAGAGATCCTGGTGAAAGTCCGCTGCGTGGTTTTGGCGTGTTTGGCATTATCGGCTGGTCAATTGCAGTGCCCACCGTGGGCGGCGCATTTTTGGGAATTTGGTTAAACCGCGTCGCACCGCAGGATTTTTCCTGGCCTATTGCTTTGATTCTTGGGGGCGTGGTTATCGGCGGCATTATTGCCTGGGGTTGGATCGGCAAAGAAAGTCAGGGTCGACAGACAAGGGCGAAGGGCTCAAACAACACAGGAGTTGATCGGTGATAACCATACCTTGGGACGTGCTGTTGCTGGGTTTTGTTTCGGGCGTAGCCATTAGCGCATTATTTTTTGTTGGCCTGAATTGGGGCATGCGAGTGGCTTTGGGTTCTAGTAAACCGACATCGGTTCTGTTGCTTAGTGCGCTGTGCCGGATTGCTATATTACTGGGTGTTGGCTATCTGGTGACTGTATTCACTGCTAGTGCCTGGACAGCCGCAGGCTACGCAGCCGGGTTTTTCCTGGTACGTTTTATTGCCATACTGTGGGTTGGGCCTGCGATAACGCCAACTTTGGCGCAGGGAGAGAAGTGAAATGCAACTGACACCGGATGACATTATTGTATTGCGCTTATGGGGCCTGGAATTGAACGCAACTATCGTCAATACCTGGATTGTAATGGCGCTGCTGGTAGGGATTTCGATGATAATTACCCGCAACTTGCGCCCCGATGTTCCACCTAATCGGTGGCGCACAGCGTTGGAGGTTATTGTCAGCGCGATTCAAACTCAGATTGAAGAGATATCGCGGAACTCGGCACGCCATGTTATGTATTTTGCGGGCACCCTGTTTCTGTTCATTGCGCTATCTAACCTATTACTGGTCATTCCTGGATTTTCGCCGCCCACTGCATCGTTATCGACGACGGCGGCGTTGGCCATTTCAGTGTTAGTAGCCGTACCACTGTTCGGTATTGCCAGCGGTGGCGTGGGGCGCTATCTCAAGGGTTATATTGAACCCTCGGTGGTGATGCTGCCGTTTAATATTATCAGCGAAATTTCGCGGGGTATCTCGCTGGCGATTCGCCTGTATGGCAATGTGATGAGCGGTGCGGTTATCGCGGCTATCCTGTTGAGTATTGCGCCGTTCTTTTTCCCAGTAGTAATGAATATTCTGGGGTTGTTAACCGGGATGATTCAAGCTTATATTTTTGCCATTCTGGCGACCGTTTATATTTCATCCGCAACAGCAGAGTCAGAGCCATCAGCGCTGTCTAAAGAGCCATCAGTGTCGCAAAAAGAGCCATCAGCATCGCAACAAAAGCCCTCAGAATTTTCACAAAATACCTCTTCCAATAAGGAGCGTAAATCATGACAGAACTCACCATCATTGCGGCTATTTCCATTTTCACCGCGGGCTTCACCATCGCTATTGGCTCCATTGGTCCAGCCCTGGGTGAGGGACGAGCCGCCGCTGCGGCGATAGCCGCTATGGCCCAGCAACCGGATGCCGCGCCCACCTTGTCCCGTACCTTATTTGTTAGTATGGCGATGATCGAGTCTACGGCTATTTATTGTTTTGTGGTGGCGATGATACTTATTTTTGCCAACCCGTTTTGGGACGCGCTGCAGACTGCCAGCGTAGTGGGTGGCTGATGTGTTAAAGGATATTTATTTCCCTCACTTTCTTTCACCGATTGGTTGAAAAAACGGAATACTGCTTATGTCCATTAACTGGATTACCGTTATCGCCCAAATCGCCAACTTCCTATTGCTGGTCTGGCTGCTGAAACATTTTCTTTATCGTCCGATTCTGGATGGTATTGATGCGCGGGAAGCCGAAATAGCACGTCGTATGGGTGAGGCTGGCGAGGCACAGAAAAAAGCCCAGCAGGCGGAGGATGATTTTCGCTGTCAGCGCGAGCAAATGCTTGCAGAACAGGACGCAAAAGTAGAGCAGGCTCTGGCAAAATCGGCCGATGAGCGCGATGCTCTGCTGGCTGATGCCCGGGCAAAACTCGAGCAGGAGCAGAAGGACTGGCATGGTCATTTAGAGCGGGAGCGGCTTAGATTTACCGCCCAACTGCAACATAGCGGATCAGAAACGCTGTTGGAGTTAACTCGCAGAGTGCTGCATGACTTGGCGGATATTACACTCGAAGAAGCAATTGTTCGTCATGTGGGCGGGCGCTTGCAACCGTTGGCAGATGAACTGGCCCATGCTGCAGGTGAGCATACACAAGTAATAGCCACCACCCGTGATGTTCTTCCCAAGGCTGCGCAGCAGCAGCTGCAAGCAGAGTTGGATGAACTGCTGCCTGGGATGTCACTGCGTTTTGCCACTGATTCGCAGCAGTCTCCTGGTTTGGTATTGCGTGTTGGCGGTGCCCAAGTGACATGGACGGTCGACAGTTATATTGATGAATTTGACGCACTGTTGGATGAGCGTCTTGCGGCCGAGGCCTCTGGCCGGAGTTGATTAAATGACCGATAAAACATCAATGTCAGAGATCGATCCTAACTCGGAAAAAGTAATTTTTGATAGCCCCGCTGACACGCAGTTTGAGGCATGGCGAAACGCATTACTCACTACACCGGCTCCAGCGCCGGTGCTCACTGAAGTGGGTAGGGTGATAGAAGTGGGGGATGGTGTGGCCGTCGTTGTTGGGCTTGCCCGCGCACTAGCCGATGAGTTATTGGTCTTCGCTTGTGGGGTACAGGGCATTGTGCTCGACCTTGAACTAGATCGTCTGGGCGTTGTGCTACTCGGTCCATCTGAGCTCATCCGCTTGGGTGAAGATGTGCGTCGTACTCGCAAAGTGGTCAGTGTTCCGGTGGGTGATGGGTTATTGGGCAGGGTAGTCAATGCCATAGGTCGTCCTGAGGATGACCTTGGCGTGATCCATGCTATTGCCGAGCAGCCTATCGAGGCAGAGGCACCGGGTATTCTCAGTCGCGCTGCAATTTCTCGGCCATTGGCTACTGGGATAAAGGCCATCGATGCCGCAGTACCAGTTGGTCTGGGCCAGCGCGAGTTAATTATTGGTGACCGCCAGACCGGTAAAACCTCGATTGCTGTGGACACAATTCTCAATCAGATTCGTTCTCAAGTGATCTGTATTTATTGCGCCATTGGCCAGCGCGGTGATGCTGTGGCCCGTGTTATAGGAGCGCTGAAAAAAGGCAATATGATGGCTCGCAGTGTAGTGGTTGCTGCGGGAGATGAGCAGACCCCAGGATTAGCTTATGTGGCGCCTTATGCGGCCATGACTATGGCGGAATATTTTTCTGATCAGGGCAAGGATGTACTGGTGGTGTTTGATGACCTGACGCACCACGCCCGCTCTTATCGAGAACTGTCATTATTGTTACGTCGGCCGCCGGGGCGCGAAGCTTTTCCGGGTGACATATTTTACGTCCACGCGCGACTGCTGGAGCGTGCCGGGCAGTTTAGCCAAGAGGCTGGCGGAGGGTCGATTACAGCTTTACCCGTAGTAGAAACGCAAGCTGAAAATTTGTCGGCCTACATCCCCACCAACCTGATCTCTATAACCGATGGACAGATTTATCTGTCTCCCAGGTTGGTGCGCAAGAACCAGTTCCCCGCTGTAGATTTGGGCTTGTCTGTTTCCCGCGTCGGTGGCAAAGCGCAGAGCCGTGCGCTACGTGAAGTGGCTGGTAATTTGCGCATTACGCTATCACAGTTTGAAGAGCTGGAAGACTTTGCTCGCTTTGGCACGCGCCTCGATGACGCCACCAAAAGTCGTCTGGCCCGTGGCGCAGCAGTGCGTGCGGCACTGCGCCAGCCCGAGCGCGACCCAATGCCAGCGTTGCAACAATTAGCCGTGCTGGTGGCCGCGATGGAGGGCTTGTTTGATGCCGTACCAGAGCTGCAACTTAGTGATGCCATGGCCGCTGTGCGCGCAGCGGCACAGCGCCAATTGCAGATAATAGAGCAGTGTATCCTGGAAGACCGAGCGTTGAGCGCAGATGAACACGCACAGATTATTAGCGTGGCTAAAAGCGCTTTAAGGGAGAGCAGCGATGGCGCAGACACTTGAAGCCCTGAGTCGTCATAGTGATACGTTGACCAGCATTCGTGGCATCGTCCATACCATGAAGACACTTTCAGCGATTAATGCCAGCCCCTATGAACATGCAGCGCGGGCGATAGAGTCTTATCACGCGACAATTTTGCAGGGGCTGGCTGCATTTTCACATAGCACCCGTGAAATAGCCGCCTATTCACAGCCTGATGGGGAGCAATGGTTGGTGGTCTTCGGTTCTGATCATGGCCTGTGTGGTAACTACAACGAAACGCTTGCACAGTTGGTGAAAGATTATTGTAATGCATCGCGTCCTAAGAAACAGCGCCTGTTGTGCGTCGGCCAGCGGATGAACAGCGCCCTTGTGGATCAAGGGGTGTTGAGCGAATCGGTTCTTATGCCGCCAGCTTCTGTTGAAGGCATAGGGCGCATGGCTGGCGATATTGTCGCGCAACTTGATGTTATCAGCCGCCGTCAGCCCATGCATCGTATTAGTGTGACGTTGGCGTTTACCCAGCGTGGCGATCAAGGGTCGCGCGAGCCGGTAACACGTAGCTTGTTGCCGCTTGCGGAAAATCTACTACAGCGCGACACCCGCTGGCAATCGAGAGCCTTGCCGGATTACAGCATGGCTCCGGATACGTTACTGGCCTCGTTGATTCGCAATCATATTTTTGCCAGTGTGTTTCGAGCCTCTGCGGAAGCTATGGCTACCGAAAACGCGGCGCGCCTCGCACTGATGCAGCAGGCAGAGCAATCGGTTGATGATCGACTGGAACAGGTAAAAGGTGAGTTAAGGTCTGTTCGACAAACTGAAATAACCAGTGAGCTGATGGACGTTATTATTGGTTTTGAAGCCTTGAAAAAATAGTTTCGTTGCCTGCTTTTCTGTCTGCGTTTTGCGGTTGATAGCCTTTGTTATACTAACGTGTTTTTTGTAGTATATATCTTTACCTGTCGCCATAGTTAATAGCGAATCCCCTCAATTCCGACTGATGTAAATGATCCGATGACATCGCCTATAGCGTGCTTTATCTGCTATCTGACGAAGCCAAATTTATCACTGGTACGGAATTAATAATCGACGGTGCTTATACCGCGCAATAGAATTTGTGTGTGGCCTAAAATTATATAACTGGACAACCTGCGCGACAATTTGCCACATCGTCAGCTTGCTACTGTTGCTTTATTATCGCTTTTTTTTGAATAGGCGGGAAAACAACAGGATGCGTTATTATTTAAGTGCGATAGCTTCTGCGCTATTAGCCACACACAGTGTTACCGTGCTGGCGGGCCATGATCACAACTCGAACCTTGAAGATGTTTTAGTGACTGCGCCACCATTAAATACCCTGATGGCCACTAGCCAGTTAGACGCTGCCGAACTGGCCGCCAAACGCGCGGCAACTAATGATGCTGCCTCACTGTTAAGGGGGCTGCCCGGTGTTAGCCTGTATGGTGCCGGTGGCGTATCGAGTTTACCGGTGCTGCGTGGTTTGGGTGATGATCGTTTGCGTGTCAAAGTTGATGGTATGGATCTGATCTCAGCCTGCGGTAATCACATGAACCCAGCTTTGTCGTATATTGACCCTGCTAATGTTGACTCGTTTCAGGTATTTGCCGGGATCACACCAGTCAGTGTGGGCGGGGACAGTATTGGCGGCACAATTATTGCCAACTCTAAGCCGGTAGAATTTAGCGACAAGCCTGATCAGGTCATCAGCGGTGGTAGTATTAGTGGTTTTTATCGTTCCAATGGCGATGATTTTAGTAGTGATGTGTCGCTGAATGCTGCCAACGACTGGTTAGCTGTTCGCTACAGTGGTGCCTATGCTCGTGCTGATAACTATCAAGCCGGGGACAGCTTCAAAACCGCTGGGCCAGCCGCTGCTGGGCGCGGTTACTTAGCAGCTGATGAGGTGGGTTCTTCTGAATATGAAAGCCAAAACCATCGGCTTGGTTTTGCACTTAAACACGAACATCATCTTTTTAATCTTGATCTTGGATTTCAGCACATACCTTATCAGGGCTTTCCTAACCAGCGTATGGATATGACCAGTAATAAGAGCAGTCAAATCAGTGTTGGTTATAAGGGTAATTACGATAATTTTGTGGTTAAAGCTAATCTTTATAAAGAAAAAACCCGCCACACCATGGATTTTGGCGACGATAAATTATTTTGGTACGGGCCCAATAATATTGCCGGCAGCGATGGCAGCCCAGGCCCAATTGGCAGTGGCGCAAACGCCTATGCGGCAGGTATGCCGATGGATACTCGCGGTGAAAATATCGGCGCAACTTTAGCTGTCGATTACCAATTAGATGAGCACAGTCTTGTGCGCGCTGGTATTGAGGCGCAGTTATATACGTTGGATGATTGGTGGGACCCTTCCGGTAAAGGTATGTGGCCCAATACCTTGTGGAATATTAACAACGGTGAGCGCGATCGCTACGCTGTCTACAGCGAGTGGCAAAACCGCTGGAGCGATAAGCTCACTAGCTTGATAGGGTTGCGTTACGAGCAGGTACACATGGATACCGACGAGGTACAGGGTTATAACCCTATGTATGCCGCCGATGCCGCCGCTTTTAACGCCAGTAACCGCAGCCTTGTTGATGACAACTTTGACGCCAGCCTCCAGTTGAGTTATGCCGTTAACAACAATCACAGTATTGATGTTGGCTTGGCGCGTAAAACCCGTTCACCCAATTTGTATGAGCGCTTTGCTTGGTCCACTAGTGGCATGGCGATGCGAATGGTGAATATGGCGGGTGATGGCAACGGCTATGTGGGTAACCTCGAACTAGAGCCTGAAGTTTCCTACACCGCCAGTATCGCCAGCGATTGGCACGATGCCAAGACAGAGCAGTGGCAGCTAGTGATTGCTCCTTATATTACCCGAGTGAAGGATTACATCGACGCTACGATTTGCACGGCGATGATGTGTCAGGCAGCTAACAGTGCACCAGGCTTTCGCTATTTAACGTTTACTAATGATGATGCAAGGCTTTATGGTGTGGATATTTCTGGCTTTGTAACCTTGTCGAGTGATCAGCAAGGCGGCAGTGTAATCCTGCAGGGTGTGGTGAATTACCTGGAGGCAGAAAACACCGATACCGACGACAACTTGTATAACATTATGCCGCTAAACGCTACCTTTGCGCTGGTACATAGCAAAGCTGATTGGACTAACACGGTAGAGTGGCAAGTGGTGGCGGCTAAAGAACATGTGTCGGCGGCGCGTAATGAAATTAACACTGCTGGCTACAGCGTATTTAACTTGCGCAGTGCTTATAATTGGACGCATTGGCGTGTTGATATAGGCGTAGAAAACCTGTTTGACAGGGGTTATGATTTGCCACTCGGTGGTGCCTACTTAGGTCAAGGCAAAACCATGAGTCCCCAGGATGCACCCTATGGTGTAGCGGTTCCGGGTGTGGGGCGCTCGTTTTACGCAGGTTTAAGTTATACCTTTTAGTGGTAGCGACTAAAAGGATAAGCCTTTTTATTATCCCAGCCTTAACCTATTAATAGAGGGTTCAGGCTGGGTTTATCCAGTACACCGATTTGCTAGAGGCGGCGTGGCTTAAACTGGATCAACGCGTAGTTGCTTGTGCAGAAATTAAGGAATGAGTAGTTTATTTAAAATCGTTTGCTGTTAACGGCTTGTTTTATTAATTGGATATTTAAGAGGCTATCACAATATCCTCGGAGTTCTTGTAAGTCACTCAACGTCGCGGAGAAAAAATCACCCTGTTCCTGCCTCTGGATTTCGACAGGTACATGGCTTCATCGGCTCGTGAGAGCAATGGTTCAAGCTGATTGTCGTCAACGGCCAGCATTGCCACACCAAAGCTGGCCGTTGGTCGGAGCACGGCCTTTTGGTAATGAACCTGCAGCTCCTGTAGGGCGGTGAGTAGTCGTTCAGCCAGTTCCATAGCTACATTCTGAGTGGTATCGGGTAACAGCACAGCGAATTCTTCACCGCCAATGCGTGCGGCTATATCAGATTCTCGCACATTGGCTAATAACATTCTGCCGACTTCTCGGAGAACAGCGTCCCCAGCCTCATGGCCGTAGTCGTCATTGATTTGTTTGAAATGGTCCAGATCGAGCATGATAACTGCCATGGGCGTCTGGTGCCGTCGGGCCTGTTTGAGGAATTGGCCGCCAAGCTGAAAAAAATGCACGTCGGTTATTTAGGCGTGTGAGGTCGTCCTGCAGGGACATAGCTTTTGCTTTCTGATGCGCTTTTTGCAAGGCCAGCTCCATGCGTTTGCGTTCAGTGATGTCGATAGCTATTTCGAGACGAACAAATTCACCATTGGACCAGGTAATAGCTTGATCTCGGCATTGATACCAGCGCTTGTCTACCTTGTTTTGGAACTCCCATATATGGGTGCCGGAGGGTTTACCGTGGCTGTCAATAAGCAGGTGGTTGTTGCAGAAGCTGCAGGGACCATCGGCGCTTTGCAGTACTTTCCAGCACTTCTGGCCTGGCTGAAAGTCGCCCCAAGCTTTGCGACCGTATGCATTCATGTAAAGTAAGTCGTGAGTTTTGAAATCTGCGACATATACCAATGCATCAATGTTATCGAGGATCGCCTGGAGTCCTGTAGTCACTTCTAGTCCTACAGAAACAGGCTCAACACTTCTGACGGGAATGAAACGCTCCGGCTTACGGCAGGTAAGTGATAGCTTCGTTAAGATATTCTTCAGGTTTTTACAGCGTGCTTCTCGATAATTTGAGAAAAGTATCAATAAATCCTTGAACTTCATATATTTGCTCCATGAAAAATATACTTTTTTCTAGGAGTTAATGTAAGCACAGTTAACTTACTTATCAAAAGGCAATGCTTCATTAACGATAAGGCCTTCTCTGATAGCCAGATGAATAAGCTCATGTGTGCTGCTCACATTGAGCTTTTTTTTAATGATACTGATATTGTTGGAGACTGTTTTTGCGGAGATAAACATCCGCAAGGCAATCTCTCCAGTGGCATGCCCGATTGTTAATAGACGAAAAATCTCCAACTCCTTAACTGTTAGATGTTGAAGAGGCGATTGTTTTGAGGCCGAGGTCCGGTTATCGCTGATATTCAATAGATCGGGGCTGATAAAACGACAGCCTTGTGCGGTGCTCTCAATTGCTTCGATTATGGAGTTGCGTGCAGAGCTTTTGGTGACATAACTTAAGGCCCCGGCCTCTATTGCTCGTTTTACCAGCTGCGGATTGCTATATATACTGAAAACCATAATTTTTAGTTCTGGCCACCGCTTTTTCAGGCGACGAAGAAGCTCAATACCACCCATCCCCGGAAGAGCAAGGTCGATAATGAGTAAATCAGGTAGTTGCTTGCTACATAGCTCATAGCCTTTTTCTGCCGAATCGACTTCACTGGTGAGTATGTAGTCAGGTCTGCCTTCCAGTATATTTTGCAAGCCTTCGCGAATTATCTGGTGATCATCAATCAGCATGACATGGCAGGGTTTCATTCTTTACCTCGTTTTTGCACGTTTAATTTATTTTGTAGTGTGGCGCGAATGATAATTCCACTTCCGGTTGGCGACTCGATATTAAAACTGCCACCAACAGACCACATCCGTTCGCGCATATTAATTAGCCCCATGCCAGTGGCTTTGCTGTATTGATCCCCGAGCCCTATACCATCATCGGATACGGTGAGTATAACCATACCATCGGGGACTTTAGTGTCTTCCGAGGGGTGATAGCTGAGCGATACTTCGATGTTTTTTGCCTGGGAGTGCTTGCTGGCATTGGTTAATGACTCTTGAGCAACGCGATAGAGTGTAATAGCGGCCTCGTCGGATAGGGGCGGCAGCAACTTTAGGGTTTTAAATTGGTAGTGAATGGCTGGATTAAACTGCTGCCAGTTTTGTACCAGTTCACCTATTGCATCCTGCAGCCCGAGTTGATCAAGCAGTACTGGGCGTAAGCGATCAATAACCTGATTTACGGTGTTGGCAATATGCCTGGCAGTGTCACCAATCTGGATAAGATGGCGGTAAAGTTCATCGTCAGGTTGCACTAGCTGGGATATCAGTTGATCAGATTTCATAATAATGACAGCTATTAATTGGCCAAGCTGGTCATGCAGCTCCATAGCGATATCGCGGTAGGTTTGCTCCTGTATATCAAAATTGCGCTTAGTCAGTGCACGATTTTCCCTGAGCAGGCGCTGGTTCTTCTCGGTAATTTGATGTTGCTCGGTAATGTCTTCCAGCATATGAAGAGCGACGGATGAACCGTCATACCATTGAATATGGCGAGCACGAAACTGATACCAGTGGTTGTTATGTTTATTGAAGATCACTCTGTCAATTCTAGCGTGGTATTGCTCCTGTTGATTGTCAGCCCCAACATCGATCAGCCAGTTTAGCATGACCGAGCAAACCGCATCGAAATTCCCTTCTGCTCGCTGAAATTTTCGGGCCTGCTCATTCATATAAATTAAATCATGGGAGTGCAGGCGGGTTACAGCTACAGCCTGGTTCATACTGTCTAGAACCGTTTGAAGTGTTTGCTCAGTGGCTCGGCGCTGCGTGTTATCTTTGATATTGGCGGCAATATAACGTTGTCCGCCGATCATGATAGGAGAGGGTGTCATATCAGCCCAAAACAGGCTGCCGTCACGACGTTTAAACTGAAAATTCTCAATTATTTGTGAGTCTTTGATTGGCGTGTTAGTTAATAAAGTTTGTAGTTGTGAGCTCATTTCCTCGGGGTGTGCATTGATGCAAGGCATGCCGCTAATCTCTGCCTGTGGGTAATCGAGTAGTCTGGCAAATGCTGCGTTACTGAAAAGATAGCATTGACTGTCTAAATCGATTACGACCGTAGCTGATTCACATTGATTAAACAGCTTTTGATATTGAGATAGTTCTGCAGTAAACGAGCGCTTAATTTTTCTTGCCAAAATCATGGCAATGATCATCCAGTTAGACAAGGTGAGCAAGCCAATAAAAACCCATAAGTACAGCATTGAGCGGGATACGATTACCATCTCGCTGATTTTGTCTTGTTGATAAGTGCTGATTAATACTTCGAGGGATTTTTGATGATTGATTTTTTGACTTGCTGCTTTGAACCATTGCAGAGTGTCTACTTGGTTGATCTCATATTGCTCGTTGGTTATAGAGGTGTGCAATAAATCCCGGTATTTTTCCACAGTTACATAGTGGTTATCGGTTTGCAGCTGCTCAAAACGACTCACAAGATCATTATCAGCAAGTTTTTTAAAATCACGATGATGGGACGCTTGTGTGCTGATCGCCTCTAAAAATTGCCGGTAGTGTTTGAAATCCAACTGTTTACGAATAAAAATATCTCCTAGCAGTGCTCTTTCAATACCTGCTTGTTCTATCGCGTATAAAAAATGTGTGTAGGCGATAAAGTTTCTGGCCAGATCGGCATCGGGAAATTCTTCTGTTTGACTGGCAATAAAGTCCAGCAGCTGATGGTTTAATTGTGTATAGAACGCCAGAGTATCATCGGCACTCATGGTTTGCAGGTCGATTTTTTGGCGAATATTATCAATATCGTTGAGCGTTTGCAGAAAACGGCTAATAGCCTGGTGATTGTATGAGTTTTGATCATATGTTTGCAGTGTTGTTAGTGCGGCTTGCTGTTTGAGGTCGCTCAGATTACGTTGCTGTTGCATTTTCGAATTAGATGAGTAGCCAGCACTGGCTAGATAGACAACGCTGCTGCAGCGCTCTAGCTGTAATTCATAGACAAGACTGCTAAGGTCTTGAATCAGCAGATTCAGCTGCTGTAATTTTTTGAAGTGATTGGCTTTGTCTAAAAGCGTATTGATCTGGATTACAGAGAAGCACAGAATAACAAAAGCGGGAATGGTGATGAGTGTGTTGATGCCAATTTTGGCTGAACGAATATGCATAGCTACCTTGTTTGTGATGTTGCGTTTTATTAATCAAGGCGCTGCCTGGATGTACGTTTTTTCGTCAGTCTGTTTTGGGATACGACCATGCTTTATCTACTTATTAATAATAAGTAGATAAAGCATGGTCGTATCCCGTATTTTTTTGGTCTATTGGTCAGCTATAAGGATATGGCGAAAAAAGCAGCTTATTATATCTGTCAGACTATATTGCGCAACGATCATTTTCGGCTGAATAATTAATTATTAATATGATCAAGATCAAATAATATGTAGAAATAATCGGGATAAATTCCCGATTTATCTATACTTCGTTTTAAATTTTAAAAATCAACTAGTCTATATTCTCCGACGTCGTTATGAGCGTGCTTGCTATGGATTATAAGAAAATATTACCTCTTGATGTTATGGTCGATGAAATTTTTTCTATTTGAGGGAGAAATGCCCGATTTCCTTGGCGCATGTTTTATGTGATAAAAAAATAGACTAGTCTGAAAATAAACAAAAGTACGGGGCCATCCTTTTACAAAGTAGTGTGCTTTGATAGGCGTCGTGTGGTGAGGCTGGTTTCAAGAATAAGTACTTTACATGCCTCAATATGGAGTTATTGTAGTCATGGAAAATAAAGCAGGGAGATCTTCACCCTTGTCGAGCCTGCGGCGCTGCTACCGGAATTTGAAAGCTAGGCAGTTGCTGTTAATTATGTTTTCTTTGTTGAGCTTGGTGAGTATTTTTGCTTTGGGCTGGAATGCTATACAAGTTTTTTCTCAGCACAAGGTAGTAAGTCAGTTATCTGCGTCTAATATTGCTGGCCAACAGGTTCTAGCGCTCAACGCGTTGCTGGCACGTGAGCGCGGTCTAACAGCGGCGTTATTGGCCAATATTAATTTATATGATACAAACGCGCAGCAGGATCTTAGTCAGCTGCGTGCGGAAGTCAATCAAGGTTTTCGCCGGGTACAGGAAATCGGTGAGCGTTATCAATTGCCTCGGGGTAAACTGGCAGAAAATAAGCTCAAGCAGATTTTTGAACAGCTGAAAAATATTCGTCAGCGAGTGGGTGGTGCGCTGTTTGAAAAACATAATACACAATCTATTGACCACAGTGATTGGATAAAAGAACTAACACAGATTATCGATAATGTGGCTATGGTAAACCACCTTGTGTCGATTCCTGATGATGATGAAAAAATAGCCGCTCGTTATGGGCTTTTTTTAAGAATAGCTTTTTATAACTTAAGTGAAAATGCAGGGAGAGAGCGAGCGTTGCTCAGCGCTGTTATTGCCGAGGGTCGACCTTTGACTGCGGCGCAGCACCAGCAATTGGAGATCTATCAGCATACCTCGGAATTTATCAGTACTCGTATCAATGAAGTGTTGTCCTTCTTTCCAAAGACGCCGGAAATAGAGCGCGCTCAAACCGAGTTCGTTCGTGCTTACAAACAGGATTATCAAGTGCTACGCGCTGCGGTCATTAGCAGTGCCAGGACAGGAGCGCTTTACCCGGTTGACGCATTTGAGTGGCTTGAGCATGCTACGGGATCGATCAATTCTATTTTTGAATTGTCACATGCGGTAAATCTTTATCTAGATAATCAGGCAGAAAAAAATAAAACCCAAACCCGCTATGCGATGATCGCCCTATTTGTGACACTGGCTTTGGTTTTGAGCGTTTTTATAACAGCGTTTATTTTTATTTATCAGCGCATTTTGAAACCATTGCGAGAGCTGGAGTTATCTACCCATGCTATAGCCGATGGCGATTTCTCGCAACAATCAGATAAAATGGCCAATGATGAATTTGGTGAAGTTGCTGACGCTTTTGAGGTTATGCGTGATTATCTGTTTAAGGATCGTGAACTCAGGAAAAATGCCGAGCAAGAGTTGCGCAAGTTCAGCAAGGCGTTAGAACAAAGCGTTGGCTGTGTTTTGATTATAGATGGGAAGGGCATTATCGAATACGCCAACCCGCAATTTTATACTGCTACCGGATATAATGTTGAAGAGGTAATTGGTCAGAACAGTAAGGTGTTAAATTCTGATGAGTCCTTTCGTGCTGATATTGATCCATTGATAGCTGCGATTAAGCTGGGGCAGATGTGGCAGGGTGAACTGCGTTATAGGCACAAAAATGGCGAGGTCCGTTGGACATCAGTTTGTATGTCACCTTTACGCGAAGAGCAGGGAAGTTCTTTTCATAGCATTATTATCGCGCATGATATTAGTGATCGTATGAGACTGGAGGATCAACTTAATTTTTTATCTTATTACGATGATTTGACCAAGCTGCCTAACCGAACATCGCTAGAAGATTTCTTTAAGAAATGCACGAAAAATGCGCAACAATTGAGTAAGAAGTTTGCGTTTATTAGCTTAGGCTTGGATCGCTTTAAATTGATTAATGATAGCATTGGTCAGGAGGCGGGCGATAAATTATTGGTGGAAATAGCGGGTCGTCTCAATCGTGTTGTGCGTAGCTGTGACATTCTCGCACATTACCGAGGAGATCAATTTATCATACTGTCTGATTGCTTTAGCAGTGTGGATATGCTGAATGAATTACTTGATTGTTTAATGGGCGTGTTTGACCAGGCAATTTTTATTGATGAGCAGCAGTTGCAAGTGTCAGCCAGTATCGGCATAAGTGTTTGGCCGGATGATGGCAGTGATCTGAATGTATTGCTAAGCAAGGCCGATACAGCAATGCATCATGCTAAGGGTTTAGGGCGCAGTCAGCTTCAGTTTTTTACCGATGAACTCAATCAGAATGCCAGTCGGCGGCTACGGCTTGAGAAGGATTTGCGTAAAGCGATTGATCAACAGGAGTTTGAGCTCTATTACCAGCCGCAGCTTCACTTAGAGAGTCGCTTGATCATTGGCTGTGAGGCCTTAATTCGCTGGCATCATTCAGAGTTGGGGTTGATTTCGCCGATGGAGTTTATTCCTCTGGCAGAGGAGACTGGGCTTATTCGACCAATCGGCGAGTGGGTATTGCAAGCGGCCTGCGCTCAGGCGGTTGAATGGCACAAGCTTGGATACGAAGGGCTTTCAATGGCGGTAAACGTCTCCGTGTGCCAGCTTGATGATCCTGGGTTTCTGTCTAATCTATTGTCTATTTTGCATAATAGTGGTTTGAACCCTGCCAGTCTGGAAATCGAAATCACTGAAAGCTCAGTAATGGATAAACCTGAGAAGATGGTGGAGGTGTTAGAGAGAATTAAACATTTTGGTGTCAAGTTGGCGATTGATGATTTTGGAACAGGGTATTCCAGTCTGTCCTATTTGCGCTGCCTGCCTTTTGATAAACTGAAGATCGACCGCTCGTTTATTAAGGAGATTACCCATCGTTCTATAGATGCAACTATCGCACATGCAATTGTGACAATGGCTCATGGCCTCAATATGACGGTACTGGCTGAGGGTGTAGAAACCGATTTTCAGCTGGCCTGTCTACAGGGAGGTGCCTGTGATGAAATTCAAGGTTATCTTATTAGCCAGCCTGTTGCTGCAGAAGAGTTTGAGCAGATACTTATTAGTCCTGATTTGTATCTAAATCGTGTTGGCTTTGGGCTGGATGTAAAAAAAGCAGCAGATAATAAAAATCACAAAACTTCACTTAAACAAGCCCCGTTCGCTTAGCAGTGGTTAGTTTGGTAAGCAGGTAGAACAAGTCTGGGCTGTGGTAAAATACAACGTACAGGCTTGAATTCACTGGGTTTGCATTCTCGAGTCCCGTTACTCGCTCATTCTGGCTGTTGGAATACAGTGGTCGTTCTGGTTAAAATTTGATCGGAATGGGCAGGTGTTGCATCTGAGTTTCCATCATCAACGCCTTTCAGGAGTCTGGGTTTACGGTCTTGTCTTGTATCCACAAGGGGGCGGATAGGCTGCTCAAGGCTACTACACGCTGTAATAAATCTGGCTAAAGCGCTCGAATTGCTGAATAATATTTGCGCAAGCATGATAGGTGTGAACGCTTGTGCAACTTTGATGCTAGGAGATAGTCATGGAATCACCAGTACATTCTATAGCAGCCTTGTTTGATCAGCTTGGGTTGGAGAGTACCGACGAAGCGATTGCAGCATTTATTCAAAAAAACGGGCCTCTACCAGCAGGTGTGGAATTATCTCATGCTGCAATTTGGAGCCCGTCACAATCTGTTTTTTTGAAGAAGATGATCGATGATGATGCTGATTGGGCAGAGGTCGTTGATCAGTTGAATGCTCGCCTGCGTTGATAGCAGCAAAAACACAGTGGTTACCTTAACTGCTGTTAGTCGATAAGCACGAACTGGCCGTGTGCAGGGTATAATCCTTAATTAAACAACTCGCTAAATACCTACAGTGCTGTGCTTGAGGTGCCGGTTAGTGGTGATTTTGTCTATCCGGTCACAGTGCTTTATATATTTGTGGTGTAAATAGAATTCCACTTTATGAATGCTTGATATATTATGAATAACATTCATAATTGTCGGTTATCTTGTCCCGTTGGTATTTTTAATGAGTACTCAGAGCCGAAAACAGCGTCAGCTGGCAGAACGGGAACAGGTATTTCTTGATCGTGCCTGGGCGATGGTTAAAAACGATGGTGTGCTGAATCTGCAGATGTCGCGATTAGCTGCCGAGTGTGAGTATGCGGTCGGTACGCTCTATTTACATTTTTCCTCTAAAGAAGATCTGCTAGTAGCCTTGGCTTCTAGCAGGGTTGGTGAGCGCATTGAATTGTTTCGGCGGGCTGCGGCTTGGCAGGCGCCTACTCGTCATCGGATGTTTGCTATTGTGCTTGCGGACATGTTGTTCGCCCAGCAGTCCCCTGAATTTTTTCACCTCGCCCAATATGTGTCTACTCAGACTGTTTGGGCGGCTGCAACGGTAGCGCGTCGTGCCGATGCTTTAGCCAAATCTGAGCCACTGAGTACAGTGGTACGAGGTGTTATTGACGAGGCTATTTACAACGGCGATGTAGATAGTCAGGGGCTTAGTGGGCGAGAGTTGAGCAGTGGGCTATGGGCAATGTGTGTCGGTATGCATGCTCTGGCCGGTGCAGGTGGCTTATTGGAAACGCAGTGTGAGCCTGGTGCTTATCGATTATTACAGTTCCAGATTAATATATTATTGAATGGTCTTGAGTGGCAACCGTTGATGCCGATGACTGATGCTACGGCGCAGCGGCAATTGACGAGGCAGATCATGAGTGAATTGTTCCCCGAATTTATTGTCACGGCTGAGTCCGGGGCATTAACCCCCTTGGCTAGAAATTTTGGAGATGGCCCGAATGAGTAAAAGAATGATGGTGTTGCTACTGGTGACCGTAGTGGCTTTTGGTGGTTTATTCGGTGTTAAGTGGTTTAGCGGTATAAAGATGGCTGAGTATTTTGACAATATGCCGGTACCGCCAACAGTCGTTTCGGCTACGGCTGCTAAAGCGGATGCTTGGATTACCGAAGTGACCGCCGTAGGCAGTGTAGCCGCAGTGCAGGGTGCTCAATTAACCACTGCGGTGCCGGGTATAGTTGATCATATTTATTTTAAAAACGGCAGTGCGGTGGAGACTGGCGATGTGATCCTGACTCTCGATAGTGCCACAGATTTGGCACAATTAAAGTCCTTGCAAGCTGCTGAACGTCTTGCTGAGTTGGAGCGCGATCGTTTAAAGGCGCTGTGGCAAAGTAAAAGTATTTCAAAGTCAGAGCTCGATCAGCGACAGACTCAATTGGAGCAAGCTCAAGCTAATGCGGCTGCCCAGCAAGCAAGGATTGATCAAAAAATATTGAGGGCGCCCTTTGCTGGGCGCTTAGGTATCCGCAGTGTCAATATTGGGCAATATGTTGAAGCTGGTGATCCATTAATCAATTTACAGTCATTGGATAAGGTGTTTATCGATTTTATGCTGCCTGAGCAGCGCTTCAGCAATGTACAGGCTGGAATGCCAGTGCGGGCGCAGATGGATGCGTTGGGCGATAAGGTTTTCGAAGGTGAAATTACCGCCATAGAGCCAATGATCGATCCTGATACGCGTAACTTTAGAGTGCAGGCTACATTCACTAATCAGGAGAAACAGTTACGTCCAGGGATGTCCGCACGGGTTTCACTCAACGTCGGTAAGCAGCAGGATGTTGTGGTAGTACCGCGGACAGCGATCAGTTATAGGCCCTATGGTAATTCTGTTTATGTACTGACACCTATCGATGGGAAAGATGCAGAGGGTAAGCAGCAGATGTTATCGAAGCAGCGATTTGTTCGTACAGGTGAGACACGAGGTGATTTGATCGCTATCGATGAGGGCTTGTCAGTTGATGAACAGGTGGTTACCAGCGGCCTGTTGAAGTTGCGCAGCGGAGCTAACGTCTCGATCAATAATGCTGTGCAGCCGGATGCTAATATCGCGCCGACGCCGGATAACGGCTGAGGAGCTTCTTGTGAAATTTACTGACTTATTTATTAAAAAACCAGTGCTGGCTATTGTTGTCAGTTTGTTCATTTTATTACTGGGTTTACGTGCAGGAACTGAGCTTAATGTACGCCAATATCCGGCACTGCAAAATGCCGTGGTACAGGTCTCGACACCTTATGTTGGCGCCGATGCTGATTTGGTTCAGGGGTTTATCACGACGCCAGTAGAGCGCGAGGTAGCCACCGTCGACGGGATTGATTACATCACTTCATCCAGTGTCGCTGGGATGTCAATGGTGACTGCGATGGTGCGCCACGATGCGGACCCCGATGTGGTGCTAACCGAAGTGGTTACCAAAGTAAATAAATTGCGCGGAGAGCTACCTGTTGAGGCTGAAAACCCGGTGATTGAGAAGCGTGTCGGTGATCCGACTGCACACGCCTATTTGGCATTTAATAGCGACTCGATGTCTATCAGCCAGATTACTGACTACCTCACCAGGGAGGTAGAGCCAAAGTTGGCAACAGTATCTGGTATTCAACGAGCTGAGTTGGGAGGCGCCAGACCCTTCGCTGTAAGAGTCTGGCTAAAACCTGAACGGATGAAAGCTTATGATATGACAGCTGCTGATGTTCAGAATGCATTGCGCTCCAATAATGTACTGTCGGCAGTTGGTTCAACCAAAGGTTCGATGCTGTCAGTTGATCTCAAGGCAAATACTGACCTGCGTAATGTTGATCAGTTTAAACGCATGATTGTTCGTGCCGATAAAGGTTCTATTACTCGGCTAGAAGATGTTGCTGATGTGGAGTTGGGTGCCGAAGCGTATTCAGTGTCCTCGCGGTATAAGGGTAAGCATGCGGTTTCCGTTGCTGTTTATCTGATGCCTGATGCCAATGCGGTTGAATCCTTAGCAAGCTTAAGGGAGGTGTGGGAAAAAGAAATTATCCCGCAGTTGCCAGAAGGTTTGATGCCTTATTTTGTCTACGATAGTTCGATTTATATCCGTGATGCAATATCCGAAGTGAAGACGACCATTGTTGAAGCCATTGTTATCGTTATCTTGGTTATCTTCTTGTTCTTAGGCTCTATGCGCTCGGTGATTATCCCTGCTGTTGCAGTGCCACTGTCATTAGTTGGCGCTATGTTTCTGATGCTGATTTTTGGCTTTTCGTTAAATTTACTGACACTGTTGGCGATGGTGTTGGCCATTGGGATTGTAGTTGATGATGCCATTATTGTACTAGAAAACATCCATCGCCATATTGAGGAGGGGATGACTCCCATTGAAGCATCATTGCATGGTGCACGCGAGCTGGCTTGGCCGGTGGTGGCGATGACCACTACATTGGTGGCGGTATATTTACCGATAGCTTTCCTGAGTGGTATCACTGGCGTGTTATTTCTTGAGTTTGCTTTCACGCTGGCTGGCGCGGTTTTACTTTCGGGTGTGGTGGCGCTGACTCTAACGCCGATGATGTGCTCAAAATTGCTTAAGCCCCATAGTGCTGACGGTAGTGGCGGGCGGTTGGAAAAATGGCTTGACCATCAATTTGAGCGTTTACGCTTGCGCTATCAAAAGGATTTACACACGGTACTTGATGAGCGGGTCGGTATAGCAGCATTTGGCTTAATTATTTTTATTTCTTGTTACTTTTTATTTGTGATGTCGCCCAGCGAACTAGCACCAAAGGAAGATATAGGCCTTGTATTTTATGTGGGTGAGGCTGACCCTGGTGTATCGTTAGAATATATTGAGCGCTACTCGTCAGTCGCGCAGGACATTGACGAGTCAAGTGAGGCTATTCTGGGTAACTTTCAGAACAATGGTATAAACGTATTTGCGCCAGGTAATACTAACGGCGTTTTAGGTGGCTTTGTGTTGGCACCTTTGGCAGAGCGTGACCAGAGTATATTTGAAATGTTAGATACGATTATTCGACCTAAAACCGATAATGTAGCTGGTTTGAAAATAGCAGCAATGGTGCGGGCAGCCCTACCATCTGGTGGTTCAGGTATGCCGGTAGAGTTTGTTATTACCAGTATATCCGCTCCGGAATCGGTTAAAGAATTAGCCGATGAAGTGGTAGCGAAGGCTTATGAAAGCAAAAAGTTTATTTTCCTTAATACCGATGTGAAAATCGATAAACCACGGACTGAAATTTTAATTGATCGTGATAAAGCTGCGCAGCTTGGTATCAATATGAACGAGTTGTCAGCTGACCTCTCGGCGATGCTATCCGGTGCTTATGTCAACCGTTTCTCGCTTGTAAATCGCTCCTATAAGGTAACATCACAGGTGCAACGCAGTGACCGCTTGAATGCTGATCAAATTCAGGATTATTACACGCGTACGATGTCGGGTGATTTGGTACCACTGTCGACGATAGTCACGTTAAAAGATTCTGTTCAGCCGCAGGTGCTGGGCCGTTTTCAGCAGCTCAATAGCGTTACTATTGGGGCTATTCCACGCCCTGGCATCCAGCTGGGCGAAGCTTTGGCCGTGCTGGAAGATGCCGCAGCAACAGTATTGCCGCGTGGTTATTCCTATGACTATGCTGGTCAGGCGCGCCAGTTTAAGCAAGAGGGGTCGTCTTTGGTTGTAACGTTCTTCTTTGCGCTTATCATTATTTATTTAGTACTGGCGGCACAGTTTGAATCTTTTCGAGATCCAATCATTATGCTGGTCACGGTGCCGTTGTCGATCAGTGGGGCATTATTGGTGCTGAATATATTTGCACTATTTAATGTGCAGGGTGCAACGCTCAATATTTATACTCAGGTGGGGCTGTTAACGTTAATCGGTGTTATTTCCAAGCATGGTATCCTGATTGTAGAGTTTGCTAATAAATTGCAAGTACAGGGGCACTCCAAGCGGCAGGCGATAGAAGAGGCGACATCGATTCGTTTGCGCCCAGTGCTGATGACTACAGCAGCACTGGTGTTGGCAATGGTGCCGTTGTTAATTGCGACTGGCCCGGGCTCTACAGCGCGCTTTTCAATGGGTTTGGTGATCGCTTCAGGTATGACCATCGGTACGGCATTTACACTTTATGTACTGCCTGCGGTTTATCTGTTTCTTGCGCGTGATTATGCAGCTAAACCAGTTTCTTTAACGTCTTAATAACATCTTGTTGTTGCTTGCGTCAGCGTGCAAATCAGATTTATTGGCTTATCGATTCATTTTAAAGCCTGTAGTTAGAGCTGCGGCAAGTAATTGTTGGGTATACGGGTGTTGTGGCTGTTGAAAAATTTGTTCCGTCGGCCCCTGTTCGACAATCTCTCCTTGCTTCATGACGAGGGTGTTGTGGCTGATGGAACGGACCACCTGCAAATCATGACTGATAAATATATAGCTGAGCTGATGTTTTCGTTGCAGGCGCTTGAGTAAATCGAGTACTTGCACTTGTACAGAGCGGTCCAGTGCAGAGGTTGGCTCATCCAAAATTATTAGCTTGGGTTCGAGGATAATAGCTCTTGCGATAGCAATGCGCTGGCGCTGCCCACCGGAAAATTCATGAGGGTAGCGATGTCGAACCTCAGGGTCGAGCTCAACTTCTTTTAGTGTGTCGATAACGCGCTGTTCACGTTGTTGCGGTGTTAACTTTTGATGGACTAACAATCCTTCACTAATAATATCCGCAACGCACATTCTCGGGCTAAGGCTACCAAAAGGATCTTGAAACACTACCTGTAAATCTTTACGCTCGGCTCGCATTTTTTGTGGGTCGAGCAGGTCAAGGCGTTGCTGGTGGAAGTGGATGGCTCCAGTTGACTGGGTCAAGCGCAATATAGCCATGGCTAGGGTACTTTTACCTGAGCCACTTTCGCCAACAATACCTAGGGTTTCTCCGGCATTTAAACGAATGCTCGCATCATTAACCGCAGTGAAATACTCATGCTTTTGGAAAAACCACTTTTTAGCTAATGGAAACTGTACTCGTAAATGTTCTGTCTGTAACAGCACATCAGCGCTCGGTGTATTGCCGTTGCTGACCGGCTTGCCGCTGGGCTCGGCGGCTAATAAGGATTGGGTGTAGGGATGTTGTGGCTGGGTAAACAGGGTTCTGGTTTCGGCTTGCTCAACCAGTTCACCATGCTGCATCACCAGTACCCGGTCAGCGATTTGTTTAACCACCGACAGGTCGTGAGTGATCAGTAATATAGCCATCCCCATGCGCTGCTGTATTTCGTTTAACAGGGCTAATATTTGGCCCTGTACGGTTACATCCAAGGCCGTTGTGGGCTCGTCGGCGATGAGTAGCTCTGGTTCATTGGCAATGGCCATGGCGATCATTACCCGTTGCCGTTGTCCTCCTGATAATTGGTGGGGGTAGGCTTTTATTTTTTGTTCTGGGTCAGGCATATCGACTTGCTGTAATAGCGTCATTATTCGCTGTTGTAAAGGCTTACCGCGTAAGCCTTGATGTAGGCTTAAGACTTCGCCTATTTGTCGGCCTACCGTGTGCAAGGGGTTTAGCGCGGTTAGTGGCTCCTGAAAAATCATGCTAATTTTATTGCCCCGAATCGCTCGCAGGGTTTTGGGTTTTATGCCTAATAATGGTTTCTCTGCAAAAGTAATTTCGCCACTGGGATGGCTAGCCAAAGGGTAGGGCAATAGCTGTAAAATAGAGTGCGCGGTTACAGATTTCCCTGAGCCGCTTTCACCCACCAGCGCCACTGTTTCGCCAGGGTATATTTCAAAAGAAATATTTTTAACGGCATCAACAACCTTGTCCCCTTGCAGAAACCGAGTGGAGAGGTTAGTTACCCGTAATAATGGCGAGGGTTTGTTTTGATTGGGGTTGTTTACATCACTCATTTAACCAGCCTCGGGTCGAGTGCATCGCGTACTGCCTCACCGATAAATACTAATAAGGTCAGCATTAGCGACAGTACCACAAAAGCACTGACTCCCAGCCACGGAGCTTCCAGATTACCTTTGCCTTGCGCTACGAGCTCGCCCAGTGATGCCGACCCCGGGGGTAAGCCAAAGCCAAGAAAATCTAAAGATGTCAATGTGGTAATTGCACCGGTAAGAATAAAGGGTAAATAAGTCAAGGTGGCAACGATTGCGTTGGGTAAAATATGTCGAAACATAATAACAGGGTTGCTGACGCCCATTGCTCTAGCTGCTTTGACATATTCTAAATTGCGACCGCGTAAAAATTCAGCTCGGACCACATCAACCAATTGGGTCCAGCTGAACAGCAGCATAATCCCCAATAACCACCAGATGTTAGGGGTGATGATGCTGGATAAAATAATTAATACGAATAACACCGGTAAACCACTCCAAACTTCGATAAAACGTTGACCGATAAGATCGACTTTGCCGCCGTAATAACCCTGTACGGCACCAATCGCAACGCCGATGATTGAGCTGCCGATAGCCAGGCTCAGAGCAAATAAAACTGATATACGAAAACCGTAAATGACTCTGGCAAATACATCTCTGGCTTGATCGTCGGTGCCGAGCCAGTTCGACGCACTAGGGGGCGACGGAGCGGGAGTTGATAAGTCAGCGATATGGGTGTGATAGCTGAAGGGCACAACAGGCCAGAGCATCCATCCTTTGGCGTCGATCAAATCTATTACGTAAGGGTCTTTGTAATCCGCCTCGGTTTCGAAATCCCCATCAAAGGTTGTTTCGGGGTAAGAAAATAATGCGGGTAAATAGAGGTCGCCGTCATAGACAACTAGCACGGGTTTGTCGTTTGCAATTAATTCGGCAAATAAACTTAACAAAAAAACAGTTAAAAAAATAATTGCGCTGTAAAAGCCTCGTTTATTGCCTTTGAACGTCAACCAACGGCGCTGGTTGATTGGGCTTAATGGTTTACGCGTAAACATCACTTAATGCGTCCTCGAATCAAAGTCTATTCGGGGATCGACCAGAACATACATCATGTCGCTGATTATCTTCATCAATAGGCCCATTAGAGTAAAAATAAATAACGTACCGAATATGACCGGATAGTCGCGGTTAATAATGGCTTCATAGCCGAGTAAGCCGATACCATCCAGAGAGAAGATTACCTCGATCAACATAGAGCCGGTGAAAAACATGCTTAAAAATGCGCTGGGGAAACCAGCAATAATAATCAACATAGAGTTTTGAAAAATATGGCGATAGAGTACCTGTGATTCTTCTAGACCTTTTGCTCTGGCAGTAACCACATATTGTTTATTAATCTCATCGAGAAATGAGTTTTTAGTCAGCATAGTCAAAGTGGCAAAGCCGCCGATTGTATAGGCAGTTAGCGGTAGTGTGAGATGCCAGAAGTAATCTTTTATCTGGTCGAATATGCTCATCTCGTGGAAATTATCCGAGCTTAATCCGCGCAGAGGAAACCAGTCGAGAAAGCTACCGCCGGCAAAAATAACGATCAGTAAAATAGCGAACAAAAACCCTGGGATAGCGTAACTGACGGTGATGAGTGTGCTCGTCCATACATCAAAGTGGCTGCCGTGGTGAATAGCTTTTCTGATTCCTAGAGGAATTGAAACCAGATAGGTAATCAGGGTGCTCCATAAGCCTAAAGAAATAGAAACGGGTAGTTTTTCGATAATTAAATCAATGACCGGCGCATTGCGGAAAAAACTTTCGCCAAAATCGAGCTGGCTATAATTAACAATCATATCCCAGAATCGTTCTGAGGCTGGTTTGTCAAAGCCATACATTTTTTCGATTTGAGCTATGATCTCTGGGTCTAGGCCTTGTCGTTGTTGATAGCTACTGGTCTGTTCGCCGGTATCACCTATTGATGAGCCGCTGATGCGGGAGGTGGCATTGATATTGTGGCCTTGTAGCCTTGCCACCATTTGGTCAACAGGGCCTCCAGGAGCTGATTGTATAATTAAAAAATTGATCAGCATAATACCAAACAATGTTGGGATGATCAGCAGCAAGCGGCGAAGTATATAATTAGCCATAGTAAGGGGGTCAGCAAAGGTTTTCAGGAATGTTATGGGCTGGTTTTATGTTTCTGGCCCTACTGGTTTAATAATTTTTTGTTTCGATTTAAGGCTTGTTCTTTGCTAGGGTCTATCCACCATGTCAGCAAACCGAGATCAAAAGTCGGGTCGTACTTTGGTGCGATATCAGGTTTGCCAAATTTATCCCAGTAAGCAATGCGGTGTTTGCCACTATACCATTGCGGGATAACATAATAATTATTCAATAGTACTCGATCTAGTGCATGGGTCCGGGTGATTAACTCTTCGCGGGTTTGGGCAGAGATGACCAAATTGACCAACTCATCAACCACCGGGTTTTTAATTCCGGAATAATTTCTGCTGCCTTCAATATCCGCTGAACGTGAGCTCCAGTACTCTAGCTGTTCATTGCCCGGTGACAGCGACTGTGGGATCACTATGCTTGTCATATCGTAATCATAGCTGCGCAAGCGGTTGATATATTGTGAGACTTCAACGTTTTTGACGATGAACTGGATACCCAGTTTTTTTAAGGCTTGAGCATAAGGATTTACAATTCTTTCGTAGGTGGGGCTGTAAATAACCATATCAATTATAAAGGGCTCGCCGGACTCGGCATTGACCAGTAGATTATCTTTGACTACCCAGCCTGCTTCTTTTAATAATTTGGCGGCTAGGCGCAGGTTGTGGCGGTTATAGCCGTTGCCTGCACTTACCGGCAAGGTAAATTCTTCAGTAAATACAGAGTCGGGGATTTTCCCTCGATAGCGTTCAAGTAATTTGAGCTCATCGCCTTCGGGTATGCCTGAGGAGGCTAGTTCGGAATTGGAGAAAAAACTTTGGGCACGGTTGTATAGACCGTAAAATAGATTTTTGTTTGACCATTCAAAATCAAAGGCATAAGTAAGTGCCTGGCGAACACGGATATCCTGGAATTTCTGTTGCCGCAAATTCATCAGAAAACACTGGATTCCTGTTGGATTTTGATGGGTTATCAGTTCCTGTTTAAGCAGGCCGTGTTCGATAGCAGGGCTGGTATAGCCAGTAGCCCATTGTTTAGATACATTCTCAACCCTAAAGTCATATTGGCCAGCTTTGAGCGCCTCTAATAAAACAACGGCATCTTTATAATAATCCACTTGGATACGGTCGAAGTTGTACATGCCTACATTGACCGGTAAATCTTTAGCCCAGTAATTTTTTACCCGCTCATAGACAATCTTCCTGCCTGGGTCGGCGCGGGTTATTTTATAGGGGCCGCTGCCTAGCGGAATTTCAAGTGAGGATTTGCTGAAATCACGTTTTTCCCAGTAGTGTTTGGGTAGTACGGTGAGTTGGCCAACAATCAGTGGTAGCTCCCGATTATTGCCGTTTTTAAAGGTAAATTTCACCGAATGCTTATTCAGTGCTTTTACTGCAACGACATCCGCATAATAGGAGCGGAAGAATGGGCTGCCTTTTTCAATGAGCAGGTTGTAGCTAAAAACGACGTCTTCAGCAGTGATGGGTTCGCCATCGTTAAAACGAGCTTCTTTGCGTAGGTGAAAAATAACCCATGAGCGGTCGGCAGCCGTTTCTATTGTTTGCGCAATTAAACCATATTGGCTTGAAGCCTCGTCGGCAGAGATAACAGTTAAGGTGTCGTAGATTAAGTTTATTTCGTCACCTGAAGTCCCTTTCGGAATAAATGGATTTAAACTGTCATAATTACCCTGGACAGCTTTTTTTAACGTGCCGCCTTTTAGAGCGGATGGCGAAGTGTAATCAAAATGGCTAAAGTTGGCTGGGTATTTGGCATCGTTATACAGCGTGATCGCATGACTGAGCGTCGACTTGCTATTATCGTTAGCCGGATGGTTGTTGGTTGGACTGCTGATAGCAGCGCTATTGCACAAAATGGTGATTAACAGGAGCAAGAATGTTTTTTGTATCATGGATGGTTCGCAATGATGATCATGAGCTAGTTACGACGCAGTTAAGAACAAATTATGTACAGTTTGTTTGAGTGATATAGATTCTTATCAATATTTATAGGTAGCACGTTACCAAGAACTCCTGTCGGATGGAAGAGTTGCAGTTATACTGCTGTCATTCTTATAGCACACCTAACAATAAGCAAAATTTACTGGAATTTATGATAGATCAATTGAGTGACACCGATTATTGGGTTAAACAACTTAGTCATGTTCAGCTGCCGGTATTATCGGGTGTGATGAAAGAGCTGAATGCTGTTACCCGTAATAAAGATACATCCGCAACACAACTGGCAGAGATTATCCTAAAAGACAGCGCTTTAACCACAAAAGTTCTACGTGTTGCCAATAGTGTTTATCACAACCCCAGTAGCGAAAATGCTATTACCACTATTAGCCGAGCGGTTGTGCAGCTGGGCTTTCAGGGGATTAAAGCTATTTGTTTGTCGGTGATGATGATTGATTCACTGCTTAAGCAAAATCCCAAGGCGCGAATGCTACAATGGATGGCGCGGGGGTTTCATACGGCGATACAGGCGGAAAACCTATTCAAACATGTCGGTGGCAATGATCGAGAAGAGGAGGTGTTTGTGACCTCTTTACTATTGCATGTGGGTGAGATGGCTTTTTGGAGCTCCAGGAATGCTGTGACCGAAAAACTGGATGAGCAATTAATAGCTGGGTCATCCGGAGATGAGTTGCTTGAGCTCGACTTGCTTGGCTGCACGATGAAGGACATTAGCCGAGCGTTGACGCAGGAGTGGCAGCTCGGGGATCACCTGATGGATGCACTGTCGCCGACGCAAGATTCTGGGGCGGCTACCCATGCGGTGCTATTGGCGGAGGAGATCAGTATCGCTACCGAGCAGGGCTGGGATTCACCGGCGTTTCGCGATGTTTTGGTCAAAACTTCACTTTATACAGGTTTGGGTTTAGAGAGTGCGAGGGAGATGATTGAGCAGGGGGCTGAAAAGGCTGCGGCGGTCGCGGTTACATATGGCGCGAGTAAGATCTGCCACTTTATTCCCAGTATTCATGAGCCGGAAGTTAAACCGGAGTTGCAGCAGCTTGAAGCAGACCCGCAGCTACAATTGGATATCTTGCGTGAAATGGGTGCCATGGTTGAGCAGATGGTCGATGTGAATACCCTGTTTCAAATGGTGATTGAGGGCATTCATCGCGGTATTGGTCTGGATCGGGTGTGCTTGTGTCTTATCGACCCTAGAGTAACGAGTATGCAGGCGAAATACATTCTGGGGGCGGATACCGATGAGTGGCGTGGTGATATGAGCTTTGCGGTCAAATCAGAGCAGGATAATTTATTTGCTTACTGCCTGCATAGTCGAGTCAATATTTGGCTGCAACCCAATGTTAGCAGTAAGCAGAGGTACTTAATTAACAAGAAGATCGAGCGTTTGATCAATACGGAGAACTGCCTAATTAGCTCCGTGTATGCGGGAAGCCGTCCTGTCGGGCTTATTATTGCCGATCGGGGTAAAAATAAAGCCCCGGTTATTAGTCGCGAACAGCATGAAAGCTTTGATCACTTTAGCCAACAAATCAGTGTGTCGCTGGCGATGTTGGCAGAGAAAGCACGGCAGCGTCGCCGTTAATTTACTCTGTTAGTAACATCTACGTAAAGGGTGATGGCTTGCCCTGGTTGCAGGTATTTTTTAGGGTTAACGTTGTTCCACTTAATGATGTCGTTGACGCCAACGTTAAATTTACCTGCAATGCGGGCGAGAGAGTCGCCGCTGCGAACCTTGTACCCCACCTTTCTTATCACTGATTCACGCTGGCCTGGCTGAACAGCCCCGGCTTGGTTTACCCATATACTGAGTTTTTGCCCTGGTTTGAGCGGGTCTTTGGGGGCAATGCCGTTCCAGTGGGCAAGCTTTGCCACGGTGACATTATATTTGCGGGCAATAGTCCAGAGGCTGTCGCCGCTGCGCACGTTGTGAAATTGCTGGGTGCTGTTGGCTCCGCCGGTTCTGTTGGTTTGGATGGCAGTAAGTCGCTGATTGGCGCTGAGCGAGTAGTGCTCAGCTTGTTCGGTAGCGGTAGGAATCATTAATGATTGACCTACTTTAATGGTATTACTGGATAAGCTATTGATGTCTTTAATGACGTTGGCATCGGTATTAAAGCGTTTGGCCAGCAGCAGTAGCGAATCGCCACTTTTCACCTTATAGCGCTTCCAGTTCAGTCGCGACTGCGGGTCGAGTGAAGAAATCTGTTGTTCAAGTAGCGGCTCGCTTTCGATGGGGATTAGCAAACGATGAGGGCCGTCCGGGGAAGTTGCCCAGCGATTAAAACCGGGGTTGAGTCGGTACAGTTCATCAATATCGATAGAGGCCATTGATGCTACTTGTGCCAGGTCGATTTGTGAATGAGTTTCTATTTCTGCAAAGTAAGGGCTGTTGGGGATAGGTTCAAGGTCCAGCCCGTAGTGAGTGGGGTTGTCGATTAACTTGGCCAGAGCCAGTAATTTAGGTACGTAGGTTTTGGTTTCTCTGGGTAAATCCAGCGACCAAAAATCGGTGGGCTTACCAGCTTTCTGGTTTTTGCGGATAGCTCTATTGACGTTGCCTTGTCCGGCATTGTAGGCAGCCAGTGCCAGTAGCCAATCGCCTTCATAATAATTGTTCAGGTTTTCAAGCAAGCTAATGGCTGCGTTAGTTGAGTCAATGATGTCGCGGCGGCCGTCATACCACCAGTTTTGTTCTAGCTTATACATACGTCCAGTAGAGGGAATAAACTGCCACATACCGGATGCTCTGCCGTGGGAATAGGCAAAAGGGTCGTATGCGCTTTCAACGATAGGTAGTAGGGCAAGTTCTAGTGGCAGACCTTTTTCATCGAGAGATTCGGTAATATGGTAGATGTAACGTTCAGCTCGCTGGCTGACTGTATTCATATAAAGCGGGTTGCTTTGCAGTCGATTGAACTCAGTATCAATACGACTTTCGTCTATCTGCCAATCTAGCTGTGAACCTGATTTAATTCGCTGCCAAATGGTTTCTGGTTCTACCCAGGCGGGCTCGCCGGTATCTTCGCCAGGTATACAAATATAGGGCGAATCAAAGTTGGTGGAGTAATCCCATGGCTGATTTTCGATCAGCTCGCTGGCAGTTGCGTCGTTGATCTCAATAGGCTCGTGCTTTGCAAAGGGTATGGAGTTTATTAGTGCGCAGGATGAGAGTAAAAATAAACCAGATATGATATTAACTATATACTTTAACTTATTGATTTTCATGTATATTATGGCTGCTATTTCTCGTTGTTTGTCAGGGTGTTTGCTGGCTTGTATAAGCGCTGGCCGAGTACTAGAAATTGTCTTTCCAGCTTCTGATTGTAGCGAAAACCTCCGTGTTTGTGGAACAGGGCTTACCGCTGTGGTGCTCGGCGCTCTTGATGACAGTGGCTTCTGAACAACGTAAAAACGGGTTGGTGAGCAGCTCTGTTTGTAGCAGTGATGGTATCGTGGCTTGCTGTTGTTGGCGCAGTTCGTTGGCGGTCTTGAAGCGCTGTTGCAAGTCGGGATTGTTAGGCTCTACAGCCAAAGCGAAGCTGAGGTTGCTGAGGGTATATTCGTGGGCACAGTAGACGCGGGTGTTGGCAGGTAGCTCAGCTAGCTTGGACAGCGAAGCTAGCATCATTGCAGGATTGCCTTCGAAAATACGTCCACAGCCACCGGCGAATAATGTGTCACCACAAAAGAGCAGCGGACCTAAGTCGCTATCAGCACAGTACATGGCGATATGGTCTAGGGTGTGACCGGGAATATCAATAACGTTAAAGGTTAGCCCAAGAATGGAGAAACTCTCGGGTTCGCTTAATTTGTGGTTTATTTGGCTAATCTTGGGGCTGTCTGGGCCGTAGACGGGAATTGGCTTGCCATGCTTATTTTCATGCAGCAAAGTGTTTAGGCCGCCAGTATGATCTGGGTGATGGTGGGTGATCAGTATTGCCACTAACTCTAAATCCAGAGCGGTTAATGATTCTTGAACAGGAGCAGCGTCGCCAGGATCGACTACGACGGCCTGCTTGCTAGTGTCATCGTAAAGACACCAGATGTAGTTGTCGTTAAATGCGGGGATAGCTTGTATTTGAATCATGGCTGTTGATATCGTCGATAAAAAGAAGAGTAACTATGACGTCTAAAGAGCCGGATAGTTTGCCTTAACTGTAGATTAATAGCCATTTTCAGTTAAGATAATTGCTTTTTTTGGGGGCGAAGCAGGTCTGTATTATCGAATTTGGACGGTGTTATTAATATAGGGTGGCGCTATTATATCTGCTATACATACCGTAAATGGGGCGCGCTAAAACAGATGAATGCCATTCAGGATTATGCCATTAAAACAGGACGATACCACCAGTGACGAAACTATTTGGCTACCGACAAAAAAAGCCGGAGATAAATAAGTTACTGCCTTTGCTGGAGCGATGGTTTAGTTCGGAGCGAGGCGCTAACATGCGTGCCTATCAGCAGAGCATGTTAGCTGAGGTGCTAAGTGATTGTTTTGGTTACTACTTATTACAGCTTAGCGTCGATCCGAGCACCAAATTGTTTGATGGCTGTCGGGTGCAACAAAAATTTCGCTGCCACCCGATGGGGCAAGTTGCTGGAGCATTGAGCGAGTTTGATCAACTGCCTTTTGCCAGTGAAAGCCTGGATGTGGTGCTGTTGCATCATGTGCATGAGGTCGTAACCAGCCCGCATCAATTGTTGCGAGAAATAGAGCGTGTTGTCATCCCTTCTGGGCGGGTGGTGGTGCTGGGGTTTAATCCCTGGTCTCAGCTTGGCGTTTACAGTCATATTGGCCGCTGGCTACCAGACACAATCTGGCATAATCAATTAATCAGTGCCCAGCGTATGACCGATTGGTTGAGCTTGTTGGGGTTTGAGACACAGCTATGCCAGTACGGTGATCATTGCCTGCCTGCGATGGACTCGGATAAATATCCTTCAGTTACCACCTTTTTGAAGTCCTGGCCGTTTGGTAATTTCTACTTAATATCAGCAATAAAACAGGTGGCGGCAATGACACCATTGAAACCGAGCTGGAAGCAGGCTGCGGCGTCGGGTTTTTCCGGTTTGTCCCCAGCCAAACCCAGGGTGGGCACCCAGAGAGATACTTCTCAGCGGTTTTCATTGAATCAACAACAACCAACAAATAATGAGGATAAGTCTTGAAGCAAGTTGAAATATTTACCGATGGTGCATGTCGTGGTAACCCAGGCCCTGGTGGTTGGGGGGCGTTGATACGTTTTCAAGGCAAAGAAAAAGAGTTGTGTGGTGGTGAGGCCAATACCACCAATAATCGCATGGAGTTAACGGCGGCAATCGAAGGCCTGAAAACCCTAACCGAGCACTGTGAGGTTGCTTTAACCACCGATTCACAGTATGTACGCAAGGGTATTACCGAGTGGATGAGTAACTGGAAAAAACGTGGCTGGAAAACGGCGGCGAGACAACCGGTGAAAAATGTGGATCTATGGCAACAGTTGGATGAGCAATCCAAGCGACACACTATTGTCTGGCACTGGGTCAAGGGTCACAGTGGCCACCCGGAAAATGAGCGCGCCGACCAGTTGGCCAATCGTGGCATTGACCAGCTTTAGTGTTGGTTATTTCAAATGCCACTCAATAACAGAGCTAAATCATCACGCGCAGCAATAACTTGCGCTAAGGATATGCAGTGAGACAGGTCGTACTTGATACAGAGACAACCGGGCTTGAGCCTTCTCAGGGTCATCGTATTATCGAGATAGGGTGCGTCGAGTTGGTCGGCCGTAAATTAACTGGTCGGCATTACCATCAGTATATTAATCCAGATCGGGAGATCGATGCTGGCGCGATGGAAGTCCATGGTATTACTAATGAATTTCTAACAGATAAACCGCGCTTTGCCCAAATCTTCAAAGATTTTCTGGACTTTATTGATGGCGCAGAGCTGGTTATCCATAACGCGCCCTTTGATATTGGCTTTCTTGATCATGAGCTCAGGCTGTTAGGGGCGGCAAGTCCAGGTAAGATTTTGGATTATTGCACGGTAGTAGATTCGCTGGTGATGGCGCGACAAAAACATCCCGGCCAGCGCAACAGCCTTGATGCGTTGTGTTCACGCTATGCGGTTGATAACTCTCAGCGCGAGCTACACGGTGCCTTACTGGATGCAGAAATTCTGGCAGATGTTTATCTGCTAATGACGGGCGGTCAGACCAATTTATTGCTGTCCGCTGAAGATTCACAAAGTGGCGGTGGAGCTAATACCGATACCGCCATCAGGCGTCTGGACGCCAATCGTCCAGCATTAAAAATTATCAAAGCGAACGCACAGGAGTTGGCTGAGCACGAGCTAAGATTACAGGAGATTGATGGTGCCAGCGGGGGAAACAATCAGTGGCGTTAATCTAATACCACTGATTTGCACAAGATATTTTCTCTACGTTTGTTTATTACAGTACCCAGTACACGGCAATAACACCAACGGAGCCCATAACAACGGTATAGGGCAGGGCCATTAATACCATTTTGCCGTAAGACAGTCTGATTAACGGTGCCAGTGCTGATGTCAGTAAAAATAAAAATGCCGCTTGACCGTTAGGCGTCGCCACACTGGGTATGTTGGTGCCGGTATTAATGGCGATAGCCAGAGTGTTGAACTCTGCGAGGGTAATCGAGCCAGCCTCAAGTGCGTCTTTAACTTCATTGATATAGACCGTCGCGACAAATACATTATCACTGATCATCGATAGCGCACCATTCGCGATAAAGAACATGGTAGGTCGTATATCGCTGTCCATCATCAATACTGTATTAATGATTGGGGTGAATAGGTGTTGCTCGTGTATTACCGCCACAATCGCAAAGAAAACAACCAGTAGTGCGGTGAAGGGTAGTGCTTCCTCGAAAGCGCGGCCCAGTTGGTGTTCTTCTACAATACCGTTAAATGCTGTCAATAAAACAATCACTGATAGGCCAATAATGCCGACAGAGGCCAGATGCGTTGCGAGCCCCACCACTAAAAAGACGGCAACCAGTGCTTGAACAATCAGGCTGGCTTTATCGCGTAAAGTCCGTCGGCTGTCTTCTTCCCTGGCATATTCTTCCAGTACTTCGCGGACCGTGGTCGGTAGCAGCGCGCCATAACCAAAGGTACCGGTGATTTCCAGTAGCAAGCAGGTGAGAAGCCCGGCGGCTAATACTGGCATGGTGACAGGTGCCATCAAAGTAAAGAAAACGATGAAGTCCCAGCCGGCCTTTTCTGCTATCAGCAAATTCTGAGGTTCGCCTACCAGGGTACAAACGCCGCCAAGTGCAGTGCCAACGGCCCCGTGCATCAGCAGGCTTCTTAGAAAGCTTCGAAATTGTTCCAGGTCGGAACGGTGGAGCTCCACAATTTCTTCGTCTTGGCTATGGTCGTGGTCGAGTTGTGATTTTTTACCTGAGGCGACTTTGTGATAAACCGCATAAAAACCAGTGCCAATACTGATAAGTACTGCAGTTACTGTCAGAGCATCTAAAAATGCGCTGAGTGCGGCGGCGACTAGTGAAAATAACAGCGCCAGGACTTTCTTGGACTTGACCCCAAGCAAAATCTTAGTGAAGACGAAAAGTAGCAAATTCTTCATGAAGTAGATGCCAGCTACCATAAAAATCAGTAGCAAAATGACTTCAAAATTGCCAGCAGCTTCGTGATAAACAGATTCCGCGGGTGCCATTCCTATGCATATAGCTTCTATGGCTAGTAGGCCGCCTGGTTGTAGCGGGTAGCATTTAAGTGCTAAAGCCAGGGTAAAGATAAATTCAAGAATGAGTACCCAGCCAGTAACGAAAGGTCCGGCCGCGAAGAAAAGGATAGGGTTCAGGATTAAAAAGGCCACAATCGTCTGTTTGTACCATTGTGGCGCTTGTCCTAGAAAGTTTGCGGCAAAAGCTTGAGGCAAGGTTTTAGCCATAAAAAAACTCCTTAGAGGTAGGCTGCTAAAGTATCGTAATCTGTTAAATATAATCTATTTTTATAAAAGTCGTGCATTTGATCCAATTAATCGTTCTAAATAAATAATGTTCTGATTATTTATTGCTGAGTACGGCGGGTAAGTGGGTAGATATCGCCACTGCCACAGTATTGGTATAGGCTTCAGTCAAAGTTAGTCTGGGTGAAACACATATTTATCATTAATAGTGTGACCCAAGTATCTGTTAATCTTATTAAAAGTCAGAGCAAAATCTAAATCAGGACTATAATAAGTGCTTGTTTTACTGGGCTGCTGCGTCAGGTTTTGACCGCTGTTCAGTGGCTGATCAAAAATTTAAGGAGCGTTTGTGACACTCGACGTGAGCATTAATATTAATTCCCTGCGCGTTATTCAGGATGAGCTGAGTGAAACCATCGGTCATTCCGCCGTTGATTTTGAGGCATACATTGCCAATCAAAATGACCCTGGCCATATCAAATCCTGTTTAGAGGCTATGGTGCAGGTTGGCGGGACGTTTCGATTGCTAGAATACCCAGGTGTTGCGCTATTGGCGGATGAAATGGCCGCGCTGGTTGCCGTTATGGCCGATCCAGAGCAAAAAATCACCGATGCAATGGTAAATGCACTGACCCACTGCTATTTCGTTTTGCCGCGATACATTGAGTATATCACTATTCGCCAACGCGAATTGCCCATACTGATTATGCCCTATGTGAATGAGTTAAGAGTTGCGCGCAAGGCAGAGCTTATTCCCGAGCATTATTTTTATCAGACCAAGATCCCGACGCTAGGACTGATGAGTATGAGCGGTGGCAGCGGGGATATGGCTATGCTGCTGTCTAGTGCAGCGAGGCTGCGCCACATGTACCAGGCGGGTTTGGTGGGCGTTATAAAAGATCCCACCAGCAAGCTGCATTTTCAGCTGCTATCTCGGGCTATTGCGCGCTTTACTGATTTACTGGGTGCTCACCCGCATGCTGAAATATGGCAATTAGCGACGTTAGTGCTCAAGGCGTTTGCTGCAGGGAAGCTAGAGGTTACCTTGAATCGCAAGCGTAATTTGGCTGATATCGAAAAGCTCATGCGTCTATTTGTTAATCAGGGCGAGGAGGCGCTTTCTACTATTAGCAGTAGTAAGCTAAAAACTGATTTGCTGTTCATGTTGATGTTGACTAGTTATTCCAGCGCAGAAATTGTGAGCTTACGCGAATCTTATTCCTTGCCTGTATTGGATGTTACTGACACAGATATTGCTAAGCAGCGCGAAAGCATGCATGGTCCCAGCCTCGAGACCATTGAATTGGTGATAAAGGCGCTGACTGAGGAGTTGCGTAACGCAAAGGATATTCTGGAGATTGGCTCGCAAAACGAAGGCGTCGATAGTGAGGATTTGGCGTTGTTAATTGGCGTATTGAATCGAGTTGCCGATACCCTTAGCATTCTGAATTTAAAAGGTCCGCGCGCAACTTTACTAGAGCAGCTAGAGTTAATTAAAACGTGGATGGATAACCCCTCCGATGTTACCAAAGGTCAATTTATTGAAGCTGCGGATACCTTGTTGTATCTAGAAAGCGCCCTTGCAGGCTTAGATCGGCGTGAATTAACCGTGGATGATCTGAATAAAGCCACCAGCCTGACGCGGAAGAAAATTATTGCTGGTAGCCAGCTAGCTCAGGCAGAGCAGTTGGTGATTCAAGAGGCTCAATCAGGGATAGCCTTAGCCAAGCGCGCGATAACTGCTTATGTTGATTCCAATTTTGATAGCGCGCACATCGCCAATGTCTGCGTAACCTTGAATACGGTAAGAGGAGGGTTGCATATGCTGAATTATCGGCGTGCCGCCGAAGTGTTGCGTAGTTGTGCTGCATTTGTGACTGCACATATTAACCAGCGCAATCCTGGGGATCAGCGTCATCAGCTGCTAGAGACTCTGGCAGATGCATTGATTAGCCTTGAGTATTACTTAAACGAATTAGAAAACTCCAGAACAGTTAATGAGAATATACTGGAGGTTGCGGAAGAAAGCCTGGCAGCCTTGGGGTACGCTGTTCAGCCTGTTAACAAACGCTAAGGGTTTTTTCTATGGTTTACACACTGCTAGCGGGCTGTATGGCTGTCATCGCATTATTAGTGGTGTTCGCAGCTGGGAAGCTACTGATCCGCGGCCACTGGCTTCGGGGCTGGTTAAGGGGAATGACAGGGATCATTTTTTTGGCGCTGTCAGTCCTATTAGTACTTATTTCTCTGGACTTATATAGTTATAAGCAACTAAGCAAAGAGCAAACTATTGCCAGTATCAGCTTCACTAAGCTGGCCCCACAATCCTATCAGACCTCCATCGTCGATAGTTCAGGGATGGAGCAAACATTTATCCTAAGTGGTGATCTTTGGCAGTTGGATGCTCGTATTATCAAGTGGAATACCTTTATTAGCAGTATGGGGGTAAGCCCTGGTTATCGGTTGGATCGAATCAGTGGGCGCTATTACTCCCTTGAGCAGGAGCAAACTGCCCCAAGAACGGTTTATAAGCTTGAGCATCACTCTAGCTTTTTGGATGTTTGGGGTTGGTTGCGTGAGCACGACACGAGGTCTGCTATTGTTGATGCGTCCTACGGTAGCGCAACCTATCTGCCGATGGAGGATGGTGCGCTGTTCAGTGTTAGTTTATCCAGCACGGGTTTATTGAGTCGCCCATTAAATGACAGGGCTAAAGCCGCGATTAATGGCTGGCAGTAATCGTCTTGACTTAAATCGATCATCCCCCCAAGATTAGCCGCTGGTCAAAATATACGTGGCTAGGTCGTCGTATTCTCCCATTACACATAGTCTTCAGCGGTACGCTGTGTGGGTTTTGGGGCTAACTCTATTGGGCTTTAGGCCCGTAATACCGTCGAGGTTGTACTTTGGAATTTCTTAGTAATTATGGGCTTTTTTTAGCCAAGTCGCTTACCGTTGTGGTGGCGATTCTAGTTGTAGTGATCGGAATTATTGCCGCCAGTAGCCGGCATAAGAAAGAGCAGCAGGGGCAAATTGAAGTTACCTTGCTAAATCATCAATACGAGGATCATGAGCAGGCTTTGAATGCCGTTGTATTGGATGAGCATGAACACAAAGAGCTGCAAAAATCCTTGAAAAAAAAGCATAAAGCCGATAAGAAAAAAAACAAAGGTAAGGATAAAGCCGAAGAGCCAGAGGCGGCCAAAAAGCGGGTTTATGTGCTGCACTTTGATGGCGATGTAAAAGCCTCCGCTGTTGCCAGCTTGCGCGAGGAGATAACCGCGATATTGACGATAGCTACACCTAATGATGAGGTGGTGTTGTGTCTTGAAAGCCCGGGTGGAATGGTTCATACCTATGGTTTGGCTGCTTCACAGCTCGCACGTATTACCAAAAAGGATATACCGCTTACTGTCGTGGTTGACGCCGTGGCTGCCAGTGGCGGTTATATGATGGCTTGTATAGGCAACAAAATACTTGCAGCACCGTTTGCGGTTATTGGCTCAATCGGTGTGGTGGCTCAATTACCTAACTTTCACCGTTTGTTGAAGAAGAACGATATTGATTACGAATTATTTACCGCAGGTGAGCACAAGCGTACAGTTACCATGTTTGGTGATAATACCGCTGAGAACAAAGCCAAATTTGTGGAAGAGCTGGAAGATACCCACGAGTTGTTTAAGAGTTTTGTTAGTGAGCATCGCCCGCAGGTTAATATTAATGCGGTGGCAACAGGGGAGACTTGGTACGGTCAGCGGGCGATTGAGAACAACCTGATTGACGATATTCAGACCAGCGATGAGTATCTGATGTCAAAACGCGAAGATAGTAATATTTATCTGGTGAGCTATGAACTGAAAAAGAGCTTACAAGAAAAGCTGGGTATTGCGGTCCAGTATGCTACGGATGGTGTGCTCAGCAAAGTGATTGAGCGCTTTAGTAATAATCGTCACCTTTAAATATCATCATGAGGCTGGGTCTTCCTGGCTTAGCCTCGTTTTAGTTGCCGGTATTGCCTTGGTGACACCCCAATAATTTTTTTGAATAGTCTGGAAAAATAATAACTATCCTCATAGCCCAGATTGCGACTAATGTCTTTGATGCTGCTACCGCTGGTGTCCAGCAAGTAGCAGGCGTGCTCCATCTTAAGGTGTAAAAAGTGCTGGATCGGTGATTGACCGGTAAGAGTTTTATACCTGCTGGAGAAGTGGTATTTGGAAAGATTAACTCGCCTGGCCAGTTCTTCCAGTCCCAGTTGCCCGTGCAACTTCTCCTGCATCAGTGCGTGTACCGCATCAATGTCGAAAAAAGCACTTTCTCTATTGGTGGTGCGGAGCAGGGCGATACTTAAATAGCTCAGCAGTTGCCGCAAAATGTTGCTGGCATGAATGAAGTTACGGCGGTTATAGCCGGTTTGCCTGACGCCGAGCATCGTTTCAAAATCGTTAATAATTTTTGCCTGCAGACCGAGTGGGATAACTGCCGAGGTCTGGTTGTCCGCTAGTAGTGGGTGTAGAAAATCGTTAGCTAGTAGGCCGGTGAAATGGATCCAATAAATACTCCAGGGATTTTTGCGTGTTGTCTGGTATTGGTGAGCGACCCCTCGGGGCAATATAATGATGTCGCCCGCTTGTATTACTTGCTTGCAAGCATCGATGTGGACGGTTCCCTCGCCACCGGTACAATAAATCAGCAGGTGGTCTTGGTGTACGCGCCGCTCCATCTTGTGGCCGAAAGCTTTGGGGTAATAGCCGAGGGCAACCGGATAACATTCTCTGGTTAAGCTGTTTTCGCCAAGATGCTGCACCATGAATTCAGGCACAACAAACCTAATTCCGTCTGATGGTAGTGGCCACTGTGATGTTATTGACATTATAACCTATTGAATTATAAGAATTAATTAGATTTAGTTTGCTGGGTATATTATTTTGACGCCGCAATATAGTCCATTATAATCGCAATTAAATCAATTCTCGTGTCGTGGAAGCTGTGCTACCTTAACGCACTGCATATTTTAAATTGCCCTAATCTTTGAGGATTACAGACCATGAGCTCTATTGAATCAACCGATCCACAAGCTACTATCGCCGCACTGGTTGAACGCTCGCGCATCGCTCAGGCACAGATAGAAAATTACACGCAAGAACAAATTGATGAACTGATCACCGCGATGGTTTGGTCAGTTGCTCAAACGGAAATCTCCGAAAAAATTGCCCGTTTTACCGTTGAAGAAACGCAGCTGGGTAATTACGAAGGTAAATTCCTTAAAATTAATCGTAAAACCCGTGCCACACTGATGGATATCATCAATGATAAATCCATTGGTGTTATCGAAGAAGACAAAGAGCGTAACCTGATTAAAATAGCCAAGCCTATTGGCGTTATTGGTGCTTTGGCACCTTGTACCAATCCGGAAGCTACGCCAGTTATTAAGGCAATCTCAGCGGTTAAAGGTCGCAACTCAATTATTATTGCTCCGCATCCACGCTCCAAGCTTACCAACAAGATGATCTGTGACTTAATGCGTGGTGCATTGAAAAAAATGGGTGCACCTGAAGATTTGGTTATTGCCATCGAAGTGCCAACACTGGAAACAACTGCCGAGTTGATGAAACAGTGTGATCGTATATTGGCAACCGGTGGGCCTGCGATGGTAACGGCGGCTTATTCCAGTGGTACACCGGCTTTGGGTGTAGGTGCAGGTAATGCGGTTATCACTGTAGATGAGTCTGCAAACCTTGATGAAGCAGCAGAAAAAATTCGTATTTCCAAAACCCTTGATTTGGCAGCGTCTTGCTCTTCTGATAACTCAGTCATTGGTTTAGAAGCTATATATGACGAGTTGAAAGAAAAATTACAAGCTGAAGGCGGTTATGTAGTTAACGAAGAAGAGAAGGCCAAGCTACAGGCAGTTATTTGGGAAGACGATCACATCAACTCTAAAATTGTTGCTCAACCTGCATCAATGTTAGCTTCTATGGCTGGATTTGATCTTCCTGAAGGCAAATCTTTCTTTATGGTTCCTGAGACAGGTGCTGGTGCATGTAGCCCATTCTCCGGTGAAAAAATGTCAGTGGTTATGGCTTTTTATAAAGTGAAAGATATTGACGAAGCGATTGCGTTGACCAATGATATTCAGGCTTATCAAGGGCAGGGCCACTCTTGTGGTATCTACTCTTATAACGATGAAAACATCATGAAGTTTGCCGAAAAAACCAAGACTTCACGGGTTATGGTTAACCAGCCACAGTCAGCGTCTAATAGCGGTAATTTGTGGAACGGTATGAGACAAACCTTCTCCCTGGGTTGTGGTTCATGGGGCGGCAACAGTACCAATAACAATATTACTTGGCAGGACTTGGTTAATATCACTTGGGTTTCAAAGCCTTTAGCAACAACCAAAGTTATTCCAACTGACGAAGAGTTGTTTGGTAGCGTCATCGAAAAGATGAAGTAAGCCAAGCTCTAATCCTTATGGCCTAACTAATAAGAGTAAGTTATGGATTTTAATTTATCAGATGATCAGGTTGCGTATCAGGATGCGGCTCGATCTTTCGCTGAGGGCGTGTTTGCGCCCAATGCAGCTAAGTGGGATGCTGAACATATATTCCCGAAAGATGCCCTTAAACAGGCCGGTGAGCTTGGTTTTATGGGTATCTATACTCCTGAGTCTGCTGGTGGTTTAGGCTTAAGTCGTTTAGATACCAGTGTGATTGTCGAAGAGTTGGCGAGAGGTTGTACTTCAACCGCAGCGTTTCTCACCATCCATAATATGGCGACGAATATGCTGGCTCGCTATGGTAAGCCTGAGCTGGTGGAGCAATGGTGCCCGGGATTAATCGCTGGTGAGCAGCTTGCATCCTATTGTTTGACTGAGCCTGAAGCAGGCTCAGATGCGGCTTCCTTGCGCAGTACGGCGCAACGCGATGGTGATGACTATGTAGTCAACGGCAGCAAAATGTTTATTTCCGGTGCTGGTGATACTGATGTGCTGATTGCGATGTTACGTACTGGCGAAAACGGCCCTAAAGGCATCTCGGCCTTTGCTATACCGGCTGATTTACCGGGTATCGAATACGGTAAAAAAGAGGAAAAGATGGGGTGGAATTCACAGCCAACCCGAGCGATAACCTTTGATAACGTACGTGTTCCAGCAGCGAATCTATTAGCAGTGGAAGGACAGGGTTTTAAAATTGCGATGGAAGGGCTTGATGGCGGTAGAATTAATATTGCCACTTGTTCTATTGGTACCGCTCAAGCAGCCCTGGAAGCGGCGCTTGAGTATACCCAACAGCGTAAACAATTTGGTAGCGCAATTGCCGGTTTTCAGGCAACCCAATTTAAATTGGCTGATATGGCAACCGACCTTGTGGCTGCACGCCAAATGGTTCGATTGGCCGCCTTTAAGCTTGATAGCAAAGACAGTGATGCTTCAACTTACTGCGCTATGGCCAAGCGTTTTGCCACCGATGTTTGTTTTAATATTTGCAATGATGCGTTGCAGCTTCACGGTGGTTACGGCTATATCAAGGAATTTCCTTTGGAGCGCTATGTACGTGATAGCCGCGTGCATCAAATCCTTGAAGGTACCAACGAAATTATGCGGGTGATTATTTCTCGTCGTATTTTGATGGAAGGTGCGCTCGAAATAATCCGCTGAGTTTTTTAAAAACCAATTGTTATGGAATAAAAATCAATGAGTGAATTGGAGCAACAAGCCCCCGTATTGTTTGAAAGCCTTAATACCAATAACGGCAAGCAGTTGGTCATTGCGACCTTGAATGCAGAAAAAACACTTAACTCGCTCAGTTTAGAGATGGTTGATCTGCTCTATACGCAGTTACTTGCATGGCAGCAGGACGACAATATCGTTGCTGTGCTGCTACAGGGTGCAGGTCAAAAAGCATTTTGTGCTGGTGGTGATGTGCAGCAGCTTTATCATTCGTCAATTGAAAATCCTGGTGGTCCCTGTGAATATGCAGAAACTTTTTTTGCCAGGGAATACCGGCTCGATTATTTAATCCACAGCTATAACAAACCCATTATTTGCTGGGGGCACGGTATCGTGATGGGCGGAGGACTTGGTCTTGCGGCAGGTTGTAGCCATCGTGTTGTTACTGAAAAAACTCGTATGGCTATGCCAGAAATCACCATAGGTTTGTACCCTGATGTTGGCGGCAGCTGGTTTTTGAATCATGCGCCTGGTCGTACCGGTCTGTACCTCGCCTTAACTGCGGCGTCGATGAATGCGGCTGATTGTTTGTTTGTTTCCTACGCAGATTATTTTATTGAACATGCTGCTAAAGCTTCGACCGTGGAGCGCCTGCTATCACTGGATTGGAGTGCTAACAAAGCAACAGATGCTGTCAAAATTGATCAGTTGTTGACGGCGATTGGCAAAGAGCATGAGGCGGCTAAACCGCAGAGCAATATTGCCACTCATTTTGATGTTATCCAAAGCTTGACAGATCACGATAGCTTATCTGCTATTGTCGCGGCCATCACCAGTTATGAAACCGATGATGCATGGCTGAATAAAGGCGCGGCAGCATTGGCGCATGGCTCAAAACTCAGTGCAGCGAATATCTATCAGGCACTTAACTTGACTAAAACGATGACCCTGGCAGAGGTTTTTGCGTTTGAGTTAATACTGTCGACAAATATTGTTCGTCACCCCGAGTTTGCCGAAGGCGTGCGGGCACTATTGATTGATAAAGATCAACAGCCAAAGTGGCTGTACGATACGGTTGAAGCGGTGCCCGCTGAATTATTGCAACAAATGATCACTGCACCTTGGCCGCAAAACCCGCTCGCTGATCTGTAATGTAAAGCTATGCAGCGACCAGCGTTTAAATTATTGCCTGAGAAATCATCAACTGGAGCACAACAATGTCGAAGATAGCTTTTATTGGTTTAGGAAATATGGGTGGCCCAATGGCGGCCAATTTATTGAAAGCAGGGCATCAGGTTACTGTTTTTGATTTAGTACCTGCTGCGGTAAAACAACTCACTGATGCTGGGGCTGCTTCAGCACCTTCCGCTAAAGAGGCGGCAGCGAATGTCGATGTTGTCATTACTATGCTGCCTGCAGGTAAGCATGTAGAGATGGTGTATCTGGGCGAAGAGGGTTTATTAAATACCGTAGCTCCGGGCACTATTTTGTTAGATTCTAGTACTATTGATGCGACAACAGCGCGCAAAGTGGCTAGTGCCGCCAATGAAAAAGGTGTGGCGGTTATGGATACACCCGTTTCGGGTGGTGTGGCTGCTGCTGCGGCTGGCACACTTTCTTTTATGTGTGGTGGCTCAGAAGAAGTATTTTCCCAGGCAAAAATTATTTTAGAGGCGATGGGGAAAAATATCTTTTACGCAGGTGATCACGGTGCCGGGCAGGTTGCTAAAGTTTGCAACAATATGTTGTTGTCGGTGTTAATGGTCGGCACCTCCGAGGCTTTGCGTTTGGGTGTTGATAACGGCTTGGACCCTACTAAGCTATCAGACATCATGTTGGCAAGCTCTGGTCGTAACTGGACGCTAGAGGTTTACAATCCCTATCCTGGGGTGATGGAAAATGCTCCAGCCAGCAATGATTACCAGCCTGGGTTTATGGTTGATCTAATGTGTAAGGATCTGGGTTTGGCTATGGACACCGCGGTAGAAAGTAAATCTGCCACGCCCATGGGCTCGATGGCTAGAAGCCTGTATGCAGCGCATGCATCCAAAGGCAATGGCCAGAAAGATTTCTCCAGCATTATTGAACTACTGGGTAAATAGCTCAAATAGCCTAGCATTAAGCAAAGGTATCTACTTGAGTTCTAAACACTCAAGTAGATACTGGATCGCTTGGCTTAGTTTGCAAATCTAGCAGATCTAAAGCAACTGCTTCCGCCACTTTAATGCCGTCGATAGCGGCAGATAAAATCCCTCCCGCATAACCCGCACCTTCACCAGCAGGGTATAAGCCCAATGTATTCAAGCTTTGCAAGCTGTGGTCGCGCTTGATACAGATTGGCGACGAAGTTCTCGTTTCAATCCCAGTCAGTATTGCATCTGCCATAGCAAAACCTTTAATTTTTTTATCGAAGGCAGGTATGGCCTCGCGAATAGCATCAATGGCAAAGTCGGGTAGAGCCAGCGATAAATCGCCTAGCTTGATCCCTGGCTTGTAGGAGGGTGTTACTGACGCTAACTGGGTTGATGGAATACCACGCAAAAAGTCACCGACCAATTGTGCCGGGGCGTAATAATCACCGCCGCCTAACTCGTAGGCCAGTTGTTCTAGCTTTCGTTGCAAATCAATGCCTGCCAAGACGTGTTCAGGATAATCTTGCTCTGGAGTAATGCCCACAACAATGGCGGCGTTAGCGTTGCGTTCATTCCGGGAATATTGCGACATGCCGTTAGTCACTACGCCGCCTTCTTCGGAGCTGGCGGCAACTACGGTGCCACCAGGGCACATACAGAAGCTGTAAACGCTGCGGCCATTGCTGCAGTGATGAACTAATTTATAATCTGCTGCACCTAAAATAGGGTGTCCGGCTTGATCGCCGAAGCGTGCTTTATCGATTACCGATTGTGGGTGTTCGATACGAAAACCAATAGAAAATGGCTTTGCTTCAATATAAACACCTTGGTCTAACAGGGTCTGAAAGGTGTCACGGGCGCTATGGCCTATAGCCAGTATCACGTGTCGGCTATGCAGTGTTTCACCGTTGGCAAGGGTGACACCGGTAATTTGTCCGAGCGTTGAGTCAGTGGTTGAAGGCTCACGGTGTATGCTATCTACTTTGCAATCAAATCGAATTTCACCGCCCAGGCTGATAATTTCAGCACGGATATTTTCAACCATTTTGACTAACTTAAATGTTCCTATATGGGGTTTGCTGACATACATAATTTCTTCGGGTGCGCCGGCTTTAACAAATTCTACTAAAACCTTGCGGCCTAAATGACGCTTATCTTTAACCTGACTGTAGAGCTTGCCATCGGAAAAAGTGCCTGCGCCGCCTTCGCCATACTGTACATTCGATTCGGTATTAAGCTTACCCTCGCGCCATAAGCCCCATGTGTCTTTGGTACGCTGCCGTACATCCTGGCCACGCTCCAGCACAATCGGCTTTAAGCCCATTTGCGCCAGGAGCAGAGCCGCTAACAAGCCACAGGGGCCAAAGCCAATAATGATAGGGCGTTGCTGGCCTGCAGCCGGAAAACTCTCGTCTGCTTGAGCAAGTAATTGATATTGGGTGTTGGGGCTGGGGCGGATAAATGTTGATTGGACCGGGCGGGCAAGAATATTTTTCTCGGCCTCTTCGGTCAATAAAACATCAATTTGATAAATTAAAAATATATTGTTCTTGTTGCGAGCATCATAACTGCGTTTAAACAAGCTAAAGTCTATGAGTTCATCAATATTGATCGCCAATTTATTGATAATAGCGGATAAAAATTCTGGCTCGGTGTGATGTAAAGGGAGTTTCAGTTCGTTAATTCGTAGCATATTCAGGTCGTTAATTAAAATAATATGGTGATGTTAAACTGGCTTTAACGCTAAGGCCAGTAATTACCACCTTGTGTCAGTTTACGGGCTAGAATGGTTATTAAATAGCCTTGGCAAAATGTCAGTATAAGTTAGTGCTCAATTGAGGTGGTTTTCATCGACGATGAGTCCCAGCCTGTAAATGACCATATCCTATAGCACGGCTATCTTACACATAATGATATTAACTGTATGTTTTTAATGAGGTTTTATTTGAATTTTAGGCTGAGGGATTAGTGCCGAGAGCTTCGGCAGCCTGGGTTAACAATATCGAACAGGGGAGAACAATAAAATGATAAGGTTTTTACACGGCGTAACCATTAGTGAGGTAGCTCAATATGTCCTTGTGTTGGCAGCGGGAGCGATTCTGCCGGATGAGAGTGCAAATACTATTAAGCTAGGGCACGCTAACTGCACTAAATGCAGTGGTGCGGACTATCCCATGTCATTACTGAGGTTGCAGCTCAAATGAAAGTCTTTGGCAATTATGATTATATTATTGTTGGTGCCGGTTCTGCTGGTTGCGTGCTGGCAAACCGGTTGTCGGAAGACCCGAAAACCTCTGTATTGCTGTTAGAGGCTGGTGGTAAAGATAATTGGATTTGGCTTCATATCCCTGTTGGTTATCTTTATTGTTTTGCTAATCCTCGTACCGATTGGTGCTACCAAACTCAGCGAGAAGAGGGGTTGGGTGGTAGATCGATCGCTTATACCCGTGGTCGAGTGCTAGGCGGTTCGTCGTCTATCAATGGCATGATCTATATGCGCGGCCAAGCGCGTGATTATGATGAGTGGGCCGAGTTAACTGGCGATTCATCCTGGAGCTGGCAGCAAGTGCTACCTATTTTTAAGCGCAGTGAAGACCACTGGCGCAACGATGATGATTTTCATGGGCAGGGTGGTGAGTTAAGGGTTGAGAGACAACGGCTACGTTGGGATATTCTCGATTATTTTGCCGCAGCAGCAGAGCAATTAGGTATTCCTCGGGTTGATGATTTCAACACTGGCGATAATTTTGGTTCTAGTAATTTTGATGTTACCCAGCGTAGAGGGGTACGTTGCAGTGCCGCGACAGCTTTTTTAAAACCGGCTAAAAAGCGCCCAAATTTGAAGGTTGTCACTGGAGCACTGATTGATAAACTGAGCTTCGATGGTTTTCGTGTCAGTGGCGTTGAATTCAAGCTCGGTAATGAAAGCTTTCATGCCTTTGCCAATATCGAAACCTTATTGTCAGCCGGTTCAATTGGTTCTCCCGCCATCTTGCAGCGTTCGGGCATTGGCGATGAGCAAAAATTAAAGTCACTGGGGGTTGCAGTAAAAAAACATTTGCCTGGTGTGGGTAAAAATTTACAAGATCATCTGCAGTTGCGTACAGTGTTTCAGGTGCAAGGGGTTAAAACGTTAAACACTATCGCCAATAATGTCGTCGGAAAAATAAAAATGGGGCTAGAGTATGCTTGGCGTCGGAGTGGGCCGTTAAGTATGGCGCCGAGCCAACTGGGTGTGTTTGCCAGATCCGATGAGCAGCAACAAAGCGCTAATCTCGAATACCATGTGCAGCCCTTGTCACTGGATAAATTTGGCGATCCATTGCATCATTTTCCAGCCTTCACAGCCAGTGTGTGCAATCTTCGCCCCACATCGCGGGGCGAGGTGAATATTACTTCAGTCAATGCAGAGGATGCACCGCAAATTTGCCCTAATTATCTATCGACGCAAGAAGATAAAAAAGTAGCGATTAATGCAGTGCAACTCACCCGAAAGATAATATCGATGGCAGCCCTGCAGCCCTTTGCACCTATCGAATATATACCAGGCTCGCAGTATCAAACAGCGGAAGAGCTGGATGCTGCTGTGCGACAAATTGGCACCACCATTTTCCATCCGGTTGGCACTTGTAAAATGGGCCGAAGTGATGATGTCGCTGCGGTAGTTGACTCGCAACTACGCGTGATAGGCTTGAGTGGTTTACGAGTGGTTGATGCCTCCGTCATGCCGACAATTACCTCGGGAAATACCAATGCTCCGACTATAATGATCGCTGAAAAAGCGGCTCAGCTAATAGTAAAAAACCGAGCTGATTAATACCCGCACTGATATTATCGTCTGTGCAAAACTTGCAGGAGTAGGGCTATAAACCATGAGTTTTATGCTAGCTCTTAAGTGTTGGCATCTTCACCTGGCGGTGAATTATTTTTCCGGATTTTCTAGCGTTGAATTGGGCTGGTTGTTAGTGTGGAAATAAATAATATAAAAAGCTTGGTTAAAACTAATGATTTATCATCGCTGTAGCATTCTTTAGTAGCAGTCAATTTTATGCTCCGTTAAAGCCTTATTTATTATTGGAACTTTGATGGAGCACACGAGGTAATGTTTTTATTGATTCTGGTTATGAAACATGGAAGCCCTTCGAAGTAGCATTTAATTTATCGGCAACATGCTGTAGCGCATTGGCGCTATTGGCCGCGCGCATTGAATCTTGAGTTGCTTGATTGCTGGCAGTAAGTATGTTCGACAGGCTTTTACTCACCTCATTGATCACATTACCTTGTTCGCCTGATGCGGTGGCAATCATTGCATTCATGCTATTAATTTCCTTTATGGCTGCGCTTACTTGTTCCATTAACGTCAAGGTGCTGCTGGTGTTTTCAGCACAATCGTTTGCCTGCTTACGCGCATGCTCGATTACCTGTACCGCGCTTTGACTGCCTGCCTGAAGCTCCTCGATCATTTGATCGATCTCTGCTGTTGATTTCTGTGTGCGCTGGGCTAGGGTTCTCACTTCGTCGGCAACAACGGCAAAACCACGGCCCTGTTCACCAGCGCGGGCAGCCTCGATGGCTGCATTTAATGCCAGCAGGTTGGTTTGTTCGGCAACGCCACGGATCACGTCAAGTACCGAACCTATACTCTTGGCTTGGTCGTTTAGTGATTCAATGGTTGTGGCGGCGTTGCTTATCTGCTCGGCCAGGCTATTTACGGCATCGCGCGTCTTATGGCTAACATGGGTGGCTTCCTGAGCATTGATATCAACCTGGTCCGAAGCATGTGCGGCTAAGTTTGCATGGTTAGACACTTCGTGAATGGCTGCGGTCATCTCTTCAACGGATGTAGCAATCATGTTGGTTTCGTGCTGTTGGGTGTGTGAGGCCTCCTTCATCGTGTCGGTGATGACTGTTAGCTCGGAACCTTCGCGGCTGAGGTCTGATACGCTGAGCTTAACCTGTGATGCCAGTATTTCAACGTCGGCGGTATAAGTATCAAAGCGTTTAAGTAGAGGAGTGGAGCCGGAGGTTCGTTGTGTTAAGTCGATGTGTCCATCATGCAAAATATTATTGGTGACATTCATCAGTTCCATCGACTGAATGGCTTCAGCTTTTAAGTTAACGGCAAAGCGGATTAGTAACGCGCTTTCGACCACGACATAGACTGCATGGATGAAAATAACAGAAACCCCCATATCGAGAGATTTCAATACCCAGACGCCGGAGCCATTACTTTGCAAGTAAAAGAATGATAAATGGTGTATGGCGATGACTATGGCTGCAACTAAAATTGGTAGCCAATCGCGGTAATATAGCAACATGGCCAGCAATGCAAATATGCCAAAGTGAATTTCAATCAAACCATGCGCTTGATGAATGTGTAGTGCGGTGAAGATCATTAAACCTGCTGCCATAGCTGCGCGGCATAAAGGTGTACCTTTTGCTAATGAGTACACAGCGCTTAGTGCCAGAGCGCTACCGACACCGATGACCAATGCTTCCGCCCATGTGTCGTACCAGAATGCGAGGCCGAGCGAATAGAGTGTTAGGCCATAGCAAATTATTAGCATTATTTTATCGGCTTTAGCGTAATGTTGTTGCAATGCGTCATTGTTATTTATCATGACTTAATCTCTTCTGGGTTATGCCAAGGGCAAAAACACCCGACGGTGTCGTTATTGATCCATTCGGGATTATATCCTTGGTGGAGTTTGTTTAGTGTACTGGTAACCAGATCGTCACCTTTGCCACAGATGGCACCGCTGCTATAGGGGCCAAAATATGCCAGTGCTCCAGTGTTAGTCCAAATGGCAACAGCGGGGGAGGCGGGTATTGACAGGGAGTACGGTCGTTCGTCTGTCTTGGACCACTGTCTGAATTCAACTAAGCCGTTAAAAGTACGTTCAAGATCGGCTATATGCGGCGCGCTAAAGCGGCTGCATGGACAATCGGGATCAACGAAATGCACAACCAGCGCTAACTGGTTGGCGCTGGGTTCTAGCTTTAGGGCTTTCAGCGGTTGGCCGTTGAAGCTTGTCAGATTATTATCAAATTGGTCGATATACCGAAATTCAAACCACCAAAATGCAGCGGCGCAAGCGAAGAGCCAGGTTAAAACCAATACATACGCTGAAAATTGTCGATTAACGCGCATATATTCTCCGAAAAAAGGTTGGCTCAATATTTCCAGCGTTTTTAAAACGAGTATTAAATTTAATATTCATTAATTATGCGAATGAGTCTCAATATTAACGCAGCTGCATTTATAACGATAAATGAATACAGATCCCATTTTTGTTAGTCGGAGTCTGCAATTAAATCCAGCATCGATAGGTTTTGATATTAACATAATAATGGTTTGTTAATGGGTTAAAAGTTGCCAATGTAAGGCAAGGTTGATTGATAATTATGCTGTGGTATGTGGGTTTTATTAATAGAGCGGGGTTTGTTCAATGTTTAAATTATCAGGATAAATAATTAAATTAACACGAGGTGAAGGGCTGGGTATTAATGTGCCCTAAGCGAAACTGGGAGAGTATAAATTCGTAGATATTGACCCAGAATAGACAGTAGTTGTATTTAAATTTATGATGTGTATTGTCCCTGTAAGCATTTTTTTAAAGTAAAGCGTCATTGAAAGTACCGAGAAACAGCGTTTTTAATCCATAGTCGATGTCTTTCCGGCTCGATCCCAAGAAGTTTTTGTTTAACTAGCTCTGCGTAGCATTTATCTTCCGTCATAATGTGTTGAATCAACCAGTGCTGTAGTACTCTGGCAAGCTGCTGACTGACGTCTTCGCCCTGTTCAAAGCGCAGCTTAAAATTTTCAATTAATTCAGAAAATTGATGGTGCGCCAGTTGATGTTCTGAGAGATCAGGGTATTCAGCCTCTTCCATCAACGCTTCTTCAAATGCAAAGTGTGACAGCGTGTAATCTACCAGACTGGCTAGTATCGTTTTCACATCTGTAGAGCCTAAAGCGCTATGATTGCTTGAGGAAATAGCGTAAGTCTGATTAATGTACGCCACAATGCGTTGATGCTGATGATCAATAATATCAATGCCAAGCTCAAACTCTTCCGACCAGATAAAACAAGTCATACTTTCTCCTACATACATAGATATAATTATCACCCAAATAAACGACTCATCCAGCTACCAGACTTTGCTTTAGCCCGCTTAGAGGCCTCGTTAATATTCGCTTTGACAATATCCGTGTAATCACGGTCATCATGTTTTATATGATTAACCAGCCAGGTTTTTAAAGTATGCGTTAACTCTTCTGCAACATTTTCATCTGCTTTAGCTCTTTGTTGGTACCCCAGGATCCGGCGCGTGAACAGAGAATGAACTTTTTTATGGGCTTTGCAAAAAGGGTAGCCCGCTTCTTCAATCAGTGATTCTTCAAATGCAAAATGAGACAAGGTGTAATCGACCAGCTCGTCTAAGACTTCCAGTAATTCCTTTTGGCTGTCGTGCTGATGGGCCGTTTCCACAGCGTTGATGTACTCAACAATACGTTGATGTTGACTGTCTATTACTGAAATACCAATTTCCAGATCCGCCGACCACTGTAGGGACATAAGCAAAATCTCCTTCGTACTGACTGAATGTACGTGGATTCTATGATATGGCTGCGGGGTGCTATTAGATATAGATCAAGTAAAGTTAAAATTACATCTGTGTGGGCAATAAAAGTGGCAGGTTTTGGATTGTGATATCAGGGAGGTATCACTGGTGTATTCAGTGTTTTAATCGTGTTTATGGTAGGGTGGTCTGTGCATTCTAAGGGCGTTATATAGCTTTCAAGCTTGTGAGACGGTGGTTGTTAAGTTCTGAAGTTGTTAGCATGAATTATTGAATATTGTTTTTTGTTTTGATTTTAAATTCACACCTTTATCAAAATAAATAATAGTCTTTATTCAATGGACCGAGTTCAATTAGAGCAAAATTTTTACAAATCAGCTAGCGATAGCATAAGGAATTTTATGGGTAAGCTTAGGCAGTGGGTAAATCGGATTCTAGGGGATGTTGGAACTGTTTTCTATTTATCAATACTGCTCATTGGTGGTTTTTTGATCGCAACGGTCAGTGATCCACAGGGCGTGCAAACGTTGGCACAGCAGGCGCTGGATGCAACGGCGAATAATTTTGGCTGGTTGTATTTATTGGTCACTAGTGGCTTTGTCATTTTTACGCTGTGGTTGGCTTTCTCCCGTTTCGGAAGTATTCGTCTTGGCCCAGATAACGAGCCGCCAGAGTTTAGTTTCAGCAGCTGGCTGGCGATGATCTTTTCCGGTGGTATGGGTGTGGGGCTGGTGTTCTGGGGTGTGGCAGAGCCTATGATGCATTTTAGTTCACCGCCTTTGGGTATCGGCACGCCGGGCTCCGTAGAGGCCGCACAGACGGGTATGCGCTATGCATTTTTCCACTGGGGCTTGCATCAATGGGCCAATTTCACCGTAGTGGGTTTGGCTATTGCTTATGTTCGTTTCCGCCATAACAGTCACGGGTTAATTAGCGAGACTTTTCGGCCTTTGCTGGGGGATCGTGTTGACCGTGGTTGGGGTAAAGCGATTGACACTTTGGCGGTGCTGTCTACTATTTTTGGGGTGGCGACCACGCTAGGGCTAGGCGCGTTACAGATTAACAGCGGTTTGGCTAGGCTCATTGGGCTGCCCTATGGAATAACGCCGCAGTTATTGATCATAGCTGGGCTTGGTTTTCTATTTATACTGTCGGCTATGACTCCATTGAACCGCGGAATCCGCTATCTAAGTAATGCCAATATGGCCTTGGCGGCCGGGTTACTATTATTTGTGCTCATCCTTGGCCCCACTGCTTTTATTTTCAGCGAACTGACGCAAACCCTCGGTGAATACTTGGGTAATATCGTGCAGATGAGTTTGGTAACTACCCCGTATTCCAGTGAACATTGGGTACAGCAATGGACTATTTTCTATTGGGCTTGGGGGCTCAGTTGGGCGCCCTTTGTCGGCAGTTTCATTGCTCGTATTTCCCGGGGGCGTACAATCCGGGAGTTTGTTCTGGGCGTTATGATCGTGCCAGTGCTGTTAAGTATGCTTTGGTTTTCTACCTTCGGCGGTTCAGCCATTTACTTTGAGTTGTTCCACAATGCCGGTATTGCTGCCGTTGTGGCACAGGAAGTACCGGCAGGGCTTTATTTAATGCTAGAGCAGCTGCCGGGTGGATATTATGCAGCTATTGCTGCCGTCTTGCTGGTATCTATGTTTGTGGTGACTTCCGCAGACTCGGCTACTTTTGTGCTGGGCATGTTTACCTCCAAAGGTGTTCTTAACCCCACGCGTTTTGTGCGTATTCTGTGGGGTGTCTTGCAGTTGTCGATGGCATCAGTGCTGCTTCTCAGTGGTGGCTTACTCGGTTTGCGTACTGTTTCTATTGTTACAGCTTTTCCTTTTATGCTGTTGATGGTATTGATGGCTTATTCTCTCTACCGTGACTTGGCCTTAGAATGGCTACGTAAAGAAGAAAAGAATAAGCTACTCAATGATCGGATTGAACTGTTACTGCTGCGAGAGTCAGAGCGGGAAGCGGCGCATCAGGCTGAGGAAGATGCTCACCCTAGGGCGCCAGAAGCACCAGCAACTGAGCCTGAGGCCAGCGAAGAGCCACAAGCGGAGGCTGCTATAGAAAAAGAAATTGCTTAAGGCGGGGTTCTACAGATCATAGCAACCGGTTACGGGTAATGGTGGTGATATGGCGTGGAGCTTTGAATTCGCCGTATAACCCGTCACGCTAGTATGTGGCTTGCTCGCTATTATGTTAATTTTTTTCACTTAGCTACATGATGTTTTCTGGTAATTAAAGTGTCATGAGAAACGGGGAATGAAGAGTGGTTTATACTGACTTCAATAATTTCTGCCGCGGTTTGACGGCAACATCACATATCATTCAATGGAGAGGGTCTCATGTTTGGAAGGTTGGGGGTAAAGTGTTTGCAGTTGGAGGTTGGGGGAAGTCGGAAAAGCCGGCATTTACTTTTAAGGCTTCGGAAAATAACTTTGAGATACTAAAAAACGAACCTGGATTCAGGCCTGCACCTTATATGGCGTCCCGTGGTTTGAAGTGGATACAGCAATACGATTTATTTGAAGGCGCAGAGGAACAATTAAAATATTATCTTCAAGAGTCCCACCGTATTGTATCTTTAGGGTTAACTAAAAAGAAACAAAAGCAATTAGGCCTCAATCAAGACTAACAGTAATCATACAGCTTCGTTAATCAGTATTCATAACAACACGCCCTGAGGTGGACCGTAAGTATAAAATAACCACTCGTCACCAAGCCAAGCTATCAACATCCGGATAAAATCAGTTTAGAGTAGCTGTCTTTGGTGCTGTGAAGGTAGCTAATTCAGAATCTAAATAATCCTGTCGCCATGCAGTGATCTCAAAACCGTCGCAATCGACACACCTGTACCGGGACTAAGTGTTTTTGTATATCGAAATAAAATCATTGCTTAGTGAAATATTAAAAACAGGTGATATACGTCACGGCGACGCTTTACAAATATTGAAAATCGGATTGTAAATATCTGAGAGCTTGACGGTATCTAGGCTGTCGGGTAGCTTTAGTCGTTTAATCGACAGTAATGCTGTTAGGGTAAAATACGTCATCGTGACGCAGATTTAAGTGTTAGATTTCAGGGAGAGAGTAGTGCCAGAGATCAAAAAACTGTAAAGAGTCCGGTATATAAGCAGGCCCATTATTGAGGCGTTTAGCTAAATATGAACAAAGTATGTTCGGTACTTTTTACAGAGACCAAACCGGGCCTTGAAATATTGGCCTTTGAACACCCAGTGGCAGGAAACCAAGCGGCTGTAGTCGCCCCTGCGAGGCTGGGGCGTTATGTGTATTTGATCCAAGGGCATGGAGGAGATTCTGATGACTGATCATTTCGGTTCTTGTTTGTGTGGCGCCGTGAGCTTTGAGGTAAAAGGTGATTTCGATAGCTTTTACCTGTGTCATTGTCAGCATTGCCAAAAAGATACGGGTTCGGCTCACGCGGCAAATCTATTCTCACAGTCAGCAAGATTGGTCTGGCGATCGGGTGCAGATGCTGTGACTTCTTTTACGCTTCCAGGCACTCGTCATAACAAAAGCTTTTGTAAGTTGTGTGGTTCAGCATTGCCAAACACTCATATCGCAGGTTTGCTCGTCGTTCCCGCAGGGTGCTTGGACACTGAACTCTCTATGGCGCCAACAGCGCACATTTTTTCATCCAGCAAAGCTGTTTGGGATGGGGAGTTAGGGGAAGTGCCAGAGTTCGAGGGGCTGCCAGGTTGAGCTACCTTACATAACCAGTGGCTGTCGGCGGACGCTGAACGCCGCAAAGCCAATAGATGATAAGCAAAGACAAGTACCGTTTAGCAAGCGCTCAATTTCTTTTAGCGTCAGTACATCGGGCAGTGTTTTGACAATGGGTGGTCGTACAATCTCGACCCAGTTCCACTCTTTTTTAAGGATATATTTGTAGAAAAATTGTAGCCCGTTGAGGTCGACCTTGACGGTAGACCAGGAGTTAGTTTGTACCATCGATTCAAAATAGGCCTCGAAATGCTCTTGCGTCAATGTGTCGGGCGGGCAATCGAAAAAGGCGGTGATACGGCGCAGGGCTCGAGAATACGCGTCGATGGTGGTCTCCGCTTTGCCTTGCCGTTTTAATGCGCTAACATGCTTGCGGTACAGTGAATCGAATCGTTTTTGCTGTGCTTTGTTCATAGGATAATTCCTCTAGTTGTCGCACTCGGGCGTGAGTGCATAGAGGAGTTATTGTTGAATCAATTAGATTATTGAATTTTTCCGCGTAGCGGCTTCGTTCAACAATTAGCTCCAGTTATGCACAGGAGACTTCGGTGCAATTATTTGAAACAGAGAGGTTGGTTGCGCGACAATTATCTTTCCAAGATCTTCCTGCGCTCACAGAGATTTTGAATGATCCCGAAGTCATGAAATATTCGGTTCGCGGAGTCTGCGATGAAGATGCCACTCGAAAGTTTATCGATTGGTGTATGGGGTGCTACTCATCTCACGGAATTGGTCCATGGGCGTTTTTGGAGAAAGCATCGGGTAATCTTATTGGCTTCTGCGGAATCGGGCCTGAGTTAGTAGATGGTGTTGAAGAGATCAATTTAGGCTATCGATTAGCGCGCAAGTTCTGGAATCAGGGCTTTGCGACAGAATCTGTGATGGGTGTTATGAATTATGCCTTCGACCAAAAACACTGTGAATCTGTTGTTGTTATCATTGAGCCAGAGCATACGGCATCTGTTAGAGTAACTGAAAAGGCGGGGTTTGGAGATTACACTATTCATGAATTTCATAATCGTCAGGTGCGTTTATATAGAATGACCTACAAATACTGGGCATTGCATAACAAGTAGCTTCATCTCACGGTAAGTCATGGGGTTCACTATCATACTGAGTACCACGATGAGCCATACGTGCAAAAACTATCGGTATCATTTATTTATGCTTTTAAAGTCACGCTCTCTTTATCTTAGTTTCAGTTATTGGCTCATTTTCTGTGACAGGCAATGATCACGGGTATGTTTCACAAGTAGATAACATCAAATTTGAAACGACTGCAGTAGTTTCCGGGCCAGGTGGCATTGCATTATTAGCCATGGGGCTTGCTGGAATTGGTTTTTCAAGAAAAAATAAAATAGTTAAATAAACTTATTTCATATTTTTCAGAAGCCTCAATTTTAATTGGGGATTTTTTATGCCTGATCGGGTAGTCGAGGGCCTCTAGCCCTCAGTCCCGACAACGCCCCGCATACGGGACCGCACAGGGTGTTTCACTGAAATGGTGAAGCTTAATTTATCCCTGTATAAATTGAGTGGTTTTAAAAAGTTGATACGTAAGCGCCGAACCACCCACAGGCTGTACAACACCGCGCACATAATGAACAATCAACCGTTGCAATTCACAACAACGCTTTTATAGTGTTAATGGGTTCAGGATGAACCTATAGCATGGAAGG